>WNGD01003276.1_pt1 | contig 16552 bp, 16 predicted proteins | sample 5400671 | NCBI WGS metagenome assembly WNGD01 (sample SAMN13153369, study PRJNA577476) | soil metagenome | isolation source: 40 cm soil or saprolite under grassland replicate 2 | place: USA:California | collected 2016-06-15 | reverse complement strand
CCACACGATCGTGACCCACGGCATGTCCGGGATTGCCTTCTCGTCGGTCTCCGACCGCTCAACCTCGGCGGGCGCCAGGCTCATTGGCTGTTCACCTCCCTGCCCACTCTCCCAGTCCCCCAGTCTTACAGAACGCGAGCGTCCCGGTCACATCGGCATATCGGCGCAGGTCACGGCCCCGGCGCAGGAGGCGCCGCGGAACCGGGCAAAGCGGCCATTCCAGCGCGGCCAGCATTAATAGCATCCTGCCGCATATCAACATAGTCAGCCGCCCGCGCTGGCCGCCCGGGCTGCCCGCGCTGACGGCCCGGCCGCCCGGAACGGCAACCACCTCGCGGCGGGCGTCCTGCCAGGCGGCCGGGCGCGGGCGCGGAACGGTTCGTAGGCTTCCCTCGTGACAGCAGATGACCCGGCTGGCCGAGGCAAGCTAGCCGCCGGCCGTCCGGCAGCGGGCATTCCGGGCGCGGCCGCCGCCCAGCAGGGCCGGGCCGAGGGAACCGGCCTGCTGACCGATCACTACGAGCTGACCATGCTGCGGGCGGCGCTGCGCAGCGGCGCAGCCGGGCGGCGGGCAGTGTTCGAGGTCTTCGCCCGGCACCTGCCCAACGGCAGGCGCTACGGCGTGGTCGCCGGGACCGGGCGACTGCTTGACGCCATCGAGCAGTTCAGCTTCGAGCCCGCGGAGATCGGCTTCCTGCGCGACACCGGCGTCGCCGACGAAGCCGCGCTGCGATACCTGGAGTCGTACCGATTCGCCGGCGACATCTGGGGATACGCGGAGGGCGACTGCTACTTTCCAGGCTCGCCGATCCTGGTCGTGGACGGCACCTTCGCCGAGGCATGCGTGCTGGAGACGCTGGCCCTGTCCGTGCTCAACCACGACAGCGCGATCGCGTCGGCGGCATCCCGGATGGTCAACGCGGCCGACGGCAGGCCGCTGATCGAGATGGGCTCCCGCCGTACGCACGAGCTCGCGGCGGTGGCCAGCGCCCGCGCCGCCTACATCGCCGGCTTCGCCACTACCTCCAACCTGCGGGCCGGGCACGCTTACGGCGTGCCGACCAGCGGGACGAGCGCACACGCGTTCACCCTGGTGCATGACAGCGAGCGGCAGGCGTTCGGCGCGCAGGTCGAGGCGCTCGGCACGGGCACCACCCTGCTGGTCGACACCTATGACGTGGCTGAGGCGGTGCGCGCTGCGGTGGCGGTGGCCGGCCCCGGCCTGGGGGCTGTCCGGGTCGACAGCGGGGACCTGCCGGTCGTGGCCAGGCAGGTGCGGTCGCTGCTTGACTCGCTCGGCGCCGAGCGGACCAGGATCGTGCTGACCGGCGATCTGGACGAGTACTCGATCGCGGCACTCGCCGCTACCCCGGTGGATGGCTACGGGGTGGGAACGTCCCTGGTCACCGGCTCTGGCGTGCCGACGGCGGCACTGGTGTACAAACTGGTCGCGCGGGCCGACGGCGCAGCCGGACTGCGGCCGGTGGCCAAGCGCTCGGTAGGAAAGCCGGGCCGTGGCGGTCGCAAGTGGGCGGCCCGCGGCCGCGACGGCGGGATAGCCATCGCCGAGCGCATTTCCGACCGGCCGCCCCGGCCCGCCGACGGCCGCGCCCTGCTGCGCCAGCTGGTGCGCGGCGGCGAGATCATCGGCCGGGAGCCGCTGGCGGCCGCCAGGTCCCGGCACCAGGAGGCGCTGGCGGAATTGCCCCCGCACGCACTGCGCCTCTCCCGCGGCTACCCGGCCATTCCGACCATGTTCGAGCCGGACGGCGAGTAGCGCGCCGCCAGGGGGTGTCCCGTAGGTCTATGCCGTCGCGAGCGGCCGCCGGCGGGATGGCTCGCAAGGCGGAGGAGGAGCCCATAGTGGTTCTATGAGCGACGACGACAACGCGGCGAGGCGCCCGTCCGGCGGACGCGCAGCAGGCTGAATGATCTACGGGACATGCCCTAGGCCCGGAGCGGCGCGCGCCGCCGGACTACGATCGATGGCGTGCGCGCATTGCTGATCGTCGACGTGCAGAACGACTTCTGCGAGGGCGGATCGCTAGCCGTCGCCGGCGGCGCCGCGGTGGCCCGCGCGATCACCGCGTACCTGGCCGGCCCGGCCGGCCAGGATTACGCGCATATCGTGGCGACGCAGGATCAGCACGTAGATCCCGGCGATCATTTCGCCGCCGAGCCCGACTTCGTGCGCACCTGGCCGCCGCACTGCGTGGCCGGGACGCCGGGCGCCGACTTCCATCCCGGCCTGGACACCCGCCTGATCGAGGCCGTATTCGGCAAGGGCGCCCACGCCGCCGCCTACAGCGGGTTCGAGGGGACGGACGGCAACGGGACTGCACTCGCCGGCTGGCTCCGCGAGCGCGGGGTGGACAGCGTCGACATCGCCGGGGTCGCCACCGACTACTGCGTACGGGCAACCGCCGACGACGCCGTGCGGGCCGGCTTCGCCACCAGGGTCCTTGTCGGCCTCACCGCGGCCGTGCACCCGGACACCGGCCGGGCCGCGCTGGCCGCGCTGCGCGAGTCCGGCGTCCAGCTGGCCGGCCAGGCTCAGTCGTCGCCCTCGGGCAGCGACTCGTAGATCTTCTTGCACTCCGGGCAGACCGGGAAGCGCTTCGGATCCCTGGTCGGCACCCAGACCTTGCCGCATAGCGCGACCACCGGAGTGCCGCTCACCGCGCTGTCGACGATCTTGTTCTTCTGCACGTAGTGCGCGAACCGCTCGTGATCGCCGTCGCCATGCGAGAGATCGGGACGGGTGCCCGTGTCCTGGCGGGTGTCAGTATCGGGAAGGATCTCTGTGCTCACGCTCATGGAGTCTACGCCGCCGCGGCCGCCGGCCAGGTTGCCGCCGACCGCGCCCGGCGGCCCGCCCGGTCCCGCCGGAGGCGGCGGCCAGCCCGTCCCGGACGTCAGTTGAGTGCTGGATCGTCGGGGTAGGTGGCCACCATGGCCAGCTCGCCGCCCTGCCGCCGCAGGACCGCCGTCCATAGCCGGTCCGGCTCGGTGTAGAAGGCATCCGCCGGCTCGCCGGGCAGGACGTACCAGGCGCCCTCGCCGATCTCCGCGGTCAGCTGCCCAGGTCCCCAGCCGGCGTAGCCGGCGAAGACCCGGAATTCGCAGACGCCGTCGGCAAGCAGCTCGGGCGGTGCCTCCAGGTCCACCAGCCCGACCCTGGACATGACCGACGACCCGTCCAGCGGCCGCCAGCCGAGCGGCTCGTCCTCGCCGCGGGCCAGGGCGAGGGCAAGCGCGCTGTTCGGCGAGACCGGGCCGCCCCTGAATACCACGGAAGGAACCGTCACCAGCTCCGTCCAGGGCTCCAGGACCTGTCCCACCGGGACATCGGTCGGCCGGTTCAGCACGACGCCGAGCGTGCCCTCGGCCGGCTCGTCCTCGACGATCAGGATTACCGTGCGCCGGAAGCTCAGGTCGCCGAGCAGCGGCGTAGCAACCAGCAGCCTGCCGCCGAGGACATCATCCGCCATGCATCCATCATGCGTCAGCAGACCGCGCGGCCGGCAGCCCCCCGGGCCTGTCGCTAGCACGTACCCTGCAAGGGTGTCAGAAAGAGGCTTCCGGGACGGGCCGGCTGCCGCGCTGGCCGACGTGCCCCAGATCGACGTCACCAGGCTGCGGGTGGCGATCGCCCGGGTGTCGCGCAGGCTGCGCAGGCACGAGCTGGCCGGGCTCACGCCGACCCAGCTCGCGGCGCTGGCCACGGTTGAGTCAGCGGGCCCGCTGCGGCTGGGTGACCTTGCCGCGGCCGAGCGGATCGCGCCATCCACCCTCACCAGGCTGGTAACCGCGCTGGAGGACCTCGGCTACGTGGCGCGGTGCGCTGTCCCCGGCGACGCCAGGGCCAGCACCCTGACCATCACCCCGCACGGCCAGGCGGCGCTGGAGCGGATCCGGCAGGAGACCACGGTCGTGCTTTCTGACAGTCTGCTGATGCTGCCGCCCGACCAGCTTGCCGCCCTCGCCGCCGCGCTGCCGGCGCTGGAGAGGCTGGCCGACGCCGATCCGCGGGATCCCGCCGGGCGCTGACGGCCGCCGCTGACGGCCGCCGGGCGCTCAGAACAGCAGGGCCGACAGCCTGGCCCGCGCCTTCGCGACCCGCGGCTCCCTGGGCGGGAACACGTCGAACAGGCTGACCAGGTGCGCCCTGGCGCGATCACGGTCCTCGCCCGACGTCCGGCGGACCGTGCAGAGCAGCCGGTCGAAAGCCTCGTCGATCCGGCCCGTCGCCAGGTCGATGTCCGCGACCCGGCACTGGGCGTCGACATCGTCCGGGTTCTCCGCGGCGTCCCGCCGTGCCTTGGCCTGGTCGTAGGAGTTGACCCGCCTGATCAGGCCGACCTGGGCCAGCCCGAGCGTGGCGACCGGGTGGCCGGGCGAGGTGGCGAGGACCTTCTCGAAGGCGCCGGCCGCGCCGTCCAGGTCGCCGCGCTCCATCGCCTGCTGCGCCTCGGCGAACGCCGGGTCCGCCATCGGGTCGGGGCCAGGGCCGCCCATCGGGCCGGCGCCCGGCGGGTACGGCCGGCCCTGGCCGGCCGCCGCCGGGCCGGCGGCAGTCTCGCTGCCCGGCGTCCCGTCAGCGCCGCCGTCCTGGGCGGCGCCGCCGCTCGCCAGCCCGAGTTGCTGCGCCGCCGCCATGACCTGGCTGACCCACGCACGGACCTGCGCCTCCGGCAGCGCGCCGAGGAATCCGTCCAGCACCTGGCCGCCGACCACCGCCACGACCATCGGGATGCTCTGCACCTGGAGCGCAGCCCGCAGCTGCGGGTTGGCGTCGATGTCGACCCTGGCGAGCACCCACCCGCCGTCCGCCTCGTCGGCGAGCTTCTCCAGCACCGGCCCGAGCTGCTTGCAGGGCTCGCACCAGTCAGCCCACAAGTCCATGATCACCGGCACGTTGCGGGACCGGTCGAGGACGTCGGTATTGAACGTCTCGTCGGTCACGTCGATCACGTGCCCGGCGAGCGCGCCAGCTTCCCCGTCGGCGCCAGGCGGTCTGGATGCCTTCTCCCGGCGTTGCGCGGCGGCCTGCCGCGCCCCCAGGTCAACGGCTCCATGGAGCGAGAAGTCCCGCGGCTGCTGCATGACTCCATCCTGCCGCATCGCCCGGACTGCCCGGGCACCGCCGCCTGGTCAGAATGCCGGAGCCTCGGAGTACCCGCCCCATTCGCCGCGCAGCGCCCCGCAGATCTCGCCGAGCGTCGCCTCCGCGCGGGCGGCGTCCAGCATCGCCGGAATCATGTTCGCGCCGGAACGCGCCGCCGCCAGCATGCCCGCGATGGCCGCGTCGGCGGCGGCGGAGTCCCGGCCGGCCCGCCGGGCGGCAAGGTCGCTTACCTGATCTCGTTCCACCTCGTGGCTGACCCGCATGATCTCCACCGGCTTCTCGACAGTCTCGGTGTAGCAGTTCACGCCGACGACCCGCTTCTCGCCCTTCTCCAGCTTCTGCTGGTAGCCGAACGATGCCTCGGCGATCTCCGCCATGAACCAGCCGTCCTCGATGCCGCGCAGGATCCCGCCGGTCATCGAGCCGTCCGGGCTCATCCCGCGGATCTTCGCGAAGGTCTCCTCAGCCTCGGCCTCCAGCCGGTCGGTCAGCGCCTCGATGTACCAGGAGCCGCCGAGCGGATCCGCGACGCTGGCGACCCCGGTCTCCTCCATGATCACCTGCTGGGTGCGCAGCGCGACCTCCGCCGCCTTCTCGCTGGGCAGCGCGAGGACCTCGTCCAGGGCGTTGGTGTGCAGCGAGTTGGTGCCGCCCAGCACGGCGGCCAGCGCCTCGATCGCGGTCCTGACCACGTTGTTGTCCGGCTGCTGCGCGGTCAGCGAAACTCCGGCGGTCTGCGTGTGGAACCGCAGCCACTGGGCCCGGCCGGTGCGTGCGCCGTACACGTCGCGCATCCACCGGGCCCAGATCCGGCGGGCGGCGCGGAACTTGGCGATCTCCTCGAAGAAGTCGATGTGCGCGTCGAAGAAGAACGACAGGCCGGGCGCGAACACCTCGACGTCAAGCCCCCGGGACAGGCCGAGCTCCACGTAGCCGAAGCCGTCGGCCAGCGTGTACGCGAGTTCCTGCGCGGCCGTGGACCCGGCCTCCCTGATGTGGTATCCCGACACCGAGAGCGGCTTGTAGTCGGGGATATTCCGGGTGCAGTACTCCATCAGGTCACCGATCAGCCGCAGGTGCGGCTGGGGCGGGAACAGCCATTCCTTCTGGGCGATGTACTCCTTGAAGATGTCCGTCTGCAGCGTGCCGTTCAGCGCGCCGAGTCCGGCTCCCTGCCGCTCCGCAGCGGCCAGGTACATGCAGAACACCGGGACCGCGGGACCGCTGATCGTCATCGACGTGGTGACATCGGCCAGCGGGATGCCCGCGAACAGGATGTCCATGTCCGCCGCGGAGTCGATCGCCACGCCGCAGTGGCCGACCTCGCCGAGTGCCCGCGGGTCGTCGGAGTCCCGCCCCATCAGGGTCGGCATGTCGAAGGCGACCGACAGGCCGCCCCCGCCGCCGCCCAGCAGCATCTTGTACCGCTCGTTCGTCGCCGTCGCGTTGCCGAACCCGGAGAACTGGCGGATCGTCCACGCCCTGCCCCGGTACCCGGCCGGGTAGAGCCCGCGGGTGAACGGGTACTCGCCCGGCCAGCCGATCCCCTCGAAACCAGGGATCACCGCGCCGGGCGGCGGTCCGTAGACGGGGTCCACCTCGAGCCCGGACAGCGTGCTGAAGTCGGCGTCGCGCTTGCGTGCGGCGTCGTACCGGCGCTGCCACCGCTGCATGCCCTCGCGCGCCTGGTCCGATATGCCCTGAGCATCCATGCCGTTCCTCCGCGTGCCCGCGCGACTTACACAGGCCGGCGCAACTTAGTAGGACGTCCTACTATCTGGCCATCAGTCTATGCCGCGGCCGCCACAGAACGGCAGCACGGAGAAAGGCCGCTGCTGCGGCAACCACTCGCGGTGCTGCACCGTCTTAGTGGGTATGCCCGGGCGCTACGGGGGCCCGGGCGGCCTCATCCGTGACCCGCGGAATGTGTGGTAGAACATATGCGATATAGCGCGAGCGGCGTGGAGAGGGCAGCACTCCTTGGGGGCGCCACGCCGGCGCTAGGACCGTGGGTAGCCCCGCCGGATCCGGCGACGAGGCGAAGGAGCTCCGTGGCCAGGCTCCGCACAGCCGACCGTGCGGCGGCCGAAGACCTCTTCAACGCCAGCTACCCCCGGCTGGCCGGCTGGGTCCGCAGGCTGGTCGATGACGACGAAACCGCACACGAGATCGCCTCGGAGGCGTTTACCAGGCTGCTGGCCCGCTGGTCAGGCCTGGACAGCCCGCAAAGCTACCTTTACATGATTGCCACCAACCTGGTCCGGGATCACTGGCGCAAGACCGGACGGGAGCGCCGCGCCATCCGCACCCTCACCGCGGCCGCGCCGGTCAACCCGGCCTGCCATCCGGCACAGGACGTGGATGTCCGGGCGCTTATCGAGGCACTGCCCGCCAGGCTGCGCAGCGCGTTCCTGCTGCACTACTACGCGGGCTTCGGGGTGCGCGAGGTCGCGACGATGCTTGGCCGCCCGGAGGGCACGATCAAGGCCGATCTGCATCATGCCCGCGCCCGGCTGAAGGCCGCGCTGGGGAGCGCCGGTGAATAACCACCGCGACGAGATCGACCTCTGGCTGGATGCCGAGGTGGAGCCGCTTGCCCCGCCGCCGGGAACCTTCGAGCGGGTCCGCAGCCTTGCCCGGCACCGCAAGGCGGCCCGGGCTGTCGGCGCCGCGGCGGGCGCCGCGGTGATCGTCGCCGGGCTGGCGATCACGCCACTGGTGGCCGGAACGCTGCTGCACCAGCCGGCCGGCCGCAGCCTGGGCGGCGCCGTGGTCTCCAGCCAGCCGACCCGGCCGGTGTCCAGCGGGCCCGGCCCCGGCAACGGGAGCACGGCGGCGAATTCGGCCAGCGTGGCCCCGACGCCGGTGCCCGCATCGTCGCTCTCCCCCGGCGGGTCCTCCGGCCAGCGGGTGCCGGCCGGCTTCCGGCCGACCTCGGTCACGTTCATCGGTACGCACACCGGGGCGGCAATCGGGCAGGCCGGGCGGCCGGGCAGCTGCGGCCCGCCGGCCGCGGCGGTGTGCACCTCGCTGGCCGGGACATCCGACTACGGCCAGACCTGGTACGGGATCAGCGCGCCGGTCACCGGAGGGCCGGCCGGGCCGGCGGGCGTGAGCGGGCTCCGCTTCCTTGACGCCAGCAACGGCTGGGCGTTCGGCCCGGAACTCTGGGTGACGCACAACGGCGGCGCTCACTGGAGACACGTGCCGACGCACGGCCTGCGGGTAACCAGCCTGGAGACCGCCGGCGACCGGGCCTTCGCGATCTTCGCCAGCTGCGCGGGCTCCGGCGCTGACTTCGCGGCGCAGTGCGCCAGCTTCCGGATCTTCTCCGCCAGCGCGCGCAGCGATAACTGGCGGCCCGTGCCTGGCGCGGCCGGCGACCTCAAGGCGGCGGCGAACGCGGCGGGCCAGAGCGCGTCCCCGAGCCTGGTGCTGGCCGCCGGGCCGGTGTCCGACCCGGCGGCCGGAACCGGGTACCTGCTGGCGCCATCGGGCGTCCTGCTCAGCGGACCGCTGACCGGAGCGCCCTGGACGGTCGCCGGGCAGGCTCCGTGCAAGTCGGCCGCCGCGCTGCGCGGTGGCCGGCCGGCCACCGCCGTGCTCGCCAGCGGCTCGAGCGAGCTCTTCGTGGCGTGCACCAGCGCGGCGGCGCCGGGCAGCCGACGGTACATGAAGACCATTTACGCCTCGGCGGACGGCGGGAAGACCTGGCCCCAGGCGGGCACCGTGAGCGGTCCCGGGATCGCGACATCCCTCGCGGCCGCCCAGGGCGGCCGGGTGGTGCTCGCCACCACCACCTGCATAGACGTCTCAGCGGACGGCGGCGCCAACTGGCGGCAGGTGTACGCCAGCCCGCCCGGCGCGGCCGCCGGTCGTGGCGGCTTCTCCTATGTCGGCATGACCGACCAGCAGCACGGCGTCGCGGTGCCCGCCGACGCCGGCCTGCATGAGGTGCTCATCACCGTCGACGGCGGAAGCCACTGGCGGCCATCGGTCATCAGCGGCGGCTGACCCGCAACTGCCCGGCTAGCCGACCCGCCCGAAACGGGCACCCGCACCGGTGCCCTACGTTCGGGACGGGCCGCCGAAGCTCGGGGGGCGGGCCGCCGACGCCAAGGCGGTGAATCCCGCCAGCGCACACCATGGAAGGTGGTCGATCGCGCGATCCATCACCTAGGTGGCCGGGTGACCGGGGCTGCGCGGGTTGCCAGATTCGGTCCCGGTGAAGTCGCCGGCCGCCACCCGGAGCCCGCGGAGCAGGCCGAAGATCTCGTCCAGTTCGGCCGCGGCATAGTCGCCTACCCCGAATTCCGCGGCCATCAGGTCCTTCGTCGCGCGCTCGGCCAGGCCGCGCCCCTCCGGCGTGATCTCGGCCAGCGTGCCCCGGCCGTCCCGCGGGTTCGGCCGGCGGATGACCAGCCCCTGCCGCTCCAGCCGGTGGATGATGTTAGTGACGCTGGTCGGGTGCACCATCAGCCGCTGCCCGATCAGCCGCATCGGCAGCGCGCCCGCCCGGCTGAAGCTGATCAGGACCAGCGCCTCGTACCGCGCGAAGGTCAGCCCGTGCGGCCGGAGCTTGCCATCGAGCTCGGCCAGCAGGATCTGCTGCGCCCGCATGATCGAGGTCGCGGCCGCCATGGCACGCGAGTCTCCGAACCTGCGCTCCCAGATCTCCGCGGCGCGCATGATCGGATCAAACGGCAGATCCAGCGGCTTCCGCACAGCCACACCGTACCGCCGCCGGGCCGCCGGCCCGGGAATCCGCCGCCGACGCGGTGACTCAGCGTAAACAACTACCCCGCATCGGGTCACGGCGGGGTTAGACTGCGGACCGGCGGCGGGTGCGAGGACGATCGGGGGGACGACACGGGTGTCCGGTCACGCTCTGGCAGCGGTGACTCCCGTGCTCGCGGCCGGCGTGGGCGTGCGGCGCGGCTGGGGCTGGGTACTCCGGGCTGCCAGTTTCCGCATCGCGGCAGCCGCCACGGGCCGCACGGCGGTAGGCATCGCGGTCGGCAGCCACGCCGAGGGAACCGTGGTGATCGACCTGCTGGCCGGCCAGGCCCGCCCCGCGCACGGCGAATTGCGGGTGCTCGGCGAGGACATGACGACGGCCAGCGGCCGCGCCGCCGCGCGCGCCCGGATCGGGGTCGCCCGCAGGTCGGTGAAGCCGCAGCCCGCGATCCGGATCCGCGGGATTGTCGAGCATGCTGCCAGGCTGGCCGGCCGGCCGGCCAGCGACCGCGATCTGCTTACCGCGGCGATCATGGACCGGCTGGCGCTGAGCCCGTGGGCGGAGGTCCCGATGCGAACCGCGCCCGAGCTGATCTGCCGCCGCGCGAGGCTCGCCGCGGCTGCCGTGCACCAGCCGGACCTGCTGCTGCTCGACAGCCTGCTGGACGACCTTGTCGCCAGGGACGTGGCGGCGCTCGGCGACGCCATCAGGGACCTGGGCCGGGACACCGCGATCGTTGCCACCGGATGCGACAAGAGTGCGCTCGGGCTGATCTGCGACGACATGCTGACGCTCGGCTACGGGATCATCGTCCGGGCCTAGCCACCCGCGCCGGGCCGTCCTGGTCACCCGGCGGCCTGACGCGGGCGTAGGCTGCGGACGTGGATTGGAGCCTGCTCGGCTGCGGCCGGTCCGGACATGTGACCTATGCCCCGGAGGAAGCCGACCTTCGCGCCCGGCTGAGCGTGCCGACCCCGGCCGGGCTTGCCTGGCGGTGCCTGCGCTGCGGGACGTTCGTGCCGGGTCCGCCGGCCGGGTCGGGTCCGGCCGCCGCGGCACCGGAACCCCGCCGCGACAAGGACCTGCGCAGCTCCTTGATCCTGCGCGTCTTCGCCATCGAGCGCTTCCTCCGCGCGCTGGTGTTCGGCGTGCTGGCCTACGGCGTAGTGCAGTACAAGAACTCGCGCCTGACGATCGAGCAGGCGTTCGATCGCAAGCTCCCGGTGATCCGGGCGCTGTTCCGCGAACTGGGCTTCAACATCAATCACTCCAAGCTCGTCGGCCTTATCCAGCGTGCCTTCACGCTGAGCCCGCGCGTGCTCAGCTACATCGTGATCGGGCTGGTGGTGTACGTCGCGATCGAGCTGATCGAGGGGGTAGGCCTCTGGCTGGGCAAACGCTGGGGCGAGTACTTCGCGATGGTGGTCACGTCGGTCTTCCTGCCGTACGAGGTCTACGACCTGACCGCGAAGATCACCGTGACGCGGGTGCTGTTCTTCGCGGTCAACCTGGCCCTTGTGCTGTACCTGGTGATCACGAAACGGCTGTTCGGGGTGCGCGGGGGCAAGCGCGCTTACGAGGCGCGGCTGCAAAGCGAGTCGATTCTGCAGGGCGCGATCGACACTGCGGCAGCCGAGCGCGCCGCCGTGCCGGGCGGGTCAGCACGGGCCGAGACGGCCAGGCCCGCCGGGACGGCCAAGCCCGCCGAGCCGGCTCAGCCCGCCGAGCCGACTGGGCTCGCCGAGCCGGCTGGGCTCGCCGGGACAGTCAAGCCCGCCGGGACGGCCGGGCTGCCCGGTCCGCCTCCCCTCCATGATCACGGCAGTCCATGATCACGGAGACTTAGGGGTTCGAGCACCGACCTAAAAGTCTCCGCGATCATGGAAAAGAGCATGCTGCGCGCTAGCCGCTGACGGGAGCGGGGCAGGCCTCGGTACCCGGAACCGGCCACGCCTCGCCCCTACCCGCCAATTAGCTCGTCGGCGGCCGAGTACGGATCTAGCTGGCCGGCCGCAACCCGGCCGGCCAGCTCATCGAGCCTGGAATCGCCCGGCAGCCCGCCCATCCGGTCGCGCAGCGCGGCCACCGCGATCGCCGCTACTTCTTCCCTCGCCCTGGCCAGCCGCCGGGCGGTCAGCTCGGCCGAACTGCCCAGCCACGACCAGTGCGCGTCAATCCGCCCTATCAGGTCGTCGATGCCGGTACCGGCCGTCGCGACCGTGCTGACGATCGGCGGCTTCCACCGGCCCTCGGCCCAGTGCCCCATCGCCAGCATGGTGCGCAGGTCCCGGACCGACTCCTGCGCGCCCGGCCGGTCGGACTTGTTCACCACCAGGATGTCCGCGATCTCGAGGATTCCGGCCTTCGCCGCCTGGATGGAGTCGCCCATCCCCGGCGCGACGATCACCAGCGTCGAGTCGGCAAGGGAGGCGATCTCAAGCTCCGCCTGGCCGACGCCGACGGTCTCGATCAAGACCACGTCGAAGCCGGCCGCGTCCAGGATCCTGAGTGCCTGCGGAGTGGCCAGGGACAGCCCGCCCAGGTGCCCGCGGCTGGCCATGGACCGGATGAAGATTCCGTCGTCGGTCGCGCGGTCCTGCATTCGCACCCGGTCGCCAAGCAGCGCGCCGCCGCTGAATGGGGACGTCGGGTCGACAGCGAGCACGCCGAGCCGCAGCCCGGCGGCCAGGTAGGCCCCGGCCAGGGCGCCGGTTACCGTCGACTTGCCGACCCCGGGAGAGCCGGTCAGGCCGATCACCCGGGCCGAGCCGGTATGCGGCGCGATCGCCCTCATGACCGGGCGCAGCTCTGGCGAGCGGTCCTCGACCAGGGAGATCAGCCTGGCCAGGGACCGGGCGTCGCCGGCCACGGCACTGGCCACCAGTGCCGTAGGATCGGCAGGCACCCGCGACCGCCGCCCGCCCGCCCCGTTGGCCGACGCTGTCGTGCCCGGCGCTGTCGTGCCCGGCGCGGCTGGGGCCGGGAAACCTGGGCCGGCCGGGCTGGCCGCCGATCCCGCGCCGTCCGCGGTCCCGGCCGGGCGGGGCTCAGGCACGGCCCGGCGCTGGCACCTCGAGCAGCAGCGCATCTCCCTGGCCACCGCCGCCGCAGAGCGCGGCAGCGCCAAGCCCGCCGCCCCGGCGGCGCAACTCGTGCACTAGGTGCAGGGCGATCCTCGCGCCGGACGCGCCGATCGGATGGCCGATCGCGATGGCGCCGCCGTTGACGTTGACCCGGTCAGGCCCGATGCCAAGATCCCGCATGGACTGGATGACGACCGCGGCGAACGCCTCGTTGATCTCGATCAGGTCCAGTTCCGGCACCGTGCGCCCGGCCTTGCCGAGGGCATGCCGGATCGCGCCGGACGGCTGCGACTGCAGTGAGTTGTCCGGGCCGGCGACGTTGCCGTGCGCGCCGATCCTGGCCAGCACCGGCAGGCCGCGGGCGGCGGCGGTCTCGGCGGATGCGACCACGACCGCGCAGGCGCCGTCGGAGATCTGGGAGGCCGATCCCGCGGTGATCGTGCCGTCCGCGGCGAACGCCGGGCGGAGCCTGCTCAGCGAGTCCGCCGTGGTGTCCGCGCGGACGCCCTCGTCGGTATCGAAGACCACCGGATCCCCGCGCCGCTGCGGCACCTGGACCGCGACGATCTCCTCGGCCAGCAGGCCGTTCTTGATCGCCGCCGCGGCCCGCTGGTGCGATGACGCGGCGAACTCGTCCTGCTCCGCGCGGCCGATGCCAAGCCCGGCGTTGTGCCGCTCGGTGGACTCGCCCATCGATACCTGGTCGAAGGCGTCGGTCAGGCCGTCGTGCGCCATCGCGTCGATCAGCTCGGCCGGGCCGAACCGGTAGCCGCGGCGGGCCCCTGGCAGTAGATGCGGGGCGCCCGTCATCGATTCCATGCCGCCGGCCACGACGAGCTCGAACTCGCCCGCCCGGATCAGCTGGGCGGCTAGCGCGATGGCGTCGAGCCCGGACAGGCACACCTTGTTGATCGTGACGGACGGGACAGTCATCGGGATGCCGCCCGCGACGGCCGCCTGCCGGGAGGGGATCTGCCCGGCCCCGGCCTGCAGCACCTGGCCCATGATCACGTAGTCCACCTGGTGGCCTGCCAGGCCCGACCGGGCGAGTGCCGCCTTGATCACTATGCCGCCCAGCTCCGCCGCGCTGAAATCGCTAAGCGAGCCGAGCAGGCGCCCGATGGCCGTCCTGGCCCCGCCGACGATGACCGCTTCCCGCATGCCTGAAACGATACCCATGACCGGAGCTGCCACCGGAGGGAGACATCGGTGCTGACCCGCATCGATCACGTGGGAATCGCGTGCCGGAGCCTGGCCGAGAAGATCGCGTTCTATGAGACAGTCTTCGGGCTGCGGCTAGTAAGCGAGGAAGTCAACGAGCAGCAGGGTGTCCGGGAGGCGATGCTGCAGGTCACCGCGGCCGCCGCGGGGATGTCCTGCGTGCAGCTGCTTGAGCCGCTCGGGCCGGACACCCCGGTCGGCAAATTTCTCGCCCGGCGCGGCGAGGGAATCCACCATGTCGGCTACGGCGTGACGGATATCACCGCGGCGCTGGACTCGATCGGCGCCAGCGGCGTCCGGCTGATCGACGCGCGGCCGCGGCACGGCTCGATGGGCGCCTCGATCGCGTTCCTGCATCCGGCGGACGTGGGCGGCGTGCTGACCGAGCTGGTGCAGGCGGCCGATCGCTGACCCTGGCGACAGCCCGGTAACCCGCTTCCGCCAGCTCTGTCAGGCCGCGAACGCAGTCCCCGCTGCCAGCTTCAACCACCCCTGTCACGTCCGGCCGGGAACCGCTGGCCCGTCGTGCGAGGACGGTCATGCCCCTGAATTTCACGCCTTGATCGTCGCAGGACCGACAAATGGCTAGGATTTAACGGACAAAATGATGTCATACGGGCAGGAACGCGGATCTACAGCGTGAGCGAACGCGAACAGCCCGCCAACCGCTCAACAGAGCGGTACGCTGCCAGGCACCGGGCGAGCTGCCTTCCGTGTCAGCCCGGGCAGTCGGCCCGTGGGTGCCGACCGTCCGGGGGACAGTAGCGAGGTACTCCAGTCCGGCCGGCGTATCTTCCCGTCTACCCAGGATTAGGCGACATGCAGCCCGATATTGACGCTCAGCTCAGCAATTTCTTCGAGGAAACCCCGCAGCGCGACTTCGCTAGGGTCATGCGAGGCTATGACCCGCACCAGGTCAACGAGCACCTGAAGCAGATCGACAGCGAGCTGCGTCAGCACCGCGATCAGGTGCAGGCGCTGCACAGGGAGCTGGCTGATGCCCATCGCCAGATCCAGGAGCAGGAGCGGCCCACCTACTCCGGGCTCGGGTCGCGCATCGAGCAGCTGCTCCGGCTCGCGGAAGAGCAGCAGAACGAGATCCTGCACGAGGCCAGGTCCGCGGCGAATGAGTTCAACGCGAAGGCCAAGGTCGAGGCCGCCGAGGTCCGTGCGGCCGCCGAGAACGAGGCCGCCGAGCTGCGCGCCAACGCCAAGCGGGAGACCGACGACCTGCGGTCGTCCGCCGAGCGCGAGGCGGACGCGATCAGGACGAGCGCCCGGCGCGAGGCGGACGAGCTGACCTCGACCACCGAGCGCGAGGCCGCCAAGCTCCGCGCGACGGCCGATCACGAGGTCGCCGAGAAGCGCGCCGCCATCGAGCGCGACATCGCCAAGCTCCGCACCACCACGGAGCGCGAGGTCGCGCAGATGAAGGCGTCCTCTAAGCGCGAGCGCGATGAGATCCTCACCACCTCCAAGCGCCAGGCTGATGAGATGCGCAGCCAGGCGCAGCGGATCCTGGAGGAGAGCGAGGCGCAGCGGGCGCAGGCCGAGGCCGAGTTCGACATCCAGCTCGCCTCCCGGCGCGAGGAGGCCGAGCGGCAGGAGGCCGAGCGGCTGTCCGCCGCACAGGCTGCCACTCAGAAGCTGGTCTCCGAGGCCGAGCAGCGCGCCGCCACGGCCGAGCAGCGGGCCACCAAGGCCAGCACCCAGGCCGAGCAGGCCCGCCGGGATGCCGACCAGCACGCCCTGCAGCTGGTCACCAACGCGAAGAAGAATGCCGACCAGATTGTCGCGCAGGCCAAGGCGCAGGCTGATCAGCTGCTGGCCGACACCAAGGCCGAGGCCGAGCGGCACCGTACCAGCGCACAGCGGCATGTGGACGACCTGAACAAGCAGAAGGAGAGCGTCGCCGCTCACCTCGCGCAGATCAGCCAGCTGCTCGGTACCCAGATGTCAGGCCTCGGCGACGCGCTGAAGCCGAGTCCGCCGCCACCCGCCGTGTCGTCGTCGCCTGCCAAGGCAGTCACCGCCGCGCCAGCCAACGGGGGATCGCAGCCCGGGGCGGCATCGGCCGCGCCCGCCCGGCAACCCGCGCCGTCCGGCCAGGCCCCATCGGGCGGCCAGGGCGCAGGCGGCAGGTCCGGCGGCGGCCCGGCACCGAAGCAGCCGGCCAACGCCAAGACGGCGAAGTCCGGCGATGCCGAGGACTGGTGGACTGAGTAGCTCCCGCACCGCATCGCAGCACAAGCGCCCGGCCCCGTGCCGCACGGGGCCGGGCGCCTTGCGTTCGCCGGGCCGGCCAGGGCCGGCCCGGCGGCGTACCCCGGGGAGCTACGGCCCGACCGTCTGGCCGCCGTCGACGACCACGATCTGGCCCGT
>WNGD01003275.1_pt1 | contig 16552 bp, 19 predicted proteins | sample 5400671 | NCBI WGS metagenome assembly WNGD01 (sample SAMN13153369, study PRJNA577476) | soil metagenome | isolation source: 40 cm soil or saprolite under grassland replicate 2 | place: USA:California | collected 2016-06-15 | reverse complement strand
CCCGTCAGAGGGAAGCAACTTCACGACCTGGTAGATGCTGTTGGCCACCATGTGGCCGATCGGACGCGACGTGAAGTAGACGTTCTCACCGATCTGAAACCTATGTTCTTGCAACGCGGTTCTCCTGACTTCGAACGAAACCGATTTGCTCTTGTCGAGCGGTGCTTCCCCCGATCCGACCCCAATATAGCAGTGAAAATCAGTTCTTGCCTCGAAAATTCCGTTTTTTCTTCGGGACCCATTTCGCGAACTGCCAACGATAAAATAGCAGACGAACTCAATGGGTTGCGAGGCATTGTTGAGTTGGAATCCCTGGCTGAGGCTGCGACTTCATGGCGGGCATTCTGGAGGAAGGTCACTGGCGAAACTCCGCGCCCAAACAGACGAAACCTCCGGGGCCGATCAGAACCGCGGCCCGTCCGCCAGGAGCCTGGGCAAGCGCCCCGGCAACACAATGGCGCCGCGTTCATGACCTACCGGCTCTCTCACGCCCGGCTCTGGGGAGACGCGAATGCGCTTGATCATCGGGATTATCCTCGGCTGCGCCCTCACGGTGGGTGGCGCCTACATCGCCGATACTGCTTCGGTCGCCACCGCGCAGCCGGTCATGGTCAATTGGGACGTAGTCGCCAAAAATTTGGACAGCGTCACCACGCTTGCGCGGGCGAGCTGGAAGAAGATTACCGGCTGATCGGCGCAGGGGTTGGGCTTTACGTTCCCTGGATCCGGCTGCAGAAAACCAAGTCCCAGCCGCCCTGCCCTCGGGCGCGTCAGGCCCGTACTTCCTGCCTTTGGAAAACGACATAGGCGATCACGAACAGCAGGATTGAACCCGCTACGAGTCCGACGATCTGCGGCCAGACGATCAGCACGCTTTGCAAGAGCGGGATCGGGGCGTCCGGAATAGCCCCGCGCTCGATCAAAGCGAGCCCCAGCGAGGCGAGCATGGATTGCTGCGTCGAGCGCACCGAGGGGTCGAGCACGACCGCCACGATCTCGTTGAAAAGCACGCTCGGGGATAACCGCGCGAATGCTTGGCGCGTATCGAGCACGCCTAAGATATCCCCGGCGCTCGTCACCGCATCGGCGAGAGCCGGCGAGAATAGCGGCCAGAGAATAGTCAGGAACAGCCACAGCCCGAGGGCGACGAGGGCGGCCGTCGCTGCCGAGCGGAATAGCACCGAGCACAGCAGTGCGAGCGCAAACCAGAAGCCGGCATAGGCGATCGTGACCACCAGCAGGATCAGCGCGCGCGCCATTTCCTCGGCGTTGGGAGGCACACCCAGTCCGAGCAACCCAAGCCCGATCACCAGCAGCCAGAGCACAATGAGGCTGACCGACAAGGTGAACAGCCCGGCGGCGAATTTGCCGAACAGGAGCGCGTCGCGATAGATCGGCTGCGCCAGGATGCGCGAGAGTGTGCGCCGGTTATGCTCGCCGTTGACGGCATCGAAGCCGAGCCCGATCGCGACCAGCGGAACCAGAAACGACAGCAGCGCCACGAGCGGCAGCGGCCCGCCGCGGGTGAACAGGCGCAAGAACAGGAACGGGTCCTCCGCGGTGATTTCCTTGATCTGATCGATGGCACCGCGTACGACGGCGATCGCGGTTGCCGTCACCAGCACCACCAGCACCACGACCAGGATGCTGGTAAAATGATCGGCGATCTCCTTCAGTGTCACGACCCCGAAGCCGTGCAGGGCCGAGCCTTCACGCCGCATGAAGCTCTCCTTCGTGGGTCTGGAAATAACGCGTGTAGATCGCTTCGAGACTCGGCTCCTCGACCGACAGGCGCAGCAGCCGCCCACCGGCCGCGACCACCGCCGACGCCGCTTCCGGTCGAACGTCGTGGTCGGCCAGGAGCAAAAACCGGTTCGCTCCGGCCGGCTCGACCCTTTGCACCCCAGGAATAGCCCCGATCCGTTCCTCGAGCCCCTGCCCCTGCGCTTCTACCTCAACACGGAAGCCGCCGCCCAATACTTGGCGTCCCAGCTCGGGCACGGTGCCGATGAGCACGATATTTCCCTGACTAAACAGAGCGACGCGATCGCAAACGCTCTGCACCCGCTCAAGCAGGTGCGAAGACAGCAGCACGCTCACCCCCTGGTTCTTGAGGTCGCGAATAACATTGAGCAACTCGGCGGTTGCCTGCGGGTCGAGGCCGGAGGTGGGCTCGTCGAGAATGGCAATCTGCGCCTCTTTCATCAGAATTTCTGCGAGCCCCAGCCGCTGGCGCATGCCGCGCGAGAAGGTGCCGACGCGGTTGTTTGCCATCTCGCCAAGGCCCACATGGCCGAGCGACGACTTGATCCTCTCCTCGCGCTCTGAGCGTTCGAACCCCATCAGCCGCGCGGTATAGCGCAGGTTCTCCGCGGCCGTGAGATTGTCGTAAAACCCGATCTGGTCGGGCAGGTAACCCACCTGCCGTTTCACCGCCAGCGGCTCGCGCACCGGATCATGGTCGAGGACGCGGGCCTGCCCATCCGAAATATCGCTCAGCCCCAGCAGCATCAAAATGGTGGTGGTCTTGCCGGCGCCGTTCGGCCCGAGCAGCCCAAAAATCTCACCACGCGCCACCGAGAACGAAATGCCGTTGACGACGGCTACTCCGTTGTAGCGCTTGGTGAGGTTCTTCGCCTCGATGACGTTCATCGCCGCCCGAACCACACCACCGAGCCGATCATAACGAGCAGCGCGCCGCCGATCAGAGCGATCCCGACAATGCCCCATATCGTGGAGGTCGTGACCGCAACACGGAAGGTCTGCGATGCCGATTCACCACGCGCGTTGGCGCGCACGGTGGTGACATAATCGCCGGCCACGGCCTTGGCGGCCGGCGTGACGAGGGCCTGTACCTCCTTGGTTTCGTTGGGGGCGATGCGATCGACGGCCTTCGGCTCGAAGCTCACCTTCCAGCCCGAGGGAGCCGACCCCGACAGCTCAATCTGCTCCGCCGGCGCGGTACCCGAATTGCTAAGGATGACAGGGATGGACGCCTCCTGACCCGCGGAAGCCTTGGCGCTGAGGACGCCTTCCCGCCCGGCAACATCGATCTTGGGCTGACCTGTGATGTCGAGAGCAAGGTCCGATGTCGCGGTCGCGTCATCGGCCGATACTTTCGCGACCACCTTATACTTGCCCGCCGCAACGGTATTCGGGGGTCTCACCTTGAGCTTGACGTCCTTCGACTGGCCTGGATCGAGCGGAAGGGCATTGAGCTCCTGACTGCCGTATTGCTCGGTGTAAGTGGCATCGAAGTTCTGCGGCGCTTGCGCAGACAAGCTCACCAGCACTTTCTTCGGGCTGTCGTTCTTGATCCCAAGCTGGAACTCGAAGCTCGACTTCGACGTGCCGCGCAGTTCCGGGAGCTGTGGGTTGAGCGTCAGCTTGGCGGGCAGATCAGTCGCGAGCTTGACCTCGATGGGCAGGCTTGGGCTTGCCTCCGGGGTGGACCCGCGCGCGATCACGGTCAAATTCGTGGAGCCGACCGGGGCGTCCTTGGGCACGTCCAGGCGTAGCTCCAGTGGCACGTTGGAATTGGTCGCCGGCAGCGCCGCCGCCACCGGCTGGCCGCCGCCGATCAGCGTTGCGGTCCAGCCCGAGGGAACGCCGGCAACCGAGAGCGCCAGCCGCTCCGGCGGAAGGCCGTAGTTCTGTAGCTTGAGGTTGATCGATGAGGTGGTTCCCGGACGCAAAGTCACGGCAGGATAATCGGTGAGCAGGAATAAACCTTTGACGTCGTTCTTGGGTTCTTCCGCAATCGCCGTGGTGCAGAAGGCGGCGCAAAGGACAGCCGAAAACAGGGCGACAAGACCATATCGCATGCTCGCAACTCCAAAACGGTGAGGCACTCGGTCCCGCTGTTTAGACTACCCTCTCGGCGGAACCGAAAGCGCTACAGGATGGGCGTGTTTGTCTGTCGTCCCGACGCCGGAATCAATACACTTTCTTGAGATTTTTTGGCGCACCGCCGCGGCCGCGAAGCGCCCTCATACCCGTATGACTTTCGGCCAATCGACCTCGTCTTCCGGAAGCACCCAGGGTTCCGCGAGGGCCGCCCCCCGCCATTCTGCCCAAGCCGGCAGGGCCATTATCGCGTCCATATACGCGCGAGCCGGGCCGCCAACCTTCACGGCGTACGTATGGAAGCGGGCGACCACCGGCGCGTACATCGCGTCGGCGGCGCCGAAGCTGCCGAATAAAAAGGCGCCGTCGCCACCGTGGCGCGTTCGACAATCGGTCCACATCGCCTCGATGCGGCGGACGTTCGTCTCGACCTCCGGGGTCAACTGCCGCGGCATGACCGGCCGCCACATGTTCATGGGCAAATGGCGGCGTAGCGGAACAAATCCTGCATGCATCTCGGCCGAAATCGCGCGGGCAAGGGCCCGCGCGCCCGGATCAGCGGGCCAGAGGCGGGCCCCAGGAAATTTCTCGGCGAGGTATTCGAGGATCGCAAGCGACTCCCAGATTTGTACATTGCCATCTGCAAGCGCCGGAACTCTCCCCGCAGGTGAAACTTGGCCCACTCGCGCCTTGAAATCCTCAGCATCCAACGAAATCACCTCTTCGTCGAAGGCAATGCCCGCCACCTTCATGGCGATCCACGGACGCAGCGACCAGGAGGAGTAGTTCTTGTTGCCGATGATAAGCCTGAGCCCCATCCGCCGACCTCACGCCGCCGTTGCGCGACATTGCCGATGGTGGGCGGGGCGTGCCGCCAGCGTCAAGCGCCGCGCTGCCTCGCCGTTGACCCCGGCAAAGGGCCGACAAGACGCGCTAGCGCTGCGGATCGAAGTGCCTACGGGTTTATCAGCGGCGCGAGATCAGCTGATGCCGAGTATCACGGCTGTCATTGCCGCACCCAGAACAGCTATCGTCGCCGCGAGCACCGTCACGGCGGCGGCAAAGCAGCGCAGCAGGCGCTCCCCGCGCCCGCGTGCGACCGCCGCGTGCGGCAGGGCCGCGGGGATCGCTGGTCGCATTTCGAGCGGCATCGTCGATACTCCTTGCCTGGGCGCTCCGACAGGTTCGCGCCCCGAGTTAAATGGAGGCGCCGGAAATCAGACCAGCGGCGAGCACAGCGGTTGCAAAAAGCCGCGGTAACAAAATCGTGCCGGGTCACTCGCGCATTTTCCCCGCGAGCGATGAATACCGGGTAAATCGAGCGTCTGCGCAATGAGGATCTTTTAGCCGTTGTTCGGTGTCGGTGCCGGAAACAATTCCGAACTGCGTCCCATGAGCCAATAGACCGCGAGACCGACCCATTCGCGCATGGCGGTGTCGCTTCGTCGCAGCCCATCGCCTACGGTCGCAAATGGACGCAGCACATCCTTGGCTCCACGCGTACGCCAATCGACTGGATAGGCTTCAACCGGAAAGCCGACCTTGCGGAAAACGCCCATCGCCCGCGGCAGATGATGGGCCGATGTCACCAGCAGCCAGCGCTCGCCGGGCTTTGGCTGGGCAAGGGCCTTGGAAAAAATGGCATTCTCGACAGTGTTGCGCGATCGATCCTCCAACAGGATTCGTGCGCGCACGATCCCGAGGCCTTGGAGGAGCCGCATGGCGAATGGCGCCTCTGCGCTCTCCTCGTAGATCAGCGCCCCACTGCCACCCGACAGCAGAATGCGCGCCTCGGGGTAGCGCCGGGCCAACTCGGCCGCGACCGTCAATCGTTCGGCCGCCTCGTTTAGCGCCACCTCGTCGCGGGCGGCCGAGACGTCCGGCGAGATGGCGCCGCCCAGCACGATAATGCCGTCCGGGGCTCCGTCTGCCGCGCCCCATGCGGGGAAGCGTTCCTCAAGCGGTATGATTAACGCGTTGCCGAGAGGCGAAAGGCCGAGCACTGCGAGCACGATCAGGCTGGCGAAGGCGAACGCGCGCCCCGTCCGTGCAAAGCGCGTCGGCAACAGCAACAGCCCAAGAACACCAATCGTCATGATGAGGTTGGACGGGATGGCGAAGAAGCCGAGGATCTTGGAAAGGGGGAAAAACATCGGCGCGCCCCGGGGGCGGGTCACATCGCGTCTGCAGGAAAGGAACACATTCTGGCGCGCTCAAAGACGAAGGCCGGGCGCGAGGCTTGCCCGCCCGCCGGTCACGTCTTCTTCCAAGCGGCGTAGCGGGCTTTGGTTTCTTCGTTCATGGGATAAAGACCGGGAAGTTTGGCCCCACGCTCGACCTCGGTGACGATGAAGCTCTCCATACGCTCCTGCTCGGCGCCCTCCTCGGCGACGAACGCGAGGAGGTCCTGCGGGATCACCACTGCCCCGTCCTCGTCGCAAACAATGACGTCACCTGGAAATACCGCACAGCCGCCGCAGCCGATCGGCTCCTGCCAACCGACGAAAGTGAGCCCATTGACCGAAGCCGGTGCGGCGGTCCCGGCACACCAGACCGGGAGCTTGGAGGCAAGAACACCCGCCTTGTCGCGCACGACACCGTCAGTCACCAGCGCCGCCACCTTCCGCTTCGCCATGCGCATGGTCAGGATGTCGCCAAAGATGCCGGCCGATGTGAGGCCCATCGCATCGGCCACTGCGATGCAACCTTCCGGCATTTCTTCGATGGCGCCGCGCGTCGAAACCGGCTTCGCCCAGCTTTCCGGGGTCGCAAGATCCTCGCGCACTGGCACGAATCGGAGTGTAAAGGCAGGACCGACAACGCGAGCGCCGCCGGAAACGAGCGGTTGCGGCCCGTTCATCCAGCAACGCCGGATTCCTTTTTTCAGCAGTATTGTCGTGATGGTCGCGGTGGTGATCGCCCGCAGCATGTCGAAGAGCGCCGCACTCATTCACACACCTCTTGGCAGAACCTGCACGGCCGCCGTCAAGACGAGGCGAAGCCGAGCCGCTCGTCGCGGCGGCGTAGCCAGGCCACGAACGGAATCGAGAGCAGCACCATCCATGCCTTCCCAACGATCTGACCCAGCAGGAAGTCGAGCGAGCCGAAAGCTAGCCACAGAAAGACGATCGAGTCGACGACAAGCCCGACGACACTCGACGCCACCACGGCAACGATGAGCCCGCGCCGCACGAGCGGCGTGTAGACCGCGAGATCGGCGAATTCCGACAGCAGGAATGCGGCCGCCGAGGCGACGACGAGCGCCGGCGGCGCCAGCATGGCGGAAAGGACCGCCCCGACGAGAATGGCCAGCGAAGACGTCGTCGCCCCGAGGCGGCGCTGGACTAAGTCGCGCAGCACAAGCGCAGCACCGGCCATGATCACGCCCGAGGGAGCCATGAGCCCCGGCGCTACTGGAACGAGGCAAGGTCCCGCCGGCTGGCATACGGTTCCGACATGCCCGATGAGCCATCACCGCGTGGACATCCACTTGGCGAATCCCTCCGCGCGCAACCGGCAGGCCGGACATGTCCCGCAACCGTAACCCCAGTCATGCCGGTGCGAGCGATCGCCGAGATAGCAGGTGTGGGTGTCTTCGACCAGCACGTCGAGAAACGCATCTCCGCCGATCTCGTGCGCCAAGGCGAACGTCGCGGCCTTATCGATCCACATCAACGGGGTGTGAATCACGAAACGGCGTTCCATCCCCAAATTGAGCGCCAGCTGCATGCATTTGATCGTATCGTCGCGACAATCGGGATAACCGGAGAAGTCTGTCTCGCACATGCCGGCAACCAGATGCTTCACTCCCCGCCGGTAGGCGAGCGCACCCGCAAAGGCGAGGAAAACGAGATTGCGGCCGGGAACGAAGGTCGTCGGCAGCCCGCTCGCGCCCACCTCAATGGCAACGTCCCGAGTGAGGGCTGTGTCGGAAATCGCTGCGAGCGCGCCGAGCTCGAGCACGTGATCCTGGTCTAGCCTGTTGGCCCACATCGCCTTGAGCGCAGCCATGCGCTCGCGCACGCGCCGGCGCGCCTCGAGCTCGGCGCGATGGCGTTGCTCGTAATCGAAACCTAGCGTCTCGACGCGAGCGAAACGCTCGAGGGCCCATGCCAAGCAGACCGTCGAGTCCTGCCCGCCGGAAAACAAAACCAGCGCCCTGGCAGGATCTATTGAACTCACGACTCCAACTCCACACCTGCGAATAGCAAACAGCGAGGGCGAATAGCGCGCGGCTCGAGCTCCGCTAGTCCCTACGGGCTGTTCGCCATTCGTTGGCGTATTCGCTACTGACCGCTCGCCGTTTTACCCGGTTCGTAGCCGAGCTTGCGCGCAAGCGTCGCCAGCTCGCAGCCCTCGCAGTAGCGGCGATCCTTAAAGTCGATCCAATTATGCGCATAGATGTTCTCGGCGGGGATGCCGTAGCGCTCCTGTAAGAAGCGCACCAGTATCAACCAAGCTTGCGTTTGCTCGCGCGTTGGCGGCTTGGCGACGTCCGGGTAATTGCCGACGAATTCCACCCCGATCGAATTGGTTTTGATCACCCTGCGATAGGTGTTCGAGTTGTCGATATATTTATTGTCGTTTCGATTGGCGCCGTCGCCGTGGGTCGGGATCGCGCTCTCGGCGATCGACCAATACACGGTGCCGTCGGTTTCCACCCAGACCGTCACACCGCGCTTGCTGGGATTTGTCGCCTGCGCCAGTGCCATGCTCTTGGCAGAACCGGCTGGGCCTTCGGTCTGGTGTACGATGATGTTTTGCCATTGGACGGCATCGCCGGGCAATCCGAGTGGATGCAGATAGATGATCGTGAGCCCCGGAATCTGCGGCTCGCCGGACTGCCTGGCCAGCTCGCGAAAATTTTCCGGAAGCTTCGCGCCATCGAGGATGGCAGCGGCGCCGTTTTCTGCTCTCTGCGCCGGCACGGCCTCCGGCCGCGCTCGCGGCAGCACAGTCTCTTCGCGCGACAAAGGACGAGCCAGTTTGGTTTGCTCGGCCCAGGCCGAGCTCATCAGTGCATAATGCCCAATGGTGAGCGCGAGCGCAGCAACTTGCGCCACGCACCCGGCGCGGGGGACGAACGCCGGGCTTGTCCCTAGTCCCATTGCGGTGACCCGGAATAAGCGTAATCGACGATGCGTCCATCGCGGCGCGCCAGCCGCGCGATCTCTGCCATTTCTGCCTCGGAAAGCTCGAAGTCGAAAATCGCGAGATTTTCCGAGAGCCGCTCGAGATGGCTGGTGCGCGGGATAACGGCGATGCCTCGCTGCACCAGGAAGCGCAGGCTCACCTGCACCGCGCTCTTGCCATGCGTCTTGCCGATGCGCGTGAGCACCTTGTGGCGGCTCACGCCGCCGCGAGCCACCGGACTATACGCCACCGCGGCCATGCGGTGCCGCCGGCAGGCCGCGATCACCTTCGACTGGTCGATCAACGGATGCACCTCGATCTGATTGCAGACCAGCGGCTCGTCTGCAAGCTTCACCGCCTCTTCGATGAGGGCAACGGTAAAGTTGGATACTCCGATGTGGCGGGCGAGACCCGCGCGCTTGACTTTGCACAACGCGCCGAGCGTGTCGCGCAGCGGAATGTGCGGATTGGGCCAATGCAGCAGGAGCAGGTCGACTTTGGTGAGCCGCAGTCGCGCCAGGCTCTGCTGCGCGGAACGCTCGAGATCGTGCGGAGCAAAATGCGATGGCCAAACCTTGGTCGTGATGAAGACCTCGTCACGTCCGATATCGGCGGCGCGCAGTCCCTCTCCCACCTCGCGTTCGTTGTCGTAAAGCTCGGCGGTATCGATGTGGCGATAGCCGAGCTGCAGCGCCTGCTCTACGACACGCGCACAGGCGCGCCCGCGCAGCTCCCAGGTGCCGAGCCCAACGAGGGGAATGCGGGCGCCGTGCGCTTCGACAATGTGGGCCGCTACCGACATCATCATCTCACTTCCGCGGGCTTGGCTCGGTTCGTCGGTGACACAACTTGCGACACGCGCCTGCGCCAAGATTAGAACAATTCAATGTTACAACACTTGCGTCGCGGCCCGCGAAGCCTTTCATATCACCTGAGGGCTTGGCGGATGGCAAAATAGGATGCGCGGACAGCTATTCGCGATCGTGCTGGCGGCACTCGGCATGGCGAGCGTGCATGCCGTTGCTCAGGAGTTCAACCTCGCCATCCGCAACCACAAGTTCGAGCCGGCGGAAATCCGCGTGCCTGCGGGCAAACGGGTCTCAATCCAGGTCACCAACGAGGACGCAAGCGCGGAGGAATTCGAGAGCCCGTCGCTCAAGGTCGAGAAGGTCATTCCGGGCAAGTCCAAAGGGGTGGTGCGTATCGGACCGTTGACGCCTGGGCGCTACGAGTTCTTTGGTGATTTCCACGCGGACACCGCCAAAGGCGTCGTCATCGCGGAATAACGGCATGTTCGGCGCGCTCATCATCGTATTCCGTGAAGTGATCGAAGCGGGGCTGATCATCGGGATCGTCCTCGCCGCGACGCGTGGTGTGAACGGGCGGGGACGATGGGTGGCGACCGGGATACTCGCCGGCACGCTCGCGGCTGGCATTGTCGCGCTGTTCGCGGAAGCCATCGCCAACGCATTCGAAGGCTCGGGTCAGGAACTCCTCAATGCAGGCGTGCTCGGCACTGCCGTGGTGATGCTGATGTGGCACGCTGCGTGGATGGCGCGCCATGGACGCGAGATGGCAATCGAGATGGCAGCGGTCGGCGCCGCGGTGACCGCGGGCAAGCGGCCGATGACCGCGCTCGCGATGGTCGTCGGACTTGCCGTATTGCGCGAGGGCGCTGAAGTGGTGCTCTTCCTTTACGGCATCCTCGCCAGCGGCACCTCGAGCTCCTCACTGTTCGTCGGCGCCGCGCTCGGGCTCGCCGCGGGCGCGGCGCTTTCCGCATTGATGTACTACGGCCTCGTCAGCATTCCCGCACGGCACATTTTCACTGTGACGGCCGTACTCATCGCATTGCTCGCCGCGGGCATGGCCGCACAAGCGGTGCAATACCTCGACGCCGCCGGCGCTATCAATGTGCTGGGCACACAATTGTGGGACAGCTCGCCCTGGCTCCCGCAGGACGGCATCGTCGGGCGCATGCTGCATGCGCTCATCGGTTACACCGACCGTCCGACTGAACTGCAGCTCGTCGCTTATTTTGCGACGCTCGCGGCCATGGCAGCACTCACATGGCTCTCCACGCCCGCTCGTGCGGCGCATGCGCGGGTCGTATAGCGCACTCACAGCGCGCCGCGCGCGATCCCGTGCTCACTGCCCCCTCCCAGCGCCAAGGATTGCGAACGCCACGTCCGGAGCCTCCTCGATCACCTTGAGCAGAGCGCGGGCGGGCCCGCGCGGGGAACGCTTGCCCTGTTCCCAGTTGCGCACCGTCTCGAGCGGCACTCCGATACGTGCGGCGAACTGCGCCTGGGTAAGCTTGGTGCGTGCGCGCACGCCGCGGGCGTAGGCAGCATCCGGCCCCGCCCCTCGCGCCGCCCTAGCCGCCGCAATCCATCCGCCCAGCGGACGGCCATAGCGCATTTGCTGGGCGATCTCCGCGAGCGGACTCGGCAGCGTGCCTTCCCTGCCATCCGGCAGAATCTGGACGATTCGGCCGTCGGCCTTCAGTCTTAGCCGCATCATAGCGGCCACAGGCCTATGTGATTCCCGTCGTCTAGCCAAGAGGTTAGATAACTGGTCCCGCACGTATCGCGTGGATCAGTGGCCTAATCGTGCAATGAGCGTCCGGCCATTGGCCGACAGCGAGGTGGAAGAGCGCAACGCCGCTCATCGTGAAACCCGACAGGCGGAGGAGCCCACCTCATTTGAGCCCGAACCACAGCGTGGCAATGCCGAGGAATGAAAAGAACCCCACGACATCGGTGACTGTTGTCACGAATACACCCGAGGAGATCGCGGGGTCGGCGCGAAAATAGTTGAGGGCGAGCGGCACCAGTATCCCGCCAAGCGCCCCCGCGAAAAGATTGCAGATCATCGCCAACCCGATCACCAGGCCGAGATCGGGTATTTTGAACCAAGCCGCCGCGGCAACGCCGGTAATCACCGCAAAAGCGAGACCGTTCACGAGCCCGACGAGCACTTCGCGCAGGATGAGGCGCGCGGCGTTCGCACTCGACAATTCACGGGTGGCAAGCGCGCGTACCGCCACTGTCATCGTCTGCGTCGCAGCATTGCCACCCTGGCTAGCAACGATCGGCGCGAGTATTGCAAGCGCGACCATTTTCTGCAGCTCGCCCTCGAATAGGCCCAGAACCGACGAAGCCAAAAAAGCCGTGGCGAGGTTGACCAGCAGCCAATTGAAGCGCCCACGCGCGATCGAGAATACGGGATCGGAAAGCTCCTCCTCGCGCCCAACACCGCCCAGGGCTCTGATGTCTTCTTCCGCCTCCTCCTCGATCACGTCCACGATGTCGTCGAAAGTGATCACGCCAACCAAGCGATCGCCGGCATCGATCACGGGGGCGGAAACGAGATCGTAGCGCTCGAACAGCCGCGCTACGTCTTCCTGGTCGTCGCTGATCCGCACCGCATGCAATTCCTCATCGATCAGTTCCTCGATCGGCACTGGCCGCTTAGTCCGCAATAGCCGGTCCAGTGCCACCGTGCCCTGCAGCCGGCCCGCCGAATCCACCGCATAGAGCTCCCAAAAACGATCGGGTAAATCGGGCGTTTCGCGCAGGTAATCGATCGTGCGCCCAACCGTCCATGCCGGCGGCACAGCCATGAACTCCGTCTGCATGCGCCTGCCGGCGGAATTTTCCGGATAGAGCAGACTACGCGCCAGCGCCACGCGCTCAGTTGACGGAAGCTGCTCGAGGATTCCGGTCTGTTTCTCTCTTGGCAGATCCGCAAGAATCGCCACTGCATCGTCCGTATCGAGTTCGCGCACGCCATCCGCCACCATCGCGGCCGGCAATCCCTCCAGAATGCCCACGCGGACAGTACTATGGACCTCGGTGAGCGCCGAAAAATCAAAGTCGTGCCCCATCAGGCTGACGAGCCGGGGCCGTAACTCTGCATCAAGTGTTTGGATCAGGTCGCCGACGTCGGACGCGTGGAGATCGCACAGTAATGCACGCAACGCCGCCGCATCGCCCGCAGCGATCGCCTGCGCTGCCCTGTCGACAAATTCTTCCCGCAAGGCGCCATCTTCATCGCGTATTGCGACCGGGGACACAGACGCCGTAATTTTCTCCTCGAGCATGCCATGCCCTGACGCAATTGAAGCAATGTTGGGCTTCTACGCTCCATGCCCTAAGCTGGCAATCTTGAGCGAGATCACCTACAGCGCAATGGCCGACATCCTTCAGCGCTATAGTCTGCGGCCCGTGCGATCGTCGCGAGAATGGGCCGCGTATCATGCCATCCGGCGCGGCGCGATCTTTGCCGCCCTGCTGCCGCACGACGCTTATGACGAACACAACTCGGACGAGTTCGCGCCCGGTCATTTTCCGCATCTGCTGCTGCGCGACGGCGAGGTCCTGGGCACAGTGCGGATCGATCTCATTGACGAGAGGGCGGCAGGCCTTCGTCTCATCGGCATCCGGCCTGATGTCCAGCGGCAAGGCCATGGCCGCACCCTGCTCAGACTTGCGGAAGAAGCCGCGCGTGCTCTCGGCAGAACCGAGATCGTCATCAACGCACACCCAACGTCACTCGAGTTCTACCTTGCCCATGGGTACCGCGAGAGCGAATGGGGCGACCGCGGCCCAGTCCCGTCGGGCCTCGTACGGGTGGGAAAACGGTTGCCGTGAGAGAACATCGCGCCAATCGGCGGGTGCCAGGGCGCGCCAGTTTCAGCACCGTGTTGAAACCGTCACATGAGGCGCAAATCGACCCGCATGGCCGCCATTAAGGGGTCATTAAATTGCCTCCCCCTAGTGTTCCGGTAGAGTGTGGGCGAGACTCACCACGCCGAGCGTCCTTTCAGAGTTGGTCCAAACCGGGGTAGAAACGGGGCCATGCGCCGCACCGTTACCGCATACATCCTGCTCGCCTCGCTCCTCGGCATGGGGAGTACCGGTGCTGCCGAATGCCCTCCCGATGCGCTCGGGGTCAGCCGCACGCTCGTGGTCGATCCCAATGAGCACCTGCGCCTCGGCAGCTTTCAATATTCCGAATCCCTGCCGCTGATGGACCACGAAGTCGTCCTGACCTTCGACGATGGTCCGTTGCCGCCCTACACCAACCGCATTCTCGACACGCTCGCGTCTGAGTGTGTCAAGGCAACCTTCTTCATGGTTGGTCGCATGGTGCAGGGCTATCCCGCGGTCGTTCGGCGCGTCTACAACGAAGGCCACACGGTTGCCAACCACAGTCAGACCCACCCGTTCACCTTCCATAAGATGACGGTGGAGCACGCCGCGCAGGAGATCGAGGGCGGTTTTTCCTCGCTGAATTCCGCGCTCGGCGACCCTAAGGCGGTTGCTCCTTTCTTCCGTATTCCGGGCCTGCTTCGCCAGGATTCCGTGGAACGCTACCTCGGCGCGCACCAGTACATGACGTGGAGCGTGGACTTGGTCGCGGACGACTGGACCCACATCCGTAGCGAGGAGGTGGCGCGCCGCGCCATCAATCGACTCGCAACCCGCGGCAAGGGCATCTTGCTGCTGCACGACATCCAGCCCGCCACCGCGCTCGCGCTTCCCACGATTCTCAAAGAGCTCAAGGCCCGCGGCTTCAAGATCGTTCACGTGGTGCCGGCCACGCCCGATCGGCCAAAGACCGTGACCGAGCCCGAGCTGTGGGCAACGCGCCGCGCGCCCGAGCCGAAAATTTGGCCGCGCACTCTGGCCATGGGGACGGAAAACCCTGAGCCGGTTCTCGCTGCGCCGAGCCCCGCGAACTTCGGCATCGAGTCTTTCCGCTCAGTCGTTAAAGTGGCGATGGCGCAGACATTCGAACGAGAGATCGCCGCGGCGCCATCCGCATGGCCGGAGCAGGTTGCCTTCGCGGTGCCGCCCGAGACCGACGTGTTGCCCATCCCTGCCGCTCACAATTTCAGGTATGTCCGCGTGTTCCGATTGGAGAGCCCAGAAAAGCCCAAGGTCGCGGCCAAGAAACCAACCGTGCGCACGGCAGCGCGGCCGCGCGAGCCCGCATACGGCGGCTGGTCCGGAGCATGGCCGGCCCCCACGAGGAGTTCGCGCAATGTCGGTCATCAACTGAGCGTTGTCCGGCCACCGGTCAATCCGGCGCCGCAAATGCGCTGACCGTGCTGCCGGTGTTCACGCGATCGTTTCTTGCGCGCCAGCGGCTCTGCCCCACGGTTGTGTGATCAAAAAAATCAACGCGCCGGGTCCTACCCCGGCGCGTTGTCGCTACATACCGCAGAGGCCGCCTCTAAGCCTCCGGTTCAGTGTTGGAAGCCCCTCACCAGCACCGCCAGCGCCGGCAGTAACCGCGCCAGCCGCGCCATCTGCACCAGCAGCGGGCCTGTGTCACCGCTCCCATATCGGCCGCGGCTTGCCCGATGACCGCAACATTCGCCGGCGCCGATACCGTCGGTACCGCGCTCAGGAGCGAAAGCCCAGCTGCAACAATAGCTCCGATCACGATCGATCGCATTGCATCCTCCTTGCGTCACCCACGATGCGGACCTTAGCGGCTCCCCGCGACTTAATAAACTGCTTTTGGCTCGCGGACCGCGCGGCACGGATCGCATTGCCCGGCAGCCGGCTCTTCAAGCTCTAAGCACTCTATTAATGACATTCGACTTAGGGTGACGCCGAGTGGCCGCTCGGCATGTCGCCGCTGGCGGGCTTTCCAGGAGAGTAACGATGAAGAACGCCATTGCCGGCCTCGTCACGGCGTCCAGTATTTTCGTGGTCGCGGCTGCAAACCCCGCGCAGGCCGGAAGCGGCGACGTGGCTGCTGGCCTCATCGGTGGATTCGCGGCGGGAGCGATCGTCGGGACAGCGCTCGCGCCGCGGCCTGCTCCGGTTTATGTCGCGCCGGCACCGGTCTATATCGTGGAGCCGCAATGCTATTGGACGCGCGGCAGACCCATGTGGGACGGCTATCGTTGGGTTCGCCCGCACGTGCAGGTCTGCGACTGAGCGAGCGCGCGACCGTTCCGCGCGCGCCAATCAGCACGCGGAAACAACCGATCGGCCCGTCGCCGACCTATAAGTGGTGCGGTCGAGAGGACTCGAACCTCCACGGGTTGCCCCGCTAGCACCTCAAGCTAGTGCGTCTACCAATTCCGCCACGACCGCAGATGGAAGGGCGCGGGCCGATGGCCCGCGCATCGAGGCGACGGCGCTCGATGTAACAAATCGACCCCCTCGGAACAAGGGCGGCGGCGCTGCGGGGCCGTCCGCCCGATTGAACTTAGCTGGCGTACCGCCGCAGGTTTTCCGCAAGGACTTGACTCCGCTCCGCCCCGGGACGTTGCTGGCGCGAAGCGCCGGAGCAAAAGCCGATATGGTCACTGCGCGCAATCTTGTGATGCTGCGACCCGATTCGGTCTCGCACCCGGTCGAATGGCACATCAGCAAAGGACTTGTCGCCTATGGGACCGCGCTCGCGGCGATGGACGCGCGCGCGGCGGCGATCGCGGACGGCCTCGCGCCGGAGCTCGTTTGGCTGCTCGAGCATCCGCCGCTCTATACCGCCGGCACCAGCGCGAACGAGGCGGAGTTGATCGCGCCACGCTTTCCGGTCCATTCGG
>WNGD01008512.1_pt1 | contig 16555 bp, 11 predicted proteins | sample 5400671 | NCBI WGS metagenome assembly WNGD01 (sample SAMN13153369, study PRJNA577476) | soil metagenome | isolation source: 40 cm soil or saprolite under grassland replicate 2 | place: USA:California | collected 2016-06-15 | reverse complement strand
GTCTTGTACCCACGTGCCCGAGGTTTGCACCATGTCGCCGAGGTCGGTGCGGACGTGCTCGAGCAGCTGCGCGGAGCAGTCCAGGGCGCGCCGCGTGTCCTGCACCGCCTTGCCGACGTTGCGTGCTTCGCGGCCGCTCTCCTCGGCGAGCTTGTGCACCTCGTCGGCGACGACCGCGAAGCCGCGCCCGTGCACGCCCGCCCGGGCGGCTTCGATCGTGGCGTTCAGAGCCAGCAGATTCGTCTGGTTGGCGATGAAGCCGATCGTCTCGGAAAACTTTTCGACCTGGGCGGCGACGTCGCGCAGGCGGCGCACTTCGCCGACGCTTTCTTCGGTGGTGCCGCCGAGCTCGGTGAGGCGGCGGAAGGCGGTCTGGGTCGCCGTGCGGACGCGGTCGGCGGTCTGCTCCATTTGCGCGCCGGCGGCGCGGGTCTCCTCCCCGACGGTGGCGGCCTGGTCGGCGCCGTGCTTGAACTCGGCGGCCTCGCGTGCGACGGCGGTGACGAGATCGGCGGCGCGCGCGGACCCGGTACTCGCCCGCTGCGCCGAGGCCGCGACCTCCTGGCTCGAGGCGTGGATCTCTTCCGAGGTCGCCGTCAGGCTCTGCACGTACTGGGCGACCTGCTCCGACGCCCCCACGACCGGTTGCACGGCGCCCTCGAGCGCGAGCATCAGCGCCAGCTGCGGAGCGAGCAGGTTCAGGATCTCACCATCCGATTCCCGGTACATCTGCGGGTCCGAGTGGCGGACGCTCCACAGCCCGACGAGCTGTCCGGCGTGATACAGCGGCACCAGCACTTCCGCGCCGGGGGTCTCGCCGCTGGGCAGGACCACTTGATCGCGCTCCAGGCCGTGGGCTACGACGGGCCGCCGGGCGCGCACCGCCTCACCGGTCAGCCCGGCGTCGGCGTCGAAGCGCAGCGCCTCCCGGCCGGCCCCCGTGTCCACCAGCAGCTCCATCTCGCGGCGCTTGGCGTCGTAGCGCGCGAACCCCATCTGCTCCCATGGGACGAGGCGGCGCGCCAGCTCCTGCAGGCGGGGGAAGCTGCGGGCGATGTTGATGTCCGCGGCGAGCGCTTGCGACAGTCGCTGCACCAGGTCGAGCTCGTCGGCGCGCACGCCCATGCGGAGGACGTAGATGCTGCCCAGCGACGTCCCCGCGAGCAGGACCGCCAGCATCGCGACCGCGCCCGTGGGGAGCTGGGCGTGGGCGATGCCGAACCACCCGAGAGCGAGCGCGGCCGAGGCGAGATACACGATCGCCTCCCAACGCGCCGTCAGCCGCGCGTCCACCCACGCGAGCGTGCGGTCCAGGGCGAGCTCGAGATAGAACGACCCGTTGATCACCAGGGGGAGCAGCACCAGCATCGCGACGAGCGGGACGAGATTCTCGCCGGACAGGGCCGCGAGCCCGGTCACGCCGCCGAGCCGAGCGTACACCCAGCCCACGATCGCGGAGCCGGCCGTCAGGTGCGCGGCATTGGTGAGCGCGGCGCGGAGGCGCAGGTGACGCAGGAACCGGTCGCCCAGGGCCATCGCGAACGGCGCGACCAGCACGGCGAACGGCCACCCGCGGTCGAGGATCGCGTATGCGGAGATGCCGAGGACGTAGGAGGTGAAGCCGTTGCCGGGGAGGGCGATGCCGGAGCGACGGCAGACGGCGCCGGCGAGCACGAGCAGGACGGCGCTCGCCGCGAAGCCGGAGTCGACCGGGAAACGTCCGGCGGCGAATCCCGCCACGGCTACCGCGAACGCCCCGAGCGCGCCGACGGCGACGGCGCCGCGCACCAGGAAGGCGGGAGAGGGAGCCAGGCGAGGGCTCATCGGGTTGCGGCGCAAGCTCGGGCGTGTGGCGCGTCGTGTCAAGCGCCGCTATCGTTTACGACATGCGCGTAACCATCGAGTACTGCGTCGTTTGAAACTACGAACCGCGGGCCACCGGTCTGGCGGCCGAGATCCGCAGCGCCTTCCCGCACGCGGAGATCAAGTTCATCGAGTCCTCCGGCGGTGTCTTCGACGTCGAAGTGGACGGCAAGCGCGTGTTCTCGAAGAAGGCCGTGGGCCGACACGCCGCACCGGGCGAAGTGGTCCGCTTGATCAAGGAATCCGCCGCGCGCTGACGTGAAGATCGCCATCTCGACCGGCGGCGGCGACGCGCCGGGGCTCAACGCCGTCATCCGCGGGGCCGTCCTTGCGGCCGTGCACCGCGGCTGGGAATGCGTCGGTATCCGGAAAGGCTACGACGGCCTCCTCGGGCAGGAGCAACTCGTCCCGCTCGGCCCCGCCGAAGTTCGCGGCATCACCCACCTCGGCGGCACCATCCTCGGCACCACCAATCGCGGGGATCCCTTCCACTGGCGCGAGCGGCTGCCCGACGGCACCGTGGTCGAGCACGACCGCTCCGAAGAGCTGGTGCGCGCCTTCCGCGCCCACGGCATCGGCGCGCTGATCGCCATCGGCGGCGACGGCTCGTTGCGCATCGCCCGCCACCTCCTGGACAAGGGCGTCCCGCTCGTCGGCGTCCCCAAGACCATCGACAACGACGTCGGCGGTACGGTCGCCACGTTCGGGTTCGACACCGCCGTGCAGACCGCCACCGAGGCGATCGACAAGCTCCACTCGACCGCTGAGAGCCACGAGCGCGTGATGGTGGTCGAGGTGATGGGCCGGCACGCCGGCTTCATCGCCCTCTCCGCCGGGCTCGCCGGCTCCGCCGACGTGATCCTGATTCCCGAGATCCCCTACGACATCGATCGGGTGTGCGAGAAAGTCCGCCAGCGCGAAGCCGAAGGCCGGCATTTCAGCATGGTGGTCGTCGCCGAAGGGGCGGTGGCCAAGGGCGGTGAAGAGGTGTACCTGGACGCCGAGCGGCGGCGGCTGGGCGGCGTCGGCGACCGGGTCGCCCGCGCCATCGAGCAGAAGACCGGCAAGGAGACCCGCACGCTCGTGCTCGGGCATCTGCAGCGCGGCGGCAGCCCGACCACATTCGACCGGCTGTTGGGGCTGCGCTTCGGCGCCGCCGCGGTGCGCCTCATCGCCGAGGGCAAGTTCGGCCACATGGTGGCGCTCGACCCGCCCACCATCGTCTCCGTCCCGCTCGACGAGGCCCTGGCGGCGCCCAAGCGCGTGCCCCTGGACAGCGACTCGATCGCGACCGCCCGCGACCTGGGGATCTCGCTGGGAGACTGAGCGCTGGGGCGGACAGTCGTGTCCCCCTCCGAGGACGGCGCCCCCGTCCGCGGGACGTTTCAACCCCTCACATCATAGGCACTTCCGTTACCGCCCTCCCTGGCACGCGTCTTTCTATAAGGAAGCGCGGGAGGTGATGGTCGCGATGAAACGCATACTTATGGCGTTGGGCCTGCTGGTGCTGCTCGGCGCGGGGACCGCGGCCGCGCAGACGCGGGTGCGGGTGTCGGTAGGCTTCGGTGTGCGGCGCCCGTACGCGGCGGGGTACGTGATCGTGGGCCGGCCGTATCGACCGTATTTCCGGTATCGGCGACCGGCGCTCGTCATCGTGGAACCGGCGCCGCTGTTCGTGCGACGCCCATGGCGCTACCACTATTACCACCGGCCGTACCACCGGGTCGGCGCGTGCTGGGATCACCGGTGCCGCTTCTGACGCCCTAGGTCGGAACAGCGGGGTACGGGTCGGCAGGCGGGAGATCGCACGCGGGTCTCCCGCCTTCTTTTTGCTCCGGCTCAGCTTGGGGCGGCCGCTTCCTTCTTCTTGCCGAAGATCCGCTTGAAGAACGCGCCGATGGCCACGAGCGCGACCACGATGAGTTTCTTCAGGGCGATGATCCCGGCCAGCAGCAGCTTGAAGAAGCCGGCCTTCGCGGCGATCCCGCCGGCGATCAGCGCCGCGATGCCGTACTCCGCCACTTTGTCGGTCCCCGGCACGAAGTCGGCGTAGCGGTTGCCGTCGGCGAAGTCGACGAAGCCGATCACCCGCCCCATGCCCGCTTGCACGGCGGCGAGCTGGTCCATGGTTGCGACGGCGTTGAGCACCAGCACGCCGCGGCGGCCCAGGACGCGGATGTTGTAGTTGAGCGTGTGGACCGGTTCCGTGCCGAAGCGGAGGTCTTTCGCCCAGTAGAGCTTGTGCGTCGTGGAGTCGTAGCGCGGCGGCTCGGCCCAGCCGACGAGCGCGACCTCGGGATACCCCTGGCGGCGCCGCTCCTCGTTCGCCTGCGTTATCCCGCGCTGCATCTTCCCGAGCAGGTCGTGGTAGTTGATCGTCGCGGCGTCGTCGTCCTTCACGAAGCCGTCTTCGTCATAGGTGATCACCACCGCCCACGACTCGCGGTCGAACACCCCGATCCCGGCCGGCACGATCATCCCCAGCGTCTTGTCGTCGGGCGGGTTGCCCCACGCGCGGATCACGAGATCGGTCTCATGCGGGTCGAGGTAGCGGAATTCCGCCGGCAGCTCGAGCGTCGCCAGGCCGCCGCGGAGCCGGACGTGGCCGGTCTGGTAATGGAGCCGGGCTTCCATCTGCTCAGGCGTGAGATTCTGCGGCGTCTCCTGGAGTTTCTGCGCGGGCAACGCGGCGACCGGCAGCGCGGCGAAGACGGCAAGCCAACGGGTCATCATGAGCGGCCTCCGGCGGGGGCCAAAGCGGGCGCGGGGAACGCGACAATCTACTTCGCGGCCGTTCTATATTGAAGCCGTGCGGCTGACCCGCGATCATTTCGTCCCCCCGGATCCCCAGGCCTTTCTCGCCGCCGAGCCGCCGACCGGACGCGTCATCGTCATCGCCCCCACCCGGGCGGCCTGCGAAACCATCGAGCTGGCGCTGGGCCTGCACCTCGACACGCTGCTCGAGCGCGAGCACGGCGACGACCTGCGGCGCCTCGCCGCCTTGGGGCGCGGGTTCGGGATCGTGGCGGCGACGGGCACGGGGAAGACGCTCGCCGTCCGGCCGATCGCCGAGACCATCCTGCAGGCGCCGCTGCGCGTCGGCGTGGTGAACCGCGAGCGGGAAGCCACGCCGGAGACGCCCACGTGGAACGTCGTCATCGTGACGACGGGCATCGCGCGGCGCTGGTTCGAGGACGGACTGATCACGAAAAAGGACACACTGGTGGTCGACGAGATCCACCAGACCTCCGCCGAGCTCGAGCTCTGCCTGGCGCTCGGCAAGCGCGCCGGCTGCCGGTTCATCTGGCTGTCGGCGACGGTGGACCCGACGTTCTACGCGGAGTACTTGAGCGCCGCCGAGGTGCTGGAGACCCGGGCGTTCGCCCCCGCTCGCGCGGCGCAGGTGAAGGTGCTGCCGCTGCGCCCGCACGAGTTCCTCAGCGAGCGCTTCATACAGCGGGTGATGAAAGAACGGCGCGGCGTGGCGGTGTTCGTCCCCACCCGGGCCGAGGTCGAGCAGCTCGCCCGGGACGTGGGCGTGCGCTGGCAGCGGCTCGCGACGGCGTTCTACCACGGCGGCGAGCCGATCCGCGTGATCCGGCCGTACCTCGATGGGGAGGTGCGACGGCCGTTCCTGCTCGCGATGACGGCGGCGGGACAATCCGCGCTCAACATCCGCGGGCTCGACACCGTGGTGATCTACGACGCCCGCTATGCCAACGTCGTCGAGCGCGGCCGCAACGTGCTGACGCGGCTGTACCTCGGCGCCAACGAAATCCTGCAGATGGCGGGCCGGGTGCACGGCCGCGTGGAAGGCGGAGAGGTCTACATCCTCAGCGACCGCGCCCTGGAGTTCGCGGCGCTCACCCCTGGCCCGCCGGAGTTCCAGCTCGCCGGGGACGCCGAGCGCGTCGCCATCACGTGCGCGGCGCTGGGCGTGGACGCCCAGGAGCTGGACCTGCCGGTGCCGCTCGATCGCCGGGCCTACCGGGAGGTGATGGAGCTGCTCACCGCCCGCGGGCTCATCGAGAACGGCCGGCTCACCCGCTACGGGCGCGACGTGGACGCGATGCCCGTGGAGCGTCCCTGGGGCGAGCTGCTCGTGCACGCCGACGTCGAGCTCGTCCCCTTCGTCGCGGTTGCGGCGAACATCGAGTCGCTGCACCGCATGACGCGCGAGGAGCGCGACTTGAAGGGCCTCATCGTCCCCGGCAGCGACCACCTCACCGCCTACAACGTGTTCGCCGAGGCGGTCAACAAACACGGCAGCCTCGGCGAAGTGTACGGCCTGCCGCGGCACCTGTTCCGTGAGGAGATCGACGGCTGGGCCGAAGGGCGCGGCGTGCTCGTCAAGGCCATGGAGGACGTGGCGCTGGGGACCGCCTCGGTGTATCGCCAGCTCGACTTGCCGCTCCCCGAAAAGCTGCCCTACGCGCGCGAGGAGACGCGCACCGCGTTCGCCGAGCTCGTGGCGCGGATCATGCCGTTCGATCTCGTCATCGACGAGGAGACGGCCGACGGCCGCGAGGCGCGGGTGAGCAAGGGCTCGGTGTGCGGCAGCTGGGGAGCCGTCGCGGGAACGCTACGCTACTTCGCGGATCGCTTCGGGGTGCCGCGCGCCAGCATCGAGGGCACCCAGCTGCCGGAGCGCGCCACACTACGCTACGCCCGCCGCAGCCAACCCGAGGTGGTGTTCGAACGTCACCGCAAACGCGAGGGGCTGCTGGTCGCGCGCCGGCTGGAGTACTTCGGGTTCGTGCTTGAGCGCGAGGTGGAGCCGCTGCGCGGCCGCTGGCCGGACGGCCTGGCCCCGGCGGCGCGCGCGGCGCTTGTGGCCGCGCTGCTCGCCGGGGACACGCCGCACCCGGACCAGGGGCGGGTACGCAAGGCGCTCGAGTGGTTCGGCGCGTACTGGCGGCGCTCGGGGGGGCAGCTCGCGGCAGCCGCGGGAGACCGCGTCGCGGCGCTGGTCGCCGCCCAGCTAGTGGGCGTCTCCTCCTGGGATGACTTCATCGGGGCCCGCCTGGCGCTGGACGTGGACGCGGCCATTCCGGCCGAGGTCCGCGACCGGTTGGACGCGCTGCCGGGCTCCGTTCACCTCTACGGGGACCGGGTCGCCGTGGAATACGACGTGGAACAGGGGGTGGGGGTGGTACGGTTACAACTCAAGGAAGGGCAGGCGCGCCCGGCGACCTGCCGGAGTTTGACCGCCCCGTCCGGTTCACCGTCCTGCGGGGGAAGCGGCCGGCGGTCCGCGGCGACAGCCTCGAGGAGCTGCGCCGCCAGCTCGCCGGTCTGGGCCGCGAGGAGCGGGTGCGGCTGGTCCGCGGCGGGCGTCGTCCCCGGCGGCGTTGAGCGTGACCTCCGCCGCCCCACGGGGTCTTATGGGATGAGGCTCCGAGCGCACCTGACTTCTTCCGAGGACGTCCATGACGAGTCTGCGCATGCAACCCCGAACCCCGTCTCGTGACGAGGCGGCCGCCGCGTCCGTATTCCACCCGATGGGTAAAGCCGTCATGGACGCGCTGCCCGAAGGGATCGTCGTCTTCGACCCGTACGGCCGCATGGTCTACGCCAATCAGTCTGCCCGCAGCGCCGTCGAGGGGATCGATGCGCTGACCCGCGAGAAAATCCTCGCCTTGGGGGGCCGCGCCACGCGCCTGCGGCACGGCGCGATGGAGCTCGGGGAAGCGTTGTTCCTGCCGACGCAGGGCGGCGCTACCGCGAACGCCAGCACACTCGCCGACCGCGAGCGCCGGGCGATTCTCGAGACGCTGCAGGCGACGCGCGGCCGGCTCGCCGAAGCGGCCCGGCGCCTGGGCATCAGCCGCACGACGCTGTGGCGGCGGCTGCGCGCCTACGGCGTGCGCGACTTTCGCACGTCGAAGTAGTCGTCTAGCTTGACGGGGCATGCCCGCCCCGTACGTCGTCGAGGAGTACGTCCGCTGGTCCGACGTGGACTTCGCGGGCATCATCTTCTACGGCTCTTACGTCCGGTTCTTCGAGATCGCCGAGACCGAGCTGTTCCGCGCCGCCGGTCTCCCTCACCGCGAGTTCTTCGACAAGTTCGACATCTGGCTGCCCCGCAAGGCCGTGCATGCGGAGTTTTTCCGCCCCGCCCGCCTCGACGACCGGCTGCGCGTCGCCGCCTACGTGGCCCGGCTGGGGACCAAGTCCCTGACGCTCAACTTCGATGTGCTGCACGCCGACGGGCCGAAGCTGTCCGCCGCCGGGTGGCAGGTGCTCGTGTGCGTGGACCGGCCGCGGCTCAAGTCGCGCCCGCTCCCGGCGGAGCTGGTGCGGGCGCTGGCGCCGTACACGCTCGCCGCCGACGCGGCCCGCGCCGCGCTGGGAGTGACACCGCCCTGAAGGCCTGGCTGCTGCTGGCGCTGTGTGTCGCCTGCGTGGCGGCCCAGCAGCCGGGCGGCCGGCTGCGCGCCACGGTGCGCCGGCCGGGAGTGGACTCGGCCCGGTTCGAGGCGGCGGCGACGGCGCGTCGCTGCGGCGCGGGCCACGGCGTGGTGCTGGAGGCGGTGCAGCGCGGCAACGCACTGCTCGTATGGCTGCGATTCCCCGACTCCCTCACTGCTGGTTCCTATTCCTTGTTGACACGCGGCGACACGGCGGCCCGTCGCGGGGCGGTGACCGCCGTGCGCTGGATGCAGGGCGAGGCCGCCCACGGGCTGGTCCTCGACAGTGGTGCGGTGACGGTGACCCGGGAGGCCGGGCACCTCACCGTGCGCACCCAGGGGTCGGGGCTCGAGTACTCGGGGGCGCGGCGTGCGAGTGTCGATGCGGTGTTCGAACAGATGACGCTCGCGGCCGAGACGACGGCCTGTGGGGCGGCGCGATGACGGTGCGCGTGGGCATCATCGGCGCCGGGTTTGCGCGGCGGGTGCAGCTGCCGGGGCTGCGCCTCGTGCCCGGCGTGGCGGTGACGGCGGTGGCGAGCGGCCACCGCGCCAACGCCGAGGCGACGGCAAAGGAATTCGGCATCCCGCGCGTGTACGACGACGGCGAGCAGGTCGCGCGGGCGCCGGACGTAGACCTCGTCATCGTATCGTCTACGCCGGACTCGCACGCCCGGTTCGCGATCGCGGCGCTCGAGGCGGGCAAGCACGTGCTGTGCGAGAAGCCGGCGGCCCTCACCGCGGCGGAAGCGCGGCGGATGGTCGAGACGGCCGATCAGCGGCCCGGGCACCTGGCGTGGGTCGATCACGAGCTGCGCTACGAGCCCAACCGCCGCAAGGCGCGCGATCTGATCCGCGCCGGCGCGATCGGCGAGGTGCGGCACCTCGAGCTGGTCTTGCGGCCGTACTTGCGGGGCGACGGTCGCGTACAGACCACCGCGGCACCGTGGACGTGGTGGCTCGATGCGTCGCGCGGCGGCGGCATCCTCGGCGCGGTGGGATCGCACCTCGTGGACCTGTGCCGCTTCTGGACGGGGAGCGAGATCGTCTCCGTGGCGGGCAGCGCCGCCACCTTCGACAAGGAGCTGGCGGACGAGGGGGGGAAACCGCACCCGGTCACCGCGGACCAGTTCGCGAGCTTCGTGCTGCGGATGGCCAACGGCGTGGTCGCCACCGTCACGCTGTCGAGCGTGGCGTTCCACGGGCCGGGGCATTTCGCCCAGGTGACGGGGACCGAGGGCTCGCTGGTCACGACCGGCGAGACGCGGCTCGAGATCGGCAAGGCCGGCGCGCCGCTCGAGGATGTGAGCGCTCCGGACGACCTCATGGGGAAGCTGCCGGTCAACAACATGTGGGCCCGGTCGTTCGTGCGCCTGGCGCGCGACCTCGTGCGCGTCATCGGCGGCGCCGCGCCGGAGGGGACGCCGGCGACGTTCCGCGACGGCTGGATCGTCCAGCGCGTGCTCGACGCCGTCCGCGCCGGGGTCGCCGCTCCGTTAGATTGACCTCGTGGAGCAGACCTACTTCCGTAAGGGCTTCGGGCTGAAGGGGGCCATCGAGGGCGCCCTCGTCAGCGATTACCACAGTCGGGTCGTGGACGCCGTGCGGGGCGCAGGCTATGCACTGACCGTCGGCGACTTGACGTTCCGCCTGGCGCGGGAATTCGGGTTTTGCTACGGTGTGGACCGCGCCGTCGAATACGCCTACGAGACGCGCACCAAGTTCCCCGACCGCCGCCTGTTCCTCGTCGGCGAGATCATCCACAACCCGCACGTCAACGACAAACTCCGCGCCATGGGCGTGACGACGCTGCACCGGCCCGAAGGCGGAGAATTCGATTTCGGCGCGGTGCGCGCCGAGGACGTGGTAATCTTGCCCGCGTTCGGCGTCACCGTGCGGGACTTCGAACGCCTGCGCACCATCGGCTGCGTGCTGGTGGATACCACCTGCGGCTCGGTGCTCAACGTCTGGAAGCGGGTCGACTCCTATGCGAAAGACGGGTTCACCGCGGTGATTCATGGGAAGGCGTACCACGAAGAGACCAAGGCCACCGCGAGCCAGGTGAACAAGTACCCGGGCGGCAAGTACGTCGTCGTCCGCGACATGGCTGAGGCGAGGGTAGTGTGCGAGTACATCGAGGGAACGGGGAGCCGGGAGCGGTTCGTCGACCTTTTCGCCTCCAAGAGCGCGCCGGGGTTCGACCCGGATCGGGACCTGGAGCGCGTCGGCGTCGCCAACCAGACGACGATGCTCTCGAACGAGTCGCTCGCGATCGCGGCCGAGGTCCGGGCGAGCATGGGGCGCCGCTATGGGGAGGCCGCCCTCGCCGAGCACTTCCGCACCTTCGACACCATCTGCTCGGCGACCCAGGACCGGCAGGACGCGGTCTTGAAGCTGATCGCCGAGCGCCCCGATGTGATGGTGGTGATCGGCGGCTACAATTCCAGCAACACCACCCACCTCGCGGCGATCTGCCAGGCGCAGGCTCCCACGTACCACATCGAGGACGCGGCCTGCATCGATGCGGATACGGGGGAGATTCGCTTCCAGCCCGTGAGTTCGAAGAGCGAGCAGCGACGGGAAGGGTGGTTGCCGGAGGGTCGGGTGACGGTCGGCATCACGGCCGGCGCCTCAACGCCCAACAACAAGATCGGGGAGACGATCGAGCGCATCGCGGCGATCCGTGGGGTGCAGCTCGATCAGGCGATCTAGCTCTTCGGGTTTTCTTCGGCCATATTGAGTCTATGTCTTTCGCTGGTTTTCATCCCGCCGTTCAACGCTGGTTCGAGACCCGCTTTCGCGAGCCCACCGAGCCGCAGCGCCGCGCCTGGCCGCTCATCCAGGAGGGCAAGGACGTCCTGATCGCCGCCCCGACCGGCTCGGGGAAAACGTTCGCGGCGTTTCTCTCGGCGATCGACGGGCTGGTGCGCCAGGGACTCGCGGGCACGCTGCGCGACGAAACGCAAGTGGTCTACGTCTCGCCGCTGAAGGCCCTCTCCAACGACGTCCAGAAAAACCTCTCGGAGCCGCTGGCGGAAATCGGCCGCACGCTGGCGGAGCTGGGGCTGCCGGACGTGGCGATCCGAACACTTGTGCGCACCGGGGACACGCCGGCCTCCGAGCGCCAGGCGATGGTGAAGCGCCCGCCGCACATCCTCGTCACCACGCCGGAGTCGTTGTACCTGATCCTCACCTCGGAGCGCGCGCGGGAGATGCTGCGCAGCGTGCGCACGGTGATCGTGGACGAGATCCACGCGGTGGCGCGCGACAAGCGCGGAAGCCACCTCGCCCTGTCCCTGGAGCGACTCGAGGCGCTCGCGGGACGCCGCCTCCAGCGGGTCGGGTTGTCGGCGACGCAGAAGCCGATCGACGACATCGCCGCATACCTCGCTGGCACCTCGCACCTCGCACCTGGTCCCTCGATCATTGACTCCGGCCACGCCCGGGCGCTCGATCTCGCCATCGAGATTCCTTCATCTCCGCTCGAGGCGGTGATGGCGGGCGAGGTCTGGGAGGAGATCTACGAGCGGCTCGCCCAGCTCATCGCCGAGCACCGCACCACGCTGGTGTTCGTCAACACGCGGAAGCTGTGCGAGCGCCTCGCGATGCACCTTTCCGAGCGGCTGGGCGTGGAGCACGTGACGTCCCACCACGGCTCGCTCTCCAAAGAGAAGCGGCTCGAAGCGGAGAGCCGTCTCAAGGCCGGCCAGCTCAAGTGCCTCGTGGCGACGGCGTCGCTGGAGCTGGGGATCGACATTGGCACCGTGGACCTCGTGTGCCAGATCGCGTCCACACGCGCCATTGCGACCCTGCTGCAGCGCGTGGGCCGCTCCGGCCACCACCTCGAGGCCGTTCCCAAGGGCCGTCTGTTCCCGCTGTCGCGCGACGACCTGATCGAATGCACGGCACTGCTGCGCGCGGTTCGTGAGCGTCGGCTCGACCGTCTCCTGATCCCCGAGAAGCCGCTCGACATCCTCGCCCAGCAGATCGTCGCGGCGGTGGCGTGCGAGGAGTGGGGCGCGGAAGCGCTGTTCGACCTGGTGCGCCGGGCGTATCCCTACCGCGACCTGACCCGCAAGGAGTTCGACGACGTCGTGCGCATGCTCGCCGACGGCTTCACGACGCGGCGCGGCCGGCGGGGTGCGTACATCCACTACGACGGCGTCCACGGGCGGCTGCGGGCGCGCAAAGGCGCGCGTCTCACGGCCATCACGTCGGGCGGCGCCATCCCCGACCTGGGCGACTATCGCGTCGTCCTCGACCCCACCGAGACGTTCATCGGCACGCTGAACGAAGACTTCGCGATCGAGAGCATGGCGGGGGACATCTTCCAGCTCGGCAACGCGTCGTATCTGATCACCAAGATCGAGTCGGGCCAGGTGCGCGTCGTCGACGCCCAGGGCCAGCCGCCCAGCATCCCGTTCTGGTTGGGCGAGGCGCCGGCCCGCACCGACGAGCTGTCCGAGGAGGTCTCGCGGCTGCGCGAGGAGCTGGAGTCCAAAGTCGGCGACCCCGCCGCGGCGATTCGCTGGCTCGGCGATGCGGCCGGCCTCGCCGAACCCGCGGCCCGGCAGATCGTCGAGTACCTGGGCGCGACCAAGCAGGCCCTCGGTGTGATCCCGTCGCGGGGGACGCTGGTGCTGGAGCGGTTCTTCGACGAGGCGGGCGGCATGCAGCTGGTGGTGCACGCGCCGTACGGGGCGCGCATCAACAAGGCGTGGGGCCTGGCGCTGCGCAAGCGCTTCTGCCGCAGCTTCAACTTCGAGCTCCAGGCGGCGGCCACTGACGACGCCATCGTGCTGTCGCTCGGCCCCCACCACAGCTTCCCGCTCGACGAGGTGTTCCACTACGTCGGCACCGCGACCGTCGAGCACCTGCTCGTCCAGGCGATGCTGGTGGCGCCGATGTTCCAGAGCCGGTGGCGCTGGAACGCGACCCGCGCGCTCGCGGTGCTGCGCAGCCGCGGCGGGCGCCAGGTGCCCACGCCGCTGCAGCGCATGGAAGCCGAGGATCTCGTCGCCGCCGTGTTCCCCGACCAACTCGCTTGCCCGGAGAACTTGGTCGGCGACCGCGACATCCCCGACCACCCGCTCGTCACTCAGACGATCCACGACTGCCTGACCGAGGCGATGGACCTGCCGGGCCTGACGCGGCTGCTGGGAGAGCTCGAAGCCGGCCGGCTCACGCTGATCGCGCGCGACACGCCGGAGCCGTCGCCCTTGTCCCATGAGATCCTCAACGCCAAGCCCTACGCTTTCCTCGACGACGCCCCGCTCGAGGAGCGGCGGACCCAGGCCGTGATCACCCGCCGCGCCCTCGATCACAAAACCGCCGACGAGTTCGGTACCCTGGACCAGAACGCGATCGACCGGGTGCGGGAGGAAGCGTGGCCGGAGGCCGGCAACGCCGAGGAGCTGCACGATGCGCTGCTGGTGACGGGGGGGATTGCGGATTTCGGATTGCGGATTGCGGAATGGGAGAAGCACTTCGAGGCGCTGGTCCGAGATGGCCGGGCGACCGTACTGGAGGGACCTGTTTCGCTGTGGGTCGCGACGGAGCGGGTGCCCATGGTCTCCGCGATCTATCCAGCCGCTCGGTTCAGGCCCGAAGTCGCCGTTCCGGAGCGGGAGCGCGCGAAGACCTGGACCCGTGAGGACGCGATCCGCGAGCTGGTGCGTGGGCGGCTCGAAGTGATCGGGCCGACTACCGTCCCCGAGCTGGCCCGCACCTTCGGCCTCGAGGCGAGCGACGTCGATTTCGCCTTGGGCGCCCTCGAGCACGAGGGGTTCGTCCTGCGGGGACGCTTTACGGCAGGCTGCCCGGAGCTGGAGTGGTGCGAGCGTCGCCTGCTGGCGCGCATTCACCGCTACACGCTCGATCGGCTCCGCAAGGAGATCGAGCCCGTCGCGCCGGCCGACTTCCTGCGCTTCCTGCTGCGCTGGCAGCGTGTCACGGAGGGCACGCGCGCCGAGGGGCCCGAAGGGCTCGCGGCGGTGCTCGACCTCCTCGATGGCTTCGAAATCGCGGCGGGAGCGTGGGAGACCGAAGTGCTCCCCGCCCGGGTCAAGGATTTCGACCCGTTGTGGCTCGATGCCCTGTGCCTGTCGGGGCAAGTGGCGTGGGGGCGGCTCAGCCAATTGCGGATTGCGGATTTCGGATTGCGGAGTCGCAGGGCTGGTCCGATCCGGACGACGCCCGTTGCGCTGTTTAGGCGGGAGCGGGGAGAGGTCTGGCGGTCTATTACGGCCCAGGCCGAAGCAACGGAGCTGTTGCTGGGCCACTCCGCCAAGTCGGTCCTTGAGGCGCTCGACGGTCGCGGCGCGTCGTTCTTCGGCGATCTGGTGAACGCTACCGGTCTGCTCAGGACCGAGGTCGAGCTGGGATTGGCCGAGCTGGTGGCGTGGGGGGTAGTGACGTCGGACAGCTTCGCCGGGCTCAGGGCGTTGCTGGTGCCTTCGGAGCGGCGGCGGCCGGTCGCCGGCTATCGGCGCCGCGGCCGCATCGCGCCGTTCGGGGTCGAGACGGCGGGGCGGTGGGCGCGGGTGGAAAAGCGCTCACTGCTGCCGGACGATCAGCTCGCCGAGGCGCTCGCCTGGCAGCTGCTGCGCCGCTACGGCGTCGTGTTCCGCCGGCTGGTGCAGCGCGAGAGTCTGCTGCTCCCGTGGCGCGACGTGTTGCGCGTGCTGCGGCGCCTCGAGGCGCGCGGCGAGGTGCGCGGCGGGCGGTTCGTGGGCGGGTTCTCCGGCGAGCAGTACGCGCTGCCGGAGGCGATCGGCTTGTTGCGCGCGGTGCGTCGCGAGGCGCCCGCGGGTGAGCTGGTCGCCGTGAGCGGCGCGGACCCGCTGAATCTGGTCGGCATCATCACGGCGGGGGATCTGGTGCCGGCCGTGGCCGCGAACCGGGTCCTGTACCGCGATGGCATCCCGGTGGCGGTGCAGGAGGGCGGGGCGAAGGGGGAGCGCTACCTGACGGAGATGACCTCTGACGAGCAGCGGTTGCTCAAAGCCGCGCTGGTGCGGCGGCGGGCGGCCCCGCTGGTCAGGGCGTATCTGGGGAAGCGCTAGCCCTCAGCGCTTCAGCCGCTCAAAAAACGCCTTCCGCGCTTTCGCCACCTTCGGCGCGATCACCGCGCGACAATACGCCTGCTCGGGATGCAACCGGAAGTAGTCCCGGTGATACTCCTCGGCGGGATAGAACTCGGTGAACGGCACGACCTCCGTCACGATCGGATCGTCCCACACTTTCTCCGCCGCGAGCTCGGCGATCGCCTGCTCCACCGTCGCCTGCTGCTCCGGTGAGTGATAGAAGACGGCCGAGCGGTATTGGGTGCCGACGTCGTTGCCCTGGCGGTTCAAGGTCGTGGGATCGTGGATCGTGAAGAACACGTCCAGCAGCTCGCGATAGGAGATCTCGTCCGGGTCGAACGTGACCTGCACGACCTCGGCGTGGCCCGTCGTGCCGGTGCACACCAGCTCGTACGAGGGATTCGGCACGCGCCCCCCCGCGTAACCCGACTGCACGCCTAACACGCCGCGCAATTCCAGGTACACGGCCTCGAGACACCAGAAACAACCGCCGGCCAGGGTGGCGATTTCACGACGGGGCACTTGGTCCTCCCTTGTGATGGGGAAACGTACAGGTTGCGGTCGCGGGGGGCGCGCCGTAGCGCGAGTCCCAGGGGGGTGGTGCGGTGGCGGCATCGGACTCGAGCGCGAGGCGCGCCTCCCGCGACCGCAACAGCCGCATTCTCAAGCATCAGTGACACGACACCATAGCGACAACAATCAGTAAATACAGCTAGTTACACCATTCTTGACTTTCGGTATTTATTCGGGCACGTTCTCTCTCCCAGAGCCAGGCAGCCCAAGTGGATCGCGCCATCCTCTATGTAAACCCCCTCACGTTCCCGATCTCTGTCGAGCGGCGGATTAGCGCCCGGCTCGGCGGGCGGCCGGTCGCGCTCGCGCCGGGCGGGACCGATCGAGCGGTCGTCTGGTCCGCTTCGCCCGAGGCGGCGCTCGCGGGCATCGAGGTGGGGATGCCGATCTACCAGGCGCTGCGCCGCTGTCCCGACCTCGTGATCCTGCCGCCGCGCCTGTCGCTGTACCGCCGCGCCGCGCAGGCGTTGGAGGCGATTCTCACTCCCGTCGTCCCCGTGATCGAGCCGCACGTGCTGGGGCACGCGTACGGCGACCTCACGGGGACGCGCAAGCTGTTCGGCCCGGCGCTCGACGTCGCGGCGAAGATCCGGCGCGAGATCTGGGGCCGGCTGGGGCTGCCGG
>WNGD01018407.1_pt1 | contig 16561 bp, 13 predicted proteins | sample 5400671 | NCBI WGS metagenome assembly WNGD01 (sample SAMN13153369, study PRJNA577476) | soil metagenome | isolation source: 40 cm soil or saprolite under grassland replicate 2 | place: USA:California | collected 2016-06-15 | reverse complement strand
CACGGTCGTACTGGGCTGAGTGCCGCCGAGGCTCGTCGCGAGAAAGCTGCGAGGGACGCTCGAGGTCTGGACGAGCCGGTAGCCGGCGTCGTGGAAGGAGACACTTTGCCTGAGCGGCTGCCAGGCCCCGCCGTCCGTGTGCGCGAGCTTGACGTTCGAGAAACGGTAGTGAAAGGTGTTGCACGCACCAACGCCGCCGTTCCAGCTCTCCGCCGCCGCCTGGGGATACCAGGCTCCGTGACTACCCGGAAGCTGGATCGCCGGACTGACGGCTTTGCCGTCCAGCCAGACGCGCCACCACCCTTTGCGCCTTGCCGTCTCGAGCACCTTGAAGGTGTGCTTCTCGCCCGGCTTGACGCTCGAGCCGAGCTCGACGTACCGCGGATCCGAGCCGGCGACTGTGACCTCGTAGTAGATCCGGCTCACCCGGTCGGCGGCGAAGGCGCTGTAACCGATCTGGAGCCACTCCGCCTTCCCGCCCGGGCCGGAGTCGGTTCCGCCGACGCCGATCCACGCACCGACGTGGCCGGCGGACACGCTAGGCGTTGCCAGCGGAACGAGCGTCGCCCCGACCCCGTGCGCCTTGCTCGCGCTCTGAAGACCGGCATAGGAGAACTCGCGCGCGCCGCATGCGTTCGACCGCGAACTCCGGCCGTCAGCCACGGACGCAGCGACAAGCGCCAGAGCGAGCGCTGCCAGAATCGAGAGTGGGCGTCGAACCAAGAAGAACCTCCGGACCGCGGAGAGGGCGTGCGTCTAGTCCGAGATCGGTCGGAGGCAGAGCGCCGCTATCCCTCGAATCAGGGACACGGTGAGCAGGAAGACCGCTCTAGAGCGGCAGCTCGAGGAAGGTTGCGCCCGGCACCGGGTTGTACCGATAGGACTCCGTCTCGCGAAAGCCGAGCGACCGGTAGAGGGCCTGCGCGGCGGTCATCGTCGGCAGCGTGTCGAGCAGCATGCGCGTGTAACCGCGCCTGCGCGCCTCGGCGATCACCGCCTCCGCGAGCTGTCGGCCGAGCCCGCCGCCTCTCGCCGTAGCGCGCACATAGAGCCGCTTCATCTCGCAAGTGTTCTCGTCGAGCCGGCGAAGCGCGACGCAGCCATCCTCCGCCAGCAGCACCAGCTCGTAGAAAGCGAGTGGATCGGCCAGCTCGGAGCCGAAGTCCTGGAAGGAGAGATCGAGCTGAAGGCTCGCCGCATACTCTTCGAGGAAGCTCCGCACGGCCTCCAGATCGTCGGGCTGTGCCGGACGGATCACGTGGAAGGGACGATATGACGCCAACGTCCTGTCACAACGAAGGGCCGCCCCGCAGGACGGCCCTCCCTCTCTCAGCGGATCTTGTCGGTGACTACTTGGCGTGCGCCTGCGCGACGACGCACTTCGCGAACGCATTCGACCGGCTGCCGTATTTGCTGCGGAAACCGGCAGGGTCGCTGCTCCGCATGGCGCGACAAGTCTTCGACGCGCTCGTCAGCGACGCTTGCAGCTTCGTCGTCGCCGCTTGGAGCTTCTGCGCGACGCAGTTGCCGAACGCGTTGCTCAGATCGGTGTTCGTCCCGTAGAACTGCGCGAACGTCTTGCCTCCATGCGAATCGGCGAAGTTCGCGTCATTCAGTTCGCTCTGGCACACCGTCGCGGCATTGATGACGCTCGTCGACTGCGAGCGCGCGACGAGCGAGACGCACTTGCCGAAGGCGTTGCGATGGTTCGTGTTCGTGCCGAACGCCTGGGCAAACAGTGGCTGCCCCAGCCTTGTCTTCAGGAAGCTGCAGCTCTTCGCCGGGTTCAGCTCAGTCCGCTCGGCCGCGGTCGAGCTCCGGGCCTTCCGCGACACACACCTGCCGAAGGCATCCTTGCCGTTGCCGGTTGCGTAGAACTGGACGAACGTCTTGCCGCCGTGGCTCGCGGCGAAGTTCGGATCCGCCTGCTCCGCATCACAGAGCGTGTTTGCGCTCGAGAGATTCGCCCGTTCGACCTGCGCGAACTTCGAGACGCATTTACCGAACGCATTCGACGTGCCGGGCGAGGCAAACGCCTGGACGAACGGCGTCACGCCCATCTTTGCGCGTAGCGCCGCACAATCCTTCGCGGCCTGCTGCGCGGGCGTCGGCGTCGCAAACGCCGCCACCGGTGCGAGCGCAAAGGCCAGCACGGTGAGAATCACGATCTTCTTCTTCATTTCCAATCACCCCTGGGTCGGTGTTTCCTCAGTCGATCACTTTTCTTTCCGATCTTGGCCCTGCTATGCGCAACATTCGAGGGGTTATTACCTAGGTTTTACGAACTCGAGGGTGCTCTCAACGTGACGTGTTGCCGCGCCTGGAGCGGCCGCCGGGATGACGAAAGGAGACCCGCCGAGCGGCGGGCCTCCCATTCGTTGCGCTAGCAGTGGCCGCTGTTCATCAGTGCTTCTGCTGGAAGTTGAAGCAGCACGCACCGTCGATCTCGAGCGGGACGTTGTCCGCTTGCGCCTGCGCGTTGGTCGTCGCTCCCTCGGGATGCGACGCCCCGAACGCGTAGGTGCCGATCTCCTCGAGGAGACTCCTGGCAGTCGGCGAGCCGACATCCGCGGAGTTCACCTTTACAGCGACCGTGCAGGGCGTCTTGACCGACGGTGTTGCCGGGCACTGCACCGTCCCGGTCTCCTGCGTGCCGCCGAGACCCGGCTCCGGATAGGTCAGCACGTGCGGGAAGCAAGCGCTGACCGAGCACAAGTCGACGCTCTGCGTCCTCCCCGCATAGAACGTCGGCTCGTTCGCAGCCGTGTTCTGCATCGCCGCGTAGTAGAGGGTGTTGCCCATCTGCCAGCGCGTGACGTAGTGGAGGAGCGGAGCCGCGAGCCTGGCGGAAGTCAGAGCCGGGTTCGCGAGATCGACGACCTTGGTCGTGACGGTGAGGGTGTGCGTGTCGCCCGACAGGCTGAGCTGGCTGCCGACGATGTCCATACCCGTCACGTTCGCGCCGCCGATCACGGGGTAACGCGCATCACCGGCAGGATCGGAGAGCCCGCCGACGGGCGCGTGCGAAGGACCGGAGACGGCCTTGCCATAGAGCCCCGGCCCGGACGACTGCCGGGCCACAGTTACCACTCCCGCTCCAGCGTGGTCGACCAGCTGCAGGTTGTCTGGCGTAAACCCCGGCTGGACCAGTCCGTTCGACGTGTCGTCGTAGACGATCTCGGCCGCGCCGATGGGATCGATATTGATCTGGAAGAAGTCGGCGAGATTACGGTTGCCTTGGCTCGTTATGCAGCCGGTGCCGGCGAGGCAAATGCTGTCGTAGTGCATCGGGTGCGGCGTCACCTTCACCAGAGTCTTCGAAGGCGCGGCGCCCGTGATTCCGCCGGATGCGTCGGTCGGGAAGACAACCTGGGACATGAAGACGTTCCACCTCTGGCCGCTGTTGCCGCTCGGGTCGACGTTCTTGTCGGATCCGTACCAGACCGCGTCCGCCCGGCCGGAGCCGCCGGCCTTGATCCAAGGGAAGACGTTCACGGCATCGCCGGTGACCGACGAACCGTCGCTCACCTGGACGGGAGGCGTCCAGTTGCTCCAGCCCGAAGCTGCCGAGGCGGCGCTCACGAACACCTGCCGCTGCTGCGGGTTCGTCGGGCCTGCGTCCACCGCCCAGGCGACGAAGAGGTTGCGCGCCGTGTCCAGCGAGGCGACGGTGAAGAGCACGTCTGGAGAATCGGGCAGGTTGTCGGCGACGTGGATCAGCTTCGAGTAGTCGGGTCCGCCCCCAGGGAGCGCCGGAGCGTCGAGGAACGTCAGGTTGCCGGCCGCGTTCGGCGTTCCGATGTTCAAGAGCAGGTTGTAGGTGCCGTCGTCGTTCGGGAAACCGGCCGCCTGGAAGACCTTGCCGGTGACCTGGTCGATTGCCGGATAGCCGTCGGCGCCGAAGGGGCTGTACGTCGTCTCGTCCGCCGGCGTGACGAGCGTCGTTCCGCTCTGGTCGGCGTTGGTTGCGCCCTCGTAGGTGAGCCCGTCAAGACTCCTGTTCCACTGCGAACCGCCGTCCGGGCCGGGGCCGACGAGGTTGTTGTAGGCCTCATAGACGAGAGGCGTCGGCCCTACGTACGCGGACTGGTGCGGAGAACCCGGCGGCGGGTCGTAGACGGCGAGCCACGGGCGGTCGGACCCGAAACTCGTTCCACAGCCGAGGACGTTCTGCTGTGCGGTCGCGCCCCCGTCGGCGGTGGTCGCGACGCGGTCGCACGTCAGTGCGTACAGGTCGATGAAGTACTGCTTGCCGCTGCGATCGAAGTTGATGTCGGTGTCCCCTCCGCCGGGAGGCGCTTCCGTGCCGAGGAGCGCGCTCGGCGGCGGCCCGGGCGAGATAGTGCGGAAGCTGTGACCGCCGTCGACGGAGCCGAACCAGACGCTCCGTTGCGTCCCGGTACCCGTCGGGCCGCTCACAAAGACGCGCCCCTGCGAGTCGATGCCGATGTCGGGCTCGCCGAAGGTGTGAATCGGGTCAGCAATCGACGGCGTCTCGAAGGCAATGCTGGACGTCGCCGCCGCGGCGGTCGGTGCGGCCAACAAGCGGCCGCTGCTGATCTGAAGCAGGACGCTCGCGCAACCGATCGCCACGAGCACGAGAGCGACTCGAGAAAGCTTGGGCATCGCGATCACCTTTCGTTCGACGGCTTGCCGGAAGCCGTCAGGGTCCGAACGAGTACGGGTGGAACCCGGTCCGAGTGGACGAGCGCCATATATCCGCCCGCGTCCTAGTCGAAACGAACGATTTCCAGCGGCTTCTTGACTGACGAGTCAGTCAAGCGGTCAGAAAGTGGGCGCCTGGCGCGCCGCGGGCAATGCTCCTTCCGCGCGGCCCCCAGTAAGACGCCGCCGGTACGGTCCCGGCATGGCGGCCGAGCGGCTGCGCGCACACGGACTGCGGATCGGCGAGTTCGAAGCCGGGCCACTGAACTCGATCACCGACGTCGAGGGCGTAACGATCGGACACGTCACCGTCCGCCGAGACGAACCGGACCCACCCGGCGGCCGCGGCGTCGCGCGGACGGGGGTGACGGCGATCGTCCCCGGCAGGCTCGACGGGCTCGTGCGGACCCCGATTCGCGCCGGCACTGCCGTCCTCAACGGAGCCGGCGAACTGACCGGCTCGATCCAGATCGCCGAGTGGGGCTGCATCGAGACCCCCGTGTATCTGACGTCGACGATGGCGGTCGGACGCATCTACGACGGAGCCGTCGCCGCCGCGGTTGCGTCGGATCCGTCGGTCGGAACCGAGAACTTCGTGATTCCGGTTGTCGGTGAGTGCGACGACGGATGGCTCAATGACGCCCGCACCGTCCAGGTAGAAGCCCAAGACGTCAGCCGTGCTCTCGGCAGAGCAGGGAAGGACGTCGAAGAAGGGGCCGTCGGCGCCGGCACGGGCATGATCTGCTTCGGCTGGAAGGGCGGGATCGGCACCGCGAGCCGTGTCGTCGACGGCGCGGCGGTCGGCGTGCTCGCGCTGACGAACTTCGGCGCCCCGAGGCAGTTGCGGATTGACGGAGTCCCTGTCGGTCGCCTGCTCGAGCAGCCCCCGCCCGGGCGCGACTCTCCGGCGGGAAGCTGCATCGTCGTGATCGCGACCGACGCGCCGCTCGGCGGTCATTCGCTGACGCGGCTCGCACGCCGCGCTGGCCTCGGGCTCGGCCGAACGGGCTCGGTCGGCCACCATGGCAGCGGCGAGATCTTCGTCGCGTTCTCGACCGCTCGGGCGCCGGAGGCGAAGGACTTCGACCGGAATGCCTTCTTCGCAGCGGCTGTCGACGCGACCGAGGAATCGGTCTTCAATTCGCTCTGGGCGGCCGAGGACGTCGTCGGCCGTGCCGGAAGAATCATCCGGGCACTGCGCGCTCGTCGTCGGGGTGCGATGCTCGTTCGGAGGCAAGGACGCAGGGAGCGTCAATAGCAGGAAGCTATTGGCGCGACTGAGGACGCCGCATCCGGGCGAGCAGCGCAGCCCGACGGCACAGACTCTGTTTCGCTAGACCCTCCTAGTAGGAAGTCAGCTCCGCGGCCAGCTCGGCGAAAACGGCGGTGTACTTGTCGACGGCCGCCTCGTCGTGTGCGACCGTGAGCGTCCACTCCTCTTCACGGCCGGGCGTCATGAAGATGCCGCGGTTCATCGAGTAGAGCCAGGCGAGATCCGTCAGCTCCGCGTCCTGGTTCGCCTTGAAGCTCGCGTAGTCCACGATCGGCTCAGCCGAGAAGGTGACGCAGCCCTTTGCTCCGATGCCGATCGCATAGCCGGGCAGGGCGTGGCCGTCGATCACGCGCGAGCAGCCCGCGAGGATGCGCTCGTTGAGGCGGTCGAGGTGCTCGTAAGCCGCCGGCGTGAGGACTTCCTCGAGGTTCGCGCGCGCCGCGGCCATCGAAAGGGGGTTGCCGTTGAAGGTTCCGACCTGGTAGACGCTGCCGTCCTCGACGACGCGCATCGCCTCGTCCGTGCCGCCGATCGCGCCGGAGGGGAGCCCTCCACCGAGCGACTTTGCCAGCGTGACGAGATCGGGCCGAACGGCGAAGCGCTCGCTGGCCCCGCCGGCGGCGATCGTGAAGCCCGTCTTCACCTCGTCGAAGATGAGAACGATCCCGCGGCGGCGGGTGAGCTCGCGGACCCCTTCGAGATATCCCGGTTCGGGCGGGATGATCCCGAGGTTCATCATCGCCGCCTCCATGATCACGCAGGCCGGGAGGCGGCCCTCGGACTCGAGCCGATCAATCCGGCGCTCCATCGCGGCGACGTCGTTGAACGGGACCGCCACTGTGAGCTCGACGATCGCCTGAGGCAGGCCGGCTCCGTAGCCGACCGACGGTAGCTCGTCGGGCGGAACCCCGGCCACGTCCACGCTGCCCGTCGAAACCATGACCGCATCGTGGTGGCCGTGATAGGAACCGAAGATCTTGACGATCGTGTCGCGGCCGGTCAGCGCCCGGGCGACGCGGATCGCGTCCATCGTCGCCTCCGTGCCCGAGTTCGTATAGCGCCACTTCGGCAACTCCCAGCGGCGCTGCAGCTCCTCGGCGACCGTGACTGCATCCTCCGTCGGCGCAGCGAATTGCGTGCCGACGCGGACGCGCTGTTCGACGGCCCTGATGATCGCTGGATGGGCGTGGCCCTGCGTCGTCGAGCCGAAGCCGTTGTGGAAGTCGAGCATCTCGTTGCCGTCTATGTCCCAGACACGTGCCCCATCCCCGCGTTCGAGGTAGATGGGCCAGGGATCGCGAAGCTGGTACGAGGAGGCGACGCCGCCGACGAGAGAAGTTCGGGCCCGCTCGTACATCGCACGCGATTTCGACGTGCGCTCGTTCAGTGTTCGTTCCTCGCGGTCGGTCAGCTCGCGAATCCGCTCGCGGTCGATCTGGGCCGGTGCCTGCGTGGCCATCAGGCGACCCTACACGCGAATGCAGGCGGCGCGATGCCCGGGATCCCGCGCTGCGACCGGCCGCGGTCCAGCTACCGGAACCGCGTCGTTTTTCGATTTCGGAAACGGGTACAGCCTGTCGGCCAAAGAAGGAGGTGACCAAATTCGAGTGGCCTACTACGCACCCACAACCACGAGGTCCCGGCCCGGCATCAGCGTCCTTCTGCTCGTTTACCTGGTCGCCGGGGCGATCGTCGCGGCCACCCACCATTATTGGTCGAATCTGCACACTCTGAAGCAGATCGGTTCGGCCATACTCGCGACGGTCCTGTGGCCGCTGATCCTGCTCGGGATCAATCTGCACATCCATTAAGCACCGGCTCGACGCCGTGGCGCCGGCGAGAAGCTCGGCTGCGGGAAAAACGTGTCGCGCTACGTGCGCGGGAGCACATAGAAGGCGACCGCGACGTATTGACACGCGGTCGCGGCGAGCGTGAGCACGTGGAAGAGCTCGTGATAGCCGAACACCTGCGGGAGCGGGTCGGGACGGCGCCGCGCGTAGATGATGGCGCCGGCGGTGTAGAGGATCCCGCTGGCCGCGACGAGCAGCACCGCGACCGTGGCGAGCTTCAAGAGCTGCGGGAAAGCTGCCGCTCCGACCCACCCGAGTGTCAAACCGATCGCCGCTGACAACCACTTCGGTCCATGCACCCAGAACAGCTTCAAGACGATCGCGAGGAGCGTCCCGGTCCAGACGATCGCGAGGATCGGAATCGCCCACTCCCTTGACATCACGATCAAGGCGAACGGCACATAGCTGCCAGCGATCAACAAATAGACGCCGGCGTGGTCGAGCCGCGCGAGCCAAGCCCGCGCTCGCGGCTGCCACGTCGGCCGGTGGTAGACGGCGCTGGCACCGAAGCAGAGGGCGACGCAGCTCGCGAAGACCCCGCCGGCGATCCGCGCCCTGCCTGGCTCAGCCGTAATGACGAGTACAACGCCGACCGCGGCAGCCGCATAGAAGCCAAGCTCGTGAAAGACGCCGCGTAGTCTTGGCTTCACGAGCCGCTGGGGCGCCGCGTCCACGCTTTTATCGTATGAGACCGCGGCCCCGAGAGACGCCCCATCGTAAAATAGCGGAAGCTCCGTTTCCAGGCCTTCCGCAGTAGCCGGGGCAGGATTTGAACCTGTGACCTCCGGGTTATGAGCCGCCTCTACGGCGTCTACGCCTGCCGCGCCGTTCCGCCGAAACGCAGTTTCGATGCCAGATCGGGATCCAGCCGTTGCTTTGAGACGGAACCGCGTGGCATCGCCGCGGAAGCCTGTCGCTTGCAGAAAGCTTGCAGCTTCGAGTCGATCCATTATTTACCGGGACCAGCGTTCCACCCGCCAACGAGACCTGAGTCGTCCCGGGAGCTCCCGGCTGTCGCGTTTCCCGCAAAACGCGACAGCGGCGCACCGCACCGACGGATTCCGGCCGAAGGAGAAGGCAAGATGTCAAGTTCCGGGCGTCATTTTCCGAAGAACAGAAAGAGACTTCGACTTGGGGGGCCGCGTATGAATCGATTCTGGAAATCCGGACGCGTTCGCTTCGCCGCCGCTGGGGCAGCCGCTCTCGCAGTTGCGGCGCTCGCATCCGTGGGTGGGGTCGGCTATGCCGCAAGGCTCGTCGGAGGTTCAAACATCTCCGCCGCCGCCGCTCAGTACCCACCGTCCAAGGTGACGATCTGTCACCACACTCACTCGCAGAAGAACCCGTTCGTGACGATCACCGTCTCGGAGCGAGCGTTGCCGGCACACCTCGGCCATGGCGACACAGTCGGGCCCTGTCCGCAACAGAGCCTCACCCCGGAGCAGGGCGAGAAGCCCGCGAAGCAGCATGGGAAGGCTCAGCACCACTCCAACGGGCAGCTCAAGGGCAACAAGAAGGGCCAGGCTGGTGGTCACGAGGGCTCGACTCAGGGACGCCCGCTCCAAGGCAACGGAGGTCAGGGCCACGGCCAGAGCCAGGCGAACGGCCAAAGCAAGGGCAACGGCCACAGCCACGGCAAGGGCAAGGGCCCTGGCAACGATCAGGGCAACGGCCAGAGCCAGCCCAAAGGCCAAGGCAAAGGCGAGAGCCACGGCCATGGCAAACCCGGCGGCGGAAATGGCAACGCCCACGGACACGAGAAGTAGAAGCCGCCGTCAGGGCGGAGCATCGACGAGAGAGAGCCCCTGCCCGGGGCTCTCTCTCTAAGCTCGCGCGCTTCCCACGACCTGGCCGCACCCGGCAACCGTTGCATTTCCCGCCTCGGAGGCTCGACCAGCACCACCTCAGACGAGGCATGTCGCACGTCTGCCAAACGGCGATGGAGCACAACGATCCGCTGCTGCTGCCTCCCGCGGAAAATGGAAAGCCAGTGGCGGCCTGTTGACAGACCTTCCAATCCAACCTACAAGGAGGACACTGCGGCTCGCTATCCCGGGTTCCCTCGTGAAAGGTGATGACGTGGAGGAGTCGCAGCTCAGGGTCTCATCAGCTACCGCCGCCGAGGACGAGTATGTGGAGTTCTGGCCCGCTGGAGCCTTGGCGAAGGGCCAGTTCTCCTGCGCCGCCTGTGGGAATCGCTGGACCGTTCACCAGGTGCTACCGCGCTGCATGGTGTGCGGCGAGCGGCTCTGGGAACGGGCCGAGTGGAGTCCCTTCGCGCGTTCTGATGCGCCGCACTAAACTCGCTTCGCGGGCACAGCGAAGATCAAGACGGGAACGTCTCGCGCGCGCGGGACCCGAAAGCTCGCCTTTGATCGGCGGTGCATCTCTGAGAAGAGAAAAGGCCCGGTTCCAGGGCCTTTTCCAGCAGTAGCGGGGGCAGGATTTGAACCTGCGACCTCCGGGTTATGAGACGTGCGTTGCTAGGCCAGGCAACGCGCAATTCGGCATTTCTACGTAGCCTGGGATCACCTCAGATCGGCTGTGGTCAGCTGAGACGGGCAAAAGTCTGGCAAAAGTTTTCGCCTGACCAGAAAACGTCATGCCGCGAACGGTGGTTGACGAACGACAACAACGCGGCAATAGTCAGATCCCACCCGGCTCGATTCGTGCCTAGCTACCACCCCGACCTCGACACAGCAACGGTCCGGTACACGAGAGTGGAGCACTTCGATCGACAAAATGCCTGCTTAGAAGCTACGAGCGTTGTCTGGCAAGACGAAGAAACGACCCCTCTCACGAGAGAGGGGGTCGACAGTGCAAGTTGTGTGCTGGGCGACCGTTGCGGGCCGCCCAGCACTCCCCTAGAAACCGCAGTAGGGCCCAGGGGCGGCGAGTTCGCCGCGGAACGCGCCTCCGACCGGTGCGATGATCACGCTCACATCCTGTGCGGGCAGCCCGGATTCGTTCCGCACGATGTGACCGTGCCCGTTGTCGACGAACCCCTGACCTGCCGACACCACGTGCGGCGAGCAGCTCGGGTCGTCGTATTCGTAGTACGTCAGCTGGCCCTGCGTGACCGTGATGAAGACGGGGCCGGGGTGGCTATGCCATCCCGTGGTCGACCCCACGCCGACTTCACCTTGAACGCGTCGAACGTCCCGCGCGCGAGGACAGTCGGCGTCACGCCGGATGGTGGCGACGCCTTTGTCACGGCGACAAACGCAGCAAGCGCCAGCAGAAGCACCGCTGCCACTAGCGAGAACTTTCGCTTCATAGCTCTTCCTTTCTCGACGAGACCGCCTCGACGACGCGGATCGGGTCGAGCTCCGCCCGCTGGGCCGCGAGCGCAGCGTCCCTACCCGAGGGAGCGTCGAAAACGAAGAAGCAGATCTCGTCCTCGGGAACGTAGATTGAGCGGTCGAACAGGACGCGCGTGCCCTCCTTCGCCAGCTGCTCCGCAGCCGACTGTGCCCGCCGCTCGCGGGAGGCGCGCTCTCCCGCCAAGCCACGCGAGAGGTAGGTCTCCACCAGATAGTCGGGCACGCGTTCGACGCTAGAGCCGGGCGAGCCGCGAGGAAAGGTAAGAACGTCCTGACTTTGCCCGTGCGGACCCGGTAGTCAGCGCAACCGGCGCGCGAGCTCGGTGCGCGAGCGCACGCCGAGCTTGGCGTAGACGCGCGTCAGGTGGCCGGCGACGGTCCGCTCACCCAGGAACAGCTCGGCCGCGACCTCCCGATTTGTCCGGCCGGCGGCGACCAGGACGGCGACGCGCCGCTCGGCCGCCGTCAATCCTTCCTCCCGTGCGCGCCCGCCGATCCGTCCCAGCTCGGCACGCGCCTTCTCGGCCCACGTGGCTGCTCCGAGTTGCTCGAAGCCGCCGAGCGCGGCGTGGATCGCCTCTCGGGCAGGGCGCTTCCGCCGTGCGCGTCTGAGGACTAGTCCGAGCGCGAGCTGCGCGCGAGCTCGCCCGAACGCATCGCCGACTTCATCGTGCCGCGTCACTGCGTGCTCGAGCAACGGCACTGCCTTGTCGACGGCGCCGCGGGCTGCAGCGACGAGTCCGCGGCAACGCGTCACCTGGGCGAGCACCCGCTCGCGGGCGAGCCGCATCGCATCCGCTTCCCAGATGTCGATGACTCGCACCGCATCGTCGATTCGGCCGAGCTCGAGCAGCGCCTCCGCGTAATCGGCGGTCCAGGGCCGCGCGTCCGGCGCACCCCACCGGAGTGCCGCCGCCTGCCGGTCGGCCTCGCCGAGGCGTTCGGCAGCCGTCGCCGGGTCGCCACGCCAGAGCGCGACGAGCCCTGGGACGGCCTCGAGTAGGGGCGGATGGAATCCGATCTGCTCCTCGCACAACTTCAGAGCTCGCTTCGACTCGTGCTGAGCAAGCTCGAGGAGCCCCCGATGGGCGGCGATCCACGTGATCGGGATGTAGTCCTGATTCTTCTCGACCCCGTATTGGGCGCTGACGTTGCGGGCGCGGGTGGCATAGTCCGCCGCGAGTTCCCAGCGCCCGGCCCATAGCTCGAGCCAGGCGAGATCCCAGAGCACCTGTGCGCTGAACAGCTCGTCGCGCTCGTGCCACCTTTCGTACTCATGTTCGAGCATCGTCCGTCGCGCGTCGATGCTGTTGGACTCCACCCACCCCCCATGGACGACAAGCGTTGACTCCCGCAATAGGCGCGCGTCGCCGGCGGCGTTCGCAAGGTCGCGCGCACGCGCGGCGTACTCAGGGCTCTCCTCGTCGCCCATGATGGTCCCGAGCGTGTTCAGGTTGACGAGTGCCTCGAAGCGGAGGATGTCATCGTCGACGCGCTCGGCAAGCTCGAGCGCGACACGCGTGCCCTCGAGGGCCGCCGTGAATCCCTTCCTGAAGCGTTCCGCCCAGGCGAGGCGGACGCCGATGCGCGCCTGAAGCTCCGGATGCGACGACGCGTCGCGGAGGGCTTCCGCAAGAACCGGAACAGCGAGGTCGTCGTGCTCGAACTCGGCTAGGAGGAGGAGGGCCTCGGCCCGCAGCGGGCCGTTCTTCGCCTCGGCCAGCAGATCGTTGGCAATCTCTCGCGCGCGTGTCCACTCCCCCGCAGCGAGATGCGCACGAGCCGCGACGAGCCCCCGCCGGTGGCGCTCGTCGCCGGTGTCCGGCGGGGTCAGGCGGAGCGCGTGCTCGGCGAGCTCGGCCGCGAAAGCAGGTGCGCCACGATCGGCCGCGAGACGCGCAGCGTCGTCGAGCACGGCAGCGATGCCCGTGTCCGGCGACTCCGTCGACAGCGCGACGTGACGGGCGCGGAGGAGCGGATCGTCGACGATGCCGGCAACACGCGCGTGAACGCCGCGCCGTTCCTCTCCTAGGTCCTGGTAAAGCACCGAGGACAGCAACGGGTGCGTGAAGCGAATCGTCCCGTTCTCGCGCTCGATCACCTTTGCGGCGAACGCGGGCCTGAGCGCATCTACCGCAACGCCCGCCCGCTCGAGGACCGACTCCGAAGGCGTCCCTAGGGCGGAGGCGAGCGCGAGTGCCTGACGAGTGGCCGCGGGGAGCTCGTCGATCCTCGTCCGCACAAGCTCTTCGAGGGTCTCCGGAACCGGGAGGGGCTGAAGCGGGTCGACGTCCGCGTCGAGAACGCGGGCCAGCTCGAGCGCGAAGAATGGATTACCGCCTGACCGTTCGTGGATGCGGAGCAACGTCTGCCGTGCGAAAGGCCTATCCACGCGGTCGCGCAGGAACCCGTGGAGCGCGCCGACGCTGAGCGGCCCCACGACCAGATGCCGGACGCGCCCTGCACCTAAGGCTTGCTCGACCTCCGACTGCTGCGCGCGCTCGGCCAGTCGCCGTGTGAGTAGAAGGCTTACCGGGCTCGCGTCGAGCCGCCGCAGGGCGAACGCGAGCGCACGTGACGAGGACGGGTCGAGCCACTGAACGTCGTCGATAGCGATCAGGATCGGCCCACCTTCGGTTAGAAGCTGCAGGATGTCGCGCACTGCAACCGCGAGCGTGCGGTGATCGACGGGATCACCTGACGCCTCCTCTCGGAGCAGCGCCACCTGGAGCGCGCGCCGTCTCGGCGTCAAAAGTGCAGACAGCACGTCGTCGACGGCCCCCTCAAGAAGATCAACTAGCCCCACGTGTCCGAGGGCGCGCTCCGCCTTTGCCGGACGTGACGACAGGACCGTTAATCCCTGCGCGCGCGCGTGCTCGACGCCGGCTTCCCAGAGCGTCGACTTACCGATCCCCGCCTCGCCCTCGAGTACGAGCGTGGCCGGTCCGCGCCTCGCCTCGTCGAGAAAGGCCCCGAGGGAGCTGAGCTCCTCCTCCCTACCAACAATCTCGGTCGCCATCCTCCTCCTAACAATGGTGGCAGGGACCGCGGGAAGGCAAGCTCGACGTGCCGACCTCCTGCAGCGGCTTTGCAAGCAAGTCCTCTGCGAGTCGACCGGGTACGAAACCCGACCGACGCTAGAACGATGGAGCACTTCGAGGCAATCGGACGCAACCGGTGGCAATCAGTTGGCAAATCGCGCAACCGCACGAGCGGCGAGAAAGAGCGAAACCGCTGCAGTCGGTACTGGCCCGCTGCGTTTCGCCAGAACGTTGTCTAAATCGACGACGAGCCGCGGACACAAAACGGACACATCAGAAACGACACGCGCGACGTCTCGCGACGCATCGATGCGCCGCGAACCTCCCAATTTGCAGGAGGAAATGTGTCGCAAGTGATCGCGCGTGTACGCGCGTGAGCGCGCCCAAACCTCCATGGTAAAAAGGGGGCCGGGATTGCGGACACGTTTTTGAGAGAGATCCCGAGGCCTCTCAAGAGGCGCCGAGGCGCGCGGCGCCGCCCTGTGGTCAGGCGCTCTTTCGGTCGAGGTACTGCAGGAGCTCGTGCGCTGCGAGCTCGATCTCCTTGTGCCGCCACTCCGCGGCTCGGTAGTGGCAGGCGTTCAGCCCCATCCGGTGCAGACGGCGGAAGTCGCCGTAGACGAACGCGTAGCGCGCCTTCGTCTCCTCGGCCGCGCCCTGGGTGACGCCAAGATGCCAGGCGGCGTACTCGTCCCAGGAGTGCGTCTTCAGGAACGCTTTTTGCTCTCGTGCGCGCGGCTGCGCGTCCTCCCAGCGCGAGCGGAGCACGTACTGGCGTGCGTCGATCAGCCGCTGCGCGTGCCTGACTGCATCCTGGTTCACCGTGTAGGCGGGCAGGCGCGCATTCTCGCCGAACCGCGCGTCAGCAACGTGTGATGCTCAGCAGCTTGGCGATGTGAGATGCGACTTGCTTGGCAGCTGTCGAGCGCCGGACGTTGGGGTAGCCCTCAAAGGAGCAACCGCACGTGAAGGCGGCTCTGTGTCGTGAGCAGCAGGGCGACACCCCACAGGGGCGAAAGTCGTCCGGGCGCCTGTGCGCTGGGCGCCCGGGCCACACCATTTGGATGCCGAGGTTGGAGTGCTAGCGACTAGGGCGCGGGGGAGGTCAGCGCTCCCACCTGGACGGCGGTCATGTCCGCGTAAGTGACGGTCGGGTCGGCCCCGGTCCCGGTCGCGCCGCTGCCCGCGGAGCGCCAGCATCTGAGCCCGGCCTGGCCCCCGCTTGCCAACGTCGTCCCGAAGACGATCGGGATCGTCGCCTCGCTCGAGTCGCCGCTCAGATCACCGACCGTTGCCGATCCGCCGCCGCTGAAGCCAGGGCCGGAGAGCGGCGTTCGAAGCTCGCAGCCGACGTGCCAGTCCGGTGGATTCACCGCGTCCGTCGCCACGACCGTCACCTCTCCGGTCACTAGGAAGGAACCGGGCGGCAGGGTCATGGTCACGAAGAACGGCGCCTCGGTGTTCGTCGACTGGTCGATCGTCACCGGCGCCCCGATGCAGCCGGGGAATGCGCCGCTCGCGCAGTAGTAGTTCTCGAACCCGGTTGCAGCGCCTGGGTCGCCCTTGTCGCCCTTCGGTCCCGTGTCGCCCTTCGGTCCCGTGTCGCCCTTCGGTCCCGTGTCGCCCTTCCGCCCCGGGATTCCCGATCCGGTTGGACCGGCTGGTCCCCGCGCTCCCCTCAGGCCTCGGAGCGAGGCGATCGCCCTCCTACTCAGGTCGAGCTTCTGGAGTGAGCCGTTGATGACCTGCGGGGAGCCGACGCTGTTTCTCGGCAGCAGCTTCTCCGATGCCGCGTAGCCGGTGCCCGAAAGCGCGACGAACAGCGCAAGGTAGGCGACGGAATGACGTCGCAGATGTCCGATCATAGAAGTCCCCTTCCTCTGAAGTGACAACAAACGGCAGCCCGAAGATAACTTGTCGGGTGACGGACTTCAACGAGGTCAGATGCGGCGTCGAGAGACGAGGTCGTGGCGGGGTTGGCTCGGGTCGAGCTTCTGTTCGGGCGTGTACCCCCTGCTGCTTCAGAAGCAAGTGACATGGTCGGGCGCGCCCCTACTGCGAGGCTAATCGAGCCCGCTCGGCTGCCAGGTCGGCTCCAGGTTTCGAACCAGCGTGGGTCGGCCGGCGCGCACCGCTCCCGTCGGCGCTCGCCGTCCAGATGTTGGCGAAATCGCGGCCCGGCCCTTACGAACGCGATCCCCGGTTGCCCGCACGCCGAAAGCCTCGGTGCTCTGGGATGAGGTGTAGCTAGCGCCCCTCTTCTCGGGTGACATTCCCGAACTGTGAGTGTGGCGGGGTCCCGTCTGGGGCTGTCGTCAGGGTGGCGCCGGTGCTCTTTGTTCGTGACTCAATTCCCGAATGACCTCGCCCGCGGGTGTCTTTCCAGTGATCTGTCCGGACAGAGAGACC
>WNGD01003526.1_pt1 | contig 16569 bp, 15 predicted proteins | sample 5400671 | NCBI WGS metagenome assembly WNGD01 (sample SAMN13153369, study PRJNA577476) | soil metagenome | isolation source: 40 cm soil or saprolite under grassland replicate 2 | place: USA:California | collected 2016-06-15 | reverse complement strand
CTATGCAATGCCAGTTCTGCGGCGCGGACAGCCCGCCTGACTTCACCTTCTGCGGTGACTGCGGCCAGCAACGCTCCTTGGGCAGCCCGCCACACGTCGCACAAGGTTCTCCTCCCTCAGAACGGGACGAGGGCCACAGCCAGGCGGTCGTGACGCCCTACGGAGGGAGGCTGCGCCTGGCCAACGGCGAGGTGGTGAAGAAGGCGGTGCCGGTCACCTCCCGGCGCGGGCCAATGGGCGGCGGCGCTGCCCAGTTGATCATTACCGACGCGCGGATCCTGTTTGTCGCCCACACCCGCAACTCGCTGAACCGCGAGCTTCGTGTCCAAGACATCCAGCTCCAAGACGTCAACGGTGTCAGCCTGGCGGTCAGGAGCGGGCTTGGGGTCTTCGGCGCCTGCTTCGTGCTCATCTTCAGCCTGTACGCCCTTGGAGCCCTGCTCATCAGCCACAGCGTGCCGATCTTTCTCCTGTTCGCGATCGCAACCGTCATCATCGCCGTCATCGGCAGCCGGCGCGCGGGGGTCTTCCTGCTGATCTCCGCACGCCATGCCGGGTCGAGCCCGGTGGTGGTTGGCGCGCCCTACGACACCAGCCGTGGCACGATTGTCGAGCTGCTCAAGCTCTGGCTCACCTGGCCGGTGAAGTGGATCTTCCCGCTGCTCGGTGTGCTGGACACCACCGCGCTGCTCGACAGCCGCCCAAGCCCGCAGGCGGTCGCGCTCTTCCAGGAACTCGGCGCGCTGATCCTCGAACTGCAGGGCAAGGGCGTCCTCAGCGATGCCGAGTGGACGCCGGTTCTACCAGCCTGGCGACGCGGTGCTGAGCAGCTCCCGGGGCCAGCGCCAGCCCGGCAAGGTGTTCTGGAACCTGTTCGCCGACATCCACGAGCAGCTTCCCGGGCCGAGGAGCGACGAGATCCGCGAGATCGCCGCCGCCTTGTTCACGGTGCCGGCCGGCCAGGCCGAGGACCGCAACAGCTTCTTCCATGCCACCGCCGAGGACCTGTTCGGCGCGATCGTGGACGCTGTCGCCCGCCGGGGCGGCACGCCGACCAACGACGATCTGCGGCGGATGATCGACACGGCCTCCCGTCAAGGACCTCAAGGACCTGATAGAGCCCTACCAGGAGCTGCGGGGCGCGTTGCAGTATGTCGCCAAGGAGGCGACCGCCACGACCCAGTCGACCCAGATCCACCTGCAGCAGACCGTCCGGTCGACGCTCGCGGGCGGGTTCCGGCTGCCAGGGGACTTCTCGGTGCGGCGGTTCGTAGCCGACAAGGGCGCACGGGCGCTGTTCGTCGAGTTCGACGTCGGCGCCAGCGCGCTGCTTTCAGCGGTCTACAAGACTGTCCTTGACCTGGCGTTCAAGGAGTCGCTGTCACGCGGCCGGACTGCTGGGCGCGTCTATTTCGTGCTGGACGAGTTCGCGCTCCTGCCGCCACTCGCCTATCTCGAGAACGGCTTGAACTTCGGGCGCGGCCTCGGTCTGCGGTTCGTGGTCGGCAGCCAGAACGTCGGCCAGGTGTTCCACGCCTACGGCCAGGAGAAGGGGCTGGCGGTCGTGGCGGCGTTCGGGACGGTGCTCGCGTTCCGGCTCTACGATTCGGCCAGCCGCCAGTTCGTCCGCGACCGGTTCGGCGCCAACCGCAAGCTGCTGCGGTTCGAGTCGGCGATCAAGTCCCGCGGCGTGGTCGAGCAGCCGCTGGATGGCACAGTGATCGAGGATTGGGACCTGACCGAGCTCGGCGTCGGGCAGGTCATCGCCGCGCTGCCGGACGGGCCGCCGCTGCGCCTCACCCTGGTCGACGGCGCCCAACCCCCCGGCTGAGGAACGAACGGACAAGAGGGCAGATCATGCGGGTAGGCCGATGGTTCGCCGCGACCGCGATCGCTGCGTCCTCGATCGTCGCCCAGCACAACATGGACACCGCGATCCTCCGCCAGCAGGAGGACGTCGCGGTGGCCACCGCGTACGCCCACTACCCGCGGGCGACCCGGGACGCCAGCGCCGCCAGCGCCGAGAGCGCCCAGCAACACACGGAGGAGCACGCCGTGGTCTCGGGCGTCACCGACGAGCAACGCGAAGCCCAGGAGGAGGAGCGGCAGCTACAGGAGGAGGCTGCCCAGGACCTCCCAGCGGCGGAACGCGACGAACACGAGGCGCTGGAGGACAACGAGCAGCTCGCCGCCGCCGCAGAGGAGGTGGCGGAAGAGGAGGAAGAGGAGGCGGCGTGGTGATCTCCGCCAGTTCCTGATCAGCTGGTCTGCGGTTGTGGCTGGACCTGGACGGCGCCTTTGAGGGTGCCGAGGTCGGTGGTGTCGCCCGGGGCGGGGAGGTGGACGTCGACGGGGGTGCCGAAGTCCCAGAATTCGAGGGTGGTGACGACGGTCGCGACCCTGGTCTGGGTCGAGGGGTTGGCGAGGTTCAGGGTGTAGCGGAGTTTGGCGAGGCGGCCTTGCTGGTCGACCCAGGCGTCGCTGGGGATGGTGGTCGCGCCGGAGCGGTCGAGCCACTGGCGGAGCTGGGGTGCGAGGTTGCTGTCGTCGAGCTTGGCGCGGTCGACGGTGCCCTGGTAGTGGGTGGCGGTGCCGACGCGGATGGTGTCGGACCCGATCTGGCGGAAGTTGGCGGCGCCGGTGAGCAGCTCCAGGGTGTGGCTGACGTCCTGGACGTTCGGCTGGGCGGCGGCGCCGAGGCCGCTCAGGTCGAGTTTGACCCAGTGGCGGCCGAGGCGGTCGGCGAACGACGGCGGCAGCTGCTGGTAGAGGACCCCGTCGGCGAGCAGAGTGATGGTTGTCTGGCCGTTCTGGCTCTGCAGCAGGCTGCTGGACAGTCGCACCAGGTGACGCTGGAAGTCGATCAGGCCGGTGGTGGTGAGGGCCTGGCCGCTGTCGCCGTTCTGGAAGGTGGCGGCGATGCGGGCGCTGCCCGCCCGCGCGGTCGCCTGGGCGGCGTTGACGACCGCCGTGGTCGGGTCGGTGGTGCCGCCGACGGCGCTGGTGCGGATGGCACCGGCGGGCGCGCAGCCAGCCAGCATGAGGGCGACGGCTGCGGCGAGGGCGGCGGTGACGGGCGTGAGCGGTTGGCGGTAGCGGTAGCGCATGCGCTCCCCCAGCTTCGGGAAGACCGGTGTGCTGCGGTGTCCGCCTGGTTCTGCCCCGACGAGGCGCTCAGGAAACCCGGGCGAGGCCGGCGGTGTCCATGGCGGCCAGCAGGCGGCGGATCGGCCCGGCGAGGCGGTGCTGCTCGCCGAGAGCGTCCAGGCGGTCGCGGTCGGGCGGCCCGGGTGGGGTGATCTGGTACTCGAGGTCGGTGACGACCGGGACGACGCGGTCCATCGCGGCGAGGTAGTCGCGGCTCTGGGTCAGCGCGGTGGCGAGGCGCGGGCCGAGGGTACCGGCGGCCTGCACCAACGCCGCCAGGGTCGGGTACTCGTTCACCAGGCGGGCTGCTGTCTTGGCGCCGATGCCGCTGATGCCGGGCAGGCCGTCGGAGGGGTCGCCGCGCAGGATCGCGAAGTCGGCGTAGCGGCTCGGCGGCACCCCGCACTTCTCGGTCACCCCTGCCTCGTCCATGAGGGCGAGCTGCGAGGTGCCCCGCAGCGGGTACAACACGCGGACCACCGGGTCGCGGACCAGCTGGAACAGATCACGGTCGCCGGTGACGATCGCGACCCGCTCGCCGGCGCCGGCCTGGGCGGCGAGCGTGCCGATGACGTCGTCGGCCTCGTAGCCGGGCGCCTCCGCCACCGGCAGCCCGGCGGCGTCGAGGACCTGGCGGATCACCGGGAACTGGCCGGGCAGCTCGGGCGGGTCCTCGGGACGCTGGGCCTTGTAGCCGGGGTAGGCGTCCACGCGCCACTGGGGCCGCCAGTCGGCGTCGAAGGTGTTGACCACCCCGGCGGGCCGCCGGTCGACCAGCAGCCGGGAGAGCATGTCGAGGTAGCCGTGGGCGGCGTTCACCGAGTTGCCGGCGGGGTCGCGGATGCTCTTCGGCAGCGCGAAGAAGGCCCGGTACACCAGGCTGGGCGAGTCGAGCACCAGGCGGGTCACCCGGGCTGAGCCCACGCCGGCTTCCAGGTTGTCCATGGCGATGTCCACGGGCGCAGCATGCCACAGCCGTGCGACACGTGTGGGTGGGAAGTGGGTGGGATGCGGTGACCGGTGAAACCGCTCAGACAGGTCCGAGCTGATCGTCCTGCTTGCAAGCGGCAGGGGGTCTGGATATTGTTCACCCGCTTCATGGCTGCTTGACCCCCACAACGCCATGAAGGCTCCAAGGTTCAAGGTACGTGCCCCCGACCCCTACCGGGAGTTCTCGTCCAGCAGATGGCTACGACGACCCAACGGCGTTCCTGGGTCCTGTGGATCTTGGGCGCCCTCGTGATGGCACTGCTGATCCTTCCCCATCAGGCCGGCGCCACCGGCGGGCAGGCGACCGACGTCGCCACCCAGCTGAAGCAGCTCAAAGCCGCCCTGGCGGATGCCAAGGCCAGCCAGGGATCCTTGCAGAAGGCCCTGAACGAGGCCGACGCCGCCCTGAACCAGGCCGAGAACGAGCTGGCCGCTGCCAACGCCGACCAGCTCGCCGCCACGGCGGAGGCCAAGCAGGCGGTCAAGTTGATGGCGTCGTCCAAGGTTCAGGTCGCGCGGCTGCGCCAGGTGGTCGGCGACCAGGCCCGCGACATCTACATCAACGGCGTTCCCGCCAGCCTCGAGGTGCTGGTCCGAAACGACAATGTCCAGCAGCTGCTCAGCCAGGTCACCATCCTCGACCACCTGGCCAGGCAGAACCACGACGACCTGAGCGACATGCTGATCGCGCAGAAGGAGTACGCCGCGGCCAGGGTGGCGCTCGTCCAGGCGCGCAAGGACGCCCAGCAGGCCGCCGGCCAGATCCAGCACAAGGTCGGCCAGGCGCAGCAGCTCCGCGACCTGCGCACCAAGGCGATGGCGGCGCTGCTGGCCAAGGTCAGCCAGATCGCCGGGAAGTCGGCCGCGTTGCGCCTCCAGCAGCAGATCGCGTCCCAGCAGCCTGTGAGCGTGCCGACGGGCAGCGGGCACTGCGACCTGTCGGGGGCATCAGCGTCGGAAGTCTGGATCATCATGCACGAGTCCGGCGACAACCCCTTCGCCCAGAACCCCCACTCGACCGCGTTCGGTCTCGGGCAGCTCCTGCTCGACCTGCGTATCCGCCTGCTCGGCGCGAACTTCGACACCACCAACTGCGCCCTGCAGCTCCAGGCCTTCCGCGGCTACGTCAAGGAGCGCTACGGCACCGCCGAGGCCGCCCAGGCGTTCTGGGAGGCGCACCACTGGTACTGAGCGCCAGGGGTCAGCTGTCTGACTTGGGCTTGGGGCGCTCCAGGCGCAGGGCGCGGCCGATCAGCAGGCCGCCGACCAGGCCGGGGATGATCACCGTCCATGGTTCCGCCAGCTGGGAGGCGATCAGCGCGGCGACCGCGGCGACCAGGGTGAAGGCGGCGTTGTTGAGGCGCTCCATCACGGTGAGCTGCCGCAGCCTGGGCGGGAGCACCCCGGCCAGGACCGCGCCGATTCCGGCGCCGAGGCCGACGACCACCATGACGGTGGCGACGCCGCGCTTGGAGGCGGGGCTGAGCAGTAGCCCCAGGGCGGCGAGCAGGGCCGCGTTGCTGGCCGCACCGATGATCCAGGTGGTGCGGTGCTGCTCTGGCCAGTCCATGCCGTCGCCGTGCGTGCCGTGGGTACCATCCGTGCCTGCTGGCATCGTGCCGCTCACCCTCCGCCTCCGCATGTGTCGGGATCGCCCGTAGCCTACTCGCCCGCTGGGTCAGCCGCGCAGGTAGGTGAGCACCGCCAGGACGCGGCGGTGGTCGCCTTCGGCGGCGGGGAGGCCGAGCTTGGCGAAGATGCTGGAGATGTGCTTCTCGACGGCGCCTTCGGTGACCACCAGGCGTTCGGCGATGCCGGCGTTGCTGCGGCCCTCCGCCATGAGCGCGAGCACCTCCAGCTCGCGGGGGCTGAGCTGCGCCAGCGGCTTGTCGCAGCGGCGCCGGCCGAGGAGCTGGGCGACCACCTCGGGGTCGATCGCGGCGCCGCCCTCCCCCACCCGGCGGACCGCGGCGAGGAACTCGCCGACGTCGGCGACCCGGTCCTTGAGCAGGTAGCCGATCCCTTCGGCGCTGGCGCCGATCAGCTCGGCGGCGTAGCGCTCCTCGACATATTGCGACAGCACCAGGATGGCGGTCCTGGGGGCGCGTTCGCGGACCTCGACGGCGGCGCGCAGGCCCTCGTCGCTGTGGGTGGGCGGCATGCGGACGTCGACGATGGCGATGTCGGGCCGCCACGCGTCGACCGCCTGGACCAGGCCGGGCCCGTCGCCGACCTTGGCGACCACCTCGTGGCCGCCCTCGCCGAGCAGGCGGGCGAGGCCCTCCCGCAGCAGCACCGAGTCCTCGGCGATCACGACCCGCACGGCAGCTCCGCTCGCACCACGGTCGGGCCGCCCGGGGGGCTGTCCACGACCAGGCGCCCGTCGATCCCGGCGACCCGGTCGGCGAGGCCGCCGAGCCCGCCGCCATGAGCCACGGTGGCGCCGCCGGCGCCGTTGTCGCGGATCTCGACAAGCAGCCGCTCGCGCTCCCGGCTGATCCGCACGGTCACCTCGGTGGCGCGGGCGTGCTTGGCGACGTTGGTGAGCGCCTCGGCGACCACGAAGTAGGCGATCGACTCGACCGGGCTGGCCAGCCGCTCGGTGTCGACCTCGACCTCGACCGGGACCGGCGAGCGGGCCGCCAGCGCCGAGATGGCCGCGTCGAGGCCGCGGTCGGCGAGCACCGCCGGATGGATCCCGCGGGCGAGGTCCCGCAGCTCCACGAGGGCGCGCTTGGCCTCGTCGTGGGCTTCGGCGACCAGCGCGCGGACCGCCTCGGGGTCGGCGTCGCCGGCGAGCCGCTCCTTGGCCATGCCGAGGTCCATGGCGAGGGCGACCAGCCGCTGCTGCGCGCCGTCGTGCAGGTCGCGTTCGATGCGGCGGCGCTCCGCCTCGGCGGCGTCGACGGTGCGGGCGCGGCTGGCCTGCAGCGCCTCGACCCGCCGGGCGAGCTGCTGGGGGCTTGGGCCGAGCAGCCCCCGGGCGATCGCGGCGTGCCCGGCGCCGAGGCCGCGGGAGACCCAGGCGGCCACGACGCAGAGCAGCAGGCCGGCCAAGCCGAGCGCCAGGGCCTCGACCAGGGTGCCGATCACCAGGTTGGCATGGCCGTTGATCTCGAAGAAGCTGGCGCGATGGCCGGGGAGCCAGAGATACCAGACCGGTACGGCCAACAGGCTGAACGCGACGCTCCAGACGACCGTGACGATGCTGAACCAGAGCGTGCCGAGCGGCAGCAGCACCATCACGTAGAGGAAGTCCTTCCAGGTCGCCGGGTCGGTGGCCATGCCCCGGAGGCGTCGCCACAGCGACCCGCGCTCCGGCGGCCGGTAGGGATCGGGGATGTCGGCGCCGAGAGCGGTGCGCGCCCAGGCCCGTTCGACCCGGGCGATCTCGCGCAGGCAGACGATCTTGAGCGCGAAGAGCGGCACCCCGACCCAGACGACCGCCAATCCAATGCTCAGCAGGAACAACGTGATGATCACCGCGAACCACGCGATCCCGAAGAACATGCTGAGCAGCAGGTAGCCGGTGGCCATCCAGGTCCGTGGGTCCAGCGGCGCGCCCAGGACGCGCCACACCCGCTCGGCTGGCGGACGGGCCGGCGGCCGGATCCCTGCCTGTGCCTGGTGGACGGTCATCGCTGCCTGCTCCTGGGTTCGCTGGTGACAATCTTGCCAGGTCGAGGCTAGGCCGGGCGCCGCTGCGCGCCTATCCGGACAACTGGCGGGGGCGGGGTGGGGCTACCTGGAACATCACAGCGGGAGGCCGCCGCGTTACCCTGGCGTTCGCAGACGCGCAGGTCAACAGGAGGGCCGTGATGAGCATCGCAACCAGTGAGCGCTCCGTGGTGGAGGCCGTCAACGGGCAGCTCTACATCGGCGGCGAGTGGCGCCCCGCCAGCGGCGGCAGGACCATGCCGGTGGAGGATCCCGCGACCGGGGAGGTCCTGCGCGAGGTCGCCGACGCGAGCCCCACCGACGCCGCCGCCGCGCTGGACGCCGCGGTCGCCGCGCAGGAGGAGTGGGCGGCCTGGCCGCCTCGGGAGCGGGGCGAGATCCTGCGGCGGGCGTTCGAGACGATCATGGCCCGCAGCGATCAGCTGGCGCTGCTGATGACCCTGGAGATGGGCAAGTCGGTCGCCGAGTCCAAGGCGGAGATCGCCTACGCGGCCGAGTTCTTCCGCTGGTTCTCGGAGGAGGCGGTGCGGATCCACGGTCGCTACACCGTTGCCCCCAACGGCAAAGGCCGCCTGCTGACCATGAAGCAGCCGGTCGGGCCGTGCCTGCTGATCACGCCGTGGAACTTCCCGATGGGGATGGGCACCCGCAAGATCGGCCCGGCGGTGGCGGCGGGCTGCACCATGGTGATGAAGCCGGCGGGCCTGACGCCGTTGTCGATGCTGGCGCTCACCCAGATCCTGGAGGAGGTCGGCCTGCCGCCGGGGGTCCTGAACGTGATCACCACCTCCCGGTCGGGCGCGACCACCGGGCCGCTGATCGCCGACCCGCGGCTGCGCAAGCTCTCCTTCACCGGCTCGACCGAGGTGGGCCGCAAGCTGCTGGCGCAGGCCGCCGACCAGGTGCTGCGGGTGTCGATGGAGCTGGGCGGCAACGCGCCGTTCCTGATCTTCGAGGACGCCGACCTGGACGCGGCGGTCGAGGGCGCGATGCTCGCCAAGATGCGCAACATCGGCGAGGCGTGCACCTCCGCCAACCGCTTCCACGTGGCCGCGCCGGTGGCCGAGGAGTTCGCGGGGCGGCTCGGCGAGCGCATGGGCGCCCTCAAGGTCGGCCGTGGCACCGACGACGGCGTGCAGGTCGGTCCGCTGATCGAGCGGGCCGCGGTCGACAAGGTCAGTGCGCTGGTCGGCGACGCGCTCGACCGGGGCGCCAAGGCGGTGGTCGGCGGCCGGGCGATCGACGGGCGCGGCTACTTCTACCAGCCGACGGTGCTGGCGGGCGTACCGGCGGGCGCGCGGGTGCTGCGGGAGGAGATCTTCGGGCCGGTCGCGCCGGTCAGTTCCTTCGACTCGGAGGAGGCGGCGGTCGCGGCCGCCAACGACACCGAGTTCGGGCTGGTCGCCTACGTCTACACCAGCGACCTGAAACGCGCCTTCCGAGTGGTGGAGGCGCTGCAGTCCGGGATGGTCGGCCTCAACCAGGGAATCGTCTCCAACCCGGCGGCGCCGTTCGGCGGGGTGAAGCAGTCCGGCATCGGCCGTGAGGGCGGCCCGGAGGGGATCGACGAGTACCTGGACGTCAAGTATGTCGCCATGAACCTCTGAGATCACGGGCTCGCCTGAGATCACGGGTTCGGCCTGGCCGGAGCACCCGGAGGTTTGTGTATGGAGCGCGGGCGCTGGCACCGCTGGCGCGGACGGCTGCTTGCGGCTGCCCTCGGCATGCCGCTGGCGCTCGCGTTCCCGCGTCCCGCCCTGTGGTGGTGTGCCTTTGTCGGGCTGGTCCCGCTGCTGCTGTGGGCGCGGGCGGCGCCGACTGGGCGGGAGGCCGCCATGCGGGGCTGGTGCGGCGGGATCGGGTTCTTCCTGGCAGTGGACTCCTGGCTGCTGCCGAACACCGGTGTGTTCACGGCACCGGCGGCGCTGTTCCTCGGGGCGCTGTGGCTGCCGCTCGGGTGGCTTGGGTGGAGGCTGCTGCGGGACCCGCTGTCGGCTGGGCGGCTCGCCGCGGCGGTGCTGCTGCTGCCGGCGGTGTGGGTGCTCGGCGAGGTGGTGCGCTCCTGGAGCGCGCTCGGCGGGCCCTGGGCGCTGCTCGGCGCGAGCCAGTGGAACGACCGGCCGGTCCTGGCGGTCGCCGCGATCGGCGGGGTATGGGCGGTGAGCTTCCTGCTGGTCGCTGTCAACGTCGCCGTGGCGGCGGCGCTCGCCCCTCGCCCGCGTGGCGGCCCAGGCCTCGCGGGGCTGGGGCTGGCCGGCAGGGCCGGGGCCGTGGTGGTGGCGGCGGTGCTGGTTGGCGCGGCAGCCGCCTACGGCGCCACCCGGCCCGCCCCGCCGGCCGCTGGGAGCGTGCGGGTCGCGCTGGTCCAGCCGGGCATCATCCACCAGGTCGAGCCGCGCTTCGAGGCCAGCGAGACGGCCAGCCTGGCGCTCGGCGCCCAGCACCCGGACCTGATCGTCTGGTCGGAGAGCAGCATCGGCCGCGACCCGGCGGCCAACCCCGGCGACGTGGCTCGCCTGGAGCGGATCGTCCGGGCGACCGGCGCGGACGTGCTCGCCAACGTCGACGCGCGGCGCGGCACCGGCACCGGCACCGGCACCGGCGGCGGGATCTACAAGAACTCGCTGCTGATCGGGCCGGACGGGCCGCTCGGCAGCTACGACAAGATGCGCCTGGTGCCCTTCGGGGAGTACGTGCCGTTGCGGCCGCTGCTCGGCTGGGTCACCCATTTCACCAAGGCGGCCACCGAGAACCGCCACCACGGCCAGCACCTGGTGGTCCTGCACGCGGCAACCAGCTCCGGGCCGCTCGCCCTCGGCCCGCTGATCTGCTTCGAGTCGTCGTTTCCCGACCTTGGCCGCGGGCTCGCCAACCTCGGCGCCGACCTGATCGTGATCCAGAGCGCCACCACCACCTTCCAGGGCACCTGGGGCCCCGACCAGCACGCCAGCCTGGCGGCGGTGCGGGCGGTCGAGTCGGGGCGTCCGGTGGTGCAGGCGTCGATCAGTGGCGTCTCGGCGGCCTTCGACCCGAGCGGCCGCCGCCTCGCCTGGTACCCGCAAAGCTGGCGCGGCGCCGCGGTGGTGACGATGCCGCTGGCGCGCGCCACCACGCTCTATGACCGCTGGGGCGAGTGGGTGCCGGCGGCCTCGGCGCTCATCGTGGTGGTCGCGGGCGTGGCCGCCGTGCGGCGCCGTGTGCCGTGGCGTGGTGCGTCAGCCGTGCCGGGTCGGGCCGACCTGGTCGATTGAGACGCGGATGAGCAGGCGCCGGTCCCGCACCATGGCGCGGCGGTAGTCGTCCCAGTCGGGGTGCTCGCCGCTGATGCGGCGGTAGTAGTCGACCAGCCCGTCCATCGCCTCGGGCAGCGAGACGAGCTCGGCGGCGCCCTCGACCTGCAGCCAGGGCCCGAAGAAGTTGTCGGTGAAGACGCACAGCACCGCGTGCGGGTCGCGGCGCAGGTTGCGGACCTTGTAGGCGGTCGCGCGGCTGCTGATGACCACCTTGCCGTCCCCGTCGATGCCAACGGTGACCGGCGAGGACTGCACGCTCCCGCTGGACCGGCGGGTGATCAGCACGGCCTGATGGTTGGCCGCGACGAATGCCCGCGCCTCGTCCACGGTCGGCATCAGTGGGAAGCCTCGGCCTCGCCGACGATCACGACCTCCAGGGTGCGGGGGCCGTGGACGCCCTCGACCCGGCTCAGCTCGATGTCGGAGGTGGCTGAGGGGCCGGACACGAAGGTGATGGGGCGCCGCTCGCGGGCGGCGCCGTCCAGGGCGGCGACCGCCTCGGGGACCGAGCCGACGATCTGGGCGGCCTCGACCACGCACAGGTGGTAGTCGGGCAGCAGGGTGATGGCGCGGCGGCCCTGGCGGGCGCCGCCGTCCAGCACGATCGTGCCGGTCTCGGCGATGCCGAGGGCGCAGCCGGTCAGCACCCCGTCGGCGGCGTCGAGGACGTCGTTGGCCAGCTCCCCGTCGACCAGCAGCTCGGTGCCGTCCGGCCGCCACGCGGCGGGCAGGTCGGGCGGCACCACCAGCCGCTCCACGCCGCGGGCGTGCAGCGCCCGCATGAGCGCGGCGGGCAGCTCCTCGGGGGAGACCCACTGGACGGCGGCCTTGTAGTCGGCGACCCTCTCGGCGAAGCGTGCCACCCGTTCGCTCGCCGATGCGTCGTCGTGCTGCCGGTAGGCGCGCTCCACCAGCACGTCCTCGGGACGTTCGCCGTCCGGGACGTCGTCAAGCGCCTCCCGGATCCGGGCCAGCACCTCTTCTCGCGCTATCACTCCGGCTCCTTCCCCCCCGAATCGTGCCTGCTGCTGTCGTTGCCGTGGCTGTCGCCGTGGCTGATCCGCTGCCGGACCTGTTCCCCTTCGCGCTGCTTCTCACGCTCGCGCGCCCGATCCCGCTCCCGTTCCCGCCACCATTCCCGGAAGGTCTGCGCCGGCAGCGCCGGGGCGTCGCGGCCCTCGGTCCAGCCGCCGAGCGCCGCGGGGAGACGCCGGATCCGGCCCGAGCGGGCCCACGGCCGCTGGCCGAGGCGGGCGAGGCGCTGCGCCAGCTCGTAGCGGCGGCGGTCGGCGAAGATCCAGGCGAGCGTCTCCATCGACAGCTCCTCGGGCCGGGGCAGCCGCCGCTCGGCGCGGTGCTCGGCCACCACCCGGGCGCGCAGGTGGACCAGGACCTCGGGGATGTTGATCTTGACCGGGCAGACCTCGTAGCAGGCGCCGCAGAGGCTGGAGGCGTACGGCAGTGAGCCCGCCCGCTCCACCCCGACCAGCTGCGGGGTGAGGATCGCGCCGATCGGCCCCGGGTAGACCGACCCGTAGGCGTGCCCGCCGGTGCGCTCGTAGACCGGGCAGATATTGAGGCAGGCCGAGCAGCGGATGCAGTGCAGCGTCTGGCGGCCGATCTGGTCGGCGAGCACCTTGGTGCGGCCGTTGTCGAGCAGCACCAAGTGGAACTCGCGTGGCCCGTCGCCGTCGCGCACCCCGGCCCAGAAGGAGGTGTAGGGGTTCATCCGCTCGCCAGTGGACGAGCGTGGCAGCAGCTGCAGGAACACCTCCAGGTCCTGCCAGGTGGGCAGCAGCTTCTCGATCCCCATCACGCTCACCAGCACCTCGGGCAGGGTCAGGCACATGCGCCCGTTGCCCTCGCTCTCCACTACGCAGACCGCGCCGGTGTCGGCGATGGCGAAGTTCACGCCGCTGACCGCGACCTTGGCGCTGAGGAACTTGCGGCGCAGGTGGCGGCGGGCCGCGCCGGCCAGCTCCGCCGGCTGGTCCGAGAGGCCGCCAGTGTCCACGTCGAGGGTGCGGCGGAACAGCTCGCGGATCTCCGCGCGGTTCTTGTGGATCGCCGGGACCAGGATGTGGGAAGGGCGGTCGTCGCCGAGCTGGACGATCAGTTCCGCCAGGTCGGTCTCGATCGCGCTGACCCCGGCGGCGGCGAGCGCCTCGTTCAGGCCGGTCTCGTCGGTGGTGAGCGACTTGACCTTGACCACCTCGGTGGCGCCGTGCGCATGGGCGATCTCGGTGACGATCTGGTTGCACTCGGCGGCGTCGCGTGCCCAGTGGACCAGCCCGCCGGCGCGCCGCACGCTCTCCTCAAGCTCCTCCAGGTAGCTGTCCAGGTGGCGCAGGACCCGCTGCTTGATGGCGCGGCCGGCCTCTCGCAGAGCCTCCCAGTCGGGCAGCTCCCCGACCACGTCGGCGCGCTTGCGGCGGATGGTGGCGGTGGCATGGCCGAGGTTGCGGCGCAGCTGCGTGTCGGCCAGCGCCTGACGGGCCGCCTTGGGGAACGGCACCCCGGAGAATCCCGCGCCCGCCATCAGCCCGTCCCTTCCCCGACCTCGGCCTCGACCTGAACCGCAGCCGCCGCACCGTCGGGGTCGGCGTCGTCCTCGGTCGACGCGAGGATCTCGGCGAGGTGGACGGTGCGCACGCCGGTCCGCTGGCGCGACAGCGCCCCGCCGATGTGGGCGAGGCAGGAGTTGTCCCCGGCGGTGCAGACCTCCGCGCGGGTGTCGAGCACGTTGCGGACCTTGTCGGCCAGGATCGCCATGGAGGTGTCGGCGTTCTTGATCGCGAAGGTGCCGCCGAACCCGCAGCACTCGGCAGCGGCGGGCAGCTCAACCAGGTCGATGCCGCGCACCGCGCGCAGCAACCGCAGCGGCGCGTCGCCGACCTTGAGCAGCCGCAGCGAGTGGCAGGTCGGGTGGTAGGTGACCCGGTGGGGGTAGTAGGCACCGACGTCGATGACGCCAAGGACCCCGACCAGGAACTCCGACAGCTCGTGGACGCGCGGGACCAGCGCGGCGACGGCGGCGGCCAGCGGCTCGTCGGCGGCCAGTTCCGCGACGCGGGGGTAATAGTCGCGCACCATCGCCGCGCAGGACCCCGACGGCGCGACCACCGCCTCGTAGTCGCCGAAGACACGGACGAAGCGGCGCAGCAGCGGGACCGTCTCGTGCTGGTAGCCGGTGTTGAAGTGCATCTGGCCGCAGCAGGTCTGCTCCACCGGGAAGTCGACCTCGTGGCCGAGCCGCTCCAACAGTCGTACGACCGCTTTCCCGGTGGCGGGGAACACGGTGTCGTTGAAGCAGGTCACGAACAAGGCGGCACGCACGTCGCCAGAGTTTTGCCGCGTTCACGCCCCGTCGTCAACCGCCGCACCGGCGTCATAGGCGTCAAGTGCGCGGACGCCGCGCACTCGTGGGAGACTTGCCGCCGCGGCGAGCCAGTGCGACGCGTCCAGCGAGACGCGCCCGGCGAAGCGAAAGGACGCCTGCCTCATGGTGGATGGGACGGTGCTGGTGACCGGTGGCACCGGCGGGCTTGGTGTGGCGGTGACCGAGGAGCTGGCCGCGGCGGGCTGGCGGGTCGTCGCGACCGCGCTGCCCAGGCAAGCCGAGATCGCGCCTGCGGAGACTCGGGACGGTGTGGAGGTGGTCGGCGCCGACCTGACCGACCCCAACCTGGTCGACGTGGTGATCGGCGTCGCGACCGGCCGCCCCCGCTCGCCGCTGCGAGCGGTGGTCAACCTGGTCGGTGGGTACGCCGGCGGGCCCAGGGTGCACGAGACCCCGGTCGAGGACTTCGAGCGGCAGCTCACCCTGAACCTCCGACCGGCGTTCCTGGTCTCCAGGGCCGCGCTGCCCCACCTGGTCGAGGCCGGTGGTGGCTCGGTGGTGTATGTCTCCTCCCGCGCCGCCGTGCAGCCGTTCGCCGGAGCCGCCGGCTACATCACCGCCAAGGCCGCCGTGCTGGCCTTCGCCCAGGTGGTCGCGGTCGAGTACCGCACCCAGGGCGTGCGGGCCAACACCGTGCTTCCCAGCGTGATCGACACCCCGGCCAACCGGACGGCGCAGCCCCAGGCCGATCACTCCAAGTGGGTGCCGCCCGCCGAGATCGCCCGGGTGATCCGCTTCCTCTGCGGCGAGGAGTCCGCCCCGACCAGCGGCGCCGCGATCCCGGTCTACGGGCGGGCGTAGGCGGTGGCTCCCGTTCCCTGGCGCAGGGTCCTCCCCGTGGGGGTCGCCGGGCTGGTGGTCGCCGCGCTGCTGCTCGGGCTGCAGTTCGTGCGGCTGGGGCGCAACCACCTCGGGAGCGGGCCGACCGCGCCGTTCGTGGTGGGGACCAGCTGGCAGCTGGACGAGGAGCTGGCCGCCCGGCACATCCGCGTGGCGCTGACGCCGGGCAACGGCTACGACGGGCAGTGGTTCCTCGGGCTCGGCTACGACCCGCTGCTGCGCCACGGGCTCGCCAACGGGTTCGACATGCCTCGCTACCGCGCGCGGCGGCCGCTGCTGCCGCTGGTGGGCTGGGTGCTTGGCGTGGGCCAGCCGGTGGCGGTGCCGGTGGCGCTGCTGGCGGTCGAGGTGCTCGCCGTCGCGCTCGGCTGCGCGGCGGCCGCGCGGATCCTCGGCGCCTCGGGATGGTCGCGCTGGTGGGGGGTCGGGTTCGCGGTCATCCCCGGCGTCGCCGTGGGGGTGATGTTTGGCACTGCCGAGCCGCTCGGCCTCGCCCTGGCGACCCTTGGGCTGTGCCTGGTCCTGGAGGGGCGGATCGCCGCCGCGGCGGCGGCGTTCGCGGCGGCGGGGCTGACCAAGGAGACCTACCTCGGTTTCGCGGCGGCGGCGGCCGTGTGGCTGCTGCTGCGGCCCGGTGACGTCCGGACGCGGGTGCGGACGGCGCTGACGGTGGCCACCCCGGGCGTGGCCGCCCTCGCGCTGTGGTGGTGGTACGTCGCCTGGACGGTACCGGCCAGCGGCAGCGACACCGCCGGCGACCAGGCGTTCTCGCTGCCGCTGGTGGGCTGGGCGCACACCCTGGCACGGATCGCGAGCGGCCGCTACGTGCCCGACGCGCCGGTGGGGCCTGCCGGGCCGGCGCTGCTGATCGGGACCTTCGTGCTGCTGCTGGCCGCGGTGGCGGCGGGACCGCGGCTGCTGCGCGGCCGGCGCCGGCCCGATGGCGAGGCGACCGTCGAGGCCACGAGCGAGGGCGCGGGTACCGGTACCGGAGCGCGGGGCTGGACGCTGGCCGCCTGGACCGGGCTGCTGATGGGCTGCTACGGGCTGGCGCTGGCGGGCACGCTGCTGGACCGGTTCCTGTCGGCGTCGCGGGCGCTGGCGCCGGCCGTGCTCGCGGCGGGGCTGTCGCTGGCCGCGAGCCTGGCGGCGTCGCCCTCCCACCATCCGCCCGAGCCCGGGCCCGGGCCCGGGCCCGGGCAGGCGGCCAGTGTCCACCCT
>WNGD01003705.1_pt1 | contig 16577 bp, 18 predicted proteins | sample 5400671 | NCBI WGS metagenome assembly WNGD01 (sample SAMN13153369, study PRJNA577476) | soil metagenome | isolation source: 40 cm soil or saprolite under grassland replicate 2 | place: USA:California | collected 2016-06-15 | reverse complement strand
AACACTGGGAGGCTCTCCCATGATCGTAGTGCCAACTCGCCCCGATGGCATGCCTGACCCTCGCGAAGTAGAGATCAGCGTCTCCGATGGCAGCGACGAGCACTCAGCACCGACTGTGCTTCTCTGCATTGAAAATACGCATAATCGCTGTGGCGGCAGCGTTTTGAGCGTGGAGCAGGTCGAGCAGCTTACCAGCCTGGCCCATGCTCACGGCTTAGCTGTACACATGGACGGCGCACGTATCTTTAATGCCGCCATCGCACTCGGCGTTCCAGCCAGCACTCTGGCGCGTACAGTCGATTCCGTCATGTTCTGTCTTTCCAAAGGACTCAGCGCTCCTGTAGGGTCACTCTTAGTTGGCAGCCGCGATTTTATCCACAGGGCACACCGCATGCGTAAAGTGCTGGGAGGTGGCATGCGCCAGGCCGGAATCCTTGCCGCCGCTGGCATTGTTGCATTAGAGCAGATGGTAGACCGCCTGGCCGAAGACCACGAGACGTGCAAACAACTAGCGCATGGCCTTGCAGACTTTCCCCAGATAGATATCAATACTGATCGAGTAGTAACGAATATGGTGATATTTTCAGTACGAAACGCCCGGCAGGAACCATTAAGTGAAGCTGAGACTATGCATTTCCTGGCAAAGGCACGTGAACATGGTGTTTTGATGGGAGATATCGGACAGGGAAAGATTCGAGCTGTTACCCACTACGGTATCGATGCCAGAGATATTGCCACCGTGCTTATAGGTATCCGGCGCGCATTAATCGAATTACAACTTTGATGGGTCTGCTTACTAGCCATGACTCCATTTTCCCCAAACGAAACCACAGTGCGAAAAATAGGCCTTGTGGTAGACATATAGCACCAGAATTATAGCTTATACTATAGGCATGAAAGGTACTTCAATTACATAGTACGAGCAGGAGGGACAAAACATGTACGAGGATAGGTACTACAGGCGCCAGATGCGCCGCCGATACCGCAACCCTCTGGGAGGATTGGCTGTTGGCATTTTTATCATTGGCCTGGCTTTTGCTTTTTACTTCTCAAAAACCTTTGGTGGGAACCTGTTCTTGCCCATTTTATTCGCTGGACTGGCATTTTGTTCTTTGTTTGGTTCTGCCAGTTCAGGAGACCCGAAAGGCCTCTATGGTGGCTTACAGGGCTTTACCTGGTTAATGGGGCTTGCTCTCTGTTTTCTCATCGGTTTCTGGCCCTGGATACTTCTTCCGGTAGGCGTTTCCAAGCCCTATCACAACAGGCATGAACAATACTGGCTTCATGGCTGTGCCGCCGTCAAATCAACCACCACCCCAGCAATACCAGCAACCATATCAACAATACCAGCAAGGTTATCAACCTCCGCCTCAAGCGCCTGGTACCTATCAAGAAGGTGGGCAGCAGTACCAATACCCGCCTCAGCCTAAACAAGAACACGACCAGCCGCAAGAGCAGCCGCCACAACAGCAGGAGATGCCACCACAACAACAATAATCTACATAGATATATAACAACACTTTTTCGGGAAGAAGTACAGGTAACAGAAATGAAAGAAACCAGATCGCCTACTTGTTACATCTTCCCATCTTCACGACAAAACGTGTATAGTCAAGCCTGCACTAAAAACCTGGCCTTCCGTGTAGAAAACCTCTCCTCATCATTGGCCCAAACATTGGTGGCATCGGCTGGTCATCAGCCACTTCAACATCAGCCACCATACCCGTGCTAACCATCTGGTCGCGCAGCACATCTACCTGCCCAATCATCACCTGCTCCATTGAATCCTGTTGAGGCTTGGCAATCCAGCGCATCATCGAGGACAGGAAAAGCTCTTTCAGGTAGGCGAACGAGAAGCCTTCAGTCATTTCGGTTATCTTCACCGCTGCTCCATCGGAGATGCGTAGCGCTGGTTTTAACGTTGCATTCCACATCACTATAAATGAATGGCGCTCTGGCTGTTCGGGAAGATCGAAAGGATACTTGCGATCAAAGCGGCTCGGGCGGTCGAGTATAGACGGGTCTAAGCGCTCCGGATGGTTCGTCGTGGCGAGAGTCACTATCCCGACGTTGGCGGCAAAGCCATCCAACTCGTTGAGGAAGAATGAGCGGTTCTGTGGTGTCAACTGCGAGTCCAGATCCTCCAATACAAGAATGCAGGGCGCTGTCCTACGAGCACGATCGAACACCTGGTGGATATTGAATTGGTCGGCACCATGTGGAGCCTTAAAGCTTTTCACATAGAGACAAGGTTGTTCCATCGAGTTAATAATGGCTTTCACTGCATGTGTTTTGCCATTGCCCGCAGGTCCAACAAACAATATACCTCGTTTCCAGGGGATACCATACTCTTCGTAAGTGGCACGCGATGCAAAGAACTGCGTCAGGTCGTCGAGGATGTCCTGCTTGAGGTTGCCCCGCAGAATCAGATTATCGAAAGTCGCACCTTTAATATCCTGGAAGAGATGTTCATCCTTGTACCAGCAGTTGCCATCAAACACCAACACTTCACCCCGTATCTCCATGTTCCACTTGCACACGGACGCCAAGAAGTCAGTGGCAATGTCCCTGGTATCGGCTAATATCCAATAATGGAAAGTCCTGGATGGTCCATCCGGCCAGTTCATGATGAGCACATCGAGGGCGTTTCCCTGCCATTCCACTTCAAGCCAGGCATTCCTCACCCTGTCGATGGTTCCTTTTTCTGATCCCGTTTGTTTTGGAACTTGGCTCGAACCGACGATTACACCACCCATTCCCATCACCATGTGAGTGTGGTAGTGTATGGCTTGCGGCTCTGGTCCGATCCAATACGTCATCAATTGAGTGTGGATAAAAGTCTTCAGTCTGATTGTGCAGTGTTCAGCTCGCGCGAACTCTTCAATATCGAAGAACCCCTCTTCACCTTCAATCATCGCCTTGTCTGGGAATAGCGCCGCCAGATCCTGCCCGACGTGGTACTCAATCGCGGGTGGTGGAAGGCAAAGCGCCTCGCTGATAAAAAACTTTTCTTTGTTCATGACCCCTCCTGACTAGCCTACTTACTTAAAAGCAAACCTGTCCGTTACTTTTACGAAACATGGCTAAAAAAGTTTGCGCGAATTTGACACCCATCTTCATAGCGGGGTAAGATCAAACAGTACAGGCGAACTTTACCTCATTTGATCGTTTGTTAAGAGGAGCAGCATCATATGCCATTGACGAACTTCGCCGGGGTAGCCGCAGTCATCACAGGAGGCGCCAGCGGTATCGGGCTTGCTACGGCTCGCGCCCTCCACACTAAGGGCGCATACGTTGTTCTGGCGGATATCAACACTCCAGGGCTGCTACAAGCAAAGGAGCAAATACGCCAGCATAGCCCCGAAGCGCACGGCCAATTACTGGCTATCACCACAGATGTCACCAAGGAGTCGCAGGTATGGGAATTGATGCGACAAACTTCCGCCACATGTGGACGTATTGACCTTGTAGTGACATGCGCTGGCATTGGACGTGGTGGCCCAATCGACACCTTCACTGCAAGCGACATGCAAACCATGATGAATATCAATTTCATGGGCACATATCATTGTGTCCAGGCAGCACTGCCTGCCATGCGCCAGCAGCAGGTGGGCCACTTCGTCTTCCTCAGTTCTGTCGCTGGTAAACTGGGCGTCCCCTCGCTCTCCGCTTACTGCGCGAGCAAGTGGGCAGTAAGAGGCTTCGCATCAGCGCTGAGAGCAGAGCTGCACGGGACGGGCATTGGCATCACCACCGTCTATCCTGGTTGGGTGGATACGCCTATGGTTCATCAAGAAGAAAACGCCTTGCAGATGGCGAACATTCAGGTACTCCTCACACCAGAGCAGGTTGCATCTGAGATCCTGCAGGCTGTGACCGGAGATCAGCGCGATCTCACCCTGGCACCTGATCCAGACACCGCATTCCTTTTAGAGGTTTACAAGAATGACCCTGACAAGGCAGAAATGATGGCAGGTACATCTTACCATAAGCGGTTAGCCAGGCTAAGTGGACAACAGGCAGCACAGAGGCCGCAACAGTGAATACATCGTCATATTTGCACAATTATGGCTACTATGGCCCTGCAAGCGTTACCTGGAAAATTTGGCGTGACAGTATCGTTATGCTGGGGGGCGCACGTGCAGTATTGATGCAATTAGCGCACCCTCTCGTCGCGATCGCCGTGAGCACCCATAGCAGCTACATGACGGACCCCTTTGGCCGGACAGAAAGGACATTCCTGCTTGGTGAGCTGCTCACCTTTGGCTCCTTTGAAAAAGCTCGCCTGGCAGCCCGCACTATCAATCGCCTGCATTCAGCCGTTCACGGCACTCTGCCAATAGATGCGGGAGCTTTCACCAAAGGAACTCCATATGATGCACGCGACCCAGAGCTTTTGCTCTGGGTGCACGCTACACTGGTCGATACCATGCTACTTTGTTATCCCCTTTTTATCGGCCCACTTACCCCTGTCGAGCAGGAGGGATACTATCAGGAGTCAAAAGCGGTGGCACATTTGCTCGGCCTGCCTCCAGAAAAGATGCCTGGGACGGTGGATGACCTGCGGGAGTACGTACAGGACATGCTAGACAGCAACCGCATTGTTGCCACGCCACAAGCCCGGCAACTTGCGCACCAGGTGCTTTTTCCACCAGTACCAACAGTTCTACGTCCAATTATGCACCTGAACCTGCAATTGACCTGTGCCCTTCTACCTCAGCCTATCCGTGAGATCTACGGCCTGCATTGGGATACGGCTCGCCAGCACATCTTCGACCTAGCAGCCTGGGCCATGCGAGCAATCATTCCTCGCTTACCTATGTATCTCCGTGAAATACCGATCACCAGGCGTCTTATACGAGAAACGATGGGCCAGGCAGCTTGATATCCTGGGAATGCTAAAGCAACACCTAAACCGACCAGAAGCTGGCAAACATCGTGCTCGCACGCGCAACTTCTGCCCCCAATGCATGCAGGCGCCGGATCACTGTTGGATCGTATGGCTGACCCTCTTCATTGAACATCGAGCGACTATCAGGTATAGATACCATTGTAGGCGCTACCCATGCGCGCAATGCACGAGCCGCGAGTAGCATACTAGTGATCGTATTGTTCCCTGTGCCAGAGACGCCGCCCTGCACCGACAATAGCCCGACAACTTTACCCTCCAGCCTTGGAGGATTATCATCCTTTAACAACTCCATATAATCGAGCGCATTTTTCAATGCACCACTGATCGTATTATGATATGTTGGAGAGGCCAGAAGCAGGCCGTGTGCCTCCCGTGTAGCATTTAGCAGTGTCAGAATAGTTTTACGCCCCTCGGGCGTATATCCATCTAACGAATAGGTACCATCAAACATAGGCAGGGACAATGTCGCAAGATCAAGCAATCGAATAGTGGCCCCTGCCTCCTCTGCTCCGGCCAGTGCAATTCGCAGTGCAAGAGCAGCTACAGAACCGCTGCGCAAGCTCCCACCCAGACCAAGTATAGTCGTAGTCATTTCTGCTCCCGGATTTCTTGTTTGTTACGTCTCATTCATGCGCTCCCTACCCACACAATGGACTGGCTACCTGATAATATATAATATTAGAGCACATATAGCAGAATGAAAGGATATAGTAAGCTATGACAAATCAGATTCAGCCAACCTCGGAAAAAGTAGCTTCCACAGATAGATTACAGCTAACCCTGGTTGTGAATGGTCAGCCATACCATGCAGAAGTAAAGCCGCAGGAGATATTTCACGAGGCGCTCGAATATGCACTGCCTGCGGGCCTGTTAGTCGGGCACCGCATTCGTATCAGCACAACAGCCGGAGATGAAGTCTTTCCCGATATGTTTATCGGAGAGAGCAGCGCACACTTCAAAACTGACACGTTTCATGTTGAGGCCAGGCCACTACCTGAAGCAGCAGCCACAGACGAGCAGAATACATGGACAAACTTTGGTTTTGATCACCTGGCTATTACGGTAGCAGACCGCGAAGATGCTAAAACTTTCTTCAGCGAAGTTTTGGGGATGACTGTTGTACGTCATGATCGACATCTGACCGTACTGACCACCGGTAATACCGCCTTATTCCTCTTTGACGCTGAAAAAGCGCCGCTCTCCGACGGCATTCCAAGTCGTTGGCACCATATCGGCTTTGTCGTCGATAACCTCGATGCCGCCTATCACCATCTTGCCCATCATGCGAAGCTACGTTACGAGCGCATACGTGATGGCTCGGGCACCATTGCATCGGATTTCACTCTCCTGGAGCGCAATGAACGCTGGTCACTCTACTGCCATTACCGCAATGGTGACACGCGACTTATGATCCAACTCTCAGAAATCAAGCCCGAGAACCGTGGCTTTATAGACCCACACCACTTCGCTGATCACATGTATGATTATCTTAGCGGACAATACGGAGTGCGCTTTACGGAAAGACATGTAAATACTTAATGAGAAATTGCGCCCGAGACAAAAAACACCAGCACGATTATCCAGCTAATGATAAAGGCAATAAGCAAGCGCAGCGCCAAGCCAGAAACTATCAGGCTGCGGCGTCGTGCTTGAATTGGACTGCCGATTCCATTCGTTGACATACAAATTCTCCGTTATTATTGCGATTCTCTCGCTAATGAGGGCTCTAGAGTGTAGGGGCTTAATTCATTGCGCCCGCGGAGTGCTGATTACAGCCTGACGCTTAATGAGTAATGTCCCTAATGGCAGCCAGGTACTTAGATACCTTCTCATCACATATAACGAAGTTTGTAACATCTGTTAACGCATCACGGCCGAATCCGGCCACAACGTGTGACCTCTTCTCTAGAGGCTTTTTCGCCTGCTCCCGCGACATTCATCACATTCGCAACTGGTGCGCAACTTCTCATAGGTGTAGATACCTGTTCTGTGCCCATCTTCCCAAATGGGAGTCAGGCCATAGCGGCCTACTGGCTGTACATCCACCAGTGTTGTCTCTTCAATGCTCAAACTCTTTTTGTTTTGCAGCATACCAGGCTGTCCCCCTTCGCCTGCACACCAGGCGCAAGGGCAAGCCCAGCGCAAAGCTTCCCAGCTATGAACGCTTTCGTGTTCATCAGTCCAGGTCAAGATAAGTTGCCGTTTCTCTTCATTGAGCAAAAACGACGTGGGAGATGGGTGAGTATATTGGGGCATTTATTTTACTTCCTTAAATGGATCTCTGATAAGCACAATAATGAAATCAAAACGTACCCCAATGAATGGGGACTGTAGTTGTAACAGAGATAACTCTATTATATGCTCTCTCAGCAGCATCGTCTATATGCACATACTTTAACTGTTACAGATTTGAGTCCTTCCCGTCTTACAAAATAGATATTATACTTTTATCAAAGGATATGGGTTCATGACTTCAATACTTTTTCGGATATGCGAAAAATTTCAACCTGTACGAACCTATATAGAGTCTTAGTTGAAAAGCAACACAAGAGGTAGCACGCCATGGTTGAACAGTTGGTAACGATAGGGATTACCAGCCTGCTGGCTGTCATCATAGGTGTCCTTTTAGCTTTAAAGATACATTCTCGCTCCTTAAGACGCATAGGTATAGAGCATGAGGCATGGCAACATTCACAGGAGGCTCACCAGCATCTCTGGGAAATCAAACAGGGAAAGCAAGCGCTAGAATTTGAGCAAAAGCTTACCCGGCAGGTCCAACTGATACAAGACGAGTGGCAAAGACGAGACGCTCAGGACGAAGTGCGATTTGCAAAGTTGACACTAGAGCATAGACTTGCCTACCTTCCCCGTGTCGAAGACATTGCAGTGCCGTCCAATGGAGACGGGCGAGGAGAGCAAACAAGCATCTATGAGCCATATGGACACCCTCCATCATTCTTTCAAGCCAACCTGAGCGGACGAGACCTCTCTCAACGCTATCTCAGACATGCTGATTTACGTGAAACGCAACTGGCAGGCGTTAATTTCTACATGGCTGATCTTACTGGAGCATGTCTCACTGGAGCAAATCTTTCCGCCGCAAATCTTGCGGGGGCGAACCTTACAGGTGCAGACTTGCGTGGATCAATATTAACAGGCGCTAACATGCTCGTCACTGATCTGCACAAAGCCATTCTCAATGGGGCAAATCTGCTTGGCGCATACAATCTGACGATCGAACAGCTCAATTCAGCCATCTATGATGGTGATACGGAGATTGACATAGAGTACGATATAACACTGCCACGCTTACCTGGTGTTTGCCTGGCAGAGCCAAAGCCCAGGACTATACCGGCTTCTGTAGATCTTTCTTTCTCACATACACCTATAGTATACTCGGTCGCTTCTTCAGAGTTATCTCCAGAGGCATCAGAGCCGTGAATGCCGGCTGATATGATACTACTTACCCAGTAATCTTTGGGCTTTCTCTTACTACATACTTTTTACATCTCTCTCCCGGCTACCAACTTCCCCAGTCTGTGCTATACTACCTGCAACGGGATGTGCAGTAGGGTGGAAAGTAACAGCAGGGAGGAAATGGATGACAGAACAACAACTACCGCTGGCGGGTAAAATCGCACTGGTAACAGGTAGCAGTCGGGGCATTGGCCGGGCAACAGCTAAACGACTCGCACAATCCGGAGCCGACATCATCATTAACTATCGCACCAATGACAGCGCCGCAGCCGAAGTAAAGGCAAATATCGAAGAGATAGGAAGACGCTGCATAGCAATCCAGGCTGATGTCAGCCAGGAAGAAGAGGTCGGACGGCTCTTCGCCGATGCCAACGAGGCCCTGGGCCCTATAAGTATCCTCATCAACAACGCAGGCACCACTCGCGATAAACTCATCCTGCAAATGTCGCTCGCCGACTTTGAGTACGTCGTTGATACCAATTTGCGCTCAGCATTTCTTTGCACAAAGGCTGCACTACGCAGCATGATAAAGGCTCGCTGGGGTCGTATTGTCAATATATCTTCACCAGCCGGATTAATGGGAACAGCAGGGCAGGCAAACTACAGCGCTTCCAAGGCAGCCATTATTGCTTTAACTATCAGTACTGCCAGGGAAATGGCAAGTCGCAACATCACAGCTAATGCTATCGCCCCGGGTTTCATCCCCACAGAACTCACTTCTATCCTGACAGAGCAGCAGCGCAAGTTCATGCTCGATGCAACACCTCTGGGCAGGTTTGGAACGCCCGAAGAGATCGCGGCGGCCATCAATTTCCTCTGCTCACCCGAGGCCTCCTATATTACGGGTCAGATACTCTGTGTTGACGGCGGGATGGCTATGCACATCTAATACATGAAACAAAACAGGTGCACTTTTTCTCTAAATCCGTAACACCGATGATCTTTAAGGAGAGTGCACCCATGAACTTGATCGAAACGGAAGAAACCAAGCAATTTAGCTTTGAGGCGTTCGCAGCACATAAATTTTATGCAGAAATTAATCGCTCGCTTGTTCGACATGCATTCGCCTCTCTCACTGCACGGCCCTCAAATGCTCTACTGACTATTGTTGATATGGCCTGTGGAACTGGAGCAGTCACAAGACTGATAGCTGAAGAGTTAGCAACACAGGGACGCCAGGCACACATTATTGGCGTTGACCCTTCAGCAGAGGCGTTGCGTCGCGCCCAAAAGGGTATGGAAGAGATGCAGGCAAAAGGTAGAGAGATGAAAGTCGATTTCTTTCAGGGAGAAACAGCCGACCTCCCCAATCTCGTCCAAAATGCAGATGCCGCTTTCTTCTGTAATGCGATTCATCTCCTGCCTAATAAACTCTCTGCATTCCGGCTCATGGCCAGCATTCTTGCTCATGATGGCATACTTGCCTGTAATAGTGCCTTTTACAATGGTACCTACGTTCAGGGTACAGAACGTTTTTATCGCCTGTGGACCCGGCGTGCAGTTGGCTGGTTGCATAAAGAGCATCCGGAAGTACAATTATCACGCGAAACAAAAGCAGTGGCCATGCAGCAACTTGACCGCGAGGGATACATCTCCTTGCTCAAAGAAGGCGGATTCAGGTACGTAGAAGCAGTCGAGGAACAGGCTACTGTGACGCTAGATTCTTACAGAGACATAGGACGCTACTGGCTCTTTATTGAGGGTGCGCTGCCAGGGGTACCCCTGGCGCTTGGAGCAGAAGCGCTAGGGATTTCTGTTTATCAGGCAGGCGAAGAACTGGGTTTGACAGAGATACCGCGCAACTGGTTGCAGCTTGTAGCGCATAAAATGTAAAAGACAGGCAATCGATTATTTTAAGCGCTATCCAGTTTTCACACAGGCAAAACCAGCCTGTGAAACAACTCTCCCGCAAAACGCATAGCGATGTGCTACAATTAATCTGTAGTGGGCACATCCCGTCGCGAAATGCTACCCATCAGGAGCACACCTGATGCCCGCATAGGAGAAAATTTGCATGCAATGGGCCATCGCTACGGCTGCATTCCTCGCTTCCGCAGTTGAATTCGTCGAGGCTTTCACAATCGTATTGGTCGTTGGCATAACTATCAATTGGCGCAGTTCGCTGCTTGGAGCTTTTGCTGCCGCAGCCACTCTCGCAGTTATCGTCGCTACCCTAGGAGTGGCACTCGTCACATGGGTACCCCTCAATGATTTTCGCCTGGTAGTTGGCATCATCTTGATCCTTTTCGGTTTGAAATGGCTCAAAAAGGCCATTCTTCGTTATAGTGGTCTCAAAGCCCTTCATGATGAAGAAGCCATTTTCGAAGAAACTATGGCGGAAATTCGGGCGCGAGGAGAAACAATCGTGCCCCGCTTCCAACCTTTTGGCGTCGCCCTGTCCTATAAAGCTGTCCTACTTGAAGGGCTCGAGGTGGCCTTCATTGTGATTACGTTTGGCAGCAGCATCTCGAACAACACTGCAGTCAGTGGCATCGCATCAGCAGCCATCGGCGCAGCAATTGCCGGACTACTCGTAATCGCCGCTGGCACGATCATCCAGGCACCGTTGACGAAGGTACCCGAGAACACGCTCAAGTTTATTGTTGGTATTATGCTCACCTCTTTTGGCACATTCTGGGCCGCCGAAGGATTTGGTTTTGAATGGCCGCTGGCTGACGCTTTTATTCCAATTCTGATTGCCCTCTATCTGCTCTCATCTTATGCTCTCGTTCGCTGGCTCAAATGGAGCAAACAGCATCAGCTAGCCCTAACTGCAAAGACTGATTCGGTCCCTACTCCAGAGCAAGAGGAGGTGCGCCCTTGAAAGCAATCAAAGCCATCTACAATTTTATTGTGGGCGACATGATTATCCTGATCGGCGTTAGTATCACTATACTTATACTCGCCCTCATAAACTTTGTCAGTGCATTGGCTCCGCTGCGTGTTGCAACAGGAGCTATTCTGGTCGTAGCTGTGCTTGGCGTGCTTACCACAACCCTCTTTCGCGAGGTCAAGGGGAAACGCTAGTAAGTTGACGTTCATAGTCCCAACTGCTATCATAAAAATGACCTGGGAGGTTAAAAGCGTTATTTCTGTAGCAAGGGTTAAGGATATGCAGGTAGAAGTACAAAACTGGCGAGAGCTACTGAGAGAGCTAACTAACTCGCCTCGTGAGAGGCAGCACATTGCCCATGAGCTAGGAGTTACTCCCATCACGATAACTCGCTGGATAAACAATGAAGCGGATCCTCGTCCCCAAAATCTGCGTCATTTAATCGCAATCTTCCCTGAGTATCGTGATTTTCTCTACGATTCTATTGAAGCAGAATTCCCAAACATCGCTGAGACGGAAGTAATAGAAGATACAGCGAGGGATATACCGTCTGCATTTTATGCACGAATATTTAATTCCTACACAACTACCATCGAATCACTGCGCTTCTGGTCAATTTGTAACCTTATCTTACAGGAGGCACTTGGCCAACTCGACCCAGATCGCCTGGGTCTGGCAATCACAGTAGTGCGCTGCTTTGTTTCATCAAGAAGTAAGCAGGTACGCAGCCTCTATGAGACTGTTGCTCAAGGGACGTTCCCCTGGAGCACTAATATGGAGCAGAAAGGTATGTACCTTGGAGCGGAATCTCTAGCCGGATACTGCGTTTCAACAGCTCGCCCACAAGTGATTCAAAATCTCAAAGATGAAAGCAATCCGCTACCAGCCCACCAGACGGATCACGAGGTAAGCGCTGCAACCCATCCCATTATGTTTTCAGGTCGTATCGCAGGCTGTATTCTTATCTCCAGCACTCAACCAAATTATTTTTTATCTCAATCACACCTCACACTTATCGGCAAGTATGCAAATTTGCTAGCTTTAGCTCTTGATCCCGATGATTTTCACAAGCAAGAAGAAATAGCGCTGCTCCCTATGCCACTCCATACCATTCAGGCCAGGTATTTCGCCGAATTCCGTAATCGTGTTACCGATGCAATGCTAAAGTTCCACACGGGTAATACCCAGGCAGAACAATTTGTACGCGAAGAGCTTGAAGAACAACTCTTACAACTTCGAGCTAACGCAGAGTAGCAAATCAGGGACAAGTATCGCCAAGAGGGAGAACATGACCACATCCCTGGTAGCTACAGACTATAGCCGACCCATCCAACCGTTGTTCGAGCAGGCGTCACGGGCTGGCAGCATTCATAGCGTCTTTCACAAGGCCGTGAACATAGCTACCCTTGATGATACTATGTTGGCTGTGCTGAGCAACGAGTTACCACGCATGCCAAACAGCTTGCGGCTGTCACCAATTATGGCACAGAAGGTGCTGCGGCAGCTGCGGCCCGACCAGGAAATCTGGATTGGGGATGGGAGACTGCTCATCCTGGCCCACGATCTTTCACTCTACCTGCCCGAAACCTCTTCCTGGGAACCGCGCCCAGAGATAACTGCATACCATTGGCGCCACGAGTCGGTCGCGCAACATGTTCGTTTACTTGCTCACCATCTTGCTGAACAACCACAACGGGGTGGGCTTGCTCCGCTGCTGAAACCCCTTCTGTTGGGACAGCCAGCAGCAGAGACGCCGCTGTCACGGATGGCGCTGCCGATGCTGCGCCTGCTCGCTCAGGCAAGCTGGTTGCAAGATATTGCAGGTGTCGAGGAAGCTGCACGCAGCCTGGCCGGTCTCGGCCCTGGCCTCACACCCTCCGGCGATGATGCACTGGCTGGCTTCGCTGCAGTTATGACGCTGCTCAGCCTGCAGCTCAGCGTCGACGCCGCACCCCGCGATCATATCGCGGTGGCGATCGCCACCGAGGCGCGACCTCGCACCACGGTGCTCAGCGCCGTTCTGCTGGCACACGCTGCTCGCGGCGAAGTAGCGGAACAAGTAGGAAATCTGCTATTGAGCCTGACCCTGCCTGTTGAGGCATCTATGACTGTGCTACATGCAGCAGATCGTGTACTGGCCTTTGGTGCGAACTCCGGTGGCGATACCTTGCTTGGTATCCTGGTAGGCTTGCGAGCGCTGGAAGGCGAAATCGACAAAGGAGGCTACTATGGTCATACGGGCGCTGCTCAAGCGTAATACTTACTATGATTCGATTACTCTTATGTCAGTAGCCCAGGCTGCGAAGGATCTACCTGGCGTAGAAGATGTCGGCGCAGTTATGGCAACTGAAGTGAATCTCGAACTGCTGCAAAACGCCGACTTGCTGCCCGCTGCCTTCCTCGCTGAGCAGCAGGCACCGCCTGGCCCAGAGGATCTGCTGATCGTGGTACGCGCAACAGATGACGCCCATGCGCAGGGAGCACTTGCCATCGCGGAAGAACGGTTGAACTCGCGCGGTGACCAGGCAACTCCGTCTAGCGCAACGACTCTAGCGGTACGTTCATTGGAAATGGCACTACAACGCGATGAAACTGCAAATCTCGCAGTGATTTCCGTGGCAGGTGAGCATGCGTGGTACGAAGCAGAGCAGGCGGTGCGCCACGGACTGCATGTCTTCCTCTTCAGCGATAATGTGCCTATTGAGCAGGAGCAGCGGCTCAAAGCCCTGGCGATCAGCAAGGGCTTGCTGCTGATGGGGCCTGACTGTGGTACAGCAATTATTAATGGTACCGGGCTGGGCTTCAGTAACGTGGTCAAACGTGGTTCCATCGGCATCGTCGGAGCCTCTGGCACAGGGATGCAGCAGATCATATGCCTGATTGCAGCAGCAGGAATGGGCATCTCCCAGGCCATCGGAACCGGTGGACGAGACCTGTCTGAAGACATCGGTGGCATCATGATGCGCAGCGGACTGGAATTGCTGGCCAACGATGCGCAAACAGATGTAATCGTGCTGGTTTCCAAGCCACCGGCAGACCGGGTGGCACGCGAGATACTGGCAGCAGCACAGCTTGATAAGCCTGTGGTGGTCGTCTTCCTGGGCGCGGCGCCGGAGCGATTCACCACCATAGCCGGGAAAGCACACCTTGCAAGAACGCTGACCGGGGGCGCTGAACTGGCTGTCTCACTGGCAGGTGGTGATAGCACGCGGGTACCAGGTGAAAGCGCGCTCCACCAGGATGAGTCGCGCCTGGCAGCAGCGCGCACTAAGCTGGCGCCATCGCAGCACTATATTCGCGCACTCTATTCCGGGGGCACGCTTTGTGATGAGGCGATGCTACTGATTAGCGAACAGGCGGGAGCTGTTGCATCAAATATTCCCCTGCGTCCGGAATGGGCGCTGGCAGCAGGCGAGACTTTTCGTGGCCACACGGCCCTGGATCTAGGTTCCGACGAGTTCACGCGAGGGCGACCCCATCCAATGATTGACCCAACGCTGCGCTTACAGTACCTGACCCGTGCTGCGGAAGATCCAGAGACCGCCGTGATCCTGCTGGATGTCGTCCTGGGATTCTGCGCGCACCAGAATCCAGCGGCAGTATATGCACCGGCAATCAGCCAGGCACGCACCAGCGCAGTAGCGGCTGGACGATCACTACCGGTGATCGTCTCGCTCTGTGGGACCGAGGGCGACCCACAGCGCCTCTCGATGCAGCGCAAAGCGCTCGAGGCCGCTGGTGCGCTGGTGTATGAAAGCAATGTGGCTGCTGCAGGCGCTGCTTTGGCACTTGTAAGCAAAGCCACTAGCGACGTTATCCATTGAGTGGAGGTAACCCGCCATGACCGATACTCCTGAACGCAGCCTTTTTGCTTCTCCCTTGCACGTCATTAATGTCGGTGCCGACCTCTTCGCCGATGCGCTTGTTACTCAGGGCGCGCAGGTAACTCGTGTTGCCTGGCAGCCGGCACCTGGCAACACTGATGCTGCCCTGAGTGTGCTGCTGGACGATCAACGAGTGGATCAGGCCAATCATGAGGCAGCACAGCGCATGATTGCAGCGCGCCCACGGCTGGTGGATGTGCGACCAGCGGGTCAGGTGATCCCTGGGATGCATAAACACTTGCTATTGCATGCAGGGCCACCAATCACCTGGGAGCGTGTGTCGGGTCCCTTACGTGGGGCAATCATCGGTGCATTGCTCTACGAGGGGCTGGCACCAGACATAGCAGCTGCAGAGCAGTTGGCCGCAAGTGGCGATATCGCTTTCGAGCCTTGCCACCAACATAACGCAGTTGGGCCGATGGCCGGCCTTATTTCAGCATCCATGCCAGTCCTCGTTATAGAGGAACCCGTCTATGGACACCAGACCTTCAGCACTCTGAATGAGGGGCTGGGCAAGGTGTTGCGCTATGGTGCCAACAGCCCTGATGTCCTGGCAAAGCTGCGCTGGTTGGAGCAGGTATTGGGACCAGCCATGGCACACGCAGTGCGCGCAACGGGCGGAATAGAGGTAAAGCCTATGACGGCGCAGGCGTTACAAATGGGCGATGAGCTACACAATCGCAATAAAGCAGCAACTTCTCTCTTCTTCCGTGAGATTGCACCGTACGTGGTGGAGACAGGAAGTTCCACCGAAGAGACGGCAAGTGTGCTGCGCTACATCCATGGCAATGACTTTTTTTATCTGAATCTTTCGATGGCAGCGTGCAAGGCGGTAACGCTGGCAGGGCACGGCATTGCTTTCAGTAGCGTCGTAACTACCATGGCTCGCAATGGCACGGACTTCGGCATTCGCGTCAGTGGGTTGGGCGACCGCTGGTACGTGGGTCCATCCCAGAAGGTCAAGGGGCTGTATTTTAGCGGCTACACGGAAGAAGATGCCAACCCGGATATCGGCGATAGCACTATCTCGGAGACAGCAGGCATCGGGGCGTTCGCTATGGCAACGGCTCCGGCCATTGTGCAATTCATTGGTGGGACGGTCGCTGACGCGTTGCAGTACACGTTGGAGATGTACGATATCACAGTAGCTGTGGACAGTCAGTATCAACTACCATCGCTGAACTTTCGCGGGACACCCCTGGGCATTGATATCCGGCAGGTCGTGCGCCAGAATCTATTGCCGATCATCAACACTGGTATTGCCCATCGCTTGCCAGGCATAGGCCAGGTCGGCGCGGGTATTGTGCGCCCACCGATGGAGTGCTTTGTGGCGGCAGTGCGCGACCTGGCGAAAAGCGTGCAGTCCGCAACATAACGCAGCAGGAAGAACATATATTCCCTATGTTACCCGTTGATCCTGGCCACATACGCATGATAATTCGCCAATACCTCCGTCATACTATCTCCGCCG
>WNGD01003267.1_pt1 | contig 16578 bp, 14 predicted proteins | sample 5400671 | NCBI WGS metagenome assembly WNGD01 (sample SAMN13153369, study PRJNA577476) | soil metagenome | isolation source: 40 cm soil or saprolite under grassland replicate 2 | place: USA:California | collected 2016-06-15 | reverse complement strand
AACCATATTCCCGGTCGCGCAAGTGTGAGGCTCAAACTTGTCATGTTTCTTCGGTCGGAGAGAGATACCACCGCTCTCAACGTTATGGATGTCGAGGAAGTACTCGACAGCTTTGGCTATCCGCGGATCCTCAGAGGAGCCTCCCAGGTCAGCGAGAACAAGCAGTTGCCAAGAGCTCGCGGAGAATTTTGGAACATAGCCGGACTTCGGATTGTCCCAGTAGATCTGTTCTTTCTGCTTCTCGAAAATTCTTGCAGCCCAACCCTCAGACCCGATCAGAGCACGAGCCTTCTCAGTGGAGGTCTCGCTTTCGTCTCTCCCCAGCAATTGGACCAGAGTTTCGTAGCGGACAGACGGCTCGTTCTCCTCTAGAAGCCAATCGATCAGGGATCTGGAAGCTGTCACTCGGGGGACTTGTAACTGTTGCAAGGGATGGAACACGCGGATGGGTCTTGAATGCTACTGACGAATAAAGATGTGGGAGGGGGGGCGTCAGCGAATAGCACTTATCTATCCAGACAGACTGAATCCTGAAACACAGAACAGGCGTTGACCCAGAAAACATCCGCAAAACCGGGAAAACCAATACGAATTCTAGTTGCAAAGCCGGGGCTTGACGGCCACGACAGAGGCGCGTTGATCCTTTGCAGAGCCTTCCGAGACGCTGGCATGGAGGTCATCTACACAGGCTTTCTAGCCACTCCCGAGCAGGTCGCCCAGATGGCGATAGACGAGGATGTTGATGTCGTAGCGATGAGCCTCCTGAACGGAGCACACATGACCGCTTTCCCGAAAGTTGCAAAGCTTGTACGAGAAAAGGGCGGTGATGATATTCTGCTGGTCGGGGGAGGAATAATTCCCGACGACGATAAGCCTCGACTGGAAAAGCTGGGCATTACAGGAAACTACGGCCCCGGCACCCCTTTGAAGACCATAATCGAGCACGTCGAAAAGATCGTCAGAGAACGTGGCTCCAAGCATGCGCGCAATTACTAAACGACAACTAACCCGTCAGGAATAGTCGAGCTTGGGATTTCTCTCCATCATGGGCAAAATATTGATCGGGATATCCATCATAGTCCTCCCGGCGGCTGTATCTCTAATCATCATCTTCAGCCAAGCGCTCGGAATAATAGGAGTCATCATCTCGCTAGGCTCAAGCGCCTTCGTATTCTTCTGCGGGCTATACGCTGGCTTCTTGGGAATAAAGTACGAACGACTGTACAAACAGTTCGAGACATTTGTCAACCCTCTCAAGATCAGGCCTAGAGCGGCAAACTTGATCAAAGCGGTCTGTCCGATAGATCATCAACAGTCCGTTTTCGTGCACGTAAGTCCTCATAGAGATGATGCCAGGCCAGATGGACTCGATCTTTTCGTAGGCTCATGTGGGCACGAGGCCCACCGCGAAGAGATTGAGGAATCGGCAGAGGAAGCGCCCGAAACAACAACCGCATAGCTCGTCCAGTTTGCTCATCTCTTATACTGACATTTGACGGACCTTAATCTTGGTAAACTTGGATCTGAATCGAACCCTCTTGAAAGAGGCGCTGAAATCCTTTCTAGCAGAAGACCTCGGATACGGAGACATCACCACTGTTGCTCTAACCGACCCGGAACAAACCGGTGAAGGACGAGTCATATGCAGAGAGAATGCAGTAATCGCCGGGATCCAAGAAAGCCTTACCCTTCTTGAACTCGCAGGCTGCCGTGGAACCGCAAAGAGTCACGACGGTGACCACGTCAAAATAGGCGCTACCATTCTCTCGGCTCAAGGTTCAGCTCGAGGATTGCTTGGCGTCGAAAGAACATTGTTGAATCTTCTATCTCATATGTCAGGAGTTGCGACCGCGACTGCCAACCTCGTAGCTATCGTTGCGAGTGAAGGCCATGGCAAGACGAGGGTAGCAGCTACGAGAAAGACGCTCCCTGGTCTGAGATATTTCGAGAAGAAGGCCGTCGAAATTGGTGGGGGTGATACACACCGTCTTAGACTTGACGATGCGGTACTCATCAAAGATAATCATCTAACACTAGCCGGCACAATCGAAAAATGCGTTCGAATGGCGAAATCAGAAGTGAGTTTCACCAAGAAGGTCGAAGTCGAAGCTACGACACCCGCACAGGCACTCGAGGCCGCTAAAGCAGGTGCCGACATCGTACTCCTCGACAATATGACGCCAAGGCAGGTGGGAGACTCGCTTAGCCTGCTGAAGTCAAAGGGTCTTCGTGAACGAATCCTGGTAGAAGCATCCGGAGGCATAACAAGAGAAAACATAGGGGGTTACGCGAAGGCAGGAGTAGATGTTGTTTCGGTGGGCACGATAACTCACTCAGCGAAAGCTATCGATATGAGTATGGAAATACATGCCTCCAAGAAGCGAGCTTGATCATCTGTCAGAGCCAGCAAACCGCGAATATCATGGAATAATTGTTCCACAAGGGATTCGGAACCACGCAGTGTTCAATGAGCTGAATGTTCTGGGCGAAAAGAGAGGTAAGGAATGGACACTGCTCAAGGTTGGCATCGATCCGAACAACATTACTAGAGTGATTGGTCTGGTTCAAGCGAACCTCTCCTCTGATAAGGGAGTGCCATACTATGCGCATTTCTACAGAGATAATGAGCTGATCGTAGTCTTTCCACACAAGGTCTTTCGCGTATCCACTGACAGGAACAGTTGGACAGAAGCGGTAAGGTATGGCGAATCCGTCGGCATACCAAGGGCTGAACTCGACTTTAGACCATGCAGCGTCCAAGACGAGACGTTCTAGAGTTGGGTCCCACTGCAGGACAGTATTCCGAGCTACTGAAAAGATTCCTTGTCTCGAATAGGATATGGCATCGGTTCATCGAATTCGACGAGCCAGTCAAGACAGTCGAACAGGCCGCGAAGAAGGTCGACATCGATCAGATCGCCAAGTCCATCATACTAGTAGACTCTAACAGCCAACCCCTGATGGCAATACTCCGCGCGAATGACCTCATCAGCTACAAGAAGGTGAAAGCTTTGCTCTCCGTCATCGATGTCAGACTGGCAAATGAGAAAGAGGTCCTGCAATATTCAGGGTACCCTGTCGGCGGGGTCCCTCCGTTCAACAACGTGAGACGTGCACTTCTCGATTCTCAGGTCATGAAGAAGAATACGGCGATCGTCGGTGGTGGAGATGTTAACAAACTGGTAGAATTACGTATCAGGGACATAGTGGATGTAGTGAAGCCTGTCATTGCAGACTTGACCGGCTGAGTAACCGGGATCTTCTAATGACTCCCACCAAAACCAGCGGGGAGAATGACCTGTTTATCAAAAAAGCGGAAGAGGTCCGGGAGAGGGAACACCGGCTGACACCTAGCTTACGGTTGAGAACCTTGCCCGATATTGTGCAGTTTGTCCACGCTAAAGGTCTCGTTTCGATGCTCGGCGGGAATGAGCTGCCTAGCATGATTAGTGCAGTGCTCGGCAAGCCCTGGAAGTCTTCGGCTAAAGGATTCACCGCGTGGAAGGAATGGTGGTCTCTCAAAATAGAGGATCAACGATTGTCAAAGGTTCTTGCAGAGCTGGAAAGAAGAGATGACATTCTCGCTTCTCGGATCTTCCGACGCTCCAAGACGCTGGTATCGAATACGATCTGGCCAATTCTCAACCCTATCATAGAACACCACAAGAACCTCGCTATCAGAGAAAAACTAGTACCGCCTCTCGAACTCAAGTTGCTGGACACCATAGAGTCTGAGGGCTCAATCCGGACGGATCGATTGAGAAAGAAGCTCAGGCTGGAGGACAGAGAGAACAACTACAGGTTCCATCGATCACTTGGCAGTCTCGAAAGCCAGGGGCTGATTGTCGGCGCAGAAGATCCTAACCCGGAAAGACACTTGCACGCCAACATATGGCAAACATGGGAAAAACGAACCCGTAATGCGAAGAAGCTTGCCGGAGCCTCCTACGGGGAAATGGTGGCGAAGCTGTTCGAAAAGACTCTCGACGCTTGTGTGTTGGCTCGTGAAGCCAAGGTCCCAGAATGGTACGTGTGGAGCAACGACATACAAGACGCGAAGGAAAAACTGCTGAAAAAGGGGATAATTGTCCGTTCCGGTGCCTTTCTGATCCCGTTCCGGATCTTCGACCGGTCTTGAATCAGCATCCTTGGAACGTTTTTAGCCAGTCAAATCTCCATCAAGAGACGCTCATTCAATGTCTCCCTTCAGCAACCCTCTGATTCTTGACATATTGGCAAAGTATCGGCCCATCGCTGCGATGTACTATTCCTCATCACTCCTAGGCTGGGACATTGAGATCAACATGCCTGAGGCCGGAGCTACTGCCCGAGGCACGGTACAGGCGGAGCTCGAACTCCTCCGGCAGAAAATGACCATCAACCTTACAGATCTCATAGGCCAAGCAGAGAAGCAGAAATCGCTCAACGATGCGGAGAGAGGAATAGTCAGAGTACTCAAGAGAGAACTCGACTTCTACCAGAAACTTCCCCCGCATCTCCTCGAAGAACTTCAGAAGGCCACTAACGAAGCATCCATTCCGTGGCGACAAGCACGAGAAAAGTCCGATTTTCAGACCTTCAAACCTCACCTCGAAAAGATAACCGAGCTTAAACGTAAACAGGCCGAATATCTGGACCCGTCAACGCATCCTTACAACGCGTTGCTCGATCTCGCCGATGAGGGGCTGACCATTGCTGATCTCGACAGAATCTTCGCTGAGTTGATCCCCAAGCTCAAGGCGATCCTCGCCAAGACAGTTTCCAGAGGAATATTCGCCGAGAAGCATCCGCTAGAAGAGATGGATTATGATCTCCCCGCCATGAAAAAAGTCAACGAGAAACTGATAGCCCTGCTCGATATGCCGACAAAGCGATTCCGCCAGGACATTTCGACTCATCCTTTCTCGATCAGGATTGCAGGGGATGATGTTAGGATAACAACAAGGTACGAGCCGAAAGATTTCAGGGCTTCAATGTTCGGTCTCATCCACGAGTGCGGCCACGCCCTCTACGAGCTACAAGTAGACCATGAGCTAGACCTCACGCCCACCGGCGGAGGGGTGTCTTCGGGAATACACGAGTCACAATCCCGCTTCTGGGAGAATATTGTGGGTAGAAGTCGACAGTTCACACCCATGGTCTATCCGATGCTAAGGCAAAACCTCGACATTCTAGACGGCTACAGTGAGGAACAAGTCTATGCGTACTTCAACACGGTAAGGCCTAGCCTGATACGCGTCGAGGCGGACGAGCTGACCTACAACTTCCACACAGCAATGAGATACGAGCTGGAGAAGAAGCTCCTCGAAGGAAAGATCAGCGTAGCTGAGCTTCCATCCGTCTGGAATGACATGATCGAGGACTACCTCGGCAAGAGACCTCCGAATGATGCGCAAGGAGTACTACAGGACGTGCACTGGAGCTGGGGGCAATTCGCCACCTTCCCAAGCTACTCGCTAGGAAATGTTGTTGCTGGAATGCTCTGGACCACCTTGACCAAGAAGGGACTGCTACCGGTAAAAGATGAGACGAGCCTGTCATCTCTCAAGAGCTGGCTTGCAGAAAATCTTCACAAACCTGGAGCAACATACTCACCGAAGGAGCTGTTGATGCGGGTCTTCAACAAAGGATACGACCCCGCTGGACTCGTAGACTATCTGGAAAACAAATACCTCAAAATGAACTGACCGACAAGACACAAGAAACGCTTAGACCAATTCGAGCATCCATCGGATTGACAAACGAACTCTTTCCAAAATTGGTATCCAACTACCCCTCTTAGCCGTTTAGGGGCCACGCTTATCTTTCAGACATTTGAAAGACTCCATCTAAGGGACTTCGTTGAAGAAATGCCCTGGCTGTGGCTCGCTCACAGGAGATGACTCAATGAGATGTGGAATATGCGGCGCTAATCTGCGAGACGTGGGATCGTTTCGAGGTTCTGTCGCGGATGCGGCGAGGGAGCTGAAGATTGAGAAGGAGACGAGCGACAAAGCATTTCGGAGGTCGGACTTTAAACGGCGAACCCGAAACTGGCTTATCGGAGTCTTGGGCGGTCTAGCAATGATCGGCGCTGGTTTCTCGATCGTGGAGTTGGGCGGACTGCGGGAGATCGTCTACATTGGGTACGTTATCGCTCTGACGGGATTTCTCCTCAGTTTCCGGGCCTTCTTCGGAATAACGCGTAGCGTACGACGACGATAGGGAAACGTAAGATAATGATAGCGCTAGGCAGACCATTCGTCTAAAAGCACTATTGCATACGTTGGGTGTGTGGTGCCGTAGCAGCTGTGAAGAGTAAAGATTTCACGAATGGGGAGTTGCGAGCCCATATTGAGTAGATAAGTGACGTTCTTCACCGATAATTCGTTGATATAGAATCCGATCTTCGCATATCCCGTTAAACCATTGTTGATCAAGGTCGCGTTCAGCAGGAAATTTGAAAGAGCATTGGTATTTCCACAATCCGTCTCTGAATAGACTCCGTGAGTGTTGGTGATCAGCACGTTTGGCTTGGGAAGGTTCGAGGGCTGTCGAAATAGAGTAAGCCCGCCCAACAGGACGAATCCGACGACACCGATGATAATGACAATTACGCTGACAACTGCAAGAATGCCAATAGTGTTGATTCTACGTGGCTTCTCAGGCGCTGGAGGAGGACTCCACAATGATGGATTTTAGGCCTTCCCCACGACTCGTCATCAGGGGAAACCGTAGCCGGAAAGAAAAAGCCTTTCCGATATTCTCACCGAACCGCAGGGTGGCTAGTCGATCAGCAAATCCCGATTTAGGCCGATTCTAGCAGCCGGTGTTGGGGCAGAAGAACGGGTCTATTTGTGGGTCGATGCCTTTCATCTGCTGCCACGGAATGGTTCCGGTTATTCCAACCTGCCAGTAGAGCGCAACCACTGACAAGTCCTGGATGTTTACCGTGTTGCCGGGGGCGATGTTGGAGTTGACCCAGTACGGGTCGGTCTGCTGCCAGTGCAGAGCAACATCCGCAATGTCCCGTATTGTTACGCGTCCCTCGTTGAACTTGTCCGCCCAGCTGAACTTGTAGAGGCTGCTTGAAGTATCGTCGGGGCAGCAGCGAAGATAGCCCCCATACCGGTTGAGTATAATGTAACCGGGGAAGGTTGCCGTTTGGCCGCCTAGACATTGGGCTGGCGGCTGGCAACCGCCAAGTATGTTGCAGGAGCCGCCGACATGACCCGCGTTAGGGAAGCCTGAAGGAACGACACACTGCCATGGCCCATCGCCGATCATGATCCCCTGACTCATCGGGTCGAAAGTAGGGTTTGCGCAGTTCGATGAAGGTCCGCTAGGGATTGTTCCGTTGACGATCGGCCCGCAGATCGGCTCCCAGATGTGAGCGGGGATTATTGGTATAGACCCAAGGTTTGTGACAGCGTTGAAAGCGTTGCCTTGAAGCTTAACCTGGATCGTAGTCGGGTTCAGTGCTACAGCGCTGGAAACCGGGAGGACGTTGTACTGGAAGTAGCCTGATGGAACATCTCTGTACGCGAGTATTGTGTAGACCACATCGTCAGCGGTGAGCCGGGTCCCGTCTTGAAACATGAGATCACTCCTCAGGTGCCATATTGTCGTCGTGGTTCCCGTTACACAGCCATTCAGCGAATTGCAGGAGACCTCGCTTGGACTATAGACCGAGGTGTGCGCCAGGGTCTGCCAGTCCATGAACTGCCCGTCCGTGCCAAGGGTCAATGGATTTGGCTGGAGGAGCGAGTCGTAGATGAGGCTGATAACCTCAAGGTCCTGCGGCGAATAGGCGTTGAACGGGCTGAGGCTGTCGATGTCCTGGGAGAAGCCTCTGCGGATGAGGTCAGGATTACCCCCTCCAGGCTTGTAGGCCGGGTTGGATGGGACAAATCCCGGGATCTGTCTCATGTTGAGAAACGACCAATAGCCGCTTCCGGCAGCGAAGCCGTTGCCGAGAACCGGCACGAGGCTCGACTGGGAACTGGCGCACCCACATGCTGTCTGCGTGTCCCAGCCTGCGAGAGCGGAATAGACCCCGATGGGAGTGTAGACCGGGAGCGGCAATCCGTTGAGTGCGCCTGTTACTGCAGCCCTTGCGAAGAACTGGTAAGCCTGGGCTGATGTAGGAGAGAATTCGCCAGCGTTGGCGTCGGTGTCGAACTGGGGGTCACAGTAGAAAAAGTAGTTTGCAAAGTAATGCTCGGGAGACCCACCGCAAACGCCCGACGCGGAAGAGCTGTACGCGTACACGAACAACTGGTCCGCAAACGCGTCTAGACCATAACCTGCGGTGTAGAGGTTCCAAGGTGCGGGGCAGCCGTCCAAAGCACTCAAAATTGGGGTCTCAAACACGCAGCTGAGTATCGTTGAGAGCCCGAGATAGTACGTGTTGCATCCTGGGCCTCCGTAGGTAACGGTGCACTGTGGCGTCTGGTTTGGAAAAGTCTGGCCGTTGTTTGGTGTTCCGAAGAGGAAGTTGATACTGTCGGCTATTATCTGGCCATAGGCCTTTCGTACCGCGTCGCTCCTCAGAATGACGAAGATCTGGTGGCCATTGTTGCTGAGGTGTGCATACCCGGACGGTGCAGTTGATCCTTGAGAGGCTAAAGCAACGCTACCGCAGTCAGTACTATTCGCTCCGCCAACGACCACGAATCCCGCCCTAACAAAATCGTCACAGGCAGCACGGAGGTCAGCGACGCCCGAGTATCCGAGAGACACTCCGGCAGAGGTACCGGGCTGAGTCCACCACTCGGAACCACCGCCTAAGCTGTCTGAGACAAAGTTGTACGCTGACACTGGACTGCAGGGGTTGAACCACGGATGATCGACACACTCTGCTGTCACCGGAAAATTGTTCGGCAGATTCTGGGCGGGCGATGTCCACTCGTCATCGTAGATTCCCCGTCCACTAAGCGGCGAGTTTGCAGCGAATGACGGTTTGTCCAACAGGTGGGCCAGAGCTCTTGGAATATAGACCCCTGCTTGGGTTGGTTCGACTGTACTCGGGCTGTTCCAGTTCACGCGAAGGGTCACCGTGACAGCCTGGTTGCTCCCTATGAAGGCGCAGGATGTGGGTTGAGTGCTGGAACAGGGAGCTGTCGAATCATAAACGCTGGATGATATCTTGTACGTTCCCGCGACGACGCACGGAAAAACATAGGTCCCGGTTGGCTGAGAGCCTCCCGAGTCCGTTGCGGTCGCGGAAGACGTGACACTCGGCTGGCTGGTAATGGTCAGCTTGTTCAGGGAATCGAGTACTGGAGCATTAGCTTGCTCTTGGTTCTGCAAGTTAACAGTTAGCTGTCCCAGGCCCGTTCCACAAATTCCTGCGGCCGTGCTCGCTGGCAACACCAGAGTTGGCGGAACAACAGTCCTTGCCGCCTGCAACGAGACTCCTAGGAAGCTGTTATGATGATTGACTTCGAGGTCGAACAGCTGGAGTGCTGTCTGTGCGGGTGTGCAGAAGATATCGCCGGCGCAGAACGTAGGTGGTTGCTGGGAGGGAAGTAGCGGGAAGTCTGTTATGTCCACTTTTCCGGAGAGAAATGCGGTGTACTCGTTCTGAATGTCACTGTACATCGTGATGTTCAAAATCTTCTCTCTGGGACCGTAGGGAGACCAGGTAGGCGGCAGCGGCTGACTTAGGCCGTTGACCGTTAGGTTAACGGGGTGTATCATAAGGAATGTCAGGCTTAAGGTGAGGGCTAGAATCGGCGTTTGTTTTCGCACGATTCTTCGTAGAAGACGAAAAATCTTCTGCGCTGTTATAAGTTTATCCAGAGCCTGGGCGAGGCACTTGGAGCACTCAGGCTAGGTCCAGCATGCGTTGGATGGACAAACGCGCTCTGTTTGCTGTCTCAACCGGAACCCTGACTTCATACACCATGTCCTTCAGCGATTGGTAGACCTTCTCCAAAGTTATCGTCTTCATGTATTGGCAGACAGCGTCCTCTTTGACTGGTAAGAAGGTCTTGCTGGGATTCTCTTTCTTCATTCTGTGCAGAATGCCAGTCTCTGTTGCTACAAGGAATTTGTCGGCTGATGAGTGTTGCGCATGTCGTATCATGCCCTCAGTCGAGTAGACCTGAACCAGTGGCAGATCAAAGTCGCCCTTCTGTGAGAAGTAGAGGAACTGTGTGACGCATCCACACTCGGGATGGACCAAGAACTCCGCGTCCGAATTCTCCTTCAACTTCTGGTTGACAATGTCCGGTGTTATCCCCGCATGGACGTGGCACTCTCCCGGCCAGACCTCCATCTTGCGTCCAGTCTTCTCCATAACATAGGCTCCGAGAAACATGTCAGGCAAGAAGAGAATCTCACGGTCTCGAGGAATACTGTTCACCACCTTCACCGCATTCCCGGACGTGCAAGCATAGTCGCTCTCAGCTTTGACTTCGGCAGTCGTATTCACATATGATACCACAACCGCCTTCGGATGTTCTCTCTTCCAAGCACGAAGCTTATCCGCGTCAATAGTCGCCGCCAGCGAGCAGCCCGCCGCAAGATCTGGAAGCAGAACCGTCTTTCTTGGAGAAATAATTGAGGCGGTCTCGGCCATGAAATGGACACCACAGAACACGATAACTTCAGCAGGAGTACGAGCAGCCGCCTGGGACAGTCCGAGAGAATCGCCGACAAAATCCGCAATGTCTTGCACTTCAGGCACCTGGTAGTTGTGCGCTAGTATCACAGCGTTCCTCTCCCGCTTCAACCGCAGAATCTCCGCTACCAGTCTGCCAGTGTCGGTCGACTGGAGCGTTCCTGGCAATACTCTCTGAATAGCAATCCGTGAAACTTCGGTTAAAACGTTCCTTTTAGGAAGCCCTTCGACACATGGGACACACCCAAGAATGAGACTTTGGTAAGACCAAACCTATCACCCGCGTTACTTCGCAAGGAAGTTGCCGATTGTGTTGCCGGCGTACTGATACGTGGAAGCACGGTCCTTGTCGAGAAGAGACGAGCAGATGATGAAGCGGATCCAGGACTTGTAATGCTTCCGGGCGGACACGTAGAGAGGAATGAATCCATACCCGAGGCTTTGAAGAGAGAGATGCGAGAGGAGCTAGGAATTCGAATCGAGAAAATTTTGCCAGCTCGCATACGCTACTACACGGCGTCGAATGGCGAGAGACAGAGAATACAATACTTCCACGTCAAGAACTGGAATGGCAAGATACGGTCCAACGAGGCAGAGACTGTCTATTGGGAGTCGAACGTGAAAAATCTCAGCGACGAGACGGAGAGAAAGATCGTGCTCGACCTCATGCGCCAAGGCTCGCAGCCTTAGAACATTGTAAGCTCTATCATCAAACGGTAGCCTTGCGCCGACTCTGACCGATGTTAGAGCAAGAGGATGCCCTGTAGAGCATAGTCTATGATCGTCACCAGTATCACGGCGATGATAAGTCCGGGCCAGCGAAGGGTTCTCGCTCGGATCGTAGGCAGGAAAAAGAGTACTGCGAGAGACATCAAGATCGGGACTGGGAGATCGTAGACTATTCGGGCTTGATGGTAGCTGTCGAGTGTTGCGAACGGTATCGATGCCGCGGCAGTCCAGAAGATCAGAAGTCTCTCGAACCGGTCGCTGAACCGTAGAGCGAGAGCTGCCGCTAGTCCAATCCCTAGGATGAGCCAGTTTCCCAAGAGTCCACCATGAGTGTACAGCAGAGCCTGGACCAGGTTGTTCCAGAAGCCGAGTAATGATCCAAAACTGCTCGGGCTCTTCGTGGCAATGTCGGCAGCAACGGTACGCGTCGCAAAAACCCAACTCTTCACAAAATCGAGGGCAATGGCGGTCAGGAGGATCGCTAGTATCGATTTTAGATGGATGAGGTTGCGTGTCTCCCTCCAGAGAGAGATTGCGAATGCCAAGCTGACCGTGGCGACCAGAGCCCAGGTCCAAGGATGTGTGAGAAAAAGGGCAATGGAGAGAAAGTACATTCCGCCATAGTTGAGCCTAGACGGGCTCTTCGAGAAGCTCAGCAGGGCTGTCATGAACAAAAAGGCGAATACTAGTCCCAGCCAGTTAGCGTAGTAGCCGCCCCAGAGACCAACGGTGGTGTAGAACGAGATTGGAGTGAAGAGGCTTGTAAGCCCGGCAAGGTGCGTGCTCCCCTGTCCATAGCGGACAAAAACATAGGTTGACAGTGACAACAGTGGAGCTAGAATCATCGGCAGATACTCGATGATCTGTGATGGCGAGGCTCCTGCTGACGCGATAGAATAGAGCAGTAGGAGTAATAGTGGTCGCGAGCCTTCCAATCCCTCCACGAACGAGTACTGTAGAGCCTGGGCTAGTGGCTGTGCGAGCATCTGGCTGATCCAGCCTACGTATAGAGGACTGTCGACGCCAACGAGGCTTCCGGTCGGATTCAGATCCGACCGGTACGGGAAATAAGCAAGCAGTGAACTGACGACTAGGCTAATGGCGAGCACAAGTCTGGGACGCGATAGGATCTTGAGGCTCCGAGCCGAATCGGATAATGACGCCCCCTTCATTGACGAAATAACGCCGTGAAAGGGCTCTGACAGAAACCGGACGAACCTGTCAAACCTGGCTACTCTAAGGCGAGCTATTCTTGTCCCCAATCTAAGCAGCCAAGCGTAGAGGAGACCCAGCAGGAAGACGGTCGACAGTGGAGCGAGGATCATGTAGGCGCTCGAGTTTAGGGCAGATAGATCCTGATCTGGCAAGGACGAAAAGAACGTGAGGATGGCAAAGGTCAGAATCTGAAACGCCAGTAGACCGAGCAAGACAGCAACGATGATGGTCTGGCGGGGCGTCATGAGACGGTTCCACCTGTGCTTCGACGAAGAAAAACCCTACTTGCCTAAGATGCTAGAGAGTTGTCGAATGTCTCGCGCCCTTCATGGATCTTGACCGGGTCAAAAGAACGAAGCATCCGTCCTTGGTCTTGATAAGACGGTGACAATGTTCCAATCCTCTACGTACCACACAATGCCACCTAGCCCTGTCGGTCACAATCGTCGTTACATAGGCCGCGCTTTTCCCGGCACCAACATTCTGTATCCCTACAATCATCCATTTACATGCCCGACTCTATTTGTTCTCTCATCCAGAAGGCTCAATCCTTTAAGCAGCATAAGGTGGCGAGGCGGTCTATCCGTAGATTCCTTTAGGCCCGGTTTCCTTCCTAGTTATCATCCGTTTCTTAATCAGTTTCTGCGGGACCTTGAGTCGAGTTATGGGCTGATGGTTTACAATGTACAACGGGTCCCCATCTGGTCCATACTTGTCTGTCCGTAGTATGCCAGTGATCTCCAGTTTCGCTCGCAAGACAGTCTCATCTGACAGTTCATACACGTTCCATCGCTCTGGACCGATTCGGTCAAAGTCGACCATGGTCGTGTTGGTAGTGGCGGGGTCTATGTTTGTCGGGGGAGGATTCGTGGGTTTTCCCCGGAGTGCTCTGGGACAGATGGTGGTGAAAAGGTTCTGACTGGACCAGGCGTAGATTGGTTGACCGTTCGGGTCATACTCTTCAGCCCGGAATATTTTCGGTATTATCAAACGTCCGAGTAGTAATGTCCCGTCTTCCAGCTTGTATCTTATCCAGGGCTCATCGCGGACATTGAAGTCCAACGCGTTCGCCTTGGTCAGATCAGCTTGCGCCTGCTCACCCATTCCTCAAACCAGCTCCCAAACTCGGAGATCAGCGCTCTCGGTGCTCTTCAACATGCTTCTCTGACCATTCATGTCCGCAATGTTCACACTTGTACGTGTACTGGAAATCTTCAATGTCGAGGATAATCGGTCTTCCCTCCTGAACCATCACAGGCAGCATGACTGGGCTCCCACTTTCTCCTGCATGGGCGATGCGCAGATCGGCGATCGTAGTTCTCGAAATAGGCTCTCTATGTTCGTCTAGTTTCTTCTTGCTTTCGAGCTTGATGTGGAATCTTCGCCCGCAACCTGGGCAGTGTCTGAAGAACTCCATCTGAAACCGCTTCACAATAGTCCGAAGTGACAAATAATAAGCTTGGACCTCTCACGACTATCGTGCGTGGACCAGTGCCGTTGCGAGACTGAAGGCCTCTCGGAGTCCGAGCGGGATTTGTATCCACACAAAGAATATCTGGGAGTGCCACGTATTGACCCGCAGCCTTGTGGAGAATCAGGAATCTCTTTCAAGCCTCAGTACTTGCGATGCTTGCGCTGTCCATTGCGATCATCGCGTGCAGTCCAGCAAGGGCCTTCACATTCAATTCTCCGATCGCCGCTTTCACATACAACCCCTGTGTTGCATGCGCTGTCCCCGGAGATGCGATATTCTTCAATGCGAGTTACAGCTTGAGCCTGTCGGGATACATCGTCTCCTACACTTGGGATTTTGGCGATGGGACACCTCTCCAGAAGACGAACATTCCGACTACGAATCACATCTACGGGGGTATTCCAGGCAAGTGGACTGTTACACTCACGGTCCAGGACTCGAAGGGTATGATAGACACGATCAGCCAACCAATAGTGTTCTACGTAGCTCCAGGGTTTTACTACCGTCCGATACACCCCTTCGTCGGAGAACCGATAACCTTCAACGGAACAGCCAACGTCTATGGGACCACCTCGACGACCCCGACAGGGTTCCAGTGGAGTTTCGGCGACGGTTCTAACGCAACGGGTGAGATCGTGAAACACGCGTATCAGCAGCCTGGACCCTACAGGATAATTATGACGGTCATCTCGTCTCAAGGAAACCCGTCAATATCCAAGACTATTCTAGTCAGACCGGGAATACTAGTCGTGAGCACTATCTTCAACAACCTCAACATAACAGTCATGGCCTCATTCACGGTAAACTCGACCAGCCGAACGGTCACAGGGACACTGTCAGTCAGTGCGGTCAACGAGACCTCGGGAATGGAAATCTTCCAGAAGACATTCAACATAACCCTCAGCCTGCCGTCGAACGGCCCGGCGAAGTTTGTCGTCGGCCTACCGCGGTCAGTTTCAAACATTGGAGTTTCTATGACAGTCGACTCGACTGGCACGGCCTTCGGCGTGGTTACGAAGAATCCTGACCTCGATGGTCAGGGCACGGTTAACATAGCAGACTTGGCGACTGCGGCACTCAGCTTCGGCTCGACACAGTCTTCTCTAAACTGGAATCCTGACGCGGACTTGAACGGTGATGGTACCGTGAACATTATGGATATGGCCGCCATAGCCTTTGACTTCGGCGCCCCCGTACTGTACTAGTCCATACCGAGGGCAAGGTCGTCAGCTGATGTCTTCCAGTCGATGACTAGCGGGGCAGTAGGCCTATCTCGTCCGTGAGATGGTTTTTTATGAACTGAGTCAAACCAGCCCCAGAATTGGTGCTCTCAGCCACTCTTACAGTCCTAGTTGTTGGCGTCTTCTTTGGAATCTACGGCCTCATCCTCTCGGACAAGTTCCACAAGCCCTCAGCGGCCGTGCTCGGCGCGACTCTCATGGTCGGCACGGGAGTGCTCAGCGAGACTGATCTGTTCTCCGCGATAAACTGGACAGCTCTCGGCGTATTGCTAGGCATGTTCATCATCGCATCTTCGCTCCGCGAAGCAGGATTCTTTGAATGGATGGGCCTCCACCTCGCAAGGTCTGTTGATGCCCATCCGGTCCGGATGTACGTTCTGCTGCCCTTGTTAACGGCGGGCATGGCCTCGCTTCTTGACATCGTCACGGTCGCTCTATTCATCGTACCGCTGACAGTAGAGGTCTTCGATGGTCTCGGGATTGACCCTGTCCCATTTGTAATCGCGGAGGTTCTCGCAGCCAACGTTGGGGGAATCTCTACTATGGTCGGGGACCCGACGAACGTGATCATAGGCACCGGGCTCAACCTATCGTTCAACCAGTTCCTCTTCAACACGGCACCGATCGCGCTGGCCGTCCTCAGTTTGAACACGTCCCTTCTCTATCTAAGAAACCGCGGTTTTCTGCGTCGCGATGCTATGAAGAGACATAGAGAGAGACGCCCGTTACAGCTGCCCAGCCCGGAGAGCGCCGTCAAGGATAGAGGTCTCCTCCAAGTTAGCATAGTCAGTCTCGGCCTCGCGGTCAGCTTCCTAGTCGTCCACACATTCCTCGGGGTCTCAGCTGCGCTTGCAACTCTTCTTCCCTCGTTCATTATCCTCGTCTACGAGTCGTCGCGTCAGAGCGAGGTTCGCGAGGTGTTAGGCCGCGTCGACTGGCAGGTATTCTTCTTCTTCGGCGGTCTCTTCATACTCGTAGCTGGATTTGCAAAGACAGGGCTGCTAATCAGCTTCGCCAACTGGCTGGGTCAACAAGCCGCCGGGAACTTGGCATTGTCAGTTACGATCGTGTTATGGACGACCGCTCTTGTAAGCCAGCTAGTCGACAACGTCCCTCTAGCCACCGTATTCATACCCGTGATCGCAAGCATGTCAAACTCATCCGGGCTTGCAGTCGCACCATTGGCCTGGGCACTGGCGGTTGGGACTGGGATCGGCGGGATGGCCACGCCAATAGGTACCGCTTCTAACCTAGTCGCGTTGAACATCCTGAACAAGGACCGGAAGAGACTGACTTTTGCTAGATTTGCAAAG
>WNGD01004378.1_pt1 | contig 16579 bp, 15 predicted proteins | sample 5400671 | NCBI WGS metagenome assembly WNGD01 (sample SAMN13153369, study PRJNA577476) | soil metagenome | isolation source: 40 cm soil or saprolite under grassland replicate 2 | place: USA:California | collected 2016-06-15 | reverse complement strand
CGGCAACTCGGCGCGCAGCCAGATGGCTGAAGCCCTGCTCAACTGGAAGGGCGGAGGACGATTCCACGCCGAGAGCGCCGGCTCACGACCCGCCGATCGCGTGAATCCCCACGCGATCGAGACGTTGCGTGAATACAACATCCCGTGGTCCGGCCGTGCCCCGCGCGGTATCGATGGGTTGGAGCGGGGGCCTTGGGACTTCGTGGTCACGGTGTGCGACCGTGCCAAGGAGTCGTGCCCCATCTTCCCCGGCCAGCCGATCCTGGCCCACTGGGGCATGCCGGATCCCGCGGAGGCTGCGGGCGATGCCGCGGCCAAGCGCGCGGCTTTCCGGGATGCGTTCGTTCTCATCAGCCGGCGGATCGATCTGCTGCTGGCGCTCCCGCTCGAGCAGCTCGAGCGGCTCGCGCTCGAAGCCCGGCTCCGAGCGATCGGCAAAACGACCGGAGAAGGCACCGGGTAGCGCACCGACCACCGGAGGCGTATTACTAGCCCCACCTGGATCAGCAAACCGTCATCCGCCAGGAGGTGGTGCGTGAGATCGACCCCCGTTCTTCCCCTGTCCGCCGCGTTCCTGTTTGTGGTCCCCTTCGTCCCCCTGGTCGCACAACAGACCGGTACGGTCTCCGGGACCGTCGTCACGACCGAGTCGGGCGCGCCGCTGGTCGGGGTGAGCGTCGTGGTCGTGGGGACGGCGCGGAGTGTGCTCACCAACGAGAAGGGGCTGTATCACTTGAGCGTGCCGGCCGGCGCGCACAGCGTGCGCGCCCGGCTGATCGGCTACGAGGCGGCGGAGCAGCGCGTCGTGGTCCCCGCCGGCCAGACGATCACTGTCGACTTCAAGCTCACCGCGACGCCGCTCTCACTCAACGAAGTCGTCGTGGTCGGCGCGCGCACGTCGCGCACGGCGGTGGAGACGCCCGTGCCGGTGGACGTGATCACCTCCCAGGAGGTGCAGGAGACGGGCCATACCGAGGTGAACCAGATCCTCGCCACGCTCGCGCCGTCGTTCAATGCGTCGCACCAGACCATCGCCGACGGTTCCGACCACATCAACCCGGCGAGCCTGCGCGGCCTCGGCCCCGATCAGGTCCTCGTGCTGGTCAACGGCAAGCGGCGGCACTCGCCGGCCCTGGTGCACGTCAACGGCACGTTCGGCCGGGGGACGGTGGGCGTGGACTTGAACGCGATTCCCGCGGCGGCGATCGAGCGGATCGAGGTGCTGCGCGACGGCGCCGCGGCCCAGTACGGGTCGGATGCGATCGCGGGGGTGATCAACATCGTGCTGAAGGACCGGGCCTCGGGCATTCAGGCCTCGAGCATGGCCGGGGTCACCGGCGAAGGAGATGGCCAGGAGGTGAAAGCCGACCTCAATGCCGGCTTCGGAATCGGTGAGCGGGGCTTCTTCAACGTGACCGCCGAGTACTTGGACCGCCAGGCGACCGACCGGGCGGGACCCTACACAGGCCCGATCTTCGTACGCCCCGTTCCCGGGACGTACACGGATTCGTTGCGGCAAATCGACCAGGACTCGCTCACTGCCTACGGGTTGACAAGGGGCGACTTCAACATGCGCATCGGCCAGGCGGCCGCGACGTTCGGGACAGCGTTCTACAACACGATGTTCCCGCTTTCCGGGAACGCCGAGTTCTACAGTTTCGGCGGATTCTCCAATCGCGCAGGCGACGCGGGCGCGTTCCGCCGATTCCCCGACCAGGAGACGCAGGTCACGCCAGAGATCTTTCGCTACGGCTTCCTTCCCCTGATCAACACAGGGATCACTGACCGCTCGTTCAGCGCGGGCGTCCGGGGCAGCACGAACGGTTGGGACGTCGACTTCTCACTGACGCATGGGAGGAACGATTTCCAGTTCCTCATCGAGAACAGCCTCAACGCGTCCATGGGGGCTTCGAGTCCCACGACGTTCAACGCGGGACGGCTTGGCTTCGCGCAGACCGTGGGGAACTTGGACCTCGTGCGGCCGGTGACGTTGCTAGGCGTGAAGGCAATGTCGCTCGTGCTGGGAGGTGAGTTCCGCCTGGAGACTTACCGGATCGAGGCAGGCGACGAGCCGTCGTGGCTGCTGGGGTCGGACTCGACGCCGGGTGGCCAGCCTAAGCTCGCGGGCGCGCAGGGATTCCCCGGCTTCCAGCCGTCCAACGAGGTCAACCGGCCTCGCACGAGCATCGGCGGGTACGCCGGCCTCGAGAGCCAGCTGAGCAACCGGGTGACGCTCGACCTGGGCGGCCGGTACGAGAACTACAGCGACTTCGGCAGCACGGTCACGGGCAAGGTCGCGGCGCGGCTCGAGCTGGTGCCGGGACTTGCCCTGCGCGGCGCCCTGAGCAACGGATTCCGCGCGCCCTCTCTCCACCAGGTGTGGTTCAACAATGTGAGCACGCAGTTCGTCACGGTGGGGCCCGGACTCGAGGCACAGCAGGTACTCACCAGCAACAACCGGAGCCGCGTGACCGAGGCGTTCGGCATTCCCCCGCTGAAGGAGGAGACGTCGCTGAACGCGAGTTTGGGCGCGACGTGGCGTCCGCGGGACAACCTTTCGATCACGGCCGACGCCTATCACATCTCGATCGATGACCGGATCGTGATCACCAGCCAGTTCGCGACCACGGACACAATTGTGCAGCGGATCCTGTCGCCATTCCCTGGCGTGGGACGAGCCCAGTTCTTTGCGAACGCGGTCGACACCAGGACCCGGGGCGTCGACGTCGTCGTCGCCTACGCGCGGGCCCTCGGCCCGGGCACGTTGAACCTGACCGCGGCGGCGACGTTCACGAACACGAAGGTCGAGCGGATCAACATTCCGGATGCCATGCGGAGCATCTTCGCCAACGGCGACACCAACGTCATCAAGAATCTCATCCTGAATCGCGAGGATCGGAATCGGCTCGAAGACGGGCTACCGCGCGAAAAGGGAACGCTCTCCGCTCGGTACGCGCTGGGGCGCTTCACCGGGCTGGCGCGCGCCGCGTACTACGGCACCCTGCGCTACCGCGGTACCAGCCCTGCCGGGGATGAGCGTTTTGGCGCGAAGACGCTTTTCGATCTGGATCTGGGCTGGGACGTCGGTCGCGGCGTGAAGGTCAACGTCGGCGGGTCGAACATCTTCAACGTGTATCCGGACAAGCAGGTGAAAGCGGGCAACATCAGTTTCGGCCGCTTCGTCTACAGCCGCCGGGTCACGCAATTCGGGATGAACGGTGGGTTCTACTACGCGCGGCTGCTGCTGAGCTTGTAAGGACCTGAGGCGTCAGCCCTGATCGACCGACCGTCGCCACAGCGACGACCCGAAGGCCAGGCTGGCCACGATCACGTTCGCCACGATTATCGGGAGGGAGTGGATCAGCACGCCGTACGTCGCCCACGCCAGGGCGGCGACCCCCTGAACGCGGCGCAGCGCCGTGGTTCGCTTGCAAAAGTAAGAGCACGCGAAGATGGCCGTCGCGAGCCACCCGACCAAATCAGGCATGCCCGCGCCCCCGGCTCATGCGAGCAGTGGCGGCGCCGCGTCCGTCTCCCGGATCGTCAGAAGGTCCGTCTGCACCTTGTCCCACTCCTGGAGCACGAGCCCGCGGGACTCGAACAGAGCATGAATGCCGTCCGCGTCCATGCCGACGATGTCCTCCAGAATCGGCACCAACACGCTCACGGCGTCGTCGCTCAGGACGGTGCGCTTCGCAATCTGCGCAAGGTACTTGTTCTCGGATACGGCGATCGTGAGACCGTTCAAGCGGTTGACATGCAGCATCACGTGAATGTCGGAGCCGCCGTCGCCCACGTAGATCACGCGATCGTGGCCCACCGGCAGCTGCGCCCGGAGCTCTTCGAGCAGGGCCACCTTGCCGTACCCGGCGGTGACCCGCTCGATCGACTGGATCTCGCCGGAGGCGGGGTCGTAATTGAACCGCGTCCCGTGAATATGATCCGGCGGAACGATGCCTTCCAGCGCCGACTGGATCACTTCTTGGGGAGCGGCGGAAATGACGTAGAACGCGAAGTCGTACCCGTCCAGCTCGCCGAGCAGGCGCGGGAGCAGGCTCAGGTTCTGCTTCAGACGGACCCGCTTGCCCACCTCGACCAAGTGCTCTTTCCTCACCCGCCGGTACTCCGGGTCGTGGAGCAGCAAGTACGCGAGCTCCGCGCCCTGCTGCACCAGGTGGATACGTGACAGCCCCGCGGTCTTCTCGCGAAACTCGGAAATACCCAGCAGCTCGCTCAGGACGATCCCCGAGTCGTTGAAGCTGAGGGTTTGGTCGAAATCGCTCGCCAGCAGATATCGCTTCATCGGTCGTGCCTCGTCGTCGTTCCTCGATAAAAAATCAACGCCCCCCGCCGGGGACAGCTCCGGAGGGGGGCGTTGGCACACGATGGTGCCACCCAACGGGCCGGCTCGCTCAGGGACTCGCCCAGCGGCAATTGCAGTTGAACACCGAGTTAGGCATCCTGGGTTCCAGTCTCGCGGGTTCTGATACGCACTCTAGACATGACCGTCGCATGTGTCAAGGAGCGAGCTGCCGCAACACGTATTCGAGAATCCCGCCGTGCCGGTAATACTGCAGCTCCTGCGGCGTGTCGATCCGGACGGTCACCGTGAACCGCGCGCTCGGCCCGTCGGGCCCGGTCGCCTCGACCACCAGCTCCTTGCCGCGTGGGAACCCTTCCGAGAGCACGGCGGTGAGCCCCGTGATCTCGAACACTTCTTTTCCGGTCAGCCCCACAGCCTCCGGCGTCTCGTTGGGCAGGAATTGGAGCGGGAGGATCCCCATCCCCACCAGGTTCGAGCGGTGGATCCGCTCGTAGCTTTGGGCGATCACCGCGCGCACGCCGAGTAGCCGCGGGCCTTTTGCGGCCCAGTCGCGCGACGAGCCTGAGCCGTACTCTTTCCCCGCGATCACGATCAGCGGCACGCGCTCGGATTGGTATTTCACCGAGGCGTCGTAAATCGTCATCTGCTCTCCGTCGGGGAGGTGCAGCGTGACCGGCCCCTCCGTCCCCGGCGCGAGCAGGTTCTTGAGCCGCACGTTGGCGAACGTGCCGCGCACCATCACCTCGTGGTTGCCCCGGCGCGCGCCGTACGAGTTGAAATCTTCGGGCTTCACTCCGCGGCCGATCAGGTATTGGCCGGCGGGGCTGGTCTTGCGGATGGAGCCGGCCGGGGAGATGTGATCCGTGGTGATGCTGTCGGCTAGGAGGCACAGTACCCGCGCCCCGCGGATGTCCGTGACCGGACCCGGCGTGCGCGGCATGCCGTCGAAGTACGGCGCCCGGCGGATGTAGGTGGAGTCGGGCTCCCAGGCGAAGCGATCGCCCGCGGGGACCGGAAGGCCGCGCCAGCGCGCGTCTCCGGTAAAGACCTCGCCGTACTGCTTGTGGAACATCGCCGACTTGATGGACGAGCGGACCACGTCGTCCACTTCTTTGGCTGACGGCCAAATGTCGCGCAGATAGACGGGCTTCCCGTCCTTGCCCGTCCCCAGGGGCTCCGACTGGAGATCGAGATCGATCCGCCCGGCGAGCGCGTACGCTACGACCAAGGGTGGCGACGCGAGGTAGTTGGCCCGCACTTCCTGCTGGATGCGGCCCTCGAAGTTGCGGTTCCCCGAGAGCACCGCGCACACCACCAGCTCCCCCTCGGCGACCGCGGCGGACACGGCCTCGGGAAGCGGCCCCGAGTTCCCGATGCAGGTCGTGCAGCCGTAGCCCACCAGGTGGAACCGCAGCTGCTCGAGATAGCGCATGAGACCGGCCTGCTGGAGATAGTCCGTCACCACCTTCGAGCCTGGCGCGAGGCTGGTCTTGACCCACGGCTGGGCCTTGAGGCCCCGCTCCACGGCCTTCTTCGCGACGAGGCCTGCGGCGATCATGACGGAGGGATTCGACGTGTTGGTGCAGCTCGTGATCGCGGCGATCACGACGGAGCCGTGCTGCAGTTTGCAGTCCACGCCGTCGAGCTGGAGATCGACGTGCGTGCGGCGCTTGGGCGGCGCTTCCAGCGCGGTCGCCACGTGGCCGCCCTCGGCCTCCCAGCGACCGGAGTTCACGGCCGCCGCGATCGGCGAGGTGGGCTTGACCAGCGCCGGGAGCGCGAGCTGGAAGTTCCGGGGTAGATCGCGTAGCGCCACCCGGTCCTGCGGTCGCCGCGGCCCGGCGAGGCTCGGCTCGACCGTCGAAAGGTCGAGCGAGAGGGTATCGGAGTACACGGGCTCCGGCGCGCCTGCCGCATGGAACAGTCCCTGCTCCTTCATGTACGCCTCGACCAGCTGCACCTGCTCCGTCGGCCGGCCGGTAAACTCGAGGTAGCGCAGGGTCTCCTGATCCACCGGGAAGATTCCCACGGTGGCGCCGTACTCGGGCGCCATGTTGCCGATGGTCGCGCGATCGGCGAGGGGCAGGGTCGCGATCCCGGGGCCGTAGAACTCGACGAACTTTCCCACCACGCCCTTCTTGCGGAGCATCTCCGTCACGGTCAGCACGAGGTCGGTCGCGGTCGCGCCCTCGCTGAGCCTGCCGGTGAGCCGAAAGCCCACGACCTGGGGGATCAGCATCGAGACCGGCTGCCCGAGCATCGCAGCTTCCGCCTCGATTCCCCCCACACCCCAGCCGAGCACGCCGAGTCCGTTGATCATCGTGGTGTGCGAGTCCGTCCCCACCAGCGTGTCCGGATACGCTTGCGGCATGCGGCCTTCGGCTGTGAAGACGACTCGTGCCAGGTATTCGAGGTTCACCTGGTGCACGATCCCGGTGTCGGGCGGCACGACGCGGAACCCCTGGAACGTCCGCTGCGCCCAGCGGAGTAGCGCGTACCGCTCGCGGTTGCGCTGGAACTCGAGGTCGGCGTTCACCTGGAACGCGGTGGGCGTGCCGAATTCGTCCACGATCACGGAGTGGTCGATCACCAGCTCGGCTGGGAGCAGCGGGTTGACCTTTTTCGGGTCGCCCCCCATGGCCTGCATCGCGTCGCGCATGGCGGCGAGGTCCACGACCGCCGGCACGCCGGTGAAGTCCTGCATGAGGACACGCGCCGGCATGAACGCGATCTCGTCGTCGGGCGTCTTCTTCGGGTCCCAGCGCGCCAGTCGCTCGATTTCCGCCGGTGCTACCGAGCGCCCGTCCTCACGGCGCAGCAGGTTTTCGAGCAGGATGCGGAGCGAGTACGGCAGGCGAGCGACGGGGAGCCCGCGCCGCTCGAGCGCGTCCAGGCGGAAGATCTCGAACGTGCCGCCGGCGGTCTTGAGCGGCGCCCGGGCCCCAAAACTGTTCGTCGTCGTCATTCCACGACCTTCACGCCCGCGACGAAGTACTGCGTTTCTCCGAAGCAGCTGGTCGGGATGCCCATGTGCTGTTGGTAGGTCAGCGCCACGCGCTTGCCCATGGCCAGGTTGATGCGCGCGGCGACGGAATCGTCTCGCACGGTGAAGTAGAATTTCTCCGACATCGTGCCCGGGATGGACACGAGGGCCAGCTCGCCCTCCCAGGTCTTACAGATCCACCCCTTCTTCGAAAACTTTTGCACGTAGCCGGCGCGCTCGCCGCTCGAGTAGGTCCACGTCAGGGCCGTCCAGGTATAGAGCCCGAACAGGAGCACGACCACGATCGGCACGGCGGCGATGAGGAGCTTGTGGGTGCGGGAGAGCGTGAAGGTCACGTGGGAAAGTTAACCTCGTACGTCTCCGTCTTGTATCGCGCGAATCCCCGCTTCTCGTAATTCGGCAGCGCATGCGGATGATCGAGCGTGCACGTATGGAGCCACACGCGCGCGGGCCCGAGTGCCCAGGCGTCGCGTACGGCGCAGGAGAGGAGATGCTTGCCGAGGCCCTGGCCGATGGCGCCCGGGACGAGCCCGAAGTAGGCGATCTCGACGGAGCCGTCCTCGGGCACCCGGCGCAGCTCGTACCACCCCGCGAGCGCGCCGCCCCGTCGCGCGACGTGCAGTGTGATCTCGGGCTGGCCGAGGTGCGCGCGGATCTCCTCGTCGGTCCAGTCCCAGCGGTCGCGCCAGTGGTAGGCCTCGCCGACGCTGCGGTAGCACTGGCGATACAGCTCGGGCGTCGGCCGCTCGACCCGCTCGATCACGAGGTCGGGGAACGCGCCGAACCCGGGTTGGAACTGACTCTCGCGCGAGAGTTCGAGATATGTACGCGTGGCTTCCATACAGGTATTTTACAAAATGACCTTCAACCGCATGGGGACCGTTCCCCTCCCGCTCGCGCTGCACCTCGCGAGCTACACCGTGCTCGGACTGTTCTGCTTCTTCGCGGGATCGCTCAATTTGATCGACCCCGGCAAGATCCCGCACGGCTTGATGTTCCTCGTCGTGTGCGGGTTCAGCTGGGGGTACGTGTTCGGCATCCTGATGGCGCGGAAGGAAGTCGTGATCCTCGGCTTCCTCGCGAGCGCCGCGTGGCTCATCGCCGCCGCCGTGGGGGCCGCCCGATTCGGGTTCGACTGGCGCCTCACCGTGCTGCTCGCGGCCCTCGGCGCCTCCGGCCTGGTCGTCCTCGGGCTGTACCGCACTCGCATTCTGGAGCACTGAGCAGCCGGCTCACCCGATGTGCCGCGTCTCCACGTGCTCCGGGGCCGCGGGCAACTCCACCACGAACCGCGCGCCGCCGAGCTCCGAGTCCTCGAGCCAGATTTTCCCGCCGACTTCGGTCACCACGCGCTGGCAGATCGCGAGGCCGAGACCCGTGCCTTCGTCGGGGCCTTTGGTGGTGAAAAAGGGATCGAAGATACGACCCCGGATTTCCCGGGAGATGCCCGGTCCCGAGTCGTCCACGGTCAACCGGACCCATCCCTCGCGCGCCTGCGTCCGGAGCTGCACGATCGCGGGCTTGCGGCCCCGCACCACGTACTCCGCGTTGGTCACGAGATTGATCACCACCTGCTGCAGCTCCTGACCCAGGCCCAGCACCGCGGGCGCGGACTGGTCGAGGGTCGTGCGAAACTCGACGCTCTCGGCGCGCAGCACGCGTTGGCGGATTTCGGCCACGTCGTGCACCAGGTCGTTCATCTGCACCCGCGTGGGGGTCGTGTCGGCGCGCCGGGCGAGCCGCAGCAGGCTGCGGACGATGCGCGCGGCACGATCCACCTCGCGGGTGATGGTCGCCGCCGTGGTACTGGTGTCGGGATCCTTGCTGGCCCGGCCGAGCAGCTCCGCCTCCATCCGGATCGCCGCGAGCGGGTTGTTCACCTCGTGCGCCACGCCGCTGGCGATCTCACCCACGGTCGCGAGCTTCTCGCGCGCGATCAGCTCTCGCTGCGCGCGCAGCTCGTCGGTCCGGTCGTACAGCGCGACCAACAGGTTGTCCGGTCCGACCCCCGAGAGGCCGGTCATGGTGCAGTCGCAGATGCGGCGATCCCCGGAGGGTTGCGTCACGAGCACCCGACCGTGCCAGGGGGAGCCGTCTCGCGGCCGCGCCAGCACGAGGTGCAGTGAGATCTCGCTGGGGGACAGGCCGAGCGCCTCCAGGTGCATCCCGAGCGCCTGTGCTTCGGACGGGATGCCCAGCAGACGGCACCCGGCCTGGTTGAGCTGCTGGACGCGGCCGCTGCGCTCCACGAGCGCCATCGGGAGCGGGCTGCCGTCCACCATGGCATGGGCCCGCTCCGCCGCCGCGCGCGCGCCGCTCACCGCCTCAGAGAGCTCCAGCCCGCCCGCGATATAGGCGGCCACTGCGGTGAGGTACTGGAGCTCCATCAGCGTAAAGGGGAGCGGTGCCTCCGCGCCCGTGCGCAGGTAGCGCACCACCCCGACGGCGCCCGCGACGCCGCTCGACGTCCGCAGCGGTGCAATCATCGCGGCCCGCGCCATACCGGAAGGCGACAGCCCGCGCTGGGCGTCTACTTCGGTCAGGATGTTGTCCGTGAGAAACGGCTCTCCGGTGCGGATTACGCGCCCCGTGGCGCTCGCATCGATCGCGATCTCCGCGCCATCGAGCTCGACGCACTGTCCCACCGTCGAGGCCACGCGCAGCGTGTCGGGGGTGACGCCGCGCAGCGCCACATACGCGCCTTGGGCATCGACCAGGCTCGTGACGCTCTGGAGCGTGTAGCGCAGCAGCAGCTCACGCTCCGGCGCCGCCAGGAGCCAGCGCGACAGCTCCACCAGAAACGTGCCGAGCCGGCGCTCGCGCTCGAGCCCCGCGCGGCGTGCCACCATCACGGCGAGGTGCGTCGCGATCTCGATCGTGGACCGCAGTACCTCGCCCGGGAAGCCGGCCGGGAGCCCTTCGAAGCGCGCGCTCACATGACGGCCTTCGGCATCGTGGTAGTCCGTGAGGAAGGTCTCGCCGTCCTTGCCGGATACGCCCGCCTCGAGCGTGCCCGATTCGGTCAGTCCCTTGTAGGTGAGCTCGACGCGCGCGCCCCCGGCCGCCCCACTCAAGATTTCGGTGGCGGTCTGCCAGAAGGCACGGGTTTGTTTGGCTTTGCTGGCTTCCGCCAACAAACGCCGAATAGGGTCGAGCATCAATCCAAACTACGTCGAGCAGAGACGTTGCACGGAGGCGTAGCACAGAGACGTCGCGCACCGACGTCACTACGGTTCTGCGCGACGCCTCTGCTTGACGATTCTGCGCGACGCCGTTTCAAGGATTTGTCGGCCGAATGTCGACTTCGCTGATCATGGCTCGATCCGAAACCGTCAGCGCGGAGAGCACGGCGTGCGCCACGTCCTCGGCGGTGAGGGCGCGGTTGGGGGCGGGGCGCTCGCGCGCCCGCTTGTCCATGAACGGCGTCGCCACGGAGCCCGGGCAGATCGCCACGACGCGGAGGCCGTGCTTGCGCACCTCGAGCATCAGGCTCTTGGAGAAGCCGAGCACCGCGTGCTTGGATGCGCAATACGCCGTGCCACCCTCGACGCCGTTCTTCCCTGCGAGCGAGGCGATGTTCACAATGGTGCCGCTCCCGGCGTCCAGCATGTCCTTGAGGAACGCCCGCGTGACGAGATAGAGGGAGCGCACGTTGACGCCCATCGTCTCGTCCCAGTCCTCGAGCGGGAGCTCCACGAGTGGCCTGAACCGCCCGATTCCCGCGTTGTTCACCAGCACCTGCGGCACGCCCCGCTCCCTGGTCACGAACGCGGCGAAGGCGTCCACGCAGGCGGGGTCCGACACGTCGCACGGCATGCCGATGGCGTCGATGCCGTCCGCCTTCAGCTCGCGCGCCGTGGCGTTCACGTTGGCTTCGGTACGCGCGCAGATGGCCACTCGCGCTCCCGCCCGCCCCAGCGCGAAGGCCGTCGCGCGCCCGATTCCTTCGGTCGCGCCGGTCACGACGGCGAGCGAGCCGGTAAGATTCATAGCGCCAACAAATATACGGCGCCCCTCGGCGGGCGGTGCGGGAACCCCGCGGCGTTGTAGAGGGATATGAGGAGGGCCATAGCCATGAACGCAGCAGCCGTGCTCGTTTCCGACGAGACGGTCGTCCCACCGCACACGCCACCCCGCGCCCCCGCGCCGCGCGACGACGAGATCCTCGACGCCTACTCCCGCGCAGTGACGGGAGCGGCCGAGAAGGTCGGTCCCGCGGTCGTGAGCGTGGAGGTGCGACACAAGGTCGAGCGGCGAGGCCGGGCGGCGCGCGAAGTCCCGGGCAAGGGGTCGGGGTTCGTGTTCACTCCCGACGGGTTCGTCCTGACGAACAGCCACGTGGTGCATGACGCCACGCGGATCGAGGTCGCCTTCGCCGACGGTCGCCCGGTGGCGGCGGAGCTGGTGGGGGACGACCCCGATACCGACTTGGCCGTGATCCGGGTCCCGCCCGTGTCGCTCACCGTCGCGGAGTTCGGCGACTCGGCCGCGCTTCGGGTCGGCCAGCTGGTCGTCGCCATCGGGAACCCGCTCGGCTTCCAGAGCACCGTCACCGCCGGCGTCGTGAGCGCGCTAGGCCGCTCGTTCCGCTCAGTGGGTGGGCGGTTGATCGACGATGTGATCCAGACCGACGCGGCCTTGAATCCGGGCAACTCCGGCGGGCCGCTGGTCGACGCGCGGGGCCGCGTGGTCGGCGTCAACACGGCGGTGATCCTTCCCGCCCAGGGGATCTGCTTCGCCGTGGGGATCAATACGGCGAAGGTCGTGACCGGCCAGCTGATCCGGCACGGCAAGATCCGTCGCAGCCGGATCGGGGTCGCGGGGCAGAACGTCCCCCTGCTCCGCCTGGCGCAGCGGGCGCTCGGGATCGATGCGAAGAGCGGCGTGCTCGTGACCGGGGTGGAGCCGGACAGTCCGGCGGCAGGCGCGGGGGTCACGGCGGGAGACATCATCATCGGCTTCGACGGGCAAACCGTATCGGGGATCGACGATCTGCACCGTTTGCTCGTCACCGAGCGCATCGGGGCGCGCACGACGATCGCCGTGCTGCGCAACGCCGACCGGCTCGAGCTGCCGATTGTCCCGGAGGAGTCAGAGACTCGGAACCGCTGAGAGAGGAACATCCCATGACCGACACGAATTCCGTTGCCGAGGGTCCGCTTCCTGCCGGGACTCGAGCGCCCGACTTCACGCTGAACAGCGCGCCGGATCGGACCGCCTCGCTGCGTGACTACCGCGGCCAGCCCGTCATCCTGGCGTTCTATCCGGCCGACTGGAGCCCGGTCTGCGGGGACCAGATGGCGCTCTACAACGAGGTCCTGTCCGAGTTCGAGGGCTACGGCGCCAAGCTCCTCGGCATCTCCGTAGATGGCGCCTGGTGCCATACCGCATTCGCGGGCGACCGGAAGCTGCATTTTCCCCTGCTCGCGGACTTCGAGCCGAAGGGTGCGGTGGCGCGCCGCTACGGTGTGTACCGTGACGGCGACGGGTTCACGGAGCGGGCGTTGTTCGTCATCGACGGCGACGGGATCATCCGCTGGAGCTACGTCTCGCCGATCGGCGTCAATCCGGGGGCGGATGGCATTCTGCGCGCCCTGGATGCGGTCGCCGGCGAGCGGACCCCCGCGTGACCAGGCGCGACGCGGCCGCGGCGCTGACGCTGCCCGTGAGCAAACGCGACCACATCCAGGGCCCGGCAGATGCGGCCGTTACGCTGGTCGAGTACGGCGACTACGAGTGCCCGCACTGCGGGCGTGCGTACCCCACCATCAAAGACATCCAGCGACGGATGGGACGCCGTCTGCGGTTTGTGTACCGCAACTTCCCGCTACGCGAGAGCCACCCCCACGCGCAGCGCGCGGCGGAGGCGGCCGAAGCCGCGGGCGCGCAGGGCAAGTTCTGGGAGATGCACGACCGCTTGTTCGAGCGGCAGTTCGCGCTGGACGGCGAGTATCTGATCGAATACGCGGGCGACCTGGGTCTCGATGTCGCACGCTTTCGGAAAGAGCTCGGGGCGGGCGTGTACGAGCCCCGGGTGCGGGAAGACTTCCGAAGCGGCGTCACGAGCGGCGTCAACGGGACGCCGACCTTTTTCATCAACGGCGTGCGGCACGACGACTCGTGGGAGTTGGAGCCGCTGCTCGCGACGCTCGAGGCGGCCGCTACGCGCCGATCGCGCCCGGGAAGCGCGCCGGGTCGGCCGTGAATCCCGGGAAGATCGCGGACAGGTCTCGCGCGCCGAGGTGGCGCGCCAGGAGCTCGGCGAACAGGTCGCGGAAGTCGGTCGTGACGGCGACGTCCCGGCCCTCGAACCGCTGAGCGGGATCGAGCCCGGGCCACTTCCCCAGCACCCTGCCCCCGTTCACTGGGCCGCCCAGTATCAGCATGGCGGTCGCGTGCCCGTGATCGGTTCGCGCATCCGCTCTCCAAGATCGCGGGTGAAGGCCGCGAGCGCCTGCCCCAGCTCGCCCAACCGCCCCGCGAGCTGTCCTTCCGACGCTCCCTGGTTCACGTGTGTATCCCACCCGGTCACGTCCGCAAACGCCACCTGGAGACCGACGTCGGCCTTGATGAGCTGGGCGATCTCGAGCAGGGCTTTTCCGAGCTTGCCCCGCGGGTAATCGGCGTCGTTCGCTGGTCGGTACTGGCCGGGGTCCACGCGCTTGAGCATCTGAACCGCCTCGAACGCTTCCCGGGAGGACGTGGAGAGCAGCCCGGTCGCAGCGCCGGCGTACAGCTCTTCGAAGGCGCGCGTGAGCCGGTCGCGCGCGGCGGGCTGTGGCGCGCGCAGGCCGAACGCCTGCAGGTCGTCGATTGCGAGAGTCGGCGCCGTGCCCGCCAGGATCCGGGGCAGCTGGGGACCGAAGGCGACTGCGCGGAACGGCGTGTCCTGGTGCTCACGGTCGTGCTGGCAGTAGCGGTTGAGCCAGCCGTCCGCCGTTGACTTCACACCCGGGGTGCCCGACTCGAGGTAGTCCTGCGCATCGAAATGACTCCGGGTCGCGTCCGGGGAGCCGACGGCGTGAATTGCCGCGAGGCTCTTCGCGTCCCATAGGGGCTTGAGAGCGGCGAGGCGGGGGTGCAAGCCGAAGTACCCGTCCAGGTCGAGGACGTCTTTCTCGGGCACGGCAATGCGGGGCCGCTCCCGATAATAGATGGGATCCCCATGAGGGACGATCATGTTGAGCCCGTCCACGGCGCCGCGTTGGAAGAGGCAAACCAAGACAGGGCGGCAACAGGCGGCAACGGGCGGCAAGGGCTTGTACGACGCGAAAGCCGCCCGCGCGAGAAACAACGGGTCCAGCCCGATACTGAACAGCGCCAACCCTCCTGACTTCACGAAAACGCGTCTTGAGATGGTCATTTGCCCTTCCTCCAAGCCATTGCCGCCCCTTGCCGCCCTTGCCGCCCTTGCCGCCCTTTATTGCCGTTGGAACTCCGGCCCTCCGATCGCCAGGCCGACGGCGAGCGCACGCGCCTGAAGCGGGTCTTTGACGTCTGACAACTGACGTCCGACGACTGCCTTGGTGTTCTCCGACATCCTCCCACCCAAGATCCGGTCGTTCACCGCAGCAATCAACGCGTGAGCGTCAGCGGTGAGCCGGACGACCGAGTCCAGCTCGACGGTCATCCCGGGGAGCCTGGCGGTCGCGAGGGCCACGGCGGCGTTCATGCGATCGAGCAGCGCACCGCTGTTGACCCACGCCGCCTCCCGCTCAGCATACCCGTCGGGAGCGACATGGAGGTACAGCGGCTCACCGAGTCGCGCTACCAGCTGTGCCAGACGAGGAGAGGTGTCGGGCTCGGCGGCGGCCGCCCGTGCCGCACTGACCACGAACTCGAGTGGTGTCTTTACCTTGGCGCGCACGTTCTCCGCCGCCCAGAAGTCGGGGCCGTGAAAGATGGCCCGCAGTACTTCGCGCATGTCACCGCTCGAGCGCTTCCACGCCGCCACGGCGTCGTCCACACAGCCGTCAGGCGGATCGTCGTTCACAAATCGTTGGCAGAGTTTCCGGCTCACGTGGTGCATCGTGGCCGGTTGGTCGGCCAGGACCTTGAGGAGCCGAATCCCTTCGTCCATGTCGTGGCCGCCCTCAAACCTGACACCCAGCACCTCTTTCTCTCCGCGGTCATGCGCCCACCCGTGGAACTCAAAGCCCCCACCCTGTTGAGGACGCTCGATGCTCCAACCGGTGAATATGCGCGCGACGGCGATCACGTCCTGCTGGGTGTAGCCGCCCTCCACACCCAGCGTGTGGAGCTCGAGCAGCTCCCGGGCGTAGTTCTCGTTGATCCCTTTCGGCATGCGCTCGAGGGCACGGCGGCGCACCGAGTCCTGACGGGCAGGGTCGCGCATCGGGTCGAACAACCCTGGTCGGCGGCCAAAGAGCGGCCGGGCGCGGAGGCGGAGCGCCGCGGGTGGGACGGAGCCCGGCGCCACGCTTTCCCAGTTGTCGAGGTAGAACAGCATGGCCGGGCTCCTGGCGGTGGCGATCAGGAGATCCTCGAACGTGCCCATCGCGCGCGGGCGAATTGTGTGCTCGATGTAGTCGGGCGTGAGGAAGCGGTCGGCGCCCTTGGCGAAGTAGACGTTGAAGTGATTGGTCCAAAAGTCCACCATGACCTCGTACAGCTGGCGCTCCGAGAGCGCGGCGCGGACGACCGCCAGGTCGGCGAACTGGCCCGCGAGGCGCCGGTTTTTCAGGATCATTGGATCGGGGAGGTTCGGTAGGGGCGCAGCATGCTGCGCCCCTACACCGTCGGAACCCTCCGCCGTCTCCCCTGCCGCCCGCTTGCGCGCCCGCCGTTCGCGCTGCGCGTCGACGTACATGGCGGCGAGATCGCCCCGGTCGTACCGGAGGATCTGGAATTGACGCTCCCGCTCGGCGAGACGCTCGTTGTCGATCTCTTCGGGCGAGAGCTGGCGGTCGATCCAGCGCATCACCCCCTCGGCGGCGAGGCGTTGTACGTCGCCGGGCCGGGGTCCGTATGCGAGCCGGTTCAGGGCGTGGAACGCCGAGTCCTGAGGCGTGAGGGCAGTTCCCCGCATGGTCGATCGTAGGGGCGCAGCATGCTGCGCCCCTATTATGGGCAGGCATACGCCCGCGACCACGAGACCGCGAAGAACGACCGGGTTTTTCATGCGGTTATATTGACGCACCGTCCCTTGGAGAAGTTAAGGTCGTGACGGCTTCGACGCCCCGTTTTATCCCGCACGGCATCGTCCCGCGGGCCAGGAGCCCGCTTTCCGG
>WNGD01003266.1_pt1 | contig 16585 bp, 16 predicted proteins | sample 5400671 | NCBI WGS metagenome assembly WNGD01 (sample SAMN13153369, study PRJNA577476) | soil metagenome | isolation source: 40 cm soil or saprolite under grassland replicate 2 | place: USA:California | collected 2016-06-15 | reverse complement strand
CGCGGATCGGGCACTTCGTCGAGGCGCAGATCCTGGAATCGCTCGAGGTCGACTACATCGACGAGAGCGAGGTGCTGACCCCTGCGGACACCGCCAACCACATCGACAAGTGGAAGTTCACGGTGCCGTTCGTCTGCGGCTGCACGAACCTCGGCGAGGCGCTGCGCCGCATCTCCGAGGGCGCGGCGATGATTCGCACCAAGGGCGAGGCCGGCACCGGCGACATCGTCAACGCTGTCACGCACATGCGGGCCGTATTCGGAGGCATCCGGCGGCTCGGTTCGCTGCGCGAGGACGAGCTCTACTCGGAGGCCAAGAACCTGCAGGCCCCTGTCGAGCTGGTGCAATGGGTCGCCGAGCACGGGCGGCTGCCGGTGGTGACCTTCACGGCTGGCGGGATCGCGACTCCGGCCGACGCGGCCCTGTGCATGCAGCTCGGCGCCGACGGCGTGTTCGTCGGCTCAGGGATCTTCAAGTCCGCAGATCCGTCGACCCGTGCGAAGGCGATCGTCGAGGCGACGACGCACTACCGCGACGCCGAGGTGCTGGCGCGCGTCTCGCAGGGTCTCGGCGACGCGATGAGCGGTTTGTCCGCGGCGGCGCTGGCGCCCGAAGAGCTGCTCGAAACCCGCGGCTGGTAAAGCATGAGGGAACCCATGGTTCCCTCATGAGCTCCCTCCTTCTTCGCAGTTCTTTGACGGCTCGTTGTTGGGCTCCCGCCGGGCGAAGCCCGGCTCGGCCCGCGGGCGCGTCGTTCATCGCCACCGGGAGAAACTAAACCCCGGTCGTCCGGTCCGGACGTCACAGTTCGGCCCGATGAACGCAGTTCGCGTGCCATGGTCGCACGCCTCCTTCCTGGCCTATTTCGGCGGGATCACGATCCTGGCCGCGCTGGTGGCGTTCCTGTCCGTGGAGGCGGGCGAGAGCGGGGCGGGCGGCTTCACCGGCTGGGCCGCGCTCGTGTTCGCTGTCCTCGCGGCTCTCGCATCCCTGGCCAGGCAGAACGGCCGCTTCGTCACGGCGGGACTCTTCGCGCTGAGCGCAGTCGCCGCCTTCGTCGTCTTCTTGGGTGCGCTGCTGGACTGGTTCGGCTGGTTACCGCTCACGAACGGCGGTCCTTTCGCAGGCTTTCGCTTCTGGCTCCTCGTCCTCGAGCTCTCGCTCGTCGTCGCCGCCGCCGTTGCTCTGCGCATCTTCCGCTTCCCGCTGCTCGTCTTCGTCTTCGCCGCTGCCGCCTGGTTCTTCGTCACCGATCTCATCTCGGGCGGCGGAGACTGGTCGGCGATCGTGACGATCGCGTACGGCTTGGTTCTGCTCTCCGTCGCGCTGAGTGTCGACAGCGGAGGCTCGCGAATCTATGGCTTCTGGCTCCACGTCGTCGCGGGCCTGACGGTCGGCGGCGGACTGCTCTGGTTCTTCCACCACGGCGACTTCGACTGGATCGTGATCGCGCTCGTCGCGCTCGCGTACATCGCGCTCGGCGACCGCCTCCTGCGCTCGAGCTGGGTCGTGCTCGCGGCCTGGGGCCTCCTCCAGGTGACGACCCATTTCGCCGAGAAGTGGGCCGACGTCCAGTTCCTGGCCTTCTTCCCGCTGGGGTTCTTCCTCTTCCAGTTCTTCGGATTCGGCGCGAGCGAGCAGAGCAAGCAGCACACATGGGCGGCTCCGCTGGCGTACGCCGTGCTCGGGCTCGTGTTCATCGTGATCGCGCAGCTGATCGCGCGCCGCCGCCGGGGCGTAATCCCGGCCGCCGAGCTCCTCTAGCCCGAATCTACAATTACCGCCATGAAGATCGGCGTCCTGGCAGTGCAGGGAAACTTTCGCGAGCACGCGGCGATGCTGCGGCGGCTCGGCGCCGACGCCGTCGAGGTGCGCAAGCCGGAACAACTCGCTGACCTCGACGGTCTCGTCATCCCGGGCGGCGAGTCGACCACGTTCATGCGCCTGATGCGTTTGTACGGGCTCGACGAGGCAGTGCGGGCCTTCGCGGGACCGGTGCTCGGCACCTGCGCGGGGATGATCGTGCTCGACCGCCGTCATCTGGGCGCGGTCGACATCGAGGTCGACCGGAACGCCTACGGACGGCAGGTTGCGAGCTTCGAGGCAGACCTCGCGCTCGCCGGCGATCGTGAGCCCCTGCGCGGAGTCTTCATCCGTGCGCCTCGCGTCTCCGAGGTGGGCTCGGAGGTCGAGGTGCTCGCCGAGCACGACGGCGAGCCCGTGCTGCTCCGCCAAGGGCGTTTCATCGTCGCCTCGTTCCACCCGGAGCTGACGGACGACACCCGTGTCCACGAGCGCTTTCTCGAACTTATCAGGCAGGCGAGCCATGTCGGGGCATAGCAAGTGGAGCTCGATCAAGCACAAGAAGGGCGCCGCAGACGCGAAGCGGGGAAAACTCTTCTCGAAGCTCGCCCGCGCGATCATCGTCGCCGCTCGTGAGGGTGGGCCGGACCCCGCCGCGAACCTTGCGCTCCAGAACGCGATCGAGAAGGCGCGCTCCTACTCGATGCCGAAGGACAACATCGAGCGGGCGATCGCGCGCGGCTCCGGCGCCGGCACCGATAGCGAGGCGTTCGAGCAGATCGTCTACGAGGGCTATGGCCCGAACGGCGTCGCGATCATCGTCGAGGCGCTGACCGACAACCGCAACCGGACGGCCGCCGACATCCGGCACGTGTTCACGAAGAACGAAGGCAGCCTCGGGACCACGGGCGCCGTCGCCTGGCTGTTCGAGCGCCGAGGGATCATCCTCGTCGACGCCGACAGGGCCGACGAGGACAGCGTCATGCTCGCCGCCGCGGAAGGCGGGGCCGACGACGTCGCCCAGGACGGCTCGAGCTTCCAGGTCACGACCTCTCCGGAGTCTCTGAGCTCTGTCCGCGAAGCGCTCGAGACGGCCGGAATCGAGGTCGAGTCCGCGGAGACGACGATGGTGCCGAAGACGACGATCGAGCTGGACGACGAGGCCGCCGCCCGCAAGACGCTGCGGCTGATCGACGCCCTGGAAGAACTCGACGACGTCAACGAGGTCTACGCGAACTTCGACATCCCTGAGCAGCTCTTAGAGGCCGTCGCGTCGTAACGGGCGATCGGCGCATCGCAGCCGTTAGTTAGCCCGGCCGCCCGGGCGAAGCCCGGACGACCTCCAGCCGGCGTCGCAAGCGACGCCTCGGTCGAAGCCGTCGCTTTCTAGCGACCACGGCGCCTCGACACTCGCTCTCCGGCAGTTGGAATCCCCAAAACGGGGGATGCCGGCCTCAGGCAGTTCTCAGCTCCGCCGATGTAGGGGCGAAAGTCATTTTCCAAGCCTGTAGACCCGTTCTCGTAGCGGGAGTGCAGCTGCGGCCCTGCCAGACCCGTCAACGGGAGGCATCTTGCACGACGGCCGCACCCAATCAGCGAGCTCAACAGCGACGGCCGTTCTTTTGGACCGGCCGGCTCTCCAGGCCGTCACGTCCGACCGGGCTCTCAAACTAGCTGCACAGCCCAGTCAGCATGGTCGCGCCCTCGGGGGGTGCTCTTCCAGGTTTGTCTTGTTCCGGCCGCGAAGCGGAGCCGATCTAACGCGCTTGGAGCATGGACGAGCCGAAGCACAACGCGGGCTCGACCTTACGAAAGGTGGTCAGTGATGTTTTTCAGCCGCAAGCGATCGCTCTTCGTCTTTGCCCTCGTCGTCTTCATCCTGTCGTTCCTCACCGTCCCGAGCGCCGGGAGTCTCGGCTTCGCGGGCGCTCATGGGCCCACAGCGAAGAAGCCTCACGCCAAGCACCGCTACCGCGATGGGACCATCCTGGTCGGCTTCCGCTCAGCAACGACACTCAAGCGGCAGAGAGCGATCGAACGCGCGTCCGGCGCACGCGAGACGCGTGTCATCGGCGCGGGGACCCATGTTCTCCGGGTCCCGAAGGGTCAGGTCCGGACGAAGATCTCCGTTCTGAAGAAGTACCCCGGGGTCAGATACGCCGAGCCCGACTACCTCGTCAAGGCCGACATGACTCCAAACGATTCCATGTACAACAAGCTGTGGGGAATGCCGAAGATCGTGGCGAACCAGGCCTGGGACGTCTCGACGGGGTCGAAGAGCGTCGTGGTCGGCGTGGTCGACACCGGCGTCGACTACACGCATCCAGACCTCGCCTCGAACGTCTGGTCGAACAACGGTTCGATTAATGGTTGCGCAGCCGGTACGCACGGCTTCAACGCTCTCACGAATACATGCGACCCGATGGATGATCACAATCACGGATCGCACGTCTCCGGGACGATCGGCGCGGTCGGGAACAACGGCATCGGAGTCATCGGCGTCGACCCGAGCGTCAGCATCATGGGCCTCAAGTTCCTGAACTCCGGCGGCGGCGGAACCACCAGCGGAGCCGTCGCGGCGATCGACTGGGCCGTCAGGGCGAAGGTTGCGGGAGTGAACATCCGCGTCCTGAGCAATTCGTGGGGCGGTGGCGGCTACTCACAGGCGCTCAAGGACGAGATCGACAAGGCGGGCGCGAGGGACATCCTGTTCGTTGCTGCGGCGGGGAACTACGGGCGCGACAACGACACGACACCGTTCTACCCTTGCAGCTACCACACCGCCAATGAGATTTGCGTCGCCGCCTCCGACAACCGCGACCGCCTCGCGAGCTTCTCGAACTATGGCGTGGGCTCGGTCGACTTGGCGGCGCCCGGAACGAACATCCTCTCGACGATTCGCGGGGGCGCGTACAGCACGATGAGCGGGACGTCGATGGCGACACCGCACGTGAGCGGGACCGCTGCGCTCATGTTGTCGAAGGGATACGAGTCGGTCTTCGCGCTCAAGAACACGATCCTCTCGACGGTCGACCCGATTCCGGCGGCATCCGGAAAGACGACGACGGGAGGACGGCTAAACGCCGATCGCGCCGTCCTCTCGGCGACCCCGACACCGCCGCCTGTCGGCGACTTCTCGCTCACGGTCTCCCCCTCGTCACAGTCGGTCAGCGGGGGCGGCGCGGCGACCTACACGGTGACCGTCACGCCCAACGGCGGCTTCACGGGCCCCGTTTACCTGACGCTGTCAGGACTCCCGTACGGCGCCTCGGCGTCTTTGAGCAGCAATCCGGTGACCGTTCCGTCGTCCTCGTCGCCCGCGTCTGCAACGCTCCAGGTGGCGACTACCGCGTCGACGCCGCACGGTAAGAACACGCTCACGATTACCGGCGTCGCGGGGTCGCTCGAGCACGCGGCGAACGCGGCCCTCCAGGTCAAGGGCTAACGGCCGTCGAAGAGAGCAGTGCGGAGGCGCCCTGGGGGCGCCTCCGCACTTTGATCATGACGCTCTTACGAGAACGTGCACTGCGAGGCCGAGAACGTGAACGTGCTCGGGAGCCCGCTCGCGTTGTGAGCCGTGCAGGTGAATACCAACGTATTTGCCGGCTGGTAGAAGTTCAGCGTGACGTCCGTAACCGTCAGGGTGGGATTCACGCCCGTCCAGTTTGGGTTCGGACATCCGGCCGCCTGCCCTGACACCGTGGCCTCGGCCTCCAAGACGGCGGCGACGCTGTGGAACGTCAGGTTCCCGTTCTTGACCTCGCCGCCGGAGATGCTCGTCGGCGCAGTGACCGGGCCTTCGAGCACCCTGTTCTGGCCAGCCGCCGTTTGCCCGCCGTTGTTCTGGCACTGGTAAACCGCGGACCCGCTGGCGATCGTCTCGATAACAATGTCTCCCCCGCCGAGACCGGCGACAGTACCCGTACACGAGGTCGACGTGCTGGATGTGCCGGAGCCGCTGATCGTGCAGGTCGGGATCCCACCCCTCTTGAAGTGCACGCTCGTTGCAAACGCACTCGTGACTGACAAAGCGGAAACGAGCACCGCAGCTGTCAGAATCAAAAACCTTCGTGAATGCCGCATTCGTTTCAAACCTCCTCGTTGCTTTCCGTTAACCAACCGGGACCACCGATAGATCCGTCTTGCTGGACCTCCTTTCGGTACAACCGGAGCGGACTACGCGGGACAGTCCGCAATTTGCATAGAGATGATCCCCCGTTGATGGGTTTACTTCAACGCATATTCGAACCACTTTCGAGCCATAAAATGGAACCACGCCGAATGGTTCAGATGGGCGAGCCGTGGAGCTTTTCCAATGTCACCTCGGGCTCATGCTTAGACCGGCTCGCAAGGACATGCAGCGTGACGTCGGTCTCACCCGAGGCCGCAGGAGGGGCCTCGCCGTCGAAAGCAGCATCGTGAAACGCCGCTGCCGCCCGCCGCGAAGGCAGGTCGAGCTTCTCGAGAATGTTCTGCACATGGCGCTTGACGGTGAACTCGGAGATGAAGAGGTCGGCTGCGATCTCCTTGTTTCGCGCGCCTTGTGCGACGAGCTCGAGCACCTCCCGCTCGCGGGACGACAGCAGGTCCGCCCGCTCCACGATCTGCTCGCGCTCCCGGAGTCCATGCAGCGCTTCGATCAGCTGCGTGGCGAGCGCGCGTGACAACGGAGCCTCGCCTGACCCGAGGCCCCGCAACGAACGCACGAGCCCGGCCGGGGGAACTTCCTTGTCGAGGTAGCCGCTTGCGCCGGAGCGGATCCCGCTCAGCACGGTATCCCGATCGGGGGCGAAACTCCACAGAATGGTCTGGAGCGAACTCACTTCGGCGACCCGCCGAACCGCCGCGATACCGCCGTGTGGCGGGAGGTCGAGATCGACCAAGGCAACGTCCGGGGATCCATGTGTGGCGACGTGGATGAGCTCGTCCAGATTCGAGGCCTCGAGCGTCGTGAAGTCCGCTTCCCGGCCGAGAACGGCACGCACGCCTGACCGGAACATCGTCAGCGGGTCGGCGATCACGACGCGGGTCGGCGTCATCGGGCAGGGACCTTCGGTTGGGAACGAGGACTGTCAGAACACATTCGCGGAAAACTGCCTCCCCGCGATCGCCGCAATTTGCAACATTTAGGTTACGAAGGTCGGCCCTCGACTTCAAGAGCCCGAGGTCGATCTACGTCGCGGTATGGATGTTCCGAGATTCAACAAAGGCTCGGCAGGAACGTCCGGCACGGTGCCTAAAGTCACGGCGTGAAAGTTCTGGGTATCGATCCGGGCACTGCCGCGTGCGGATGGGGAATCGTCCACGAAAGAGGAGGCCGCCTCCGGGCGGTGGAGTGGGACTGCTGGCGGACACCGGCAGGGCGCCGCCCCGAGTTGCGCCTCAAGACGATCTTCGACGGCGTGCAGGAGCTCATAGCGGAGTTTGCGCCGGACGCCGTCGTGCTCGAGGAGTCCTTCGTCGGCGTCGACGCCCGCACCGCGCTCTCCGTCGGTCAGGCGCGAGGTGCCGTCATGGTCGCGGCCGCGGACGCAGGCGTCGAGTGCGCCGAGTACGCGCCCGCGCGCGTGAAACAGACTGTCTGCGGCTACGGCCGCGCCGAGAAGGCGCAGGTGCAGCGGATGGTGATGGCGATCCTCGGCCTGAAGCAGCCGCCGACGCCGCACCACGCCGCCGACGCGCTCGCGGTGGCGATCTGCCACGCGCTCGCGCCGCCGCTGCTCAAGATTGCCTGAGCCAGGCCCGCCTGGGCAGGATCGTCCGACCTCACGCTTAACCTGACCGCATGATCTCGCGGCTTCGCGGGGAGGTCGTCATGCGCTCGCCGAACGGCGTCGTGCTCGACGTCGGCGGCGTCGGCTATCTCGTCAATCCGACGGCCAGCGCGCGCCGGAAGGCCGAGCCCGGGGGAGAGGTCGTGCTCGAGACCTACCTTCACGTGCGTGACGATGTTCTGCAGCTCTTCGGCTTCGCCGAGCCGGCCGAGCGCGAGCTCTTCGAGCTGCTCCTCTCCGTGCAGGGAGTCGGGCCGAAGGTGGCGCTGGCGATCGTCTCGGGCTCTTCGCCGGACGAACTACGCCGCGCGATCGCATTGGAGGACACGGCCCGTTTCCAGGCGATTCCCGGGATCGGTAAGAAGACCGCGCAGCGAGTCGTCATGGAGCTGCAGGAGAAGCTCGGCGCGGTGGGGGAGGCCGGTGAGCCGACGCCGCTCGAGCCGAAGCCGCACCTCGTCGCCCGCGATGCGCTCGTCGAGCTCGGCTACTCGCTCGCCGAGGCGGAGGCGGCGCTCGCGGGGACGGATCCCGAGGCGTCGCCGGAGGAACGCGTCCGCGAGGCGTTGAAGAAAGCCGCGTGAGCAGCCCGGCTGCAGAGGAGACCCAGTTCCTGGCGCCGGCGATCCGGCCTGAGGAGGACGAGCTCGAGCGGTCACTGCGTCCCCGCAATCTGGGCCAGTTCGTCGGCCAGGAGCGCGTCAAGGAGCAGCTCGCGATCACGCTCGAGGCCGCCCGCGGCCGCAGGGAAGCGCTCGACCATCTCTTGCTGATCGGCCCGCCGGGACTCGGCAAGACGAGCCTCGCCTACATCGTCCGCGAGGAGCTCGGCGTGGGGCTTCGCACTGTCGCGGGACCGGCGCTGGAGCGAAAGGGCGATGTGGCGGCGATTCTGACCGGGCTCGGCGAGCGGGACGTTCTCTTCGTCGACGAGATCCACCGGCTCTCGAGCGCGGTCGAAGAGATCCTCTACCCGGCGCTCGAGGACTTCCGGCTCGACATCGTCGTCGGCCAGGGTCCGGCGGCGCGGACGCTGACGCTCGACCTGCCGCCCTTCACGCTGATCGGCGCGACGACGCGCACCGGCCTGCTGACGACGCCCCTGCGCGACCGCTTCGGGATGACGTTCCGGCTCGAGCACTACGAGCCGGACGAGCTGGCTCTGATCGTCCGGCGCTCGGCGCGCATCCTCGGCGTCGAGATCTCAGAGGACGCTTCGGCCGAGATCGCGAGGCGGGCCCGGGGGACGCCGCGGATCGCGAACCGGATCCTCCGCCGCGTCCGCGACGTCGCCGAGGTTCGCCACCAGGGCAAAATCACGCTCGAGATCGCGTGCGAGGCCCTCGAACTGATGGAGGTTGACGGGGACGGTCTCGAGCGGTCGGACCGCGCGCTGCTCCGAGCGATCGTGGAGAAGTTCGAGGGCGGCCCCGTCGGGTTGTCCACGCTCGCCGTGACCCTCGGCGAGGAGCCGGACACGATCGAAGACGTGTACGAGCCGTATCTGCTCCAGCTTGGCTTCATCCAGCGAACGCCACGCGGCCGAATCGTGACGAAGCTCGGGCGCGCTCACGTCGGCGCCCCGCCCGAAACGGACAGCAGCCGGCTGTTCTAGCCGGCTCGCCCGGCTTCGGGCCGACAGGTCCAACCTGCAACGAAAGTGTGACGTTTCGTCCACACCCGTCCGCGGGCGCCAGTTCGTGGGGACAGTCCTCACGAACCGCCACGGCAGGCCATGCCAAAAAGTACGCTGGCCCGCATGTCCGAGCTCTGGCTCCCGGGCGGTACGCTCGACATCGACGAGTTCGTCCGTCGTGTCCATCAACAGATCGCGCGCTTCGCCGAGACGCACGGCCTGGCGCAGGCGATGGTCGAGGTCGAGCTCCGCGACGGCGCCCGTCACGTCCTCGACACGATCGCGCCCGAACCGGGCCATGGCTTCGTGACGCTCCGGCCGCACGTGACGGACAACGGCGAGCGGCAAGAGCTGATCGTCCCCCTCGCCTCGGTCGCGCAGATTCGCATCGCACCGGCCGAGCAGGAGCCGCAGTTCGGCTTCGCCCTCCCTGAGACGTCGGACTAGGGTCCACACGCGATGGAATTCGACCGCTACACGATCGCGCTGCTAATCCTGCGGCCCGATGCGCCCGACCTCGACGAAGAGGCGGCGGCGGCGCTCCAAGACGCGCACATGGCGCATCTCGCCGACCTGCACGAAGCGGGGCACCTACTCGCGGCCGGTCCGCTCTCACACGAGAAGTTCCGGGGCCTCTCGATTCTGAACGTCGAGCCCGAGCGGGCGCGCGAGCTGAAGGAGCAAGATCCGGCCGTCCAGATTGGCAGGTTTTCGATGGAGGTCATCCCCTGGATGGTTCCGGCGGGCGCGATGGCCTTCTCGCCGGCGCGGTTTCCACGATCTGTCGCCGAGGTCGAAGGTGACTGAACGCCGACGCGCCGCTAGCGCCTGAACTGCAGTTCGTGCCAGGAGGGAATCGGCGCCACCTCGAGCAAGGCGCGGTCGCCGCGCGGGTCGAGGTACGCGAACTCGCCCGTCTCATCCTCCCAGGCGACCTCGAGTCGGCCGTCCTTGACCCAATGGTCCAGCCAGGCGCCACGGAAGACGAGCTTGCGCAGCCAGTAGACGAGCGACTCGCCGCCGACGAGCGAGAGCTGCTCCCAGTGACGGACGAGATAGAGGCCGAGGCCGCTACGGGGCGCGGCGATCCGGCCGTCGGCCGTCAGCTCGACCAGGTCCGAGGCCTCGTCCTCATCCAGGTCGTTCCCCTCGACGAGTCCCAGCTTCACCGCCGCCGCGGTCACGCGCTGCTCGAAGTCGAAGGCGTTGAAGCTGAAGCGAAAGCCGAGGAACTCGACGACGTAATCGTCACCCGAGGAGTAGCTCGGCTCCGGCACGGAAGGAGGATAGCCACGGCTAAAGTCGGCGTCATGAGCACGAGAGCCGCGGCGTTGTCGGGCCTCTTCGTCGGCGGGCTGATGCTCGCCGTGGCGTGGGCGTTCGAGCTTCCCGCCGACCGCGTCGCCGTGCTCGCGCCTGTGATCGTGGTGATCGCGGCCGCCGTCGGGGGCCTTGCGATCTTCTGGTTTCGCGCCGCTGCGGACTCGCTGCGCGAGTCGAGGCATCCGAAGGTGATCCTTGCGGCAGCCGCCGCCGTGGTCGTGCTCGGCGTGCTCCTGACGGTACTCGGGATCGAGTTGCCGCGGGAGTAGCGGCCCACGCCTGTCACGCATCGGCGCCGGGTCTGTGACGGAAGCGTGACTTCTGCTTGCCGTGACCCGGAAAACCGCAGCAGGATGAGAATCCCGCCCTCGCTCCGTCCGGCGCCACGCCTAGCGTGGATTGCCCATGAACGAGGGCAGCTGGACGATCAAGCCGTGCGAGCGCGACGCCGTCGTGGCGCTGGCGCGCGAGCTGGAGCTGAGCACGACCACGGCGGCGGTGCTCGTCCGGCGCGGGTATGACGACGCCGCGCGGGCGCGTACGTTCCTCGAAGGCGCGCTGCCCGCGCACGACGCATTCGGCCTCGGCGACATGGCCGCGGCCTGCGAGGCGATTCGGGGCTCGATCGCCGCCGGCCGGCGGATCTGCGTCCACGGCGACTACGACGCGGACGGGATCTGCGCGACGGCTCTCGCCGTCCTGATCCTGCGCGAGCTCGGCGCCGAGGTCGAGTGGCACCTGCCGAGCCGCTTCGACGAAGGCTACGGCCTTCGCGGCGAGACGCTGTCGCGGCTCGCCGGCGAGGGCTGCGGTCTCGTCCTCACGGTCGACTGCGGGATTACGGCGACGTCAGAGGTCGCCGCAGCGAAGCAGCTCGGCCTGGAGATCGTCGTCAGCGACCACCACCGGCCTGCCGAAGAACTGCCGGAATGTCCCCTCGTCGGGCCCTACCGTGGCTACGGCTATCCATTCGGCGAGCTTTGCGGGACCGGAGTCGTCTTCAAGCTCGGGCAGGCGCTCCTGGGACCGGACTCCGAGGCGTTGCTTCGCCATCTCGACCTCGTCGCAGTCGCCACGATCGCCGACGTCGTCCCGCTCGTCGACGAGAATCGCGGCCTCGCGATCGCCGGCCTGCGCGCGCTCGCGAGCACGCAGAAGCCTGGGCTTCGCGAGCTGATGACGGTTGCCCGGGTCGATCCGGCCGCCGTCGACGCCGCCTCCGTCGGCTTTCGCCTCGCCCCGAGACTGAACGCGGCCGGGCGGCTCGGCCATCCGGAGGCCGCGCTCGAGCTGCTGCTGACCGAGGATCCGGGGGAGGCCGGCCGGTTGGCCCACCGGCTCGACGAGCTCAATCGCGACCGTCAGACGGTCGAGGAACGGATCCTCCGCGAGGCGGTCGAGGAGATCGAGTCTTGGCCGGAGGCGAAGCACCGGCAGCGCGGCTACGTGCTCGCGCGAGCGGAGTGGCACGAGGGCGTGATCGGCATCGTGGCCTCGCGGCTCGTCGAGCGCTACCACCGGCCGGTCGTCTTGATCGCCGGCGGGGAGCGCGAGTGGAAAGGCTCGGGCCGCTCGACCGGGAGCTTCGACCTGCACGCCGGCTTGGCCGCCTGCTCGGGCCAGCTCATTCGCTTCGGAGGGCATCGTGCGGCGGCCGGGCTCTCGATCGAGCCGGCGCACGTCGAGGCGTTCTCGGCGGCGTTCGCCGCGTACGCGGGCGCTCACCTGTCCGAAACCGAGCTGCTTCCGGTGACGGTGATCGATGCGCTCGTCCACGGATCGGAGCTGACCCTCGACCTCTGCGCGGAGCTGGCGCGCCTCGCTCCTTTCGGGCTCGGCAATCCCGGGGTCACGCTGCTCGCGGCCGGCTGCGAGCTCGGCGAAGTCGCCGCGGTCGGCGACGGCAAGCATCTCCGCTTCCGGGTCAAGGACGGCTCGCGCGACGCGGGGAGCGCGATCGCTTTCGGCTTCGGTCGCCAGCTCGATCGCTTCCGGCAGGAACTGCGGTTCGACATCGCTTTCCGCCTCGAGGAGAACCACTGGAACGGCACTGTCGCGCCCCAGCTCGTGGTCAGGCGCGTCTTCGACGGCAAGCCACGCTACCGCGAGCTGCGTGACTGGCTGGCGGGCCTGTGGCGCGAGCAGGCGGACGCCTGGCCCCCCGAAGCGGCGGCCATCTTCGCGGAGCTGGAGCTCGGCGCGAACGAGGCCCGGCGCCGCCATCTCCTGGAATCGGCGACCTTCCGCCGCCTGCTCGAGGTGCCGTCCGGGCTCGCTGAAGCTGCGTAAACCAAAAGGAGGTGACGCCGAACCCCGGGAGTACACTTTTTCCATGACGGTCCTCGAAGCGGGCGAAAAGCATCAAGAGCTGCTAGACGAGCTGCTGTCGGATGTCGAGGCCTACAACCCCGAGCTCGACCGCGACTTGCTCGCGCGCGCCTTCCGCTTCGCGGCCGCAGCGCACGAGGGGCAGCAGCGGCGCTCCGGCGAGGCTTTCATCCGCCATCCCTGGGGTGCCGCGAAGATCCTTGCAGAGCTGCGGCAGGACGAGCAGACGATCGCCGCAGCGCTGCTCCACGACGTCGTCGAGGACACCGAGACCGAGATCGACGAGGTGCGTTCCGAGTTCGGCGACGAGGTCACGCAGCTGGTCGAGGGCGTCACCAAGCTGACGCGCATTCACTTCCAGAGCCGCGAGCAAGCCGAGGCCGAGAACTACCGCAAGATGATCGCGGCGATGGTCGGAGACGAACGCGTGATCCTGATCAAGCTCGCCGACCGCCTCCACAACATGCGCACGATCGAGTACCTCGGCAAGCAGAAACAGCTGCAGAAGGCCCGGGAGACGCTCGAGGTCTATGCGCCGCTGGCCCACCGGCTAGGTATCCACAAGCTTAAGTGGGAGCTCGAGGACCTGTCCTTCGAGACCTTGCATCCCCGCAAGTACGAGGAGATCAAGACGATGGTCGCCGAGCGCCGGACCGATCGCGAGGAGCATGTGTCCGAGGCGGCGCGAGTCCTCCAGCTCGAGCTCGACAAGGTCGACATCCCCGCTGAGATCTCCGGCCGCGCGAAGCACTTCTTTTCGATCTACGACAAGATGGCCAAGAAGGGCCGCGAGTTCAACGAGATTTACGACCTGACGGCGATGCGCGTGATTGTCGAGCGGTCGGGCGACGAGGGGACTCGGGACTGCTACGGCGCTCTGGGGCTGATCCATTCGCTCTGGAAGCCGATGCCGGGCCGGTTCAAGGACTACATCGCGATGCCCAAGTTCAACGCGTACCGGTCGCTGCACACGACGGTGATCGGGCCGGAGGGCCGGCCGCTCGAGATTCAGGTGCGAACGCGCGACATGCACGAGATCGCCGAGCTCGGCGTCGCGGCGCACTGGCTCTACAAGCGTGGCAAGCGCGACCCGCAGTGGACGGCGTGGGCGAAGCAGCTGATGGAGTCGCAGGTCGACGAGGCCGATCCGCGCGAGTTCATGAAGACCTTCCGGACGGATCTCTTCGACGAGGAGGTGTACGTCTTCACGCCGCAGGGCGAGGTGAAGAGCCTGCCCGCCGAGGCGACGCCGATCGACTTCGCCTATGCGGTGCATACAGATCTCGGCCACCGCACGGTCGGGGCCAAGATCAACGGGCGGATCGTGCCGCTCCACTACCGGTTGAAGAGCGGCGACGTGGTCGAGATCCTGACCACGAAAACCGGGCGCGGCCCGTCGCGCGACTGGCTGTCGCTGGCGGCTTCGTCACGCGCGCGGAACAAGATCCGCCAGTGGTTCTCGCGCGAGACACGCGAAGAGACGGAGCGGAAGGGCCGCGACGCGCTCGAGCAAGGTCTCAAGAAGCAGAGCCTTCCGTACAAGAAGCTGGTCGGGTCCGCCGTCTTGGCGCAGGTGATCCGGGAGACCGGCTTCAAGAAGGCCGAAGACTTCTACGTCGCGCTCGGCTCGGGCAAGGTGCCGGTGGGGCAGATCGTCAACAAGGTCCTCAACCGGCTGAAGACGGAGGAAGTCGCCCACGAAGAAGCGGTCCCGCTCAAGGCGCCGAAGGCCGGCCGCGCGATCGCCGGCGACGATCTCGGCATCCGGGTCAAGGGGGTCGAAGACGTGCTCGTCCGACTGGCGAAGTGCTGCACGCCCGTTCCGGGCGACGAGATCGTGGGCTACATCTCGATGGGCAAGGGAATCACCATCCACCGGGCCGACTGCTCGAACGTGAAGGCGCTGCGTCGCAACCCCGAGCGCTTCACACCGGTGGACTGGGACGGCGGCGCCACCCACAGCTTCCGCGTTCAGCTCGCGGTCGACTCGTGGGACCGCCCGCGGTTGCTCGAGGACGTCGCGCGCACCTTCGCCGAGCACGGCGCGAACATCGTCGAATACGGCGGGCACGTCGAGGATCAGCTCGCAAAGAACTGGTACGTCGTCGAGGTCGGCGACGTCAAGGCCCTCCGCGGCCTCCTGACTGCGCTCCGCAACGTCGACGCCGTTTTCGACGCCTATCGCGTCACCCCGTCATAACTTCGACGCCCGCGGCGCGGCCTTTTTCGAGCACCGAACGAGGGACATGCCCGCGATGGGCATCCCCTTGGGGCACCCCTAACCCACCACCCACCTGCGATCCTATCGAGGAAAATGTGCCCTATTTGCAGCAAGAGTGTGTAGATTTAGGGCCGCCGGCCGCGAATCCCTCGGATGAGGGATCGTCCCTCGAACAAGCGGGGTACCTCGGTCGAGGGATAGCCGTCTGCGGCCGATCCGACTACAAGGAGAGTGGGGAGAGGGTTAGCGCATCAGCCCCGCGGCGCCCGCCGCTTCGAGGACGGCGAGCGGGCGCCCGGCGCGCTTCAGCGCGGAAAGCGCCGTGCCAATTCCAGGCGAACCACGTACGGCGAGATCAACGTCGCGACGCGCTCGACGAACGCGCGATCGTCGGCGGCCAGCTCGAGCGAGCCGACCTCTGAACCTTCGTAGCCGACCGGCGCGACGATCCGGTCGGCCTCATCCCCGACAGCGAGACGCTCGACGAGCCGCCCGTTCTCGAGCACGTTCACGCTCGCGGACGCGACGCCGCGAACATGGAGCGTCTCCAGCACAGCCCGCACGACCTCGTCGGGCTCGCCGCCGCGGTTGAGAATGCGCTCGACTGCCTCGAGCGCCCCGCGGTAGTCGATCGAGCCGGCTTCGGTCACACGGCCGCGATCTCGCAGTCGCCCTTCTCGAAGGTCCGGATCGCTTCCCGGTACCAGTCCGGAATCGGCCGCGCGCGGCGCTCGGCCAGGTCGATCAGCACGAGTGTCTGCGCCGCCGTCACCATCAGCACGTCGTCCTCGACCCGGTAGACGGCGCACTCGTACGTCGCGCTCGTCCGGCCGATCTTGCGCATCCGGATGAAGATCTCGATCAGATCGTCGAACTGGGCCGGGGCAAAGTACTCGACCGACGAGGCACGCATCACGAACTGTTCCTCGCCCATCGCCTCGTTGAGCAGGTCGAGGTGGCGGTGGTATTCGACCCGGGCCTGGTCGAAGTAGGGCAGATAGCGGCCGTAGTAGACGATCCCCTGCGCGTCGGTGTCCGAAAAACCCACGCGGGTGAAGGCCGCGTATTTGAACGGCGCCTTGCGGTCGGTCGCGTGGCCGAGCTCGATGCTCACGAGCGAATTGCCGCGAGCACTTCGTCCCGCTTCCGCTCCATCAGCTCGGGCGTCCGCGCCTCGAGGTTCAGGCGCAGCAGCGGCTCCGTGTTCGAGGGGCGCACGTTGAAGTGCCAGTCGTCAGCTTCGACCGACAGCCCGTCCAGGTGGGAGACGCGACCCTCGGGCCCGAAGCGCTCCTTCAGCTCCTGCAGCTTGAGCGCGACGTCCCCGACCGGCGTGTTGATCTCGCCCGTGAGGAAGTAGCGGGAACGGAACGGCTCGAGGGCCGCGGCGAGCGAACCGCGGCGCGAGACCAGCTCGAGCATCAGCAGGAACGGGATCACCCCGGAGTCGGCCTGCGAGAAGTCGCGGAAGTAGTAGTGCGCCGAGACCTCGCCGGCGAA
>WNGD01012667.1_pt1 | contig 16597 bp, 10 predicted proteins | sample 5400671 | NCBI WGS metagenome assembly WNGD01 (sample SAMN13153369, study PRJNA577476) | soil metagenome | isolation source: 40 cm soil or saprolite under grassland replicate 2 | place: USA:California | collected 2016-06-15 | reverse complement strand
CACGACGCGCACGATCGACGATTGGCTCGAATGGGCCGACCACTTCAACGCGGCGGGGGCGGTCGCCCGGCGCGCGGGGCTGTGGCTGGCGTTCCACAACGAGGCGGATCACATGACGCCGATCGGCGGCACCGTGCCCTACGACGCCTTCGTCGCGCGCACCGATCCGTCGGTCGTCCGGCTGCAGCTCGACGTCGGCAACATGCTGATGGGCGGCGGCGACCCCATGCGCTACCTCGAGCGCTATCGCGATCGCTACTGGAGCTTCCATCTCAAGGACGTGGTCGCCGATCGCTCCAGCGACGTCGAACTGGGGCGCGGCATATTCGACTTCAAGCGCTTCCTGGCCGGGGTGCCCGCCATCAACGACAAACTCTGCTACGTGGAACAGGAAGGCCCCGCCGACGAATTGGCGGCCGCGCGGAGCAACTTTCAGTATCTGCGCCAGTTGACCTTCTGAGCCATGCGCCACGCCGAGTTGCAGTCACGACTGGTGGACGCCGCACTGGACGCTCCGGGCGATGCGTCGAGCGGGCTGCGTCACGCCGCGCTGGCAATGGCGGCGCGCCTTGGTGGCGGCGCCGCCGCCGGCCCGCGCACGGCCGCTCCCCTGCCCGCCGATCTCCGGCCGTACATCGACAAGGTCGCACGGCACGCCTACCAGGTGACCGACGCCGACATCATCGCGCTGCGGCGCGCGGGTCACAGCGAAGACGCGGTCTTCGAGATCACCATCGCGGCCTCGCTCGGGGCCGCATTGGGGCGGCTCGAGCGCGGGCTCGAGGCGCTTTCCTCACCCCCTGAGGGGCAGTCCTGATGCGTCTCCGTGTCGTCGAGAGCGGTCACCGCCTGCCGCAGCGCCTGAAGCTGCTCCTCATCCGGCTGGTGGGCCGGCGCCGCGTGCCCGACGTCGTCAAGACACTGCTGTACCGGCCCGAAGTCTTCGGCAAGCCGATGTGCGCGTGGACGCAGGCGGTGATGCGCGGGCCCTCCGCCTGGACCGTCGGGGAACGGGAGCTGTTCGCCGCCTTCACGTCGCGCCTCAATCAATGCGTGTTCTGAACGGGCGCCCACGGCGCGGTCGCGTCGCTGGCCCTGCAGGACGATGCGCTGGTCGCGGCGGTGCTGGCGGACTGGCGCACGGCGCCGCTCGAACCCAAGCTGCGGGCGACGCTCGGCTTCCTGGAGAAGCTCACCCTCGCACCCGCTGACGTCGGGCCGGCCGACGTCGCGCCGCTCCGCGCCGCGGGGGTGAGCGACGAGGCGATCGAGGACGCGATTCAGGTCTGCGTGCTGTTCAACATTTACGACCGCCTCGCCGATGCCTTCAGCTTCCATCTCCCCGGCCCGGACGGCTACGCGGCCTCGGGGCGCTCGCTGCTCGCGCGCGGTTATCTCCTCTGAGCGGTCGCAGCACTTCGAGCCGGTCGTTGTTGCGCGCGATCACAATGAGACGGTCGCCGCCCGCGTGCCGCAGCACCGCCATGTGCCGGACCTGCCCCTCGATCATCACGCCGCTCTCCTCCATATCGACCGCCGCGAAGTGTCCGTCTCCCACGCCCCGCAGCAGCACGCCGTAGCCGGCATCGTAGCGCCCCAGGATCGGCTGGACGCCGTAGAAGTTCCCCGCGACGAGGAGATCCGTGCGCCCATCGCCGTCGAAGTCTCCCGCCTGGGCGGCGTAGACCGGAGCGAACTGTGCCTCGACGGGGAGCGGCTCGAGCCGGAAGGTGCCATTCCCGTTGTTCAGCGCGACCGAGCTCGCGAAGTCGTGCGCTTCGAGCACCGTGGCCTCCCGTAGCTCCGCGCGCGAAAAAATGTCCTCGACACGGCTCGCGCCGAAGGCGGCGTACGAGGGGTAGCGGCTGCGCAGCTGCGGCATCAGGCGCGCCAGCTCGTCGCGGCCGGCGAGCGGGTAGCTCACGCCGTGCTTGTAGAAGGTGAGGATCTGCTCGCGGGTGCCGTTGTGGCCGAAGTCGTTGACGTACAACCGGGCCGGCTCCGCCGGGCTCGCCCGCAGGTAGGAATTGAGGCCGAGGTTGCCGAGCACCAGGTCCACGCGGCCGTCGCCGTTCACGTCGGCTGCCAGCACGCTGTTCCACCACCCCTCGCTGCCCGCGAGGCCCGCCTCGCGCGTCCGGTCCACGAACCGGCCGTTCTCCTGATGGAAGACGCGCACCGGCATCCATTCGCCGACGACGATCAAATCCAGCCGGCCGTCGCCGTCGTAATCGACCCACGCCGCCGCGGTGACCATCCCCGCGGCCGCGAGCGCCGGGGCCTTCGCGGCCGTGACGTCGCGGAAGTGTCCGGCGCCGTCGTTCTCGAGCAGATAGCTCCGCGGCGTCGCGCCGTAGCTGCGCGCCACGACGCGCCGCCCGACGAAGAGATCGAGGTGGCCGTCGCCGTTGAAGTCGCCCGGCACGACGCAGGAGCCGCTCTCCGAGAACCGCGGCTGCGCGGCTTCATCGCGGCGGAAGTTCCCCTTCCCGTCGTTGATGAACAGCCGGTCCTGGAGCGCGTCGTGATCCTCCCAGAACTCGTTGCCGCCGCTCACGACGTAGAGGTCGGGATGCCCGTCGCCGTTGGCGTCGAAGAACACCGCGTCCACGTCCTCCTGCAGGCTGTCGTCCGCGAACGCGTGCTGCGGGCTGGCGCGGAACGACCCGTCCGGCCGCTGCAGGAACAGCCCGCCCACCTGCCACTTGGCGCCGCCGACGTAGATGTCGTCCAGCCCGTCACCGTTGACGTCGCCGACGGCGAGGGCGGGGCCCTCGGTCGAGACCAGGTGCGGAATCAACGGCTCGCGGTTGTAGTCGTAGAAGGAGTTCTCCTCGTGCCGGAAGTCGATGCCGAGCCGCCCCGTCACGTCCGCGAACAGTGGCGGCTCGGCATGGGACGGCTGGTAGTGGTAGCGGCCGCGGGCATCCTGCTGCGACAGCGTGAGCGTGCGGTTCACCCCCACGTTCGTCAGCACCTGGTAGCGGCGATCCGGCCAGACGACGAGCAATGAATCGATCTGCTGGTCGGAGCCCAGGCCGAAGTGCAGCCGGGGATCCACGGAGGACTGGAAGCCCCGCGTCGGCATCTGCTCCAGCAGCTGCGTCCGGCCGCCCGCACCGCCTTCCTTTATAATGACCTTCGCCCCGATCCCCGCCGTGTTCGCGCCCGTGCCGCGCAGCGCCACGGTCAGGTAGGCGTTGTGGTTGACCTCGCGGGCGCGGTTGCGGTAGATCGCCGCCGGCGCGTTGACGTTGTTCACCACCAGGTCGAGCGCGCCGCTGTGGTTCAGGTCCACGTAGACGGCGCCGTTGGAGAAGCCCGGCTGGGCGAGCCCCCACGCGTCGGCCATGTTCGTGAACGTCAGGTCGCCGTTGTTGTGAAATGCGTAGTTGGCGATCGGGACCTGCGGCATGTGCTTGAGGAGCGTGAGGTTCTTCGCGGTGATCCCGTCCCGCAGGGACGCCTGCATCGCCTCGTTGCCGACGTAATTGATGTAATCGAGGTCGTTGGGGCGGCGGTAAATGCCGTTGGTGACGAAGAGGTCCTTGCGGCCGTCGTTGTCGAGGTCGGCGAACAGCGGGGCCCAGCTCCAGTCGGTCGCCTCCACGCCGGCGAGGTAGCCGATGTCGCTGAAGCGCCGCCGGCCGCGGTTCAGCTGCAGCGTGTTGCGGGCGTACTGGGGATGATACCCGGCGCGCAGCCGCATCTCGAAGATCGTGAAGCCCTCGGCGGACGCCGACGTCTTGAGGATGCGCTCCTGGTCGGGCAGCATGTCGAGGACCGCGATGTCCGGCCGGCCGTCGTTGTTGACGTCGGCCGCATCGACGCCCATCGAGAACCGGCTCGTGTGCCCCGTCGCCGTTGCGATCGACTCCCGAAACGTGCCGTCGCAGTTGTTGTAGTAGAGAAAGTCGTTCTCCTGAAAATCGTTGGCGATGTAGAGATCGGGGCAGCCGTCGCCATCGAGATCGCTCGCGACCACCCCCAGGCCGTACCCCTCGACGCCGCCGTAGATGTGGGCCTGCTCGCTGACATCCGTGAAATGGCCGCCGTCGTTGCGGAACAGCCGGTCGCCGGCGCGCGGGTTGCGCACGCTGCGGCTGGGGCTCGGGCTGATGGCGCGCTCGGTGTGGGTCGAGTGGTTCAGCAGATACATGTCGAGGTCGCCGTCGCCGTCGTAGTCGAAGAACACGGCCTGGGTCGAGTAACCGACGTGCTCGAGGCCGACCTCCCGGGTGCGGTCGGTGAAGGTGCCGTCGCCGTTGTTGATGTAGAGCACGTTGTGCCCGTGCATCCCGAGATAGCTGACCGCCGAGACGTAGATATCGATCCAGCCGTCGCCGTTCACGTCCGCCATCGTGACGCCCGTCTTCCAGCCGCCGGGGCCCCCCCCCACCCCCGCCCGGTCGGTGACGTCCTCGAAGCGGTAGTCGCCCTTGTTGAGATAGAGCCGGTTGGGGCCGAGGTTCGCCGAGAAGTAAAGGTCGGGCAGGCCGTCGTTGTTGACGTCGCCCGCGGCCACGCCGCCGCCGTTGTAGTAGTAGAGGTAGTTCAGAATGTTGAAGGCCGTGTCTTCCGGCAGGCGATTCTCGAACGCGACCCCGGTCGCCCGCGGCGACAACAGCTCGAACAGGCGCGGGCCGGAGGCGCGGTGGCACCCGGCCAGCGCCGCGACGGCGAAGAGCCACGCGCCCTGCGACCGCACCCTAGCGCGCCGGGCGGATGCGGATCGCCTGCCCACCCCCGGGCGCCAGCGCGATGTGGAGGCGCGTCGCCGCCGTCACCCGCTGCCGCGAGATCGCGACCGGCAGCGGGTTCGTGAGCCAATCCGCTCCCGGACCGTCCGCGTAGATCTCGGCCACGTAGACGCGGCCCGGCGACAGGAACGAGAGGGGGATGTCGAAGCTGCGACGCTCCTCGTCCGTGATGGCGCCGATGAACCAGCTCGGCCCGTTGCGCTCGCGACGCGCCACCACGACGTAGTCGCCGATCTTCCCCGCGAGCACGCGGGTCGTGTCCCAATCGACCGCCACGTCGCGGATGAACTGGAACGCCGGCTGATGCTCGTAGTTCTCGGGCAGGTCCGCGGCCATCTGCAGCGGCGAATAGAGCACCACGTACAGGGCCAGCTGCTTGGCCAGCGTGGTGCGCACCCGCGGCTCGTCGGGGCGCCGCGGCCGCCCGGTCCCCCGCGTGATCAGGATGTCGAAGATGCCCGGCGTGAAATCCATCGGGCCGTCCAGGAGGCGCGTGAAGAACAGGATCGTCTCGTGCTCGGGCGGGTTGCCCCCCTCGCTGCTCCAGGCGTTGTACTCCTGCCCCCGCGCCCCCTCCCGGCTCATCATGTTCGGGTAGGTGCGGCGCTCGCCGGTATCGTGCATCGGCTCGTGCGCGTCCACCATGATCCCGTACTTGGCCGCGGTTTCAATGACGCGGCGGTAATGCCGGGCCATCACCTGGCCGTAGTGCGAGTCGCCCGTGCTGATCAGGTCGGTCACGTAGCCCGACTTGATCGCGTCGAGGCCGAGCGCGTGGTACAGCGCGAACGCGCTGTCCATCTGGCGCTCGTAGTTCTCGATGCCGCCCGACGTTTCGTTGTGGACGATCAACTTCACACCCTTGGCGTGGGCGTACCGGGCCACTTCCGCCAGATCGTAATCGGGATACGCCTGTGTGAACGAGAACGCGTTGCGGTTCTGGATCCAGTCGCCGTCCCAGCCGACGTTCCAGCCCTCGACCAGCACGCCGCCCAGCCCGTTCGCCGCCGCGAAATCGATGTAGCGTTTCGCGTTCGCCGTGGTGGCGCCGTGCCGGGGCCCCGAGCTCCACGTCATCGTCCCGATGTGCATCCCCCACCAGATGCCGACGTACTTCATCGGCTTGATCCAGCTCGTGTTCTGGATCACGCTCGGCGGGTTGAGGTTCAAGCCGAGCACCGACGGGGCGAGATCGGTCGCGCGGTCGGCCAGCTGGATGGTGCGCCACGGCGTGACGAACGGCGTGCGGCCGCGGACCTTGACCCCGTCGGCGTACGGCGCCAGCGCCGCGCGCAGCGTGCGGTCCTGCATGCGCGCCCCCGCCAGGAACATCCGCGCGTAATCGACCAGATTCGCCTCGTGGATGACGATGAACGTGCGGCCGTCCCGGGTTTCCATCGTGAGCGGGGTCTGGACGCTGTCGAGCACGCTCACCGGGGACGACGAGAACAGCATCTCGGAGCGGTCGAGGCGCGGGCGGTTGGAGGGAATCCACCACGCGCGCGCATCGTCCGCGAGCGCGAACTCCGTCAGCTCGTCGCTGATCTCGAACTCCCCGAGCCCGGGCTGCGCCGGCACCTCGTAGCGAAACCCCACGCCGTCGTTGAATACGCGGAAGACGACGGCGAAGCGCCGCCCGGCAGGAAGCGCCGAGGTTTCGGCCACGGAGACGCGCAGCTCGTTGTGGTGGTCCCGCACCCGGGCCACCTCGCCCCACGGCTGGGTCCACGTGTCGTCCACCGTCTGGCGCGCCGTGTCCGTCACCTGGAGGCTGTCCCGCAGCGGCGGCGCCCCGCGGAAGGCGAATCCGAGGACCGACGGCAACAGCAGCGCCCGCCCGTCCCGATCGAGGGCGTAGGTGAGCCGGCCGTCGCGGATCGCCACCGTCACGACGTTACGGCCGTCGGGGGAGCTGACGTGGAGCGGCGCCTGGGCGGCGGTGACGCCGGCGAGGGGCGCCAGTAGCGCGAGGGAGCGGGCCCAGCGGCGCATCCACATGTGCAGATCCTTTCTTGAGGTATATTGTTGGTGCACTCTGCGCTCTCTCACCGGGGGGATCCCATGACCGCCTTCGCGCCCCGCGCCCTGCTGCCCGCCGCACTGTGGATCGGATTCCTGACCGCGTGCGCGCATCCGAAGCAAACGAGCCAGGGCGCCAACCCGCCGGCCACGAACCCCGGCGCGGTCGTGACTTCCGACGACATCCAGCGCAACCCCGGTCAGCCGGTCGAACAGGTGCTGATGGGCCGGTTTCCCGGCGTCGTCGTGACGCGAGTCGCCGGCGGGATCGCGGTGCGCATCCGCGGCACCACGTCCCTCGAGGGCAGCAACGTGCCGCTGTACGTCCTCGACGGCATCATCATCGACCCGGGCCCCAACGGCAGTCTCTCCGGGATCAATCCCGAAGACATCGATCGTCATCAAGACGAAGCGCCCGCCCCCGAGTCGTCACTGAGCCGGGAGCCGCACCGCCGTCTGCGTCGCCGCGCGGGTGTGGACCTGCTGCACGACGAGCTCGCCCACCCGGCGCCCTTCGCGCGCCCCTTCCTCGATCGCCTGGCGGTAATGGATCCCACCGTACAGGCGACTGATCGCCGCCTCGGCGGCCGCCGCCTGGAATGAGGGAAAGGCGCGCACCGGCAGGCCGTACTCCATCTCCGCGCTGTCGCTGAAGGCGAAGTCCGGGCCGAACTCATCCGTCAGCACCACCGACGCGGCGGTGGAGATCACGCTGTGCCCGCTCGTGTACTCCGGGAACGGCGGCGTCTGCAGCAACGGCTGCCAGCGCTCGTCGAGGTACTTGTTGATCACCGTTTCAGGCCGGATCATGTTGCTGCGGTATTTCTCGTCCCACACACTGATGAAGCCGTCGGCCAGGCCGATCGCCGTCCGCGCGTACACCGCCGCCGACCGCATGATATCCGCGTGGACCTTCCGCGCCGCGATCGGGACGATCCCCATCCAGTGCCCGCCGGGCGTCACCTTCTTCGTGGCGAACATCGCGTGCCCCTGGACGTGCATCACGTAGGGGTTGCAGTCCCAGAAGCTGGCGATCGCCCGTTGCTCCTCCGACAGGTGTTTCCCGACGTCGTAGACCTCGCGGAGCTCCCGGTAGTAGGGACTGCCCCGCGTCATCGTGAAGGCGTGCGGCCTTGACGGGCGGATCTGGCTCCCCGAGTCCATCACGAACGGCCGCAGCTCCCCCCAGTGTGGCTCGACCGCATCCATGTAGGCCGGCGGCGTGGGGATCCAGCGGCCGGGCTCGGGCGTGACGGTGTACTTCGGATAGCCCCGCGTCTGGAGGTAATGGTCTTGCGCGGCCCAGGCGAGGATGTGCTGCGCCACCCGGTCGCCATACGCGATGGACCGCTGGAAGACGCCGGCGGGGATGCCGAGACGTTTGATCCGCTCTTCCATCGCGGTGCGCGCCGAGTCCATGCGCGCCCGGGAGAAGGTGAGCGCCCGGCCGACCGTCATGAAGGCGTGCACGCTCGCCAGCGGGAAGTAATACTCCGAATCGGCCGCCGGCGCCGGCACGGGTGTCAGGCCGTTCAGCTGCCCGGCGAGGGTGCGGTACTCGGCATAATCGGGCCGCAGCGCCTCGTAGGCGGCCACGCTCGTGTAGGCGTACGCGCGGCTCGCCTGCGGCGGGCTGAAGATGTCGTACACCATGACCTCGGTGAGCTGGTGCACGGCCGCGTGCAGCAGCTCCGGATCGGCCGGATGCGCGCGATACGCCCGCGGCGTGTTGGCGCACTCCGCGTGCAGCAGTGATCCTCCGACCACGAACATCGTCGCGAACCATCGATGGCTCATCGATTACCTCCGGGCGACCCGTCGGGCGACGAGAGAGGGCCGCGTGGACCGGAACAGCAACGGACGGTCGTTGTTCCGCGCCACGACGAGCAGATCTCCCTGCCGGGTGCGGACCTCCGCGATGTCGCGGGCCTGCCCGGGCACGAAGAACCCGCTCCGCGCCCGCGGGACCGGCGTGAAGTGCCCCGTCCCATCGCCCAGCAGCGCGAGGCCATCGCTCGCGTTCAGCCTGCCGATTTCCGGCTTCACGCCGTCGAAGTTCCCGGCCAGCAGCAGGTCGAGCTTGCCGTCGCCGTCGAGGTCGCGCGCCAGGATCCCGTAGACGGGCGCGCGCTGCGCCTCGGGCGGCAGCGGCTCGAGGGTGAACGACCCGTCGCCGTTGTTCCGCGCCAGCGCGGTCGCGAAGGTGTGCGCCTGCTTGAAGACGGCGCCCTGCAGGTCGGCCGGCGAGAAGATGTCGGTCACCGTCTGCCGGGCGTAGTTCTTGTAGTTGAGGTAGCGGGCTTTGAGGTACGGCAGCGCCCGGATCAGGTCGTCGCGCATCGTGATCGGGTAACTGACCCCCTGGTTGTAGCACGACACGATCTGCTCGACGGAGCCGTTGCCGTCGAAGTCCTTCACGTACATTGTCACCGGCTCGGTCGCGCTGGCCCGCAGGCGCGCGTTGAGGCCCAGGTTGCCGACGATGAAATCGACGCGCCCGTCCCCCGTGAAATCGCCGGTCACGATGCGGTTCCACCACCCCTCGCTCTGCTCCAGACCGCGCGTCTTCAGCCGGACGAGCTTCCCGCCCCCGGCGTTATGGAAGATCGTGATCGGCATCCACTCGCCGACCACCACGAGGTCCGGGCGCCCGTCCCCGTCCACGTCCTGCCACACCGCGTCGGTCACCATCCCGACCCGCGCGAGCTCGGGCGCGAGCGCAGCGGTGACGTCGGTGAAATGCCCGTGCCCGTCGTTGCGGAGCAGCTGGCTCGGCGGGTCGGTGCCGTAGCGCCACGGCACCACGCGCCCGCCGACGAACAGATCGGCGTCGCCGTCCCCGTCGTAGTCCGCCGCCACCACGCGCGAGCCGCTGGCGAATTCGGCCGGCAGGCTGTGGGTCGCTTTCCGGAACCGCCCCCGCCCGTCGTTCAGGTACAGCCGGTCCTGCAGCGCGGGGGAGCGGTCCGAGAACTCGCTCCCGCCGCTGACGACGTACAAGTCGGGGTGCCCGTCGCCGTCGGCGTCGAAGAAGACGGCGCCGAGGTCTTCCGACACGCGGTCCTGCTCGAACAGGCCCTCGTTGCTGCTCGCGAACCGGCCGTCGGCCTGCTGCAGCAGCAGCTTCCCCGGCTGGTCCTTCGCGCCCCCGATGAACACGTCGTCGAGTCCGTCGCCGTTCACGTCGGCTACGGCCAGGAACGGCCCTTCCGTCGAGACCAGTTTCGGGATCAGCCGCTCGCGATCGAAGTCCACGAACTCGTTCTCCCGATGCACGAAGGGGAACGCGACGCGATCGGTGACGTCGGTGAACACGGTCGGACGGTCGGACCGTCTGACGGTCGGACGGATCCGGCTCTCGGACTGTCGCACGGCCAATCGCTGGCTCGCTGAGACGTGCGTCAGGAGGCTCACCCGGCCGTCCGGCCACTCCACCTTCACGGAGTCCAGCGTGTCGCGCTGCGCCACGCCGAAGGTCAGCACGTAGTCCACGCTCGACTGGAACCCGCGGGTGGGCTCCTCCTCCTGGAAGAACTGCCGGCCGCCGCTCCACAGCGTCACCGCCGCGCCGACGGCGAACCGATTGGTGCCCTCGCCCTCGAGGCGGACCTGGAGGTAGCGGTTCGGCAGCAGCGTGCGCGCGTTGTTGCGGTAGACGAACGCTTCGTCGTTGACGTTGTTCACGACCAGGTCGGGCGCCCCGTCGCCGTCGAGATCGCCGTAGGCCGCGCCGTTCCCGAAGCTCGGCGTCGCGAGCCCCCAGGCCGAGCTCTGGTTCGTGAAGGTCAGGTCGCCGTTGTTGCGGAACGCGTAATGCGTGAGCTTGGTGGACGTCATCGCCGCGATCAGCCGCAGGAAATCGACCCGCCCGCCGCTCGCCGCCTCACGCATCGTTTCCTGGTTCGCCAGGAAGGCGACGTAATCCTGTGACGTGACATCCTTGGCGAGGCCGTTCGTCACGTAGATGTCCTTGTACCCGTCGAGATCGAAGTCCGCGACCAGCGCGCTCCAGCTCCAGTCCGTCCGCGCCACGCCCGCCTGCTGCCCGATATCCGCGAACGTGCCGTCGCCGTTGTTGAGCTGCAGCATGTTGCGCATGAACTGATAGTGATACCCGTCGCGCAGCTTCGCCTGGTACACGTCCCAGCCCTCGAACGACGACGTCGTCTTGAGCCGGTATTCGTCCTCCGGCAGCATGTCGGTCGTGTACACGTCCGGCCAGCCGTCGTTGTTCACGTCCGCAATGTCGAGCCCCATCGAGAAATAGCTGGTGTAAGGCATCGCGCGGGCGACCGATTCGGTGAAGGTGCCGTCGCCGTTGTTGAGGTAGAGGTAGTCGTTCTCGAAGAAATCATTGGAGACGTAGAGGTCCGGCCGGCCGTCGCGGTTCACGTCGCTCACGACGACGCCCAACCCGAAGCCGATCTCGCTCCCATAGATGCCGGCCGCCGCGCTCACGTCGATGAAGTGCCCGCCGTCGTTGCGGTACAGCCGGGCGCCTCCGAGCGGATCGCGCTCGTGCCGCGTGTTGCGTTGCCCGAAGCTCGAGACCGGCCGCGGAGAGTTATTGATGACGAACAGGTCGAGGTCGCCGTCGCCGTCGTAGTCGAAGAACGCGGCCTGGGTGGAGTAGCCGGTGTCCGCGACGCCGTAGGCCGCCGCCTGCTCGACGAAGGTCGGGACGCCGTGGGCGTTCAGTCCCTGGTTGATGTACAGCTCGTTGGCCCGGAGCTTCCCCTCCACGAGGCCGGCGTGACAGACGTAGAGATCGAGCCGGCCATCGCCGTTCACATCGGCGAGGGTGACGCCGGTCGTCCAGCCCGTGCTGTGCAGGCCGGCCTCCGCGGTGACGTCGCGGAAGTGGAACTTCCCCTCGTTCAGGTACAGCCGGGTGCCGCCGAGATTCGCCGTGAGGGCGATTTCCGGGAGCCCGTCGCCGGTCAGGTCCCCGATCGCGACGCCGCCGCCGTTGTAGTAGTTCCGGTAGGTGAAGACGTTGAGGTCGCGGGATTCGGTGAGGCGATTCTCGAAGCGGACGCCGGTATAACTCGCGGGGAGCCGGGTGAACAGCGCCCCGGCCGCCGCGGGGGCTTCACTCGCGAGCGCCGGCCCGTCCCGACCCGAGCAGCCGGCCCCGAGGGAGATGCCCACCATCAGCAGTCCCCCCCCCGCCCACTCCCGGAGGCGACGTAGGGGCGCCGCCTGCAGCGCCCCTACGTGATCCCAGCGGTTGATCCGCGTGCTGCGCAATATCAATAGCCCGCGTTCTGTTTGAGCAGGGGGTTCGCGTCCATCTGCGTCTGCGGGATCGCCATCAGGACGCGGGTGGGGTCCCGCACCGGCAGGTTATGCGCGGCGATGTCATCGATGGGTCGCGCCGCGGTGTACAGGCCGAAGCGGATCAGGTCCTGACGCCGCTTGGCTTCCCCGGTGAGCTCGAACATGCGCTCGTTCAGGAGCACGGTGTGGTCGACCGCGATGAGGTTCTGGTCGGGGTTGAAGTCGCGCGCCCGCAGGTAGTTGAGATCGATGATCGCCTGAGCCGAGTTCCCGTTCTCGAATTCAGCTTCGGCTTTGATCAGGTAGATCTCGCCGAGGCGGAAGTACGCGAAGTCGTTGCCGTTGTCCGGCCCGACGTGCTTGGAGTCCGGCGGCCACTTGAGGAGGCGGGGACCTTCGTTCTCTCTGGCGGCCGTCGCGTCCCCGATGGTGTCGGTGAACACCAGCCAATTGCCCTGTCGGTCCTTGACGGAGTCGCCGGGCGTGCCCGCAGACAGATCGTATTGCTGGCCGATGAGGAAGATCCCTCGGCGCGCGTCGGCGGCATCGAACGCGTTGTACACGTCCGCCGCGGTCGCGAAACCGTTCCACGGCGCGGGGGTGAACTGGTTGTAGTGCAGCGCCCGCATCACGAAATTCAGCCCCAGGCCGTCCGATGCCAGGCTCTTGACGACGAAGATATTCTCTTTCGAAGCGTGGTTGGTGGCGCGGAACGCTTTCGGGAACGAGTCCTCCAGCTGGTACAGGCCGGAGTTGAGGACGCTGTCCACCCAGGCGAGGGCGGCGTCGCAGGCCGTCCCGCCGCCCACCGGGACTGTCAGACACGAATTATAGCCCGTGGCATTGATCCCGACGTCTTTCGTGAAGACCGCGGCGTTGAGATACATGTTCGCCAGGACCGCCGCCGTCGCGCCCTTGGTCATGCGACCGCGGTTGGCGTCGTCCCAGGTGGCGGGCAGGTCGGCGCGGGCCGCGGTGAGCTCCGACACGATGAACTGGAACAGCTCGGCGCGCGTGGCGCGCGCATGCGGCTTGTAATCGTTGACGGTCACGATCGGAACGCCGCCGAACAGGTCCATCAGCTGGTAGTAGTAGTAGGCGCGGAGCGTCCGGGCCTCGGCCACGATCGTCGCCTGCCCGGGCACGCTCACCTTCTGCATCGCCTCGAGCAGCGCGTTGGCGCGGGCGACCCCGGTGTACGCATCCGACCACGCCCCGTTGAGGTCTTCGAGCCCCGAGGGACTGCTCGCCCCCCACAGCTGGCGGTGAATCTCCAGCCAGCGGCCGTTGTCGTACCAGTCCGAGCCACGCGTCGGCACGATCAGCTCGTCCGAGCTGATCTCGCTGAGGTTGTAATAGCCCCACGTCGTATTCTTGAGCTCCGAGTACACCCCCGCCAGCCCCGCCAGCACTTCCGCCTGATTGCGGTAGAAGTTGCCCGGCGTGATAGCGCTCGAAGGCGTCTCATCGAGGTTGGTGCACGCCTGCGGCACCCACGACAGCAGCAGCAGCGCGCCGATCGCCACCGCGCGCACCGAGTACGTCACAGATGATGTGGTCATAGGACGCTCCTCAGAACGCGACCCGCAGGCCGCCCGTGATGGTACGGGGCCGCGGATAGCTGAGATAATCGACGCCGCGCACGCCCAGGCCCTGGTAGCCGGCCTGGACTTCCGGATCGTACCCTGAATACCCGGTCAGTAAGAGCAGATTGTCGCCCGACAGGTACGCCCGGGCGCTCCGCGCCCCCGCGAATCCGGGGAGCGTGAGCTGGTACTCCACCGTGAGGTTCTGTAGCCGCACGAACGAGCCGTTCTCGATCCACCGGGAGGAGAACACGGCGGGATCCCTGATGTCGGTTGGGTCGTTCAGTGCCGTCGCCAGGAAATTCTTGCCCTGGAGTGCGTCGCTCTTCGTACCATAGACGAGGGCGGTGTTGTTGAAGACGTCCTGGCCGACTTCGGCCCGGATCAGGGCGCTGATATTGAACTTCCCAAAACTCAGCTGGCTGTTCAGGCCGATCGTGAAGTCCGGATTAGCGTTGCCAATAACGCGGTAGTCGGCGGCGGTGATCCCCGTCGCCGTGGTCACGCATGTCGGGCTGGCGGAGCAGCGGAACAGCTGTTTGCCCGCCGTGTCCCATCCCACGAACACTGGCCCGTAGAACGTTCCGAGCGGATGCCCCGCAAAGATGCGCTGGGAGTTCTGCCCGGTTTGGCCCTGGCCGCTCACGCCGCCCGTGTTGAGGAAGGTGAAGGGGCCGAGATCGATGACCGTGTTCCGCTCCATCGCAAACACGAGTCCCGCGTTCCAGCTCAGCCCGGGGCGGGACACCGCGACGGCGTCCAGTGAGAGCTCGAGCCCGCGGTTGCGAATCTTGCCCACGTTCTCGAGCCGCGTGGACGCGGGCGCCGGTGGCGGGATCGTCACCGTCAGCAGCAAGTCCTTCGTGTTCTTGACGTAGTACTCCTCGCGAGGAGAATTTGGGACGCATACGGCGGGACGGCGGGGTTCCCCTGCAGGCCCCAGCCGACCCGCAGGCGCAGGTCCGACAGCGACAACGGGGCGTTCGCCATGAAGGGCTCGCGGCTCAGGTGCCACGAGGCCGACAGCGCCGGGAACAGCGCCCACTTGTGATCGATGCCGAACTGCGACGCCCCGTCGTAGCGCAGCACCCCGGTCACGTAATACTTGTCCCCGAGGTTGTAGTTGGCCCGCGAGAAGAAGGAGACGAACACCCGATCGTTGCGGTACGAGTACGGCGGGAAGAGCACCGCGGCGGCACCGAGGTTGTAGAAGCTGAACTTGTCGGTGACGTAGCCGTGCCCCTCGGCGCCGAACTCCGAGGTCGTGTACTTGCTGTATTCGTAGCCGCCCACGACGTCCAGGCCGTTGGCGCCGAGCTGCCGGCGCACCGTCAGCAGCGTCTGCAGCGTCACCGCCGCGTTGTCGCGGTTCACCTGGCGCGCCAGCCCGTTCCACTGGGCCCCGACCGGACTCGCCGCGGGGAGGTAGATCTGCGTCAGGCCGCCCGCGCGGTCCACCCCGACGTTCACCTGCCCCGTCACCCCGCGGAGGACGTCCACCTCGGCCGACACATTCCCGCGCGTGCGGACCGAGTGCCCGAACTCCTGGACCTGATTCGCCATGGCGACCGGATTGCGCACCGACCGCGACCCGGGACCGATCTCGTAATAGTGCACTCCGAGGGAATCGGAGTACGTGATCGGACGCGTCGGGTTGAACACGGCCACGTTCTGGAACACGCCGCCTTCGAAGCCGCCGCCCGTCTCGTACGGGAGGTAATCGTTGTCGACCTGGGAAGTGGTCACGTTAAGTCCGAGGCGCAGGCGATTGTCGAAGGCATTGTGCGTCGCATTGAGGCGCCCCTGAATGCGTCTGAGACCGCTCGAGATCGCCACGCCCTCCTGGTTCATGTAGTTCAGCGACGCGCGATACCGCGTGTCCTCGCTGCCCCCCGTGAACGACACATTGTGATTGTGCGTCACGGCGCTGCGGGTCACCGCGCGCTCCCAATTCGTATTCGCCGTACCCAGGTTCGCGGGAAGGAGGAAGCTCGAATCCATGCCCTTGGTCGGATCCGCATTGTGCAGCAGTACCTGCTGTTGGACGAACTGCCGGTATTGATCCCCGTTCAGCACGTCCAGATAGCGGTACGGGCTGGCCATCGCCACGTAGCCGTCGTACTCCACGCCCGCCCCGGCCACGCTGGTGCCGTGCTTCTTCGTCTCGATCAGGACGACGCCGTTGGCGGCGCGGCTGCCGTAGATCGCCGTCGCCGAGGCGTCCTTGAGGACCGTGATCGAGCCGATGTCCGACGGGTTGAGCAGGTTCAGCGGGCTGCGGGGAAGCGGCGGGTCACCGCCGATGCCGAAAATCGACGCTTCGGTCTGCGCGCTGTTGATCGGCACGCCGTCGATCACATACAACGGCTCGTTCGACGCGCTCAGCGACGTTCCGCCGCGGATGCGCACCTGGGCGCCAGTGCCTGGCTCGCCGTTGTTCTGGATCACCTCGACGCCGGCCGCGCGACCCTGGAGCATCTGGTTGACGTTCGTCGTCACGCCGACGTTCGCCGCGTTGGGATCGATCGTCGCGACCGAGCCGGTGATCGCCTCGCGGCGTTGCGTGCCGTACCCGGTCACGACCACCGCTTCGAGGATCGTCGCCGACTGATGGAGGACGAATTGCACGGATGACGCGCCGCCCGCCGTCACCGTGACGTCCTGCTCTTGCGGCAAGTACCCGATGCGCGCCGCGCGCAGCCGGTGCGGGCCGGCCGAGACGGCCCCGAGGACGAAGCCCCCGTCATTGCGCGTCACCGTCCGGAGCGACGTGCCCACGATCGACACGTTGACCCCGCTCAGGGGTTGTCGGCTCGTGCTGTCGATGACTTGTCCGGTGATGGTGCCTGTGGAGTCCTGCGCGCGGAGAGGTACTGCACACAACAGACTCCCGACGAGTACGGGAATGACGTGACGGACCAGTGGCATACGCCTGCCCTCGGAGAAGGTGGG
>WNGD01003256.1_pt1 | contig 16612 bp, 17 predicted proteins | sample 5400671 | NCBI WGS metagenome assembly WNGD01 (sample SAMN13153369, study PRJNA577476) | soil metagenome | isolation source: 40 cm soil or saprolite under grassland replicate 2 | place: USA:California | collected 2016-06-15 | reverse complement strand
TCGTGTCGAGCACCCTGGAGCAGGTCGATTGGAACGCGGAACTCGTGCGCGGGGATCTGGGCAAGGCCGTTCAGCAACTCAAGCGGGAGTCGGGCAAGGGACTGTTCGTGGGAGGTGTGAAGCTCCCACTGGCGTTGACCGAGCTGGGATTGATCGATGAGTACGAGTTCGTGGTGCATCCCAGGCTCGCGGGCCACGGGCCGACGTTGTTCGCGGGGCTATCGAAGCATGTCGACTTGGAAGCTCGTGAGCCGGCTGGAGTTCGGCTCGGGGGCAGAGGCGATGCGATACGAGCCGAGAAGGTAGCCATCGGGCTTGCTAGCCCGAGCCGGCCGCATCATGGAGCCCCAGCTCAACCCGCTGCCCACGCGTCGTCTCCAAAGCCCCAGCTGCAGCCACCATCCCACGCACACCACGACAGACCACTATTTAAGCGACACACCACTAGGGTGCGCCGCTCCCCCCGGTCCGGGGATCGTCCGATCGACGGGTACGCGCCCGCTGCGCCGAGTCTGCGTTCGTGTATCCGGGTGAGCACGTCAGCCTGAACGGAGAGGCGGACCAACCTGCCTCACCCGCCCGCTCGAGCGCGGATAGGCGCCCGCCATACCTCCGGTAGCCTGGGTTACCCATGGCTGATCGTGCCTTCAACTTCGCCCCCGGTCCCGGGATCTTGCCGCTCCCGGTCCTGGAAGAAGCGCGGCGCGATCTCGTGTCCCTCCCGGGTATCGGCGCCTCCGCATTGGAGGTCGGTCATAGGAGTGCCTGGTTCACCTCGGTGATCGAGGAGGCGGATTCCAACCTCCGCCAGCTGCTCGCGATCCCGGGGGGCTACCACGTGCTGTTCTGCCAGGGCGGAGCGTCGATGCAGTTCTCGATGGTCGCGATGAACCTGCTCCGGGGGACCGGGGCGGCTGCCGACTACGTGATCACCGGATCGTGGGGCTCGAAGGCCATCGCGGAAGCCCGGAAGGAGGGGGCCGTCCGGGTCGCATGGACGGGCGCTGATGAGGGGTTCATCCGCGTCCCCGGGCCTGATGAGCTGTTGGGATCGATCGGGAGCACGGCCGCGTACGTCCACGTGACCAGCAACGAGACCATCCAGGGCGTCGAGTTCCCCACCACGCCCATCGTCCCCGACAACGCTTCGCTCGTCGCCGACGTCTCGTCCGACTTCCTCTCCCGACCGATCGACATCGGACGCTACGGGCTGCTGTACGCGGGCGCCCAGAAGAACGCCGGGCCGGCCGGCGTCACCGTGGTCATCGTCCGAGACGATCAGCTGGACCGCATCCCGGACGGTCTCCCGGCGACCCTCGATTACCGGACGTACATCGAGCACGGTTCGCGCTACAACACGCCGCCCGTCTTCGCGATCTACATCGTGCTGCTCGTCACCCGGTGGCTCCGCGATGACGTCGGCGGTATCCAGGCGATGCACGCGCGCAACCGCGACAAGGCGAAGCTCCTCTACGACATCCTGGACGAGTCGCCGGCCTTCTTCCGCGGCCATGCGCAGACCGATGCACGGTCGCTGATGAACGTGACCTTCCGTCTGCCGTCTGAGGACCTTGAGGCGAGATTCGTCGCCGAGGCTGCGGAGGAGGGCCTCGTCGAGCTGAAGGGTCACCGCAGTGTCGGTGGGATCCGGGCCTCGATCTACAACGCGATGCCCCGCGAAGGGGTCGAAGCGCTCGCCGCGTTCATGCGCGAGTTCCGGGAGCGCGCGGGTGACGCCGAGACCGAGGGGCGACCTACGAGGAGCTGACGAACCTCGCGATCGCAGGTATCTCAGGCGGCAACCCAGGTCCCGCCGCCGAGCTCTTCCGCCATCTGAGCGAACACCTCCGTGTGACGGTCGACATCCTCGCCGGTCGTGGCGGGAGACATCAACGCCATGTTGTGGAACGGCGTCATCAGGACGCCGCGGTTCAACAGGTAGAGGTGGATGAACGGATCGACCTCGTCGTCCTGCCCCGCGGCGGCCTCGGTCCCGTTCCGGGCGCGCTCCGGCCGGAACAGGTACTCCACCCGGCATCCGAGCCGAACCGCGTGCCACGGAAGTCCTCGAGCCGTGATGACCTCTTGGACGCCTTGCTCGAAGCGCTCCCCGAGCGAGATCATCCGGTCGAAGGCTTCGTCGGTCAGGACCTCGCCCAAGGTCGCCCGCATCGCGGCCAGCGACAGGGCGTTGCCTGCGAGGGTTCCACCGATCCCGCCGACGTCGGCGTTCTTCCAGTCGGTGTGCTCGTAGATCCGCTGCGAGACCGCCTCGGTGAGGCCGTAGGCGGCGCTGGGGATGCCGGCGCCGAGCGTTTTGCCGATCGTCACGATGTCGGGCTTGAGATTCCACGCCTTGGTGCATCCGCCGGGTCCGGCGCTGATCGTGTGGGTCTCGTCGATCAGCAGCAGGGTCTCGTACTTGGTGCAGAGCTCGCGGACCGCCTCGTGGTACCCGGGGTCCGGCAGCACGATCCCGATGTTCGTGAGGGCCGGCTCGAACAGGCAAACGGCGACGTCGCGTTCGGCGAGCGCTCGCTCGAGACCTTCGAGATCGTTGAGCTCGACCACCCGGGTGGTCTCGGTGAGCGGCACGGGCTTGCCAAGGTTCCCCTCGCGCGTGACGACGTTGCCGGCGGCATCGAGCGTCGCAAAGGTCTCGTCGACCGAGCCGTGGTAGTTCCAGTTGTGGACGACGATCTTGGAGCGATCGGTGATCTGGCGTGCCCACCGGATCGCGAACCGATTGGCGTCCGTGGCGGTCAGGCAGAACTGCCAGTACGGGACGCCGAACCGTCGGGCCATCTCCCGGCCGACCCACGCAGCGTCTTCGGTCGGCAACATCAGGGTGATCCCTCGCGCCGCTTGCTCCGCGATGGCATCGAGTGACACCTTCGGCGCGTGTCCGGCCATGCCGCCCGTGTCTCCCAGACAGAAGTCCACGAACGCGTTCCCATCCACATCCCAGAACCGCGCGCCCTCGGCTCGATCGACGAAGACGGGATGGTCACCGGGCCAGCGCGTCATCCAGTTCATCGGCACCCCGAAGAGCAGCGACGAGCGCGCATCCTCCGCGAGCTCTCTGGATCGGGGGTGGCGCTCGCGGAACAGGCCTCGCTCGCGCTCCATCAGTTCGTGGAGCCGTGTTCGGTCGATCGTCGTCATTCGGTCCTCCTCAACCGGCTGCGCGAAGTCTATTCGGCGGTACCATCGCGCGATGGCCCGCGCCCGCCGGCTCGCGTGTTCCCTCCTTTCGGCGTGCGTCGCGATAACAGGGCTGGCGAGCCCCGCACAGGCCCACACGACCGCACAGGCCCACACGACCGCACGACCACTCGCCACTCCACCGGCATGGATCCGCGACATCCGAGCTGCGATCGGGGATCGCCCGGTATCGGTCGCCATCGGGAAGGATGGGGTGTTCTGGTTCCGCCACCTCGGCTGGGTCCGCCGTCCACCGGCATCGAACGAGAAACTCCTGCTCTCGATGGCCCTGTTCGATCGGTTCGCTCCGGAGAAGACGATCCACACGGACGTCAAGGCCAGCTCGGGGCCGGACGCGCACGGGATCGTGCACGGGGATCTCTGGATCAAAGGGCATGGTGATCCGGAGATCGATGACGGGCGGATCGCAGCACTGGCCCGCGTCGTTTCCGCCGCCGGCGTGCGTGCCGTCCGCGGCTCCGTGATGGGCGACACCGGTCCGTTCGCGCGGGACTGGTTCGCCCCCGGATGGAAGGACTACTTCCCTAAGTACTACATCCCGCTGCCCACCGCCCTGACGTTCCGGCAGAACACGGACACGCACGGCGTTCACGTAACCGACCCGGAACGTCGAGCGGCGAAGAAGCTGACCGCAGCACTCGAGAAGCGCGGGGTCGCGGTGCGCGGCAAACCGGGGATGGGCCACGCGCCTCCCGGTCTCAAGCCGGTCGCGCAGACCGTTTCGTCGCCGCTGCGGACCATCATCCGACGGATGGACCTGCGATCACGGAACTTCTGGGCCGAGGTGTTGGGCAAGTACCTGGGTGCCGACGAATGGGGGCGAGGCACGATCGCGGCCGGCGCCCGGGCGATCGATCGGTTCACCGACTCGCGGGGCCAGGACTTCACGTTGCACGACTCCTCAGGGCTCAGCTACGCCAACCGGACGACGACCCCGGGGATCCTCCAGTTGTTGTGGGATGCCGACGGCGAAGCCTGGGGCGGCGTCCTGCGTTCGTCGCTCCCCGCCGGGGGGCAGGGAACCCTCAAGGACCGACTCACGAACGTTCGGATCCGTGCGAAGACGGGAACGCTCGACGACACCTCGGCGCTCTCGGGTTGGGTATGGCTGCAGCGCACGGGAGGATGGGCCGAGTTCTCGATCCTGTCGAGCGGCTTCAACGAGTGGACCGCGAAGACGATCGAAGACCGCATCGTGCGCATCGTCAGCGCAGGTGCGACCGACCCAACGCACTGAGCGAGCCGGGATCAACGCTCGTCGAGACCGGTGTCCCTCGTGCTGTCGCGAGACTGTTCCTGTCGGAGCTCGGAGACCGCCCGCTTCGCCGCATCCGGATGATCGCCGTAGTCCACGATCCTCGGACGGGCTATCAGATACGCGATCGCCCCGATCAGCGGGAGGACGAGGATCAGCAGGACCCACAGGATCCTCGCGCCCCCAGCTAGATCGGGCCGTCTGATCACGTCGACGATCGCCGCGATGTCGATGATGACGACGACCACACCGGCTACCCACAGCAGGACCCCCATGCGCACCTCCACGCGTGACTCGATGTCTCAGAGGTCGCGAGCGTAACGCACGATCGGCAGGTTCGCGCACTCGATCTGGTGCGTCGAGATGCTGCTGTCCCAGACCCAACCGGCTTTCTCGTAGAACCGACGGCCGAGGTCGTTCGACTCGAGCACCCAGAGCGTGGCCCGCTCGAAGTCCACGGCGCGGAGGCGGTCGAGCGCTGGGTCCAGCAGCGCGCGGCCGACGCCGCTCCCCTGGACATCCTTCAGCACGTAGATGGCGCGGAGCTCGCCGGTCTCGGGCGTCGCCCCCTCGTCGCGCGACGGACCCGCGTTCGCGAACCCGAGGATGCGGCCATCCTCGCCGCATGCGACGAGGATGGCCGCCCTCGCCTCGGGGTTCTGGAACCACGCCGTCAGTCTTGCCTCATCCTCGGCGGCGGAAAGCCCATCGAGGATCTCGTCGGGGAGCTGGCCGCGGTAGGCCCAGCGCCATGACGCCACACGAACCTCGCCGATCGAACGAGCGTCGCCCGCGGTCGCGTCGCGGATGATCACGCTCACCCGCGGTCACTCTCGGGCGAGCGAGGGTGCAGCAGGCCGTACAGATACCCGTCGGTGAGCGCCTCCCACGAGGCCTCGATGATGTTCTCCGAGACGCCGACCGTGGTCCACGCCTGCTCACCGTCCGACATGTCGATCAGGACGCGAACGACGGCTCCGGTCCCGACGCTCTCGTCGAGTACTCGGACACGGAAGTCCTCGAGCTCCATCGTGTCGAGCTCCGGGTAGTCGTTCACGAGCGCCTTCCGGAGCGCGTTGTCCAGCGCACCGACCGGGCCCTGCCCTTCTGCGGACTCGATGTGCCTGGTGCCCTTGGTTCGGACCTTCACGGTCGCCTCGGCGAGCGGCGGCTCGTCGTCGGCGACGCGCTCCTCCACGTGCACCCGGTAGCTCTCGATCTCGAAGAACGGCTGCGACCAACCTGCCGCCCGACGCATCAGGAGGTCGAGCGACGCCTCCGCGATGTCGAACGTGTATCCCGCGGCCTCGCGCCGCTTGATCTCATCGACGGCCATCGGGATCGAGGCGTCGTCGAGCCGGACACCGAGCTCATCGGCCTTCATGCGGACCGTCGACCCGCCGCCGTAGTCCGAGGCGACCACGCCTCGACGGTTCCCCACCACTTCAGGATCGATGTGTTCATAGGCGCGGGACAAACGCGCGACCCCGCTGGTGTGCAGGCCGGCCTTGTGGGTGAACGCGTGCCGGCCGGCGTACGGCTGATGCGAGTCCGGAGCGACGTTGGCGACCTCGGCGACGTAGTGCGCCAGCTCGGTGAGATGCTCCACCGCGCCGGCCGGGAGGGCGTCGGCCACGCCCATCTTCAGCACGAGGTCCGCCGTGATCGGGATCAGGTCGGCGTTGCCGGTCCGTTCGCCGTACCCGTTGATCGTGCCCTGCACCTGGAAGACCCCGGCATCGACAGCGATCAGCGAGTTGGCGACCGCACAGCCCGCGTCGTTGTGGACGTGGATCCCCAGCGGCACGTTCGTTCGTTCGGCGACCGCCGTGACGATCCGGGCAACGTCGAACGGCAGCATCCCGCCGTTCGTGTCGCACAGGACCAGGCGCTCGGCTCCGGCTTCCTCCGCGGCGGCGAGCACCCGCATCGCGAACGCGGGGTCCGTCACGTATCCATCGAAGAAGTGCTCCGCGTCGAAGAACACGCGCCGGCCCTGGTCCCGCAGGAACGCAACGGAGTCGCGGACCATCGCGACACCCTCGTCCAGATCGGTCCTGAGCGCCTGGGTCACATGGAGGTCCCAGGCCTTGCCGACAAGGCACACGACTTCCGTACCGGCGCCGAGCAGGTCGCGCAGCGCCCGCGACGTGGTCACTTCCTCCCCCGCCTTGCGGGTCATCCCGAAGGCCGTGAGCTGTGCGTGCTTGAGGATCTCCTTCGAAGCGAGCGAGAAGAACTCGGTGTCGCGCGGGTTCGCGCCGGGCCAGCCTCCCTCGACGAAGGGGAAGCCGACCTGGTCGAGCTTGTGCAGGATGCGGAGGCGATCGTCGATCGAATAGCTCAGGTCGGCGCGCTGGGCACCGTCACGGAGGGTCGTGTCGTAGAGCTCGACGGCCCGCTTCGCGTCGCTCATGATGTGGCACCCTCGACGACGAGGTCCCCGACCTCCGAGGTCGCGTAGCCCATCTCGCCCGCGCGCATGCTCTTCATCCGCTGGGTCGCGTAGCCGATCCCTTCGTGCACGCGGTCGGCCGCCTTCTCTTCATCGAGGGACGCAAGCAACATCTGCACGGCGGCGATCGCAGCCAGCGGGTTGATCGTTCCCTTGCCGGCGTGATCCGGCGCCGTGCCGCCGATCGGTTCGAACATCGACACGCCGTCCGGCGCGATGTTCGCCCCGGCCGCAACGCCTATCCCGCCCTGGATCATGGCCCCGAGGTCCGTGATGATGTCGCCGAACATGTTGTCGGTGACGATCACGTCGAACCGGCTCGGCTGGTCCAGGAAGTAGATGCACGCGGCATCCACGTGGACGTAGTCGGTCTGCACGTCCGGGAACTCCGAGGCCACCTCATCGACGACACGCTGATACAGATCGCCGGCGAAGGTCAGCACGTTCGTCTTGTGCACGAGCGTCAGGTGCGTCCGGCGGTTGGACGCCACGTCGAAGGCGTAGCGCACGATCCGCTCCACGCCGTGCCGGGTGTTGATCGACTCCTGGACCGCGATCTCATGCGGCGTTCCCTTCCGGTGGAAGCCGCCCGCTCCGGTGTACAGGCCCTCGGAGTTCTCACGTATGACGACGAAGTTCACGTCGTCCTCCGTGTGCGACGGCACCAGCGTCTGCACGCCGGGGTAGCGGATCACGGGGCGGAGGTTGACGTATTGATCCAGCTCGAAGCGGATCCGAAGGAGCAGGTCGCGCTCCAGGATCCCCGGCCGCACGCGCCGGTCCCCGACCGCGCCGAGGAGGATCGCGTCGCACCCCTTGAGTCCCGCGAGCTCCTCCTCGGGAAGGACCTCGCCGGTCCGGAGGTACCGGTCGGCGCCGAGGTCGAACTCCACCCGTTCGACCTCGAAGCCGTCGCGGACGGCCTCCAGGACCTTGAGCCCCTCGGCGACCACCTCCGGACCCGTCCCATCGCCACGGATCACGCCGATCCGGTGGGTCAAGACGCGACCCCGTCGGGTGGTCCCTCGTCGCCGGCTTGCATCTGCAGGGCTCGATTGATCGCCGCCAGGTAGGCCCGGGCGCTGGCCTCCACCACGTCGGTCGCGACCCCGCGGCCGGTGACCCGCCGCCCGCCGACGTCCAGCTGGACCACGACGTCGCCTAACGCGTCGGAGCCGCCGGTGACGCTGGAGACGTTGAACGCCACGAGCCGAGGCTCCACCCCCGCCGCGCGTCCGATCGCGCCCATGACGGCGTCGATCATGCCGTCGCCCATGGCCGACTCCTCGATCGGTTCCTCGCCGCGCCGGAGCCGGACCGTCGCTGTCGGGGCTAGATGCGTGCCGCCGCCGACCTGGACCGCCTCGAGGACGAGAAGATCCTCCTTCCCGCTGCCGATCTCCTCCGTCACGATCGCCTCGAGGTCGTGGTCCGTGAGAGTGATCTTGCGATCCGCGAGGTCCTTGAAGCGCGCGAACGCGCGGTTGAGCTGTGCATCTTCCAGCGTGATCCCGAGCTTCTGGAGGGCGTCGGCGAACGCGTGTCGTCCACTGTGCTTGCCCAGGACGAGTCGGTTCCCCTCCAGGCCGATCTCCAGCGGATCCATGATCTCGTAGGTGGCCCGGTTCGCGAGCATCCCGTGCTGATGGATCCCGCTCTCGTGCGCGAAGGCGCTGGAGCCCACGACCGCCTTGTTCGGCTGGACGCCGTAGCCCGTCGTCATGGAGACCAGTCGCGACGTTCGCACGATCTCCTTCAGGTTCAGTCCGTGTCGCACGCCGAGGTGCTCGCCGCGCGTGCGGACGATCATCGCGACCTCTTCGAGCGAGCAGTTCCCCGCGCGCTCGCCGATCCCGTTCACGGCAACCTCGATCTGCCGGGCGCCGTTCTCGATCCCGGCCAGCGCGTTCGCGACCGCCAGACCGAGGTCGTTGTGACAGTGGGTCGAGATCACGACGTCGTCGGGAACGGCCTCGCGGACGGTCCGCACCAGCTCGCCGAACTCGCTGGGCGTCGCGTAGCCCACCGTGTCCGTGATGTTGATCGTGGTGGCCCCGCGCGTGACCGCGACGCGGAAGCACTCCAAGAGGAAGTCGAGCTCGGTCCGGGTCGCATCCTGCGCGGAGAACTCGACATCCTCCGTATAGCTCTTCGATAGGCGGACGTTGTCCTCGATCGCCTGCAGGACCTGCTGCGGGCTCATCCGCAGCATCGATTCGCGCTGGACGTCGGACGTCGAGATGAACGTGTGGATCCGCCACCGCTCAGCGCCCTTGAGGGCCTCGGCGGCGCGCTCGACGTCGCCGGTCGCCGTTCTCGCGAGCGCGGCGATCACCGGCCCGCGCACCGAGCTCGCGATCTGGCGGACGGCATCGAACTCGCCGGGTGACGAGACGGGGAACCCCGCCTCGATGACGTCAACGTTGAGTCGCGCGAGCTGCTCGGCGATCTCGAGCTTCTCGGGTTGGGTGAGCGCGATGCCCGGCGCCTGCTCGCCGTCGCGCAGGGTCGTATCGAAGATCCGTACTACGTCAGGGTCTGCGTCCATCAGCTCGGCACCTTCTTCTTCTCGGACTCCAACCAGGGCATCATCTGGCGCAGCTGCCGTCCCACCTGCTCGAGCTGGGATGTCTGCGCCTGCTGCCGAAGTCGCAGGAATTGCGGGAAGCCGGCGTCGGCTTCGGCGATCCATCGCTTGGCGAACGAACCGTCCTGGATCGCGGCCAGCACCTGCTCCATCGCCTCGCGCGACGGGCCGTCGACCACCTTCGGGCCGCTCTGGTAGTCGCCCCACTCGGCGGTATCCGACACCGAGTAGCGCATCCAGGACAGCCCGCCCTCGTAGATCAGGTCGATGATCAGCTTGAGCTCGTGCAGGCATTCGAAGTACGCGATCTCCGGCTGGTAGCCGGCCGCGACCAGCGTGTCGAAGCCGTTGCGGACGAGCTCCGAGATCCCACCGCAGAGCACGGTCTGCTCGCCGAACAGGTCGGTCTCCGTCTCCTCCTTGAAGGTGGTCTCGATGATGCCGGCGCGCGCGGCGCCGATGGCGGAGCCGTAGGCGAGCGCGCGCGCTCGCGCCTTGCCGGTCGCGTCTTGCTGGACCGCGACCAGCGCCGGCGTCCCGATCCCCTGCTCGTAGGTGCGGCGGACGAGGTGTCCGGGCCCCTTCGGCGCGATCATCGTGACGTCGACCCCGGCGGGGGGAACCACCGTGCCGAAATGCACGGAGAACCCGTGCGCGAACATGAGCATGTCGCCGTCCTTCAGGTTCGGGGCGATCTCGGACGCGTACACCGCACCGTGCGAGGTGTCCGGCAGGACGACCATCGCGACGTCCGCCTCGCGGACCGCGTCAGCGATCTCCAGGACTCGGAGGCCGGCCTCCTCGGCCCTCGGGCGGCTCGAGGATCCCGCGCGGAGTCCGACGCGCACGTCCAGCCCGCTGTCCCTCAGGTTCTGCGCGTGGGCATGGCCTTGTGAGCCGTACCCCAGCACCGCGATCTTCTGATCCGCCAGTACGCCCGGGTCGGTGTCCTTCTCGTAGTAGATCGTGGCCATCTCGGTTCGCCTTCCCTCAGTCAGTCGTTCGCCGCTCGGAGGACACGCTCACGGATCCCCCGGTCACCGCGCCCGAGCGCGATCCGCCCCGTCCGCGACAGCTCCACGATCCCGAAGTCATCCAGCAGGGACAGGAGCGCCTCGAGCTTGTCGGGCTTCCCGGTCGCCTCCACGGTGAGCGTGGACGCCGTGACGTCGACGATGTTGACCCGGAACACCTCGGCGATCTCCATCACCCGCGCACGATCGTCGCCCGACGCCCGAACCTTGACGAGCATCAGCTCGCGCTCGACCGCCGAACCCGGCTCGTGCTCGAGGATCTTGATCACGTTGATCAGCTTGTTGAGCTGTTTCGTGATCTGTTCGAGCGGCTTCGTGTCCACGTTGATCACGATCGTCATCCGCGACAGCCCCGAGGACTCCGTCGGCCCCACCGCGAGCGAATCGATGTTGAACCCGCGCGCCGAGAAGAGGCCGGCGACGCGGGTGAGCACGCCGGGCTTATCCTCGACGAGGACCGAGATCGTGTGGAGCGTTCCGCCGCCTCGCGCACCGTTGCTCATACGATCGGTGCCTCCGCGGGATCGCTGGTGGGCGTGGCGCCCTCGGGATCCAGGATGATGTCGTCGTTCGACGCGCCGGCCGGGACCATCGGGAAGACCATCTCCCGCGGATCCACTCGGAAGTCGATCACCACGCTGCGGTCTTCCACCGAGAAGGCCTTCTCGATCACCGCGTCGACCTCGCCCGGATGATCCGCGCGGAGCCCGACCGCTCCGTACGCCTCGGCGAGCTTCACGTAGTCCGGAACGTCGGGGTCGAGGTACACCCCCGAGTACCGCTCCGCGAAGAACAGCTCCTGCCATTGGCGGACCATGCCCAGGTAGCCGTTGTTCAGGATCGCGGTGATGAACGGGATCTTCTCGGTGGTGCTCGTGGCGAGCTCCTGCGCGGTCATCTGGAAGCAGCCGTCGCCGTCGATCGCCAGCACGCGCTTGCGCGGTTGCCCGACCTTGGCACCCATCGCCGCCGGGACGGCGAACCCCATCGTCCCGAGTCCGCCCGAATTGATCCAGTGCCGCGGATGCTCGAAGCGCCAGTACTGCGACGCGTACATCTGATGCTGCCCAACGCCGGCGACGACGATCGTGTCGTCGTCGGCGAGCGCGCGGAGTCGCTCGACGCAGTACTGCGGCTTGAGCGGCCCATCGGGTTGCTGGTCGTAGCGGTACGGGAAGCGCCGCTGCCAATCCGCGAGCTGCCCGAGCCAGCCCGAGCGATCCGGTACCCCGCCGGCCTCGTGCTGACGTGCGTCCAACTCGGCGGCGAGCTTCCCGATCACGTCCTTGCAATCGCCCACGATCGGCACGTCGGCCGCGCGGTTCTTCCCGATCTCCGCGGGGTCGATGTCCACGTGGATCACCTTCGCGTCCGGGGCGAACGCCGCAAGCTTCCCCGTCACCCGGTCGTCGAAGCGGGTCCCGAGCGCCACGAGCACGTCCGACTTCTGGATCGCGGTGACGGCCGTGTAGTTGCCGTGCATCCCCGGCATCCCCAGGCACAGCTCGTTCGAGTCGGGGAACGCTCCCCGCGCCATCAGCGTGGTGACGACCGGGAGCCGGCCGACGGTCGCGAGCTTCGCGAGCTCGGCGTGCGCGTCGGCCTTGATCACCCCACCGCCGACGTAGAGCACGGGCTGCTTCGCGGCCATGATCAGCTTGACGGCCTCCACGACCTGCCGTTGGTTGCCCTTCGTCGTGGGCCTGTACCCCGGGAGGTTGATGCGCTCGGGCCAGCTCCAGGTCGTCTCCGAAAGGAGCACATCCTTCGGGAGATCGATCAGGACGGGGCCCGGGCGGCCGGTCGCGGCGATGTGGAACGCCTCCCGCACGGTCTCGGCGATCAGCGCGGGGTCCTTCACCAGGAAGTTGTGCTTGGTGATCGGCATCGTGATGCCCGTGATGTCCGCCTCCTGGAAGGCGTCGTTGCCGACGACGGGGGTGGGCACCTGACCCGTGATCGCGACGATCGGCACCGAGTCCATCTTCGCGTCGGCGATCGGCGTGACGAGGTTCGTCCCGCCGGGGCCCGACGTCGCCATGCACACCCCGACCCTCCCGGTGGCCCACGCGTAGCCCTCCGCCGCATGGCCCGCGCCCTGTTCGTGGCGACACAGGATGTGCCGGATCGACGAGCCGTCGACCAGCGGGTCGTAGATGGGCATGCTGGCCCCGCCCGGGATGCCGAAGATCACCTCGACCCCCTCGTGTTCGAGCGCCCTGAGGAGGGCCAGGGCACCGGTGACCTTCATCGGGCGGCCGCTTCCCGGTCCTCGACGGGTCCGGTCTCGACCCGACGGACCGTCGCCTGGAGCCGGTGCGCCAGGTTCCTGCACGCGCGCTCGAACTCCCACGGGGTCCAGTCGCGCCGGCGGAGTTGCAGCACGTCCGCCGCCTGCTCTTCGTCGAGACCGAACCCACCGCCCATGTACACGACCTCGGAGGACAGGTAGCGATCGACCACCGTGCGAGTGCTGGAGTCCGCGGTCTCGACCGTGACCTGTCCCGGGCCTTCCCACAGCACGCTCGCGACGACGGTGCCGTTCCGTTCGAATTCGTACCTCATCGTGACTCCTTCCTTCGGCGCCTTCGGCGCTGGCTTTGCCGCTGATCCACCGCTCGGCGTATATCCGAAGCCGGGGTAGAAAAAGCCCCTCGCGTGGCGAGGGGCGTCTGGCGCGGGGGTCTGTCGGGCTATCGCCCGCCCGCGCCTATGCGATAAGTACGAGGCTGCTGCGTCCGGTCACAGCCATGGTTGACATGGTCTATTGAGTGTAGGGGCATCGGAAGTCGTGTCAACCCCGTTCGAAGGCGCGGCGCCCGATCGGGAGGCGATGCGTCCTCTCCCCCCTCGCTGGCTTGACTTCCCGTTCAGCTTGAGCGTACGCTTTGAGCACCTGCTCAAGATGAAGCGAGAGGAAAGGGGCGAACGATGCGGACGAACGGGAACGCCATCGCGGTGTCCGTGATCTACGTGGCGGTCGCGGTCGGGCTGACCGTGTGGCTGGCCAGGACCTTGTTCAACAACGGCGCCGCGTTCCTGCACGACGTGTTCGCCGATAAGCCCGAGCTGGCCGTCGCGGTCAACCGGCTGCTGGTGACCGGTTTCTACATGCTGAGCCTGGGGTACTCGCTGTACATCCTCCGGGCCTCGAGGGTCTACGACGGGTTCGAGGCCGTGACCTTCTTGATCAACCGGCTCGCACTGATGTTGGTGAGCCTCGCGGCGCTGCACTTCGTCAACGTGTTCGTGTTTTGGCGGATCCGCTCGCGCCGGGAGCAGCGCCATCTGCCGACGCCCGTGGCTCCCCAGGTCCACATCCCGCCGTCGCCTGCGAGCGGGTCGTAGCCATGGACCCTTCGGAGGTTCCCGACCGGGGCTCCGTCCCTTCGAACGAGGTGACGAGGCTCACGATCCTGTTCGACGAGAACTGTGCCTTCTGCCTCCGGTGTCGCGATTGGCTCGCGACGCAGCCGTGCCTCGTTGAGGTCGAGCTGATGCCTTCGGGATCGGAGGAGGCGCGCCGGCGCTTCGGTGCCGTCCCGTGGCTCGGCAAGGAGCTCGTCGTGGTCGACGATCGTGGCGAGGCTTGGGTCGGGCCCGCCGCGTTCCTCGTGTGCCTGTGGGCGACCGCGAGGTATCGGCCGTGGTCGTACCTTCTGTCGCGGCCGGGCTTCTCCCGGCACACCGAACGCTTCTTCATGCATGTGTCGAAGCGGCGCGATCGTTGGGCCGCATGGCTCTCGCGCAAGGATCCGAACTGCTCGTACTGCGACGGTGTCCGGATGCGGTGGGATCCGTGAGCGCGGAGCGCTCACGGGGGGCGCGTGGCGGCGCCGCGGAACGCGGCGCCGCCACGCGCGACCGCATCATCGAGGCGGCGCTTGGAACGGTGCGTGAGGAGGGCTTCGCCGAGACAACCGCGCGCGCGATCGCTCGGCGCGGGGGCTTCAACCAGGCGCTGATCTTCTACCACTTCGGTTCGGTCGACGAGCTGTTGCAGCAGGCCTTCGCCGATGCGTCCGAGCGCCAGGTGGCTCGCTACCGCGAGGCGATCGCAGAGGTGTCGTCGCTCCGGGACCTCGTCGCGATCGCGCGACGGCTCCACGACGAGGACATGGAGACCGGAGACGTCACGGCCGTGACCCAGTTGATGGCCGCCGCGACCGATCCCGATCGCGGTGGCGCATTGCTGGACCGCTTCGATCGGTGGATCGGTCTCGTGCAGGACGCCCTCGAACACGTCGGGAAGGCGTATCCGGTCGCGGCCGCTATCCCGACGCGCGAGGCGGCGTACGCGATCGCCTCGATGTTCCTCGGTGTCGAGCTGCTGTCGCGGCTGGATCCAGATCGGTCGGAGGCCGAGCCGGTCTTCGACATGATGGAGACGATCGCCGGGTTGATCGAGCAGCTCGCTCCGGCGCTCGGGGTTGCATGAGAGGATCGGCGTCAAGCCTCAGACGATGATCGACCTTGTCAGACCCCCCTCCTTCGTCGGTAGCATGGGGGACAGCATCCGTTGCCTCAGGAGGCGAGGCCATGAACATCGGCACGCAGCGTCGGACCGTCTTCATCGAGCCGGTCGAGGATCCCGAGTCTTCTCCTGTGAAGGAGCCAGCGCCGGCGATCGAGCCCGAACCTGCCGATCCACATCCGGAGGATCAACCCGAGCCCACTCGGTGAGCGGGCGATGGGCGATCGGTGGAATCGGATCCCGGATGGGATCGAGCCTATCGTCGGGTATCGAGCCTGGTACTACTCGATAGACCAGCGAGGAGCGCGACTGCATCCCCTTTTCCAGAGTTGGAGCGGCGTACGTTCGAGGGCCAGCGATTGGGAGGGTGCCTCGTGGGGGTGGGTGACGGCGACGTGTTCCCATGATGCCCGGTCGTGGCACGTCGCTCCTGAGGAACAGTGCACATGCGGCTTCTACGCCATGAGCACGCTCCAGCCTGTGGCAGAGCATGTCGCCTGGCTGGACGTGACGAGGCCGTTCGGGCCCGGTTGCACTTCCGGCGTGATCCTGGGACGAGTGGAGCTCGCGGGGAAGATCATCGAGCATGAGTGGGGCTATCGAGCGGAGCGAGCTCGCATCGTCGAGTTCATCCCGCTCGCAGGAACAGAGCGGTCCGTCATGATCCTGGCCGCCCGCTTGGGTGTCCCGATCGCGGAGCCGGTCGACATGCTCTCGGTGCAGGACAGGTTCGGCGCGTTGGCGCGGCATCCGCAGGGGACCCCACCCCGCTTCCGAGATTATGTGAAGGAGCACCGCTGGCTGGCTGCGACCTTCCTGGTGGGACTCGTGGTCGTTGCCATCCAGCCGGCCATGATCACGACCGTGACGCTTTTCGCCCTTCTGTTCGCGGATAGGCTCGATCGGAGTGTCGCCCCCAGGCAAACACCCAAGCCTCCTCCGAACCGCCCGAGTGGCGCTCCACCCCCTCGGCTGCCACGAGGTTCGCCGCCACCGGCGGCGTGATCCGGCAGTGACGACGATCTGCGTCTCAACGCGACCCTGCCGAACGAACGAGGGTGATCAGGCGCGCCAGTCGCCGAACGCCGAAACCGCGGCCGAGACGAGCGGACGTACATCGGTCCCATCCAGGATGAAGAGTCCGAGATCCGGCTCGGCGGGGTCGGGCCCGTAGCGACTAACGAGGAGCTCAGACCCATCCGGTGAGTACGCGACCGGAACGGTCTTGCCATCGGATGGCAGTTCGCGACGACGGGATCCGTCGCTGTCGATCGTCCAGAGCTTCATGACCGATCCATCCGATGTCGAGAGATCGACAGACGCATACACGATCTGCCGGCCAGAGCGGCCGCTGAACACGCTGCCGAAATACGTCGCCCCCAGGACGCTCAGCGGGCCGCTCGAGTGGTCGGGCGCGGAGCTCCTCGGAGAGGACATCCCGAAGGCCGTGGCCGCACACAAGCAGGAGGACGGCAAGGACCTCCATGTGGTCCGCAGCAGCGGGCTGATGCACACGCTGATCGAACACGACCTCGTCGACGAGTTCCGGCTCATGATCGACCCGGTCATCGTCGGCGGGAGG
>WNGD01003252.1_pt1 | contig 16620 bp, 12 predicted proteins | sample 5400671 | NCBI WGS metagenome assembly WNGD01 (sample SAMN13153369, study PRJNA577476) | soil metagenome | isolation source: 40 cm soil or saprolite under grassland replicate 2 | place: USA:California | collected 2016-06-15 | reverse complement strand
GTGGCTTTGAACGTCTCTGATCAGTCAGGCGGTGGAGCAATCAGTGGATTTAATCAGCACGATCGTATGGTCATGGGATTATTGCGAGCCGTTGCAGACGCTGTGATCGTTGGGGCAGGGACACTGCGGGCGGCCCCTCGTCACCGCTGGACCGCCCATCGTATCTACCCGGCTCTCTCCGCTGTATACCAGCAACTTCGGATTGACCTCGGGAAGCCGGAGCCGCCACTTAACGTAATTGTTACCGCGCATGGCGAGGTCAACCTCGACCTGCCGGTGTTTCAGTCCGGTGAAGTACCAGTGCTCATCGTCACGACCACGCAGGGCATGCAACGCATCTACGAACATAACATCCCATCATCAGTTCAGATCTCAAGCGTACAAAGCGCTGGCTCACTCAGTGCCCAGGCTATCTTAAAAGCTATATGCGATGTGCATCAATGCGAGATGATTCTGGTCGAGGGTGGCCCACAGTTGATGGGTGACTTCTTTGCAGAGCGCTTGCTGGATGAACTCTTCTTGACACTAGCCCCACAGATTGCTGGTCGAGACAACATCATTGAGCGACCTGGGCTTGTCGCAGGCCGCACTTTTGCGCCAGAGAATCCCCTCTGGGGAACGCTCATTGGGGTTAAACGTGGCGGAAGCCACCTGTTCCTGCGCTACGCATTTGAAACGCCGGAACACATTTGAACTTTTATACGAGACATTAAAGGCCCGGTACTACTGGAGAAATCTCTCCATATTTTTGTAAGGGCGGGAGAGAAGTGGTGTGGAGGAGGAACCATTGCGGTCCTTAGACAGGTAGGTGTTTTGAAAGGCCTTACGATGCCTGTAGAGGCAGGGGTGGCTGGGGGTGGATGCGGGGCCCCTTGCGGGAACCCTGTCTGGGGGACAGGTATCCTTGCGTCCCCCTCCACCGCGCTGGCTCCTTTCCTAAAAAACCTACCCGTGTAAGCCCTTGAGGTCGCCCTCGGAGTTCGTCAGCGGTATCACTAACAGTTATCTCAATAAGTGAGGTCAAATATCATGCCATTTGTCAAGCAGACGCTTCGGCCTCCCATCGAGGCCAGGAAAGTATTTATCGGCCGGACCAATGAGCAGCACTTTTTTATACAGCACATTCTCAAGCCTGAAGACCTTTCTTACAATGTTGTCTCGGTTTGGGGCGATGCTGGCGTCGGTAAATCGACTCTACTTAGCCGGTTGATAGACGAGGCTCACACCGCTAACTTCAAAGACTCCTGTCTGACGGCCCTGGTAGACGAGCGGCAGGGTACATCTGCACGCATTATGGAGCAATGGGCCATTCAATTACGCATGGCTGGTTATCCTCTCGCTGCATTTGAGAACGCCTTAGCTCTTTACAAGAAGGCTTTGCAAGAGTGGCAAGCTGAGCAAGAAGTCGCCCGCGCTGCTTTTTTGCGTCAGGTCTCTCATCCCTCTGGCACGGCTCGCGTCAAGGGTATACCCGTGATAGGCGGGTTATATGAAACAGTAGCCGAAGTAGCAGGTGAATCTTTTTGGAATCAGCGTCGTTCACTCCAACCGGCCAGCGGGACCGGACAACTGAAGGATCCCATCAGCGCTCTGACCCGGGCGTTTGTCGAGGATCTCAATCGGCTGACAACCACCCAGATACCACTTCAACCCAACCAGGCAAAGCGAGGGCTGCGGGTAATCCTTTTCTTCGACGGGTTTGAACTATCAGCAACTGAGATCGTTAACTGGCTATTCAACCATTTTCTAGGTGCCACCATCAACAACAACGTTGCACTGGTCGTGGCCAGCCATGAATCCATCGAGCACTTCCTTCCCAATGAGCAAAGCGTCTACTCAATGCACCTTGCACACTTCACCAGTAACGAAACGCGCATCTATTTTGTCGAGCATGGGATTACCCCGATAGACAGCATTACTACGATCTGGCAGTTTTCTGAAGGCTTGCCACTTGCCTTGAGCTTGCTGGCATTTGATCCTCAATCGAACATTGACCCAACAGTAGATGTGATGAGCAATGTCTTGCACTGGATAGAGAGAAAAGGGCGTATCAAACAGCAGTTGGCGCTGCATGCGGCTCTTTTCTCAAAGCCTTTTCACCAGGAAGACTTGACAGTCTTCCCATTCCTGCCTGAGCAGGAGCGCATCAGCCTTTATCACTGGCTGATCGGGGTTCCTTTCGTGCAGCATAGTCTCCTGGATGGGCGGCATCGCTATCACGACTTGGTCCAACAACAGTTGAGCTACACCCTTTCTCAGCTTTCTCCAGAGGAGTACCAGCTCACGCATCGAGCGTTGGCGAATTACTACCAGCGGCTGCTGGAGCAGATGCAGGCAGAAGAAGGGAAGAATATATGTTACTCAGCCAGGTGGCTGGAACTGGCGCTGGCGCTCGTGTACCAGCTTTTCTTCTTGCCGGACGAGGCCAGCCATCTTAGCGCTATCGAGCAAGTGATAACGATCGCTCATGAGACAAAACATGAGGGTGAAATCATCCGGGTACTACACGAGCTGTCTCAGAAACAGCCTGATAACCTGGTAACCGCCAATTCCCAACGCATTGCCAGGTTGCTTCTGCATTATTTTGAAACTGACCAGGCAAGTCAGGAATTTCTGGTTGCTGCAAGTAACCTGTTAGAGGAAGCAAGCCGTTCTCCGGCATTTTCACCAACACTGCTGGCACGTATCTACGGCAGACGGGGCATGGCGTACTTCTCCAGCAGCGAGTATCAACGAGCGATCGCGGACTTCGATCGCGCCCTGGCACTTGACCCCACATATGCCAGTGCCTATCTTCTACGGGGTATTGCATACTCCTCCCTCAGCGCCTATCAACAGGCTATCGAGAACTTTGACCGTGCGCTGGCGCTGGATGGCAGAAATACCTTCGCTTACGCCCATCGAGCTATCGCTTATAGAAAACTCAAAAACTACGAGCAGGCGATCGCGGACTTTGATCGTGCGCTTCTGCTCGATCCCCAACTTGACGGAGCGCAGCTCCTCCGCAGTCTGACGTACGAAGAGTTCGAGGAGGCTCGCAGGGGCCTGGGAGACTTTGACTACATTCTTGAGCTAAACCCTTATGACGCTCAGGCATACGCTTTGCGGGGCATGGCGTATTATTCTCTTAACGAGTATCAACGTGCCATTCAGAACCTGAATCGTGCGCTGGAATTAGACCCCAACGACGCACAAGTGTATGCTAGCCGGGGCCATGTATACCTGTGGCTGGGAGACATTGGGCAGGCCATTGCCGACTTTCACCGTAGTCGGGAGCTAGATCCCTATGACCTATACGTTGGTTTGGTGCTCGAATGGGTCAGTATGGGCCAGCAAGAACCTGATCCTGAAACAGCGGTACGCCTGGAGGCAATTGCAACAATCAACTTGCATCAATATGCTGCATATGTCGCTCAGGGAATAGCCCTGTTACTGCGCGATCGCTTCGAGGAGGCACTGGCAGAACTCGAGCGCGCTATTCTGAGGGATCCACAGAAAGTGGATGCCTATTTCTGGAAGAGCCTGGCCTGTGCCTTCTTGGGGAGAGACGCAGAGGCGGCGGCAGCGTTAGAGCATGCCATGGCTACGGAGTTGCCCTTACCAGCAGTACTACTCACTCCCCTCCGCTGGCTGGAACAGAAGAGGTCGGACTTTTATAGGATGTATGCCATGCCTATGTTAGCCTTTCAGAATATAAACATGTGAAAATGTGAACTATTTAATTGACCAGGTACTATAGATAACCTATACTGTTCCTAACAGCCATTTAAGATACTGTTGGCGAAGTCCTCTGTATCTTAGTAAGGGCGGGAGAGGAAAGGTGTGGGGCGGAGACCCTTGTGGTCGCCCTCGGGCTTCGCCAGCAGTATCCATTTAACGTGTTTCACAAACGTGAAAGACGAGAGGGATTACATAAAGTAATGCGAGGTATATCATGTCCACCTACGATAATCTAACGGGACAACTCCCTCCGCAATCGATGTTACAACAGCGTTACCTCATTGTTGGTCAAGTAGGCCGTGGTGGCATGAGCGCCGTCTACCAGGCAGTAGATACGCGAGTTGGTAACCGCCAGGTCGCCATCAAAGAGATGAGCCAGGGCCATCTCAGCCCTGATGAGCTTGTTGCCGCGACAACACGCTTTCAACAGGAAGCCACTTTACTTAGCTCACTGCATCACCCCAATCTCCCTCGCATCCATGACGCGTTCAGCGAACAGGGCCGCTCCTACCTGGTAATGGAATTCATTGATGGGAAAACACTGCTGCAAATGCTCAAAGCTTCTGGCGGACGCCCGCTCCCTGTAGGGCAGATGCTTGACTACGCAAGCCAGTTATGTGATGTCCTGGCCTATCTCCATTCACAAAATCCACCGGTCATTTTCCGCGATCTGAAACCGACGAATGTGATGGTAAAGCAGGATGGGCACGTTATGTTGATTGATTTTGGCATTGCGCGATTCTTTAAGGAGGGGCAGGATCAGGACACTGTATTCCTGGGTTCACCGGGCTATGCACCCCCAGAGCAACATGGCACCTCGCAAACAAATCCACGTTCAGACCTCTATGCTCTTGGCGCAACACTCCATTGTTGTCTGACAGGTAGAGATCCTTTCCATGCTGACGATCGCTTCGCGTTTCCACCTGTGCACCAATTGAACCCGTTGGTTCCCACCGAACTCGACCAACTCATTCAGCGTCTGGTTTCAATCGATGAGCGACAACGTCCGCATAGCGCTCTGGAAGTGCAACAGGCCCTACTCAGAATCAAACAACAAGCGGCGGCGCCAACTACCGGATTGGACCCCGTACTGGCTTCTGCCCCAACCCAATATAAGCAGCCTGTCCCTGCGCCAGTTCCTGTTCGAAGCGCTAACCAATTACCGATGCATCCTCCAACAGTTCCGGTAAGCGCTCACTCCGCACCATCCCCCGCTTTTGGTCAAATACCTTCATTGGCTCCTACCCCGCGAGCTAAGGGCATCTCAAGCCTTGCTGCCATATGGACCCCTGGCTTTATTATATTGTTTGCATTAATGCTCGCCCTTACGATTGCAGGCAGCGTCATTGCATTCAACATCCCTCAACCCTATGGCCCAAGCAACGCGGCAGGCCTGGATCACGCCGTCGAACTTGGCCTATCAATACTCTTAATACTGGTTGCAATCGGTGCAACTGGGTTCGTGCGCAACGGCATTGCAATCGGCATCCTGCTCTTAACAGCATTGTCTGCGCTGGTCGCTGGCTTTGCTTTTCTCCTACAAACATTAAACGATTTGCAGCAATTGCCATCTGCTCTGGTATCAGTTGTCCCAAATCTAAATCTATTCCTGACCTTAGGTCTGGCAGCCGCAGCCATCATTTCGCTCTTCTGGACGATGCGTCCCCATACCTTAATAAATCGCATCATCCTTCTAGTAATGTTCGGAGTTGCACTAGTTCTTGTCCTCCTGCAATATTCTGGTGCAGACACAGATGTATCCAAGCACATTTACCTGCTCGTAGCGCTGATCCTGCTTATACAGGGCGTCTTGATTGCAGCACAGACGGAACGGGTACGAATAAAAAAGGGGTAGTAGGCACTAAACCGGAACGCTGTTTTTGAGTGGTCCAACCCCTATTGGCTCGCGCCTTCCCTGTCGATAAGCACCTGGAGCTATCCCAAAATATCGCTTGAAAGCCTTACTAAAGGCAACCTCAGAGTCATAGCCAACAGATATAGCGACTTCAACAAGTGTCGGCGAATGTGTTCGCAGCAAAGTAGCAGCCTTCGTGAGGCGCACGCGGGTTATGTACTGCATTGGAGGCTCACCAACAAGCTGCTTGAACTTAGCAGAAAATGCTGAACGCGAAAGGCTAACGCGATTTGCCAGCGACTCCACCGTCCATGACTCATCTGGTTGGTGTTGGATCAATGCAAGAGCCTGGCCGATTTGGGGATCCTTCAACGCCCCGAGCCAGCCGACATTACCGTCAGCAACTGTACTAATATAAGCACGCACTGCCTGGATAAAGAGAATCTCCGATAATCGCTTAACCACGGTCTCTGCTACCAATCTGTTTGCGCCTGCCTCTGCCTTCACTAACTCCACTATCGCCTGCAGCCATGGAATTGACTGCCCATCCTGGCTTCTAATATGAAGAATTGTTGGTAGTATCGAGAACAATGGATTTGTCGTGTAATCCTCAAGCTGGAGTCCTCCACAGACGAGTGTCGTCACTTCACCCCGACCTTCGCTATAAAATATGCCATCCTTCCCTACTGGTTGTGTTTGCACGAGCTCCTCGAGCCTTGTCACAGGTGTCTTGGGATGGTCAGTCATGGTATGTGCATGGCCATGCGGTAGGATCACCAGGTCGCCTTCGGTGAGCAATACCTGTTTGTCTTTCCCCTCCACTTTGATCCAGCACGTTCCTCCTGTGACAATATGGAAGCTCGCAACCTCCCTGCGGGATACACGGAAACCCCAGGGTGCACCCATTTTAGCTCGACAATAGAGCGTACTATGCAGGCGTATAGACTGGAGTACGTCGGCAAGGACATCTTCCTGAAAATGAGTGAGAGGCTCCATCACATTTCCTCCCTGATCTGGACGATTGGCAAAGAATTGTAGCTCTTCAGACATGGTAAGTCATGAAAGCCTGGCCTACAATGATCATACCATCTTTTCATTACATTCAAAGGAGGAGTTAAACATGACCAGTGCAAGTGAGGTTGTTGAGAGCTACCGGGCGGCCCTCGGCAAGGGAGATTTCGCCACTGCGCGGAAGCTGATGCAGGATAACATGACCTTCGAGGGTCCCTTTGACACGTTCAACAAAGCCGATGACTATCTTGAAGCCACCAGGAGGCTGGCTTCCATTATCCAGCGCATTGACCTCAAGAAGGTATTCGTTGACGGTGACGACGTATGTGTGCTGTACGATATGGTCACGAACACCCCCGCTGGAACGGCTTTCATCGCCGAGTGGTATCAGGTCAAGGGCGGTAAGATCGCAGCCCTGCACGCGGTGTTCGATGCGCGCCCTTTCGCGGCCTTATTTGGAAGGTGAAGTGCTGGACGATCCCACTGGGTAATTACCTAGTGGGATCATGAAGAAAACTAATGACATAGCCTCTTTCTTGGTGTATAATACCGTGCTTAGAATAGTAACGATATAAAACCAGGCAACAATGTATATCATTTAGCATTAACCAGTAGCACTCGGAGAGAGGCATCGCGATGACCACTACCACCAGTATTGCGCGAGGGAAATATCACATCTGGACCGTTGGCTGCCAGATGAACCAGGCTGATTCCCAACGCATCCAAACCATTCTTGATGAACTGGGTTGGGAAGAAACGAGCATGGATCAGGCTAACCTCGTGATCCTCAATACGTGTAGCGTGCGTAAAGCGCCTGAGGAGAAGGCGCATAATCAGCTTGCCCAATTGAAACACGCCAAGGCGAAACGTAGCGATCTGCTTGTCGCCATGATGGGCTGTATGATTGGCAACCAGAAGACTATCGATGATCTGAGCAAACGCTACCCGCATATCGACCTGTTCATGAAGGTCGAGCAGGCCGATATCCTGCCTCGCTTCCTGGAAGAGCGCTGGACACCCATCTCTGGTGCGGGTTGTCTTGACATTGAGTACATGCCTCCTGATGAGGTAATTCCTGTTGAGCCTATCGAGCGCATCTTGCCAACCTTTGCTACCTCTACCAACACTGTGGGGAAGCATACCGTGCTGCCCATGGCGATTACGCCCAGGCCCGGCGAGCGCATAGCGCACTACCCGACGAAGATCGAACCAGCAAAGGTCAATCCAACTGCCTGGCTTCCCGTCATCCTCGGCTGCAATAAGGTTTGCACCTACTGCATCGTGCCTTATCGCCGGGGACGCGAACGCAGCCGCCCAATTGAAGAGCTGGTCACCGAGGTCAGCTCGTTGGTTGCAAAGGGTGCAAAGGAATTAACGCTGCTCGGGCAAACAGTTGAAGCTTACGGGCTGGATTTACCAGACAAGCCCGATCTTGCCGTGTTAATGAGTCATCTCAGCGAGATCGACGACTTGGAGCGCATTCGTTTTATGACCTCCTATCCGCGCCATATGAACGACAGCATGATCGATCGCATGGCGGCACTGCCTAAAGTCTGTGAGCATGTGAATATTCCTGTGCAGGCCGGTGACGACGCCACGCTCAAGCGTATGAAACGCGGCTATACAGTCGATGAGTACTGCAATCGTATTGAACGCTTGCGCACGTTATGGCCTGGCGTGTCACTTTCCACCGACATTATTGTGGGCTTCTGTGGAGAAACGGAGGAAGAATTCCAGCATACACTCGATCTGCTTGAAGAGATTCGCTTTGATGTTGTTCATGTGGCAGCCTACTCAGTGCGTCCTGGAACCGTTGCAGCACGTTGGGAGGATGATGTACCATTAGCAGAAAAGAAGCGTCGCCTGCACGTGGTGGAAGAGGTGCAGTCCTGCATAGCCCTTGAACTGAACCATCACTACCTTGGCAAAGTTGAAGAGGTGCTGGTTGAGGATACGAACAACACCCACGGGCGCCAACAATGGAAGGGACGTAACCGTACCAATAAATGGGTGTTCTTCCCGCAGCCTGGAGAGGAGGGGCTTATAGATGGACAGATGCCTCGCGCTATTAAACCTGGCGACCTAGTGAAAGTGCGCATCGAATCGGCAACTGCCTGGTCCTTGCAGGGTTGCACAGTTGCGTTATAATATGCTGACTACATTACACATCCCTGTATGGATGGAGGAGATCTTCGATGACACAAACACAATCAGCTGAAGAGAGGGCACGCCTGAAGAAACAATGGACAGATCTGGCCATTCAACAGGCATTGGCAAGTCAATGGGAAGAAGCAGTAATTACCAACAAGAATATCTTGAACCTCTTTCCCAATGAACCCGACGCATATAACCGCCTGGGCAAGGCATACAGCGAACTGGGACAGTATGCCGAGGCCAGGCAAGCCTACTCACAAACACTGAAATATAGCCCGAATAACACCATTGCCAAGAAGAATCTTGAGCGGCTCTTACAGCTACAGGAAGAGCCTGCGCAGGTTCTTTTGGGAGCCGAACGTATTGATCCCAGGCTCTTCATCGAAGAAACCGGCAAAACAGGTACGACCGATTTGATCAACATTGCACCGGCTTCAGTCCTTGCTAAGGTCGGCGTTGGCGACAAAGTACAATTACATGTAATCGGCCATACTATACTTGTGCGCAATTCCGTAGGTGAAGACATTGGACAGATAGAGCCGCGGCTCGCTAACCGTCTGATTAACTTTATGGAAGGCGGTAATCGCTATGCGGCAGCTATTCTTGCCATGGAAAACGGGCAAGTACACCTGTTTATTCGCGAAGTTTACCAGCATCCTGGCATGTTTGGCAAAGTTAGCTTCCCATCACAGGGTAGTGGGGATACGATTCGTGCTTATATCAAGGATAGTATGCTGCGCTATGATCGTGAAGACGAGGATGATCTGGCCAACGAGGACGAATACTACGATGGTACCGATGAAGCAGAAGAAATGACCGAGATCGATTTCGAGGGGGGCATCGAGGCCGAAGAATAAGCGCATCATAGAGAGCTGGATTCGAATTTGAAAGGAAGAGCAGTATGAACAAGACGAAGCGAGTCGCGTGGCGCAAACATCGCATCAAGGCCAAAAAGTACGAAGCGAAGCGCAAAGCGCAAAAAGCCACTGGCACCACTGCCACATCTCCAGCGCGGCGATAATCGCCGCGCTTCCCTTTTTTAACACGCATGATGAACAGTTCAGCATCTTCAATATCTTCGGCGTCAGTACGTAACATTCTCACCCTGCTCGTTTCACGAGATGCGCAACTTGTTGCAGGAGGAGAAGGGTTGGACCGCCGGGTAACATGGGCTACTCGAATGAGGGCACGCCTTCCGGCATTCGAAAGCGTGCGTGGGGGAGAACTCGCTCTACTTGCGCTATTGCAATTGCGCCCCCTGGAAGAGACGCTCCCTCATCTGCTCACAAGCCTTAATAAAGAGGGAGTAGCTGCAGTAGCAGTAGCCGCTCTATCTCTTGAGAACCTCGGAAATGAAGCTATAGCCCTGGCAGACCAGCTCCACCTCCCTCTAATCCTACTTCCCCTATCAGCATCACTTGAAGAAATTGAGCGAGAGGTTATCACGTTCGTTGTCAGTTTCCGCAGCGAGATCGAGCGCAAAGCTACCGAGATCTCACATCAACTGATGCAGTTAAGTGCGCAAGGAGTCGGCTCAGAAGGGGTATGTGAGCACCTCGCCCGCACTTGCAATAAATGGGTCATCTTACAGGATGCCAATCAACAGGTACGCTTCCACATATCTCCATCTGGCAGCGCTCCAGTTCTGCCCGCAACATTGACAGACGACGCTCTCTGGCATAAAGGCTTAACACGCATCATGGTTCCTATTCAGATACGTCATGAAGTCATAGGTTACTTATCGTTAATTGGCAAAGATGGCGACCTTGACTACCTCGAACGTCTCATCCTGGGCCAGGTAGCGCCCATCTTGGCGCTTGAGTTTGCACGTGAGCGTGAACGTAGCGAGGTAGAAAGCCGCTATTCAGCAGAGGCATTGATGGATGTCCTGCAGGGCAATTATCAGCAACCCGACGACATGTTAGCACGCGCTCGTTTACTTGGCTATGACCTTACGGTGCCGCAAGTAGTCACCATCTTTGAGCTTGCTCCTGACGAACCTGAATATCCACAAGGTAGCCTTCAAGCACAATGGAGTAAAAGATTGCGTGACGAGTTACTACGAATATGGCCTGCCTGTTGGGCATCCATTGAACCTCGGCGCGTCATTGCTCTTCTTCCCATCAGTGAGAGCAGAGCAGAAACCGACCCTGAAAAAGCCATTTTCACACCCCTGGAACGAGTACATGCCCGTTTGCAGCAGGGTAAAGCAGGCGACGATAACTTACCCGTCTATACAGGTGGTATTGGTCGTCTTGCTAAAGACGTGCAGTTAATTCCTAAATCATACCGTGAAGCTCAGCAAGCTCTGGAGATGGGTCGTCGGCTTTTCGGCGACGGTAAGCTGCATTCATTTGCCAGGTTGGGTGTATACAGGCTGCTTTTCCATCTTCACAGCCAAAAAGAACTTTCTGACTTTTACCAGGAGACGCTCGGTCCTCTACTCGATACTGACGGCCATAGCAACAGTGCATTGATAGAAACCCTGGAAGGCTTCTTTCGCTGCAATGGGAATCTAAGCGAGACAGCACGGACAATGCACCTGCACCGGAATTCGCTGCTTTACAGGCTGGGACGTATAGAGGAATTGCTGGGCAGGTCGCTAGAGGACCCAGAATTCAGGCTGTCGTTGCAGATTGCGCTCAAGATACGGCATATGCAAAAAGAAGGTTCAACAGTATTGAAAAAGCTATGATAACGTGTTAAAGTATATGTATGGAGCATACATATTCACCCAGACAATTCGGGAAACTGATTGGAAAATCGGTCAACACCTTGCAAAAATGGGACCGCAAGGGCATCCTGCCTGCGTTCCGTAGCCCGACGAATCGTCGCTACTACACGCATGAACAATACCTGCAGTATCGCGGGTTGATTTCCTCTGAGCAAGGGAAAGTCATTGCGTATGCTCGGGTGTCCTCCCCTTCTCAAAGTAAAGATCTTGTTCTGCAGAAGGAAGCGCTTCGGGCTTATTGCCTGGAACATGGGGTGAAAGTCGATGAATGGGTTGAAGATATTGGGTCGGCCCTCAACTACAAGCGCAAAGGTTTTAACCGGGTCATTGAGCAAATCGAACTTGGGTACGTCAAACGCCTCTTGATTGGCTACCAGGATCGCTTCGTTCGCTTTGGCTACGACTGGTTTAAGGCGTTCTGTGACCGTCATGGAACTGAGATTACCGTCATTAATGGCGAGGCGTTCTCACCAGAGGAAGAACTCGTGCGGGACCTCCTGGCCATTGTGACGGTTTTTTCCGCCCGGCTTCATGGGCTCCGCTCGCACAAAAACGCGATTCGTGCGGCTGCTTTAAGAAAGGATGGAAAGCGATGATCAAAGCGCACAAGATCCGATTGAATCCTACTCCTGAGCAAGCCAATTACTTTGTGAGGGCATCGGGAACCAGACGCTTTGTGTGGAACTGGGCGCTGGCGGAGTGGAATCGGCAATATGAAGCGGGCGAAAAACCGAGTGCGCACAAACTCAAGAAACAGTTCAACGAGATCAGACGAGAGCAGTTCCCTTGGACCTGGGCAGTCACCAAGAATGCTTCTGATCAGCCGTTTCTAGATCTGGGTAAGGCGTTTACGGCCTTCTTTGAAGGCAAGGCCCATCGACCCAAGTTCAAAAGCAAAAAGAAAAGTAAGCTCAGTTTTTATTTGGCCAACGATCAATTCGAGCTGGGTGATCATCGCCTGTGGATTCCAAAATTGGGATGGGTGAATATGGCGGAGAACCTTCGCTTCCAAGGGAAGGTGACAGGGGCGCGGATCACCAAAACCGCTGATTGGTGGTTTGTTTCCCTGACGGTTGAGATGCCAGATGAAATGCCTGAGAAGAGACCTGCCGCCATTGGCGTCGATGTTGGCTTGAACAGACTGGCAACCTTGAGTACGGGAGAGGGATACGAAAACCAAGCATTCCTGCGAACTGCACTCAAAAAGTTGCGCCAGGCCAACAAACGGTTACATCGACGGGTCAATGGCTCAAAAAATCGTGAAAAAGCGCATCGTCAAGTGGCACGACTGCATTATCGCATTACATGTCTACGCGATGATGTGCTCCACAAGCTGACTACACGCCTCGCTGAGTGCTATGGTATAGTGGGGATTGAAGACCTCAACATCAAGGGATTGCTGAAAAATCGCAGGCTTGCTCGCTCGTTCTCTGACGCCGCATTAGGTAAGCTCTTGACCCTACTCGCGAGCAAAGTTGAGCAGCGTGGTGGGCAGGTCATCAAGGTGGGGCGCTTCTTTCCATCGAGCAAGACCTGCCACTCGTGCGGCTGGAAATGGGAAGCGATGGAGCTTTCGGATCGCGTGTTCCTGTGCCTGAACCAGAACTGTGCCTATTATCAGGTTGCTCAGGATCGTGACCACAACGCCGCTCTGTGCATCCTTTTTGAAGCCCTGCGCTTGATCGGGCTGATTGGTCAAGCCGTCGACGGCATTGGCTCAGACGACGACGTAAACTTGGCTGCGGACGCGGGGTAAGACCAAAAATGCCCCTGGTATTGAGGCACCTACGGATGAAACAGCAACAACGAAAGCTGTGGTGAATCTATGCTTGCATATGTTTTACTACAGTAATCGGAGCAGTCCAGGTAAGCAAGGAGACACAACCATGAGTGAAATCGTTGAGCTGTTACGACAATTAGTAGCTATCGACTCCATCAATCCCGACCTTGTGCCAGGAGCTGTCGGTGAGGAGAAGATTGCGCGTTTCATTGCAGGCTGGTTCGAACGAGCCGGCTTAGAGGTTGTATGGGACGAACCTGCGCCTGGGCGCCCCAATGTCATCGGCATGGCACGAGGCACCGGCGGCGGCCGTTCACTCCTGCTCAACGCACACATGGATACAGTCGGTGTCGTAGGTATGGAGGGGCCACATGAACCTTACATCCAGGATAACCGCCTATATGGGCGTGGCGCTTACGATATGAAAGGTGGGCTTGCTGCAATCATGGCTGCTGGTGCTGCTGTTAAAAGCCGAAGGCTGCGCGGAGACGTAATCGTCACGGCAGTTGCAGACGAAGAGTACGCGAGCATCGGCACCAGTTCGATAGTCAAACGCTGGCATGCAGACGCCGCTATAGTCACAGAACCAACTGAACTCAATATTTGCACTGCTCACAAAGGCTTTGTCTGGCTCGATATACAGACCGAGGGAGTCGCTGCCCACGGTTCCCGGCCTGATCTTGGCGTCGATGCCATTGTAAAGATGGGTAAAGTCCTGGTTGGCCTGGAAGAATTGGATCGTTCACTACAGTCCGCTCCCTTGCATCCCCTGCTGGGAAGTGGCTCAATTCACGCCTCCCTCATCAAAGGAGGGCAGGAACTTTCGAGCTATCCCAAACATTGCTTCATGAGCGTTGAAAGAAGAACAGTCCCTGGAGAAACGTTGCAGAAAATCGAAGCTGAAATACCTGGCATTTTCAAGCACATAGCAGCGTTCGACCCGACCTTCAAAGCAAGGGTGAAGACCGGCCTCGTGCGCGATCCATTCGAGGTCTCTTTGGATGAACCGATTGTACAGCTCCTTCAAAGTAAGACAAGCGCAATACTTGGATGCGAGCCAGCAGTAATTGGCCAGGCAGCATGGATGGACTCGGCACTTCTATCTACTGCGGGCATTCCCACGGTCGTTTTTGGCCCAGGCGGTGAAGGCGCTCATGCCGTGATTGAGTGGTCCAACCTCGAGCATGTGGAACGCTGCGCAGAGATCCTTGCTGCCGTAGCAGAGCAGTTCTGTTCTTAGGGACCCGATTATGCACACTAACAAAATAATGATTTGACCTTTGTAGGGGCCCGATTTATCGCGCCCACCGCCGATTTATCGGCCCTCGGTAGATGTTCAGCTATCCCGATTAAAATGTGTTATCCTGCCCTGTTTCGAACTATTCTCTCAACCAACCCTGCTTTGGAATCACTCAAACACCTTCCCGCCCGCTGCTTTCAACAACCGGTCGCGTATCGCAAGTCCTAAGCCCTGTTCTCCAAAATTACGGCAGAGAATTACCTGCACATGCGCTTCCTCCAGCGCGCGTAAACCAGCAAACAACTTTGTTGCTACCTCCGCTGGTTCGTCAGCACTGCCAAGCGCATAAATAAGAGCACCACTATCACTAAATACCTGGACATCTTCATCCGCTACCAGCACTCCAACACGTTCCCCGTGCGCGCATTGCCGGTGCACCTCTGCCAGCATCGAAGCACGCATAGCTTCAACAGGGCCATCAAAAAGCAGCAGCGGTACGGCAGGAGCATAATGCGTAAGCAACTGGCCAGGGGCCTTCTTTGCCACGATATCTTCATTTTCGCCGCTCGCTTTACTTCGCATCGGAGGCTGAACATCAGGCAACACGCTACGTAACGCTTCCAGGCTGACACCTCCAGGACGCAGAATCCTTGGCACCTCGGAACAGAGATCAAGAACAGTAGACTCCACCCCTATTTCGCATGGCCCGGCATCCAGGATCAGAGGCACCCGGCCAGCAAGATCAGCAAGCGCATGTTGCGCCATCGTAGGACTGACATGCATAAAACGATTGGCGCTCGGTGCGGCAATCGGTGACCCAAGTGTGCGAATCAGCGCCAGCGCAACAGCATGTCGAGGCATACGAACAGCAACTGTCTCTAATCCCGCTGTCACTAGGTGCGGCACGCTAGGCCCACGAAACAATATCAAGGTGAGAGGCCCGGGCCAGAATGCCTGAGCCAGCCGTTTCGCCTGTTCAGGAATGGTAGTAGTTAAAAGCTCAAGCGTACGTTCATCTGCAATATGCACAATCAATGGATCGCTATATGGCCTGCCCTTAGCTGCAAAAATACGCTCCAAAGCCGCTGGTTGAAAAGCATCGGCTCCCAGACCATATACCGTTTCTGTGGGAAATACAACGACTTCACCATCGTATAATAATTTTGCTGCACGCCTGATCACTGTTGGTTCAGGATGGATTGGATCAACTACTAAGACTTCTGTACATATATCTTGCATAAGCTTAAATAGCTCGCCAGCCTTACTACGTCTAACGCCAGTTACCAACCCCCTTAAGGGGATGGGACTCCTTGCCGCTCTTTTTGAACCGGGTAACATTTGTACGAGTATAGCACGTTCTCATCGCTTGCGACACATCAACCACAGATGTTATACTCGTTTTCGTTCAATCGATTACAATGCGTTACAAGAGCGGAGTAGATGAACAATTCTGATTTTGATCCTAAGCCTTCACGCAAAGTTCGTCGTCTTCTTGCTTTAATAGGTATAGGTGTCGCACTCGCTATGATCCTGGGTATCATAGTCTTTAGCACGCATACTGCTGTCCTACCAGGAATAAGCAAGGGTTCCCAGGCACCAGGTTCGCCAGGCATAGATAATATCCAGCCGCGCAATTCATGCAACGCACCACCACATCAGCCAGGAGATAGCAGGTTATCGATTCACTCCGAAGGCCTCAATCGCACCTTCTTTGTTCACCTGGCTCCCTCCTACGGTAATCAACCACAACCTTTAGTGATCAACTATCATGGTTATAGTGGTAATGCACAGGACTCAGCTCAGCATACTAACATGGGTATGGAGGCGGACAAAGCCGGCTTCATTCTGGTCTTCCCACAAGGCGTCGATAGCCCACCCTCATGGAACGCAGGTATCGGAAGATTCGGTCCCACAGGCGACGCAGACGACGTACAATTCACACGTAACCTCATCAGCTATTTCGAACACAATTACTGCGTCGATGCGCATCGCATTTACGTCACCGGCTACTCGCTTGGTGGTGGCATGGCGTACCGCATCGCCTGCGCACTCAGCAATCAAATCGCTGCCTTTGCCACTGTGGCAGGCGCTTTCTATCGCATACCCGGCGGATGCAATCCATCGCG
>WNGD01004910.1_pt1 | contig 16621 bp, 17 predicted proteins | sample 5400671 | NCBI WGS metagenome assembly WNGD01 (sample SAMN13153369, study PRJNA577476) | soil metagenome | isolation source: 40 cm soil or saprolite under grassland replicate 2 | place: USA:California | collected 2016-06-15 | reverse complement strand
CAGGGTTCTCAACAAGCCAAGCCGATTTGGGGGCTTGGCTTGACTTGGCTTGACTTGGCTTGACTTGGCTTGGCTTGAGGTATCTCAAGCCAAGCCAAGCCAAGCAGTCAAGCGCTTGCAAGCGGCTTGAGAAGAGATGCCCGGGCAACGACCCTAAAATTTAAAGGCTAAAGTCCCCGGAATAGGGTCTTCCCGGGTAACAATTGTTTAAATTTTAGGGGCTAAGCCCCCGTAATGATTTAGGCATAAAGTCCTCAGATAAGACGACCTAATTCGATGTCTGCTATTAGCCAATTATAAATGCAAAGTGTACAACCAGAACTGAAAGACGCACGCCTGGAAGACGCACGCCTGGGAGACGCACGCCTGGGAGATGCACGACTGGAAGATGCACGACTGGAAGATGCACGACTGGAAGACGCACGCCTGCGAGAAATATAACAGCCAGACAGCCAGACAGCCAGATATCCAGACAAATTCACATTGGTTTTACCATTTGAGTCCTCCAATTCCCCTCGCTACCTGTAAAGGTATATATATTTTCATTGCCAAATCACCAACAACAATTGAACAGATATCGGTCCAAAATCTGTCACAATGGCCGGGATGTATCGGGCGACACAATTCGACAGCTTATCGGAGGGAGACACAATTCGGGTGTGGCGTTCCGGGGGGTGCGGCGGCTAATTCTGACACCTGGCCCAAATAATTCTGAGTGCGGTGTCCCATTCTGGCACTCGGGCCAACGTCTCCTTGGGCTGGCGTACGGCAAACTCATACCGCGTGCATCTCATGGGCATGCATCTCATGGGCGTGCATTTCATGGGCATGCATCTCATGGGCGTGCACCTTATGGGCGTGCATCTTATGGGCATGCATCTCATGGGCGTGCATCTTATGGGCATGCATCTCATGGGCGTGCATCTTATGGGCATGCATCTCATGGGCGTGCATCTCATGGGCGTGCATTTCATGGGCATGCATCTCATGGGCGTGCACCTTATGGGCACGCATCTTATGGGCAATGCATCTCATGGGCGTGCATCTTAATCGGGTGCTCCCGTAAAGCGCCTAACGTACCTAGATAATTAGGCGGAATTAGGCGGGTACCCTCTGTAAGCGGGGGAGAAGGGTCACATTTGCCGCCTAATGGAATAGGCACATACTTCTTATGGGGCATGCATCTTATGGGCGTGCATCTCATGGGCATGCATCTCATGGGCGTGCATCTCATGGGCGTGCATCTCATGGGCGTGTATCATAGGCGTGCACTTTTTAGGCGTCCATCTCTCAAGCGTGTATCTCGTGGGCATGCATCTCACGGGCGTGTATGTCACAGGTATGCACCTTACGGGCGTGTATCTCGCGGGCGTGTATCTCATGGGCGCGCATCTTATGGGCATGCCCATGAGATGCGCGCCCATGGGATGCATGTCCCATAAGGAGTATGTGCCTATTCCATTAGGCGGCAAATGTGACCCCACTCCCCCGCTTACAGAGGGTACCCGCCTAATTCCGCCTAATTATCTAGGTACGTTAGACGCTTTACGGGAGCACCCGATTAAAAATAAGTGCCTCCCTATAAGCGCCCATAAGTTAAGCGGGGAGTCACATTTACCGCCTAATGGGATGAGACATAAGCTTATGAGATGCACGCCTATGAGATGCATGCTCATGAGGTACACACCCATAAGATGCACAGACACACGCCTGCGAGATACACGCCCGTAAGGTGCATACCTGTGACATACACGCCCATGAGATGCACGCCCATAAGATGCACGCCCATAAGACCCATGAGATGTATGAATCGGGAAATTTTTGGTTTGTCCTTAAGCATCCCTCGCCGTACGCCAGCCCAAGAAGGCGAGTGTCAGAATGGGACACCGCACTCAGAATTGTTTGGGCCAGGTGTCAGAATTAGCCGCCGCACCCCCCCCGGAACGCCACACCCGAATTGTGTCTCCCTCCGATAAGCTGTCGAATTGTGTCGCCCGATACATCCCGTAGTCAGATTGGACCGAACCCAGTTGGTGCAGTATGTCAGTGTGCCGAACGAAGAGGAAGAGCCGGTAGATGCAGCTATAGACAGATTATGGATGAATTAATCGAGTATTGTCAGCACAGTGTGATCCATCGGGTGGGTTCGCCATACATTTCGTAAGACCAAATGTGTACGAAGACGTGATTCAAAAGAGCCTTCTTTTAGTTTTAGGGCTCAGATTAGCTAAAGCTTTTACCTGGAGCGCCGCAAGCTAGTCCCTAAAACTGGTTGTCTAGGTGATTGTCGGCTCTCGGCAAGCCTCCGGTAGGTTAAATATAATTAAAATGACGGCACAAAGCAAGCTTGGCACTAACTAATCAGCCAATCATTAGGAATACCCCACTTGTAAAAATTTGCGGTCTTTTCCGCAGGCAATTCTCTTTCTCGATGTTTTATTTCTCTTCCTTCCAGTTTAAATGCCAGAAATGCCTTTAAAGGATCTTGCATGATAAAATGACATTACAACATAGTGAATGATTTGACTTCTTTCATCTGAAGGTCGAGGACACTGTGCATGACAACCGACTTCACCAGTCATTGATGATATGGACCTGTACTTCATCGACACCGGCGACTTTGCCGAGGGTTTCTGGCCGGAGTGGCCTTGCTTGTCGAGCCTGACAATCAAGAGGCTCAGACAGAGGGGTAGACTGCAGTCTACCTGCCTGTCTGAGAACTGTGGGCCTGGGTTCAATATGGTAAGTTATTCCTTCTTCGTCAAATGCCGAAAAAGCTTTACGTTGATGTTAGAGCGTCGCTTTCAACATTATTACATCGCTTAATACAATCATACTAGTTTCCTCTTAACTTGAAGCGTCCGAGTGTGCTAAATTATAGGCAGTGCGGCGTGATTATTACCTTTTCTCGTCACCACCTCGTGTTCCTTTGGCACGGCCTCTTGAACATCAAATCTTGGCATCATTTCTTGACAACCATCTGAGGCACGAATCAATGCATCCAGTCACTTTAACAACCCAAACAGGCGTCCAGCGCCCAGAGGCGCAGGCGCGAAGGCAAGCAGGCGGGCAGGTAGACTGCAGTCTGAAGAAGCTCTTCCGAAATGGCAAACACCGGAGCCCGTGGCTTTGTTAATTCACTGCAAACATATTCAGCTCACTTTAATCTGGCTTTAACTTCTTTCCATTTGCTTTTCCTTAAACCCAACAATCATCTTTTGCTCTTGCACGCTCTTTGAAGGCCTCTTTACCAGCGCCAATCTCTGCTGATCGGCATTGAATTTCAGTAAGTTCTGGCTCTATTTGGTTGTTTCGCTGAGTGGTGATTTATCGCGCTTATTTCATCACACTCCGTTTACCTGGTTTCATTTAAGCCCGCGGTGACGCCAGCTTAAAAGGCCCGCCTCAGACTGCAGTCTGCCTATCCGACTGGGTGCCTGCCCTTTACTGTTACCGTGTTCAGGGTATATTTTCTTTTTTTGGTTGAATGTTTGTCAATATCCTAGGTCAGGCTTACGTATTTATTTATTTATTTGTTCTTATTACGCCTAATCTACTGCCAATTCAATGGCCTATGTAGGCTTTCTGTCTTTCCATCCCTTTGCTGTGCTTCTTGCCAGATCTACATACTAATGAAAGTACCCTGCCTGAGGGACTCGTGGTCAGATCCTTCTCTTTTAGCCTCTCTGAGGCTGTCTGTTTGGGTGTCGCGTGCTTTCCTCCCGCTCCTCGCACGGCGTTGCTTTGAATTGCTCCAGCAGCCCTGTTTTCAAGATCATCCTTATCGCTGCTGTCGCTCCTTCCTTCGTTCCTAGGATCTCTCTTAGATCCTCTCCGAATTCTCTCAACTCTGTCTCTCTAACGTCTCTCCATTTTGGACACGTTAGCAGCACGTGTCGCACGCTCATCGCCTCCCTTCCGCAGTCGCATCGCTTGCTATAGATATCCGGGACCCCTCTTTCGTAGAGGAATTCCCTGAACCCTATTTTGCCGGTGCGCAGCTGCGTTAACAGCGCGCTGTGCGGTTTGGTTCGGCCTGCGTGTAGCTTGCGATTCGCCGGCGACGGCTCTGGCGCGATCTTGTGCAGGTGTCTGCCCTTCGTGCTGTCCTTCCATCTCTCTTTCCACTTTTTCTCCCCTTCTTCTTCCAGTTGTTTTCTTTTCCTGCTCTGTTCTTGTTGCTGCTGCTCTTGTGGCTGTGGCTGTGGCTGTTCCCGTGGCTGTGTCCGGGCCGCCCGCGTCCTCGCTCGGGGCTCACCCGCTGTTTCCCCGCGGTGTGGCCGCGATTCCTCCCACGGCGCTTTCGCTTCGTTCTCGATTCTCTCGATTTGGGTCCCTCCGAGCATTTCTTGCAACCAGGCCCTCTTCTTGTGGTCTGGCGTTTTCCTTGTCCTAGCCTCTCTTCCTCCCTTCGATCTCATCTGTTGCCGGATCTTTCTTGTCAGCCTTTGTACTACGCTCCCCGCGGGCTTCTCGCATAGCCTGAGCATCGTTTTCGCCACCTGCGTTTCTAGGAAGATGTCTATCGGTTCGACGTTTGTTTCAACCTCCAGGGCCTCGGTGGAGGTGGCCCTATAGGCGCCCGTTGCAACTCTTAAACATTTCCCTTGGATCGCTTGCAGCTTCTTTGCTACGCCTTTTCTGGCTCCTGGGAGGCCTGCGGGCGTATACCATGTGTTCGCACCGTACGTCACCGCCGACCTTGCCATTGCGGTGTAGACTTGCCGTGCTGGTCCCACCGACATTCCCCAGGTCGACCCTGTTATCGACTTAAGGGCGTTTAGAGTGCGTGTCGATTGCTTTTCGATTGCTTTGAGTTGTGCGCCCCATTTCAGTGCTGTATCGAGTCTAACTCCTAGTATTCTGATGTCCGCTGCCGGCGTATTCATAATATCATATGGGATTGTTTTGCGGATCAGGTTACTTTCGTGGTCATGTGTTTTATATCTCCCCATCCCTTTTATCCCCTTGACTGGCACTATACTGCATAAATCATCAACACTGTTATGTTCTCTAACACTGGCGGGGCGGACGGCTAGGCAGGCAGGTAGACTACAGTCTACCTGCCTGCCTTAATTCCTCCTTTTCAACTCTTATACTTACTCTTATTTGGTATAGGTTCTGGTTTTCCGTCACTATGGCGCCTACCACCTCCAAAGGCAAAAAGCGTGCCGCAGAAGACCCTAGCGAGGGTTCTAGCAAAACTAAAAAATCCAAATCTACCTCTGCTACCAGCAAACCGACGACCGGTAGTACCGAGGCTAAGCAGGCTGCTGAGCGAAAAAAGAAGGTCAAAGCATCAGCGGCAAAAAACCCAGCCAATGTCTTTGTCATCGGGCCCCCTAATAATGCTTGGGAAGACAACTCGAAGAAACTGGCGGGATACCTGCACTTCAAAGGACCTATTGAGAATTTCCGCATCTTTGTGACTGGCGAAGCTAATACGCCAGAGTCGAAAGCCGTTGCAGACATACTGGATAAGTATCTCTCGGTTCGCCAAGGCAATTATGGAAAACCTGATACCAGCCTCAGCAAGGGAAAACTGGGGTTGACTATCGGAACGAAACAACTTTTCGAAACAATTGATGATACCAGTAATGATATCACCCAGCTTTTCCAGACCGATATCACGCTTCCTCTGCCCACTGCGGTCGACCAGCAGGATACTGTCTGGAAACCAGGCACAATGCGTTATGCTATCGCAACGACAATCAAAGCAATGAATCAGCTCATTGCCTGCAGCCCAACTATGTTTCCCTCATCACATGTCTCTGAAGACTTGCGGCTACACCCCATGGGTGTGACTCGCTACGGCGCAGAAGATTGGCATCGCGCCTATCAGCTTTTACGCTTCTACTTTCGCCAGCACAGCAATATTAAAGAAAAGACCAACTTTTTCACCCACAAACAATCAGACAAAGGCGATGCCGAGGCGCCACTCTTCTATACCACGGAAGAGCTCGAGGAAGCAACTGATGCTACATACAATGAGCTAGATCTTGCCGACAACGATGAAGAGGGCCGTGTTGTTGGCGCATTGATTCACCATGCTCAAACTTCGGCACCAACAGCCGAATCCGCGACCGAGTCAGCTTCTATAGCAACGATGCCGGATTTGAATGATGAGCCTATGTATTGGGCTCAACGCCAGAGAGAATTTGAAGCATCGGTAGAGCAAGCAGACAAGGACACACGGGCAGGCAATGATGTCGGGTCTCACGGAGTGATTGTCAGGCGCAATCGCCTGAATAAGGAGAACATGCGGAAACTGTGCATTGCCCTTGGCAATGAATGCAGCATCATTCATGATGATGCTACAATCATGACTGAGGCCGGAAACATTGCTATCAAAGCCGACTCTGCTTCGAGGGCTTTAGACCCAGCTCAGGTATGTTGGCAGACTGCAGTCTGGGTTTGCCGGCCAGACTGCAGTCTACCTGTCTAGCTATCTCCCTATCTCCCTCGCAGGCATACTGACTACTATCTCTTAGTCTATTGTCAGCCGAGGCATGAACATGATCCTGTCATCCATGGTGACTCGTTCATCGAAGAGATGAACGAGAAAGAAAAGGCTCAATACTGGCAAACTCAACACAGCCTCAGTACTGTCAGTGCACCAACCAAGAGCTACAAAGAGACCTGCCGACTCTTGGGTTACGATACCGAAGCTCCGACGCCACCCCCAGAGAACTTGAACAAAAGGAAAGCCTGGCAGGTGCTTAAGAATGAGATTGAGGCGGAGAGGCATGCTGCTATTGAGGCCAGAGAGGAGCCTGTCGAACGAGCTCCACTCGGTCCTGAGCCAGTGGCTCTTGTCCTTAATGGCTGGCAGGTTATGGGCGCTCAGTGGTCTATCGAACAAGAGGAGGGACCGATTGGTGGTGGCATTGTCTGCGACGATTGCGGTACCGGCAAGACCATCCAAATGCTGGTTGTCATCTATGAACATTTTCGCCGCATGAAGGCCAATCATGTTGTGGGCAGCGCCGACAATCCTTCCTACAAGCCCACAATTATCCTAGCTCCGGCCACGGTCGTCGATGTATGGTTTGAGGAAATCAATCGATGGTTTCCTAAACTCAAGGCCTGGCGCTTCTTCGAACGAGCCAACAAGGTCAACCACGCTTTCATGAAGGAACGCACTCTTCCTACCAAGGCCGAGCAACTGGTCCAGTGGCTGAATGAACACTGCCCTAAGGATAACCCGGACTCGTGCAGTGTCGTCATCTTCTCCGCCTACGAGACCTTCCAGTATCGTACTCTCGTGGTCACTAAAAAAGGTTTAAGTGGGTCAACAGGTATGTGCGTAGACTGCAGTCCAGCACCGTCTCGTCAGACTGCAGTCTTCTCCTCTGTCTGCCAGCCTCATTCTTTTCTTCATTTGTGGCCTCGAACTGACCGAAGTAGCCGCTGCGATAGAAAACCAAGCTCCGGTGGCGCGATTTGAGGAGATGGAACGTCTCCCTGACGAGGAGGAAGACATAGGGGAGGACACTGATCAACCAGCACATGATATCAATTATCAGCACTATGAATACTCGTCTCTGCTCACTGGCAAATTTTACCGCCTGGTCCTGGATGAAGCACACAAGATTCGCAATCCGTACACGAAAACAGCTGAGGCGATCCGCCGACTGAAAGTTGAAAAAAGCACCTTATTACCGCCACACCTATGCTTAATCGAGGGGTGGATTTCTTCAGCTACCTAACCATGTTTTGGCAAGATAGCTGGGACGTCGATATGGAACAGGAGTGTATTGGTGACTTCATATTCAACTACTATGATGCCGCCCATCTGCCCCGGAACACGCCGGCTTACCAACCCGGAGGTGCGTTGGACTATGAAGTCAAGCAGTTGACTCTCTGGCGCCTGAATCCGGATCGCTTTGCCCGCTCGATGAATGTCAGTGACCCAATTACTAAATGCTTGTACGCCTACAATGTGCTTCGCCAAGAACGGACTCAAGCCACCACCATCGAGGTCAACGGAATCAAGCAGCGCAGTGGCGACAGCATTCCTCCGTATCGAATCTGCACTGTGGAGTTAGGCTGGACTCACGAGGTTGAGTTCCAGGCATACAAGGCTATCTATGACCAAGTAATCCACTACCTCTACACCGGGGCCAGCAAAGATGGCACCAAACCGGGTTTCGTGGTCCCAACAGGCAGCAAGAAAAATAAAGGTAAAGCAGCTAACACAGGTAACACTGGGACTCGCGCTTTTGCCATCCACCGCGCCCTAGGAGTCTTGACATTCAACCGGGGCCTTTACACGATGCTCCAGCGCACCGCGGGCCGGAATTTCGTGACCGATGTGGAGGAATGGTACCAGCGATGTGCTGACAAGGGCATGAGCCTATATTTCGAGATGACTAAGCCCGAACCTAATCTTCCGCTTTACGCCGACCGCTGGACTTTCGCACGCTATCTCGCCAAAGACTCTCCAAAGCTCAAGTATGTGGCAAAGCTAATGGGAGAGATTTGCCTGGACAAATCTGACCCTCGCCGTGTCTTGGTCTTCACTGATTGGCCAATAAACCTATGGAACCTTGAAGGCTTTCTTGGGGTATGTGAGTAGACTGCAGTCTGCCTCTTTTTCTCTTTTCCTTCCAGACTGCAGTTTACCTCTCTCACTGGCCACCTGCTGACCCTGTCGTTTTACAGAACATTGGTTTTAATGTTAGGTCACTACGCAGTGGGCTGGATGCTTCGGAGCGCAAGGTCATCATTGATGATTTCAACAACCCACAGAGCAACCTAGACGCCCTCCTTCTCAGTATCAAGGCTTCGGGCGCAGGCTTAAACTTGCATTGGAGCTGCTCTGATATCATTATTGTCTGCGTGGCGGAAAATATTAACATGGTTATGCAAGCATTAGGTCGCGCCCATCGCATTGGTCAGCTCCGCTTCCAGCGGGTCTACATCGTTACTCAGGATCACAGTTACGATCAACTTCTACAGGCTTCCCAGACAAAGAAAATGCTGCAGCAGATTGCCGGGGAAGGATTGATTGAGATTGATGTCTCCGACTTTGAAGTGACAGCGGAGCAGATCGCCTCAGTGACTGCTGACATAGATGACCCTGCTGACCAGTCCAAGGTGATCGATGCCTTGAAAGACCAAGCGCTGTCGCGGAAAGGTCAGGCAATCGCTCGACAATCCGAAGCTATCATCGCCCAGATGATGGGTCAGCGTTGTTCTCGGCTATCGTGGGCTGACAACAAGAACTTGAAGGAGAAAGATTCGGCAGAGCAGCAGATGGCGTCGCCCGCTCGAGTCAGAAGGGCGCCCTCGTCAAATGTCCAGCCGGTGCCTCTGAGCTTCGGCCGTAGCAAGGAGCCTAGCTCTGGGGCAACAGCCAGGCCAGCTCTGTCAGCAAATCAGGAGCATCAGGAGACAGCCGGACCAGCTCTGCCAGCAAAAGAGCCGCATCAGGAGACAGCTGGGCCAGCTCTGCCAGCAAAAGAGCCGCATAAGAAGAAATTGGGACCCAAAAAAAAGACGCAGTCGAAAAAGAAAGTCAATAAAAAAGCCAATACCAGATCCTCCGCTCGTTTGGCCCAAGCAGCAGAAGAGAGAGTAGTAGTAGCGGCAGCGGCGGTGGAAGAGAATTCAAGCAGCAGTCTTTCTGATGTCGACTCTGATATGCTAAAGGAATGAGTCATATGTATTTAGGCAGCATTAGACAGCCTGAAACAGCCTGGGATAGTCTACATTTGAGGCAATCACCAGCCATTTGGGCGGTGATTGCCTTGAATGCCTCTGGACAGTCACTTTGAATATAATTAGTGATACTCCAAGTCTTCAAATAAGTTATTCTTTACTTTTAATTTAGAATGCTGCAGCGACTTGACGCAGAATGGCTATATTTCCTTAATAATGATAGGGGTAGACTGCAGTCTGTTTACTACCTCGGTTTCTTGTAGACTGCAGTCTACTTCTATCACCCACGATCTTATTTTCGCCTACGTCGTAGACTGCAGTCTACCTCTGTCACTTATGACCTTGTCTCGCCCACGTCCTAGACTGCAGTCTACCTCCTTGTCCTACGACCTCCTGGTAACCCCTGGGCAACGACCCCCAAAGTTTGGGGTTAGACTCCCGGATGGGGCCTTCCCGGGCACTCATAGTTTAAAGTTTCAGGGGCTGAGCCCCCATAATAATTAGGCACTAAGTCTCTGAAAGACATGTTTTCCCGGGTAATAATCGCTTAAAGTTTACAAGGCAGCATGCGGTGTTGGGTGTCTAAGGGATAAGATGCGCGCCGGTATGGTGCACTCATATTAAATCTACGTTTGTAGCTTTGGCGTGCTGACGCTTGATTTCGCCTCAGGCACTGTCAGAGGTGACGCTTGACTTGGTCGTATCTAGGATGAGCTTTTTGGCGTCGTGCCACGTGATCTCGCTCTCCTGCACGCCACTTGGAACGACGCTCTGCTTATCAGTACTTGAGGCGATATTTACTCTGTATTATCAGCTGGTCAAAATTGCAAGCGCATAAACAGAACACCCATTGTACTCTCGGAAATGATACACCGAGTCTTTAATTTTTGTACAACAATCAATTGGAGCGCAGCGGCAAGCCTGTGGGTCAAGTTCAATCTAAATCCAACCAAGCCCCATACCAATCTGTATCCGCAACCTTGCCGTCGTCCATTCCCATGTCCGCGCCGCCGACGATGTCCAAGCTACTCTATTATTATCCACCCCCTTTTCATTGCCCCTTGAGTCTCGCTCTGCCATTCCCCTAAACTCCCTGGCAGCCTAACTGCCGTCCGGCCTAACCGCATCATCGCTCTCAGAGTTCCCTGCGATTTCCCGCTCCCGGAGTTCCCTGCGATTTCCTGCTCTCAGAGTTCTTGCGATTTCCCGCTCTCAGAATTCCTGCGATTTCCCGCTCTGTGAACCCTTCAATCTCTGCTGTATTTATTCTCTTGCTCGATTGTTGCTCAATCTCACCTCAGTTTATCCATCTATTATTTGATCATAACTATTTATCTCTCGTTCAACCAATCACGTTTGCCTCTGATGGAGAAAGAACACAACGATTTCGAAACCTTCGACAGCGACGAGTTCTCGGAGGTTTGCACAATTAACTCCAGTGAACCCGATATCCCACAGCCTTCATCAAAGGCGCAGGGCACACCGGAGACACAAAAGACACCCAAATCCCGCAAAACACCCAATACCTCAAATCAAGAACAGGATAATCTAAAGCGCTTCTGGTATGAAGAGAAAGAGTACATAGAGGTAAAGAACCTCGCAAAATCAGCCCGTACAAAGAAAAAGTCGCCCATTTGGAAGCTTGGCAGAGAAGTGAAACGTGTTGAAGATGGGAAAACCTACTGGCGTTGCAGCATTTGCAACAAAAAGGGCGAAACTGTTATGATAACCAGCAAAGCAACATCAGGGGCGATGAGACACCTCGAATCGCATGGATATGGTAAACACAAGGGACATCTCGTTTACCTGTGGAAGAACCAAAAATGCTCAGACGACGCATCTGCTCAAAGCCATAAGGACCAAAACACCAGTTTTGACTCATTTCTCTTAACATCCACTGTTAATGAGTTTCGCGCGCTGTTCCTCCAATGGATTATTTGTTGTCATATCGCCCTCTTTATGGTAGAGAATCCTTTCTTCCGCAAGCTCATTGAGTTCATCAACCAGCTCGTTATCAAGATTCTACCTTCATCAGCAAACACGCTTCGTCAATGGATTATTGAGGAACACCAACGCCAAAAGAAAGTGAAAAAGAAGGTCTTATGCAAAGCCCGGAGCCGAATTACAATCTCATTTGATACATGGACGTCGCCCTTTTCGAAAAAGCATGTTTTGTCAGTCATTGCCCACTTCATCGACGAGAATTGGGAAAGACAACACCTTCAGCTCGGTATGATCCGGTTATATGGCGGCCATGCCGGTGAAAACCTCGCCCATCATATTGTTCCTATTTTGCGAGATTGGGGTATCGCTTCACGGCTTGCATACTTCATAACCGATAATGAACCTGCTAATGGGGTTGCCGTCGACCATATCCTTGAAGAGCTCGAACCAGAGATCTACCGATCAATCAAGACAAAGAAGATCAAAAGGTCTGAATTTCGAAAGCGCTGGATTCGTTGCTTTGCTCATAGTCTGAATCTCATCAGTCAGGCATTTCTCTTTGGGCAAGATCCAGAGGGGTTCTTAATCAAGACAGATGGAGCTGAGCTTACTGGTCATCTTGAAGAAGTTGAGAGACTGTGGCGCACGCGCGGCTTTGTCGGCAAACTCTCAAATATCATTCGGTATATTCGACGAAGTCCAACGCAGCGAGCTGAGTTTGAACGGATTCAAGTCAACGACGATACTGGTGATGTCTACTGGATTGCAGTCGAGGAGATTGAGGATAATGAACAACTTGAGGTAAGTAAATCGCAACCCAAAGTTATATAAATGGAACTAATATATACATCCTAAGCTTGTTGCAAACAACAAAACACGATGGAATTCAACATATGAGATGCTTCAGCGCGCTTTTAGGTTGAAGGTACGCTTTCAGGCGTATTGTGAGAACTGGAAACAAACCAAGGATGATGACGATACTGGCTATAACGTCTCAGAGGATAAGTTATCGCCTGAAGAGTGGGACGGCGTCCAAGAGATTATTAGGGTGCTCTCTCCTTTCAAAAAGCTTACCAAACAGATTGAATGTCGTGAGAAGAGTTTGCAGGATATTGTTCCCTATTACGATAAGATTCTCGGCCATCTATACGATTGCAGTCAGGATTTCAATCGTAAGAGCAGGATTGGCAATCAAAAAGAATTGTACCAATGGCTTCATGTCTGCGCGGAGACTGCTTGGGATAAGGCCAACGAGTTATATAAAAAGATTGATGACTCGCCGGCCTATTACACTTCACGTGTTGTTAATCCTTGCTGCAAATTTGAATGGTTTGAGCAACGATGGGGTTCCGATCGCGACAAATGCAAGTGGCTTCAAGGTATGAAGAAGGTTGTCAACGAGCATTGGCAAACATACCAAAGTCGCTACTTGCCACAAAATCCAAACTCAATAATCCAGCAAGTCCAACAATCAATTTCCAACGACAGCGATGAAGATAGCAACAACGACTCACTAGGCCTTGAAGAATATATGAAACTTTCATATGACCATCAACAGGCTCGAAAAGTTGATGCATTCACAGAATACATTTCTTCTGCTCCTGAACAGCAATTTCGATTGAAGCAATGGCAATTGATGGAGCAAAATCATTTTGGTCTTGTTCAATTTGCTCTTGATCATGCCGCCGTTCCTATTTCAACATCTGATTGTGAGCGATCTTTCAGCAGCGCCAAATTTGCTCTTAATCCGTTGAGAACAAGAATGAAATCTGATCTGTTTGAAGCGCTTGAAACGCTTCGTGCTTGGTATCTGGAAGACGAGAAACAGAAGCAGAAGGTCAACAACAGACAGATGGAACAAGAGGAACAACAGATTTTGGCAGAAGCATTGAAAGATTAGGCAGATATTGTAATAGAATAGTTTCACCTACTTTGTGTCTGCTTGCTATAAGTGATTATTGGTTGCTGTAAATGGTTACTTATTGTCAGTAATTGTAATGTGTGGGTGAATGCTATCATATTTCGGAATGACTCAGGGCAGTCATATCCGGCAGTCATTTTGCACTCGCAGTCATTTTCAATCACACTCGGCAAGAGAACGGAATGACATCTGTGGTGGCCCAAACTATCATCCCCGCCAACCCAGGTGCCTGTGAGGTACACGCCCATGAGGTGCACACCCGTGAGATGCACGCCCATGAGGTGCACGCCTATGAGGTACACGCCCATGAGGAGCATACCCGTGAGATGCACACCTATAAAATGTAAACCCATGAGGTACACGCCTATTAGGTACACGCCCATGAGGTGCACGCCCGTGAGATGCACGCCCGTGAGATACACGCATATAAGGTACACGCCCATAAGATACACACCTATCCCCTTGGTGTCCGATCCTGCAGGCCCCAAAATTTCAGCTGGGCGACCCCATCAAAAATCGGCGCGACTACTCCAACACCAACAACTCTTCATGAAGTTTGGAAATATTTGTCCCAAGTGGATAATCTAACTGCTTGCCCAATGAAATGAGGCAGGAGTACCGTGTTGTGATGTTATTGCCCAAAGTATGCAGGCTCCTCCAGTTCCAACTGGCCGGTGCGGTTACTGCAACACCAACAACTCAGCAGATAGTGTAAGTAATAATCCATAAAAATTGGACATCTTTGTTGCTATTGGATAGTCAAATCGCCTGCCGAATTAGAAGATCCAGAGACACCGTGTCGTGATGTTATGGCCCAAAGTGTGAAGCTCCCTTCCTGGCGACGGTTACGACAATACAGCGAATAGCCACCGGTCCCTAGTCTACCTCCTGGCCCTATTTTAAATGGTTAGGAATCCCCTGTTGTGATAATATTATGGCTCAAAGTCAAGCTCTGTTGGGGATTACGGGCGCTGCTGGGGGCGCTATTTGTATGGGGTGAGTGCGGGCTCTGTCAAGCTGAGGCCTGGTGAACACTGGTTCTGGTACATTTAGGCGCTGTATGGGCGCTGCAGAGGTACTGCAGAGGTTCGAGGGGCGGCCGTCGCGGGCGCTATTGCGGGTGCTACCCCCGCAACGACACCCGAATCACTGCCCAAACAGCGCCGCACCCCCGCAACATAGCCCGTAACTACTGCACTGCGCCCCCCAGCAACACCATAACCATGACCCGTAATCACCACACTGCTCCCCAAACGCTGCACTGGTGAAACATAACGTTGTCGAAACGTTGTTCGCCGACCAGCTTGAGCGCTGTGCTCCGTACTTCAAAGACACATGAGTATGGTGATGGACAAATATGATGGAATTTTGGTGGGTATTCAATTCCGCATTAATTCCAAAATTAAATCCGTTCGCATTATGTCGACTCCTCAGGCTCAGCAAATGCAGCCTTGATATGCTCCATCCAGCAAGGTCCATTTCGACAAAGGTTGATGTTGCACTGCTCGCACCCCCACCTTGACCTTTTAATACGGCTTGCCCTGCCCTCATTGTCCTTTGCCGTACCGCGTAGAGTATTCGCTGATAGGTCACCCTGGTCCTTTCTTCGGGTGGTGGGTTCGGCAAACCTACTCGCAGCTGCGCAAGCCCTACCTGTTTTGTTTTCGGAAAGTTTGACCTTCCGATGTTGAGACGCATCCAATGTCTTCTGCACAAGAGCGTGAAGAGGCGTGATGTCAAACACTTTTCGATTCGCGTCGATGGTCGAAATTTTTGGTGCCCTTTTTGAATGTCGGAAAAGGCCACTTGCGAGATCCTTGAGGAATTGCGCATGGCTCTTGGGATATCTCTTGGGCTCCCCGGGAGGGGGTCTTGTGCCCAAGAGATACGAATTCGTGGTTGCTACGTCTAAGAGGAAGTGCCATAGTGGCTTCCATGTTTTGTAGCATTTTCTCCTCTGGGTATTGTAGTATGAGCGGAGCTGGTCTGCACGATCTACACCATTCATGTTATGGTTATACAGATCGATTAGCTTCGGAATGGCTAATTCTTTGCGGAACTCATTGCCAAATATGGGTTTGGCCGCGGCATACCCTGATGAAGTTTGAGCAGGCCTTTTCCGCGGACGAATGACAGTCTCGTCACCTAAAGTAGACAGTTAGAAAAAGACGGTTAGGTGAATACAAATCCTAGATTCTCACCATGCAAAACTGTACTCATAAAGAGGACAACCTTATGGTCTTTCCAGGCAAGCTGTAGGACCATTCCATCTTAACTTAGTTCAGAATACAGCTGCCCCCATGAGATTTGGCTGTCGTATTCCTTTTTCAGACGGATGAGAAACTCTGAAAACGGGGTTTTCGGGGGCGGATTTCGTGGCAGTTCAGGTCTGGGCGGCGAGAAATTATCTTCAATTTCCAACGCTTCCGAATCTTCCGAATCCTCTAAATCTGAGTTTTCTTCAAATTGTTCTTCCGTATCTTCTTCAACCTCTTCGACCTCGGGAATCTCGGCGGACTCAATAATCTCACGTTTTGTCGTGGTAGTTCGAACCGTGCCGGCGGCGCCAATGCCTAGGAGTCGAAGTACTATGAAGAGTTGTACGCTTGTAAAGAGATTGTCAAGCCATACAATATGCTTGCCAGGGGGAAGACATCTCTTTCCACTTTCATCTTCTTGCAGCAACAAGTCGAGAACTACTGCTTGTGTCTTTGAGAAGCAGTACTTATTCCCTTCGTCAATCCAGAATCTGTGTGACGGCACGGCACAGGGAAGATATGGAGATGCTCCATAGGCTGTGGGTTGCACAATACTAGGATTCTGAGCTGAAGAAGAGGAAGAATCGCAGTAGGCGACGTAGCTAATAAATAGGTACACTGTGCGCACCAAGGCGGGCGCTAATAAGACGAGCGCCAAGGCTGGCGAGTCGCGTTCCGTGACAATCTGTCAACATCGACAGGCCCGTCTTGTGGCTTACTCCCTTTTTGGTGATAAAGCCAATCGAGAAGATAGCCATCATTAGCACAACACCAAATCTTAAAGCCCTTTGGAGTTGGTTTATGCGGGATATGGACTATTTGCTTTGCTCGGCCT
>WNGD01003251.1_pt1 | contig 16624 bp, 13 predicted proteins | sample 5400671 | NCBI WGS metagenome assembly WNGD01 (sample SAMN13153369, study PRJNA577476) | soil metagenome | isolation source: 40 cm soil or saprolite under grassland replicate 2 | place: USA:California | collected 2016-06-15 | reverse complement strand
GCGCCTGGCTCAGCGCGCGCGCCGAGTGCGCGATCAGGCCATTGATTTCTATCTTGTCGTCGAGTGCGCCAAGAACCTGACCGATGGCTTGCTGGACAAGAAGATCAGGCAGCTCGAACTTGAAGGTCATGATCTGGCTGGCGCTTATGTGCGGTACAGCGGTGCCGGTCTGGATACCCAGGACGTAGTCGGTAAATCCCGGGCTGCCAATGAGATATGTGAGAAATCGCTGATCGAGGCCGGGTCGCGCGCGCAGGCGGGCCGTTCGCTGGACCAGGAGGCTCGGCACGTCGCCGCGGCGCAGCTCGGCGTATTTCAGCCCTGCCGCAATCCACGGACGGTCCATGGCCAGGACCAGATCGCCGACTCGCAGCTGGTATCTCGCGTGATCGGGAAATTCCCGCACGGGCCAGAACCTCGCGGTGTCCCAGCGGATTCGGCCCTGCACTATATTGTCGCCGCGCAGCAATCTGACGCCACCGGGATCAGCCGTGTACCGTGAGCTCCTGAATGGGTAGCCGGTGGTTATCTCGACATGAGTGCCAAGTTCGGTGAGTTCACCCATCGAGCCGCTCCAGCTGGGCGCGGACTGCATGCTCCAGGCGGGCGGACTCGTCGAAGCGGGCGTAAAGATCCTTGCTAAGGCGGGCGATCTTGCCGGTGATGGGCTCATCGTCTCCATCGCCGATGCCGGCGGCGCCGACGTAGCGGCCAGGGGTGAGCACGTGGTCGTGCTCGCGGATCTCGTCGGTGGCCGCCGAATAGCAGAAGCCGGGCACGTCCTGATAGTCAAGGCCGCCCGGGCGGGCAGACGGGGTGCCGCGCCAGGCGTGGTAGGCGCCGGCTATCCGGCCGATCTCCGCATCGGTAAGGATCCGGTCGGTGCGGTTGACCAGCGTGCCCATCGTGCGGGCGTCGACAAAGAGGGTCTCGCCGCGGCGGTCGGCAAGCTTGGCCGGCGGCTGTGCTGCCTTGCTCTTGGTCAGGAACCATAGGCAGGCCGGGATCTGGGTGGTGCGGAACAGCTGCGGCGGCAGCGCGATCATGCACGCGACCAGGTCCGCCTGCACCATCGCGGCCCGGATCTCGCCCTCGCCGGACTGCCGGGATGACATCGAGCCGTTGGCCAGCACTACGCCCGCGCTGCCGCGTTCGGCGAGCTTGGCGATGATGTGCTGCAGCCAGGCGAAGTTCGCGTTGCCGGCCGGGGGAGTGCCGAACCGCCAGCGCTTATCGCCGGTCTTCCTGGCCCAGTCGGACATGTTGAACGGTGGGTTGGCCAGGATGAAGTCGGCCTTCAGGTCCGGGTGCTTGTCGTCGCGGAACGTGTCGGCCCAGCGTTCGCCGAGGTCGCCGCCCATACCGTGAATCGCTAGGTTCATCGTGGCGAGCCGCCAGGTCCGCTCGTTGGACTCCTGGCCGTAGACGGCGATGTCGTCATGGCGGCCCCGGCGCGCCAGGACGAACTTCTCTGCCTGCACGAACATGCCGCCGGAGCCGCAGCACGGGTCATAGACCCGGCCCTGGTACGGCTCGAGCACCTCGACGAGCAGCCGGACCACGCTGGCCGGCGTGTAGAACTCGCCGCCCCGCTTCCCCTCCGCCTTGGCGAACTTGTCCAGGAAGTACTCGTACACCTCGCCGAGCACGTCCCTGGCCGGCATGTCGTCATGCCCAGTGAACCTGGCCGCGCTGATCAGGTCCACCAGCTCGGCGAGACGCCGCTGGTCCACGTTGTCCCGGTGGAAAATCTTCGGCAGCACCGCGGTCAGTGACTCGTTGGCCTTCATCAGGGCGTCCATCGCGCCGTCCACGGCCTCGCCGATGCCTGCGCACTCCGCCCGGCTGGCCAGGGCCTGCCAGCGGGCGCCCTCCGGCACCCAGAACACCCCCGCCCGGCTGTACTCGTCCTTGTCGCTGAGGAACGCGTCCAGCCGTGCCTTCGGCACGCCGTCGGCGAGCACCTCATCCCGGATCTGCGCCCGGCGCTCCTCGAAGGAGTCGGAGACGTACTTGAGGAAGACCAGGCCGAGGACAAAGTCCTTGTACTGCGCGGCATCCATCGAGCCGCGCAGCTTGTCCGCAGCCTTCCAGAGCGTCTCCCGCAGGTCCGCCATCGCCGGCTTGCCTGGCAGTGCTGCGGTGTCCGTATTCTTCCTTGGCGGCATCCGGATTCCCGATCTCCTCGCCGACTGGGCTCCTGCCGGTCAGGGTCAGCGTGCCATCTTGCAGGCCGGCGGCGGTGATGTTCGGCATCTCAGCGAGGGCGTCGATCCTCTGCTGACCGCGGCGTCGGCCGCTTCTCGCGGGCGCTCCGGGCGCGCTTGACCGTCAGCGGCCTCGGCGGCTCTACCAGGTCGCTGATCCGCACCTGGTCGGACGGCGCCCTGGCGTGTGCCCGGGGGAAGTAGCCGCCGCGCCGCCAGCTGAGCACGTCCTCGGCGAGCTCGTCGATGACGTCGTCGGTCAGCTCACGGCCGGAGACGTCGGCGAGCAGGATGCGGCCGCGCTGGGGTGACTTCCCGGCGGGCGCGAGCACCCACAGCGCGGTCTGGTAGCCGGGCCGCTGCGGCGCCAGGCCGCCAGGCAGCCGGATCACCGCCTCGACCATGTCGTCCTGGAGCAGCTTGGCCCGAGCGCGCTCCGCCGTCGAGTAGGCGGGCAGCGCGCCGACGAGGATGTCGGCGGGACCGAGAATGACGGCGCTGGCATCCGGGCGCAGCCTGGCCGAGATATCGCCGATCCGGTCGAGCACCGCGGTCGCGGAGCGGCTCTCCAGCGGCTGGTACGGCAGCTGGGTGACGATGACGTCCGCGTTCCCGGCCGCATCGGGAAGGTCTCCGGCGGCCCTGATATCGGCCTCGTGGACTGTTATCCCGTGCACGACGAGCCTGCGCCGCGCCAGCCGGGCCAGGTAGGGGCTGGGCTCGGCGCCGATACAGCGGGGCAGGTGCTCGATGTCGAGCAGCTCGACAACCGCCGTGACCAGGTCACCGGGCCCGGCGGCCGGGTCGGCCAGCAGGATCGAGTCCGGCCGCGCGGCGCGCTCGCTGGCGCCGGACAGCCTGGCGACCAGCCAGGCGAGTTCCGGCGTCACCGCGCGGGCGCATAGGTCCGCGGCCCGCAGCCGGCGCCGCGCGGCCAGGATTCGCTCGAACGCGCCCTGGCAGCCCCATGCTGTCTCGATGAGGTCATCGGCGGCGATGGCGAGCCGGTCCGAGCCACCCGGCAGCTGCCTGATCTCGGACAGCAGCAGGTCGTCGGCCGGATCCAGCCGCGCCGCCCGGCGGCAGGCGCCGGCCGCGAGGTCACCGGTGCCGTCGTCCAGCGGCTCGTCGTCGTCCAGCCAGCGCAGGCAGATCAGCGCGGTCAGCATCGCCACCAGGTCGGCAGCTGGGAACTGTGCGCCGATCGCGGCGAGCGTGTGCAGGCTCAGCTCCGGCTCGATCTGCGCCCGGTCCGCCCGCCCGGTGGTCACCAGCCAGTCGACCACCTGCCGCTCGTCGAACAGGGGACTGGCCATGCCGCCGTCGACCGGCGCCGGGAACCCGATGTGCCTGCGGCGCCAGGTGGTGACCACCGGGCGCCGGACGCCGGCCAGCTCGGCAATCTCCGGCATCGAGATCAGCGGCGCGCCGCCGGGCGCCCTGCCGGAAAGCTGCCTGGCCGCCATGCCTGGCCTCCTCTGTCGGCTGCCTGGTCGTACTTAGCGGTGGAATTCCCGCCGCGCTGCAACATTAGGCCCGGAGGATCCGTTCCGGAAATAAAGGTCACTGACAACTCTAGTTATCAGCAGTGCGGTAAGCGCCCCCGGCAACAGGCGCAGCCACGACGGGGAGCCGGCGGCGGCAGGAACGGGTCGCGGCGGGCAATGTCGCGATAGCATCGAGCCGTGGCCGCCGGTAGCCGTCTTCTCACCAGGCCGCGCTGACGACGTACGGTCAGCGCGGCAGCCCCTCATGCTTGAGGGGCTTTTTTGTGCCCCGAGACTATCTGCGACCCAGCCAGGAGGACGCCATGAGCCAGGAAGCCACGCCAGGCCGGTCCGCGCCGGTCGGCGCCGACCCGGGCCGCGAACTGCCGTTCAGGTATGACGCCAGGCTCGCTAACGAGATCGAGCTTGGCTGGCAGGACCGGTGGGAGGCCGAGGGCACGTTCCACGCGCCGAACCCGGTGGGGCCGCTGGCGGACGGCTCGCGGCGGCCGCCGGGCCAGCCGAAGTCCTACGTCCTCGACATGTTCGCCTATCCGAGCGGCAGCGGCCTGCACGTGGGTCACCCGCTCGGCTACATCGCCACCGACGCGTTCGCCCGGTTCCTGCGGATGACCGGGCACACGGTGCTGCATGCCTACGGCTATGACGCGTTCGGGCTGCCTGCCGAGCAGTACGCGATCAACACCGGCCAGCATCCGGCGGTCACTACCCGGCGCAACATCGGGATCATGCGCGGGCAGCTGCGCCGGCTGGGGCTCGGGCACGACTCGCGCCGCGAGATCGCCACCACCGATCCAGGCTTCTACCGGTGGACTCAGTGGATGTTCCTGCGGATCTTCGGCAGCTGGTTCGACGAGGAACGGGGCCGGGCGCGGCCGGTGGCCGAGCTGATCGCCGAGTTCGAGGCGGGACGGCTGGCGCCGGATGGCCCGGCCAACCCCGGCGGCCTGCCGTGGGCCGAGCTTGATCAACTGACCCGGCGCCAGGTAGTGGACGCCCGCCGGCTGGCCTACCTCTCCATGGAGCTGGTCAACTGGTGCCCCGGCCTCGGCACCGTGCTGGCGAACGAGGAGGTCACCGCCGACGGGCGCAGTGACGTGGGGAACTATCCCGTCTACCGGCGGCCGCTGCGGCAGTGGATGCTGCGGATCACCGCGTACGCGGAGCGGCTGCTCGCCGACCTGGAGCCGCTCGACTGGCCCGAGCCGGTCAAGCAGCTGCAGCGGAACTGGATCGGGCCAGCCGACGGCAACGGGCCGCGCCAGCGGACCTACCGGCTGCGGGACTGGCTGTTCTCCCGGCAGCGGTACTGGGGCGAGCCGTTCCCGATCGTCTATGACTCCGCTGGCCTGCCGGTCGCGCTGCCGGACGAGATGCTGCCGGTCACGCTGCCCGAGATGACCGACTTTCGGGCCGGGCGGCCGGAGGACGAGGCCGCCGACCCGGTGCCGCTGCTGGCCAGGGCCGCCGGGTGGGCGGACGTCGAGCTTGACCTCGGCGGCGGCCGCCAGGCATACCGCCGTGAGCTGAACACGATGCCGCAGTGGGCCGGTTCCTGCTGGTACTACCTGCGCTACCTGGATCCGCAGAACGACGAGGCCTTCGCCGACCCCGCCGTCGAGCGGTACTGGATGGTGCCAGCAGGGGCCTTGCCGGGCGATGGCGGCGTCGACCTGTACGTTGGCGGCGTCGAGCAGGCGGTGCTGCACCTGCTGTATGCCAGGTTCTGGCACAAGGTGCTCTTCGATCTCGGCCTCGTCTCGACCAGGGAGCCGTTCCGGCGGCTGGTCAACCAGGGCTACATCCTGGCTGACGCGTTCACCGACGCGCGCGGGATGTACGTGCCGGCGGCGGAGGTCAGGCGGCTGGCCGACGGCGGCTGGGTCCGCGACGGCGAGCCGGTGAGCCGCCGCAGCGGGAAGATGGGCAAGAGCCTGAAGAACGGAGTAAGTCCGGACGACATGTACGCCCGGTACGGCGCCGACACGCTGCGGCTCTATGAGATGGCGATGGGCCCGCTGGACGCCGACCGGCCGTGGCACACCGACGACGTGGTCGGCGTTTACCGGTTCCTGCAGCGGCTGTGGCGCACGCTGGTCAATGAGCGGACTGGTGACCTTGCGGTGGATGACGGCGCGCTGGACGGGGAGACGGAGCGGCGGCTGAACCGGACCGTGCGCGCGGTGCGGGATCATTTCGCGGCGCTGCGGTTCAACGTCGCGATCGCCCGGCTGCAGGAACTCGTGACCCATGCCAGCCGTCTTGCCGCGTCGCGGGGCGCGGCGCCGCGGGCGCTTGCCGAGCCGCTGGTGCTGATGGTGGCGCCGCTTGCCCCGCACATCGCCGAGGAACTCTGGGCCCGGCTCGGCCACGGTGAGTCCGTCAGCCGCGCGGCGTTCCCGTCCGCCGACGAGGCACTGGCGGCCGAGCCGGTCGTGGTTATGCCGGTTCAGCTGAATGGCAAGGTGCGGTTCCGGATCGAGGTCCCGCCGGCCGCCAGCGAGGATCAGGTGAAGCAGATCCTGACCAGCCATCCGGAGTTCGCCAGGCAGGTCGGGGCAGCGGCCGTCGAGCGCATCATCATCGTCCCCGGACGCACCGCCAGCGTGGTTACCCGGTAGGCGGCCGGGCTGGCCGCTATCCGCCGCTGCCGTAGGGGCGGGTGATGATCTCCAGCAGATGGCCGTCGGGATCCTCGAAGTACACGCCGCGGCCATCGTCGTTGTTATTGATGGCGCCGGGCTGCCTCTTGCCCGGGTCGGCCCAGTACGCGAGCCCTCGTTCGCTGATCCGGCCGAAGATCTTGTCGAAGTCGTCCTCGCCGATCAGGAAGGCGTAATGCTGGGCGGCAATGGCGCCGCCGACCTCGTGGAAATCCAGCGACACGCCATTGTCGGCTTCCACAACCATGAACGGCCCGAACCGGGTGGCTGCGGGCAGACCGAGAATGTCGGTCAGGAACGCCGCCGATCGCTGCTGGTCGCGGCACCACACGATGGTGTGGTTCAGCTGGATGCTCATGCGGAGCCCGGCTGGCGCTCGCCGTCGACCGTCAGCTCGACCCGCTCGGTGTAGAAGCACATCAGGCCGGCGATTCCGGCGGCCTGGGGGATGGGCGCCTGATAACTCCACACAATGTCGGCAAAGACCTCGTCGCCAAGCACGACAGACCAGTACGACGCCTGGCCCTTGAATGGGCAGGTCGTCTGGTGGCCAGTAGGCCGGAGCAATTCGGTACGCACATCCTCCGGCGGCAGGTAGTAGCGGGTCGGCAGCCCGGTCTCGTCGAGCAGGACGGGACGGTCTGACACTGCCAGTTTCTCGCCGCCGAGCGTTACTTCGAGGTGGCGATCGGTGGGCGTGATGGTGATCCGGTGTCCTGAAGCCATGCCTTCGTCAACCGGCCGGCGGCCGCGATGATTCCGCCGCATGGTGATCGGCCAGCCGGGCGGCAACAACCTGCGCCAACGTGGTGAGCAGGCCAGCGTAGCCGCCACTGACCTCCCCGGCGCTGAGCGTGATCTTGACCGTATACGTGCCCACCTGGACGACGGCGGTGCGATCGCGGCTGACCAGCCAGGCCCGGTCCCCGACGCCAGGCAGGGCCTTGCCGGAACGGCGGCCCGGCCGCGCGGCGATGCGCGCAATGAAGCCGTCGGTGACAGTCAGCATCAGGATGGCGCCGCTGGCCCGGTAGATGACGCCGCCGCCGTCCGGGCCCGCAAAGCCGGAGATGCGCACCGGCTGCCCGAATGCCTGCGCCGCCTCCGCCGCGGTGATCAGCTGGGCCGGCACCGGAACCGGCGACCGGGGCAGCGGGACCAGGTCCGGCGATTCGGGCCCGGCGGTGCCAGGTGCGGCTGTGCCTGGCCGGCCGGGCTGGCTGTTCAGCGAGGTGAGCAGAACCGGTCCTTGGCTGTCAGCCCGGCCGGCCAGTGCCGTGCCGGTTCGGCTCAGCCGGCCCTTCCTGGCCGCGGTCTGCAGCAAGTAGCTGAGCACGGCAAGCGCGATCAGCCCGGCGGTCAGCGGCGCCCAGAACCCGGCATGCGGGCGGGAATGCACGGCCAGGTAGGCGAGGCTCGCGACGCCCACTGCCGCGGCCTGCAGGGCCGCACGCCAGGTGGCCGGGATGCGCGAACCGATCAGACCACGGCGCCTCGCCTCATCGCGTACCGCCCGCTCGAACGGGTCCCACCGGCCTCGCGGATCCACCCAGCACGCTCCGCTGACCGCCTCGAACGGCGCGCCATCGGTCTGGCTCAGCATGCCGGTCGCGTCGCCGAGCGCCCGTCGCTCGAACTCCGCCAGCCCGGCGGGTGAGGCCGGCGACGCCGGCAGCTGGCACCACAGGTCGCCCTGCTCCCGCTCGATGACCTCCAGATGGCCCCGCGCGGCAAGGTCCCGGATGGTATCCGAGTAGGCCGCGGCGGTGAGCTTGCCGTCCGACACGACTAGGTTCACCAGTGCCGGGGGCTGGTTCGCAAGCTGCTGCGCAGGCCGCTGGCCGCGCCTGGTGGTAATACTGCGAGAGTTGGGGCGGCTGAATGCCACGCAAGCGGCGAAAGTGGCCAGCCATGCAGCTGCGGCGGCGATTGCCGCGCCCTGGTACATCCGGCGAGTTCCTCCCCCGGAGTCAGTTTCCGGTACCTGACCCTGCTGCGCCCAATTGTTCAGCCGCGTTCAATACACATCGGCTCGGCATGGCTTGCTGATGACCGCCAGTAATACGGGATGTCAAATCACAGTGAATACCAGCCGTCTCCCCCCGAATAATTGGAGTACATCACAGTTTTGGCCCGGGCGGGCCACCAGCCGGCGGCGGCTCGCGCCTTACGGCTCGAGCCGGGCGGCCCGCGCCTGGAGATAGCGACGTTCGGGCAGGCTGGTGGTGCGCAGCGCAGCCCGCCGGTAGGCGGCCTGCGCCGCGGCCGGCTGGCCGGCCATCTCCAGCAGGTGCGCGCGCACCGCGTCCAGCCGATGGTGGCCGGTCATCCGCTCATCGGCATCAAGCGTCGCCAGCAGGGCCAGGCCGGCCTGCGGACCGTCCGCCATCGCGACGGCAACGGCGCGATTGAGGGTGACCACCGGACTGGGCGAGATGCGCGCCAGCATCTGGTACAGCGCGGCTATCTGCGGCCAGTCCGTATCCTCCGCGCGCGTCGCCTCGGCATGCACCGCCGCGATGGCGGCTTGCAGCTGAAACGGGCCGAGCGGCGCTCGCGCCAGCGCGGCGGTGATAAGCCGCACGCCGTCGGCGATCGCGCCGGAGTTCCACCGGGATCTATCCTGTTCGGCCAGCGGGATCAGGGCGCCGTCCGGCCGGGTGCGGGCCGGCCGCCGCGCATCGGTGAGCAGCATCAGCGCGAGCAGCCCGGCCACCTCGCCGTCATCGGGGAGCATCCGGTGCACCTCCCGGGCGAGCCTGATCGCCTCGGTGGTCAGCTCCGGGCGGTGCAGGTCAGGACCGGAGGTGGCGGTATAGCCCTCGTTGAAGATCAGGTAAAGGACATCAAGCACCACGCCGAGACGCTGCGTCCGCTCGGGCTCGGCCGGCCTGCGGAACGGGTCGGCGGTGGCCTTGATCCGCTGCTTGGCGCGGCTGATGCGCTGTGCCATCGTCGGCTCGGGCACCAGGAACGCGCTGGCGATCTGCGCCGTGGTCAGCCCGCCGACGGCGCGCAGCGTCAGCGCGACCTGGGATGGCGGCGACAGCGCCGGATGACAGCAGAGCAGCAGCAGGGTCAGGGTGTCGTCGCGCGCCGTGGGCTCCTCGTTGCCGGGGTCCGGTGCCGCCAGTTCGCCGGCCCCCGGCTCCAGCGCCGCGGCGGTGACCTCCCGCCGACGCCGCGCCGACTCGGCGCGCAGCTGATCGAGCAGCCGCCGGGAGGCGACGGTGATCAGCCAGCCGCGCGGGTTGTCCGGAAGACCGCTGGCTGGCCACTGGACCGCGGCCGCGAGCAGCGCCTCCTGGACCGCGTCCTCGGATAGGTCGAAGTTCCCGTAGCGGCGGACCAGCGCTCCGAGAACCTGCGGCGCCAGCCGGCGCATCAGGTCCTCGCAGCGGCGGTCCGCGGTCAAGCCTCCGTTCCAGCCGTTTGCATGACCGCCCGTACCTCTATCGCGAAGTGCCGGGCGTCCGGCCACCGCGCGGCGATCTCGACGGCGCGCTGCTGGCTCTCGCAGTCGACCGTGAGGTATCCGGCCAGCTGCTCCTTGGCCTCGGCGAACGGCCCGTCGGTCGCGGCCGTGACGCCATCGCGGACCCGGACGGTGGTGGCCGTTGACGCGTCGGCCAGGCCTTCCCCGCCGACCAGTTCCCCGGACTCGGTGAGCTCCTTCATGATGGCGTCGACCTCGCCGAACAGCTCGCTGCGCGCTGCCTCGGTCCAGGACTGGTAGGTGGCGGGGTTGTTGTAGATCAGCAGCATGTACTTCATGTATTGACTCCCTGCGGTCTCTGGCGCCCGGTGCGGGCACCGCCTGCCTATGGGTCGGAGCCGGCCGCGCTGGCTCGACATTCTCGGCCGGGAGGTCGTTGCCGCCGCCAGGATGCAGGCCGGCCGCGGCCTAGCCGGACACCACTGGCCGGAAGCTGTCCAGCAGGTGATCGAGCATGCCGACCTGGCGCCCGGGGGCGACCCGGTCCGGGTACAGCACCCGTTCCGCGCTCAGCCCGTCGATCAGCACCACGAGCTGGTGCGTGGCGAAGTCGAGGTCGAGGCCGCCGGCCAGCTCGCCGAGCCGCCCGGCTTCTTCGAGATGACCGCGCAGCCTGCCGCAGAGGCTATCGAACTCCGTGTGCTGCAGGTCCCGCAGCCCGGGCGTGCCCAGCGCCCGGCCCCAGAAGCTGATCTCGATCTGCGCTTCCAGGTCACGCTGCGCGTCGAGGGGCAGCGCCTCGAGCATCACCAGCCGGAGCGCGTCCAGCCCGCGCCGGCCCGCGGTGAGGGCATCCATCCGCGCGATGACCCGGCGGTGGGACATCAGCAGGGCAGAGCCGAGGATGTCCGCCTTGTCATCGAAATAGTGCGCCAGGATGCCCCGCGAGCAGCTGGCCTCCCGCGCGATCGCGCTGATGGTGGCCCTGGCGAGGCCGTCGCGCGCTATCACCCGCCAGGTCGCGGAGAGGATCTCGTCACGCTTGGCGTCCCAGTCGACGATCTTAGGCATGGTTCCTTCAGCCGGTCAGGCCTATTTTTTTGTCGGACGTCCGTCTAACATCCTGCTTAATGTATCCCAATGATTTTGCCGGGCCCGGCACGGGCCGCGAGCAACTTGTCAGCTACAGCCGCCGCCTGCTGGACGACGGCCTGGCCGTCGGCAGCGCCGGCAATATGAGCGTGCGGCTCGGTAGCTCGGTCATCATCACGCCCTCCGGGGTGCCGTACCGGGACATGCGGCCCGAGCAGATCTGCGAGATCGGCCTGGACGGGGGGCCGATCTCGGTGCCTGCCACGGTGTCCTCAGAGACGCCCATGCACCTCGCGATTTACCAGGCGACCGACGCCGGTGCAGTGGTGCACACGCACTCGCCGGAGGTGATAGCGCTCTCGGCCGTCTTCGATGAGCTGCCGGCCATCCACTACGCCATTCACGCGCTGGGCGGGCCAGTCCGGGTCGCGCCGTACACCCGCTTCGGATCGGACGGGCTGGCCAGCGCGGCCATGCTCGCGCTGAGCTCGCGCCGGGCGGCGATCCTGCAGAATCACGGCGCGATCTGCTACGGCAGCACGCTGGCCGAGGCCTACGAGCGGGCGCTGCTGCTTGAGTGGCTGGCGCACACCTACCGGCTGGCCCGAGCGCTCGGCGAGCCGAAGATCTTGACCGACGCCCAGCTGGCGGAGGTCGCGGCCGAGGCCCGCCGCCGCCGGTATGGCAGCGCCGCCGCGGAGGAACGGCGGACCGGCCAGTGAGCGCCGCGGCGCCGGCCGGCTGCCCGGTCGGCCGGGTGGTGACGCTCGGCGCATTCATCCTGGACGTGCTCGGCCGCCCGGTGGAGTCGATACCGCCCGGCCAGGGCAGCGTGGTGCTGCAGGAGATCCGCGCCACCGCGGCGGGCACGGCGGCCGGCCCCGCGGTCGACCTGGCCAAGCTCGGGGCACAGGTTTCCGCGATCGGCGCGATCGGCGCGGACGTGATCGCCGACATCATCGTCGCCATCCTGGACCGGCACGGCGTCGACGCGGCCGGGCTGGTCCGCAAGCCGGGGGTGCAGACCGCGGCGACGATGCTGCCGATCAGGCCAAACGGAGAGCGGCCGGCACTGCACGTACCTGGCGCGATGACTCACCTGCGGCCGGCCGACATCGATCTCGACCTGGTACGCGGCTGTGACGTGCTGCTGCTCGGCGCGCCGGACGCGCTCGGCGCGATCGCGTCGGCTGAAGACGGGCTGCCGGCCGTCGCGGCGGCTGCCCGGGCCGGCGGTGCGCTGGTGGTCATCGACATGCTCAGGCGCGGCAGCGCGGCGGACTTCGAGCGGCTGGCCGGCCTGATCGGCGCTGCCGACTGGTTCTGCCCGAACGACGACCAGCTGCTGCACCTGACCGGCCGGTCGGATATCGCGGCGGCCATCGGCGACGTCCTCGCGCTCGGCACCGGCGGCGTCGCCGTCACGCTCGGCGCCGACGGATGCCTGATCACGACGGACCGGGTCGGCGGACTGCTGCACATACCCGCGCCCCGGATCGACGTCGTGGACACCACCGGGTGCGGTGACGGCTTCGACGCCGGGATGATCGCCGGACTGCTGCTCGGCTGCGAGCCGGCCGACGCGGCCCGGCTTGGCACCGCGTGCGGCTCGCTGGTTGCCACCGGGCTCGGCTCCGATGCCGGGATCACCAGCCTGGACGATGCGGTCAGCTTCCTCGGCCAGGCCGAGCCCGAATCGGCGGCGCGGATCACCGAACGCATCGCCGCGCGGACCGGCTCCAGGACGGTACCTGCCTGACCAGATCGAGTAGCTGATGAGGAGGTCGACACGGCAACCCGTTCGAGATGGCTTTGGGCGGGTTGGGCGCCGTTGAAATCCATATCCACCGGGTTGCAGCCGTACCAGGAAGGGCGGGCCGGGGCGAGTGCGCTGCGGACTCGCCCGTAGCTGGCGCTTCGCCCACTCAGGGTGTTACCTCGTGACGGTTATTTCCGAGCATGGCCCAGGTGATTTTGCCGGCCTGGCCAGGCGCTATGCACCAGCCCCATCGGTCACTGAGCGCCTCGACGAGCTGTAACCCACGGCCGGACGGCGCGTCGTCGGGAGCGCACAGGAAACCAAGGGGAGGCCTTCCCACCTGGGGAGGCCTCCCCTTGTTGCGGGCCAGCTTCGCAGCGCACCCTCGGGCTAGGACGCGGCGGATGCCGCGATGACCGCCAAGGGGGACACCACCATGACCACTCCAGCCAGGCAACTGAGAACGCCGGAATCCGGCTCGACGGGCCGGCCACCCGGACGCTGGACCCGACAGCGCCCTGCTCTCCGGCGGCTCACCGCGCTGGCCGGCCGCCGGCCGGGAGTTGGCTAGCCGAGGCCGAAGATGCGGGCCGCGTTGCCGCCCCAGGCGGCCGCCACCTCGGCCGCGGTGCAGCCGGCCTCGAGCAGCACCTTCTCCAGGGCGCGGGCGTTGCGCTCGACGCCGGGAACGCCCGGCCAGTCCGTGCCGAACACCATCCTGGCGGCCAGCCGCCGCAGCGACCGCCCGTAATAGTCGGGCAGCCGCTGCGGCGGCAGGCCGGACACCTCGAGCCAGACGTTCGGCCGGGACAGCGCGAGAAACGCCGCCGCGTCGTACCACCAGCCGCGCCCGCCGTGCGCCAGCACAACGGTGAGCCCGGGGAAGTCCCGCAGGACGTCGTCGAGCAGCACCGGATCGGCGCAGGAGTTGACCGCCCCGGAAAACGTCGACGTGCCGCTGTGCACTATCACCGGCAGGCCCCGTTCCTCCGCCCAGGCATAAGCGGGATAGAGCATGCGGTCCCTGGCCTCGAACCCGCCGTGCACCGGATGGATCTTCAGTGCGACCGCGCCGAGCCCCACCTGCCTGGCCAGCTCCCTGGTCACCGGGTAGTGCAGGTGCGGATTGAGGTTGGCGACCGGCCGGAACCGGACCGGGTTGGCGGCGGTGAGCGCCAGCACGTCCTCGATCGGCTGCACCCCGGTCACCTTCGGGCTGTACTCGGTGAACAGCAGCACGTGGTCAGCGCCCTGCCGGGCGAAATGGTCATCGATCGCAGCCGGGCGCGGCGTTCCGTCGCCGTCGAACAGCTCGCCGATCCAGGCGTCGTCGCCGAACGTCCGCACCCATTCCAGCCAGTCCAGGGACAGCGTCGGCAGCCGCGCGACGTGCACGTGCGCGTCGACCAGGAGCTTGCCGTCGATCACGCCGGGCTACCCGAGCGCCCGGCCGGCGCCGCGGCCGGCCGGGCAGCGGCACCAGCCAGCTGTGCGAGCGCGTGCTCCCGGAGCTTGAAACGCTGCACCTTGCCGGTCGCCGTCAGCGGGAACTCGGGCAGGAAGAGGATTCGCCGCGGCCTTTTGAACGCAGCCAACCCGGCCCGGCAAAACGCGATCAGCTCATCTTCGGCCGGGGCGGCTCCCGCCTTCGCGACCACGCAGGCGACCGGCTTGTCCAGGCCGTCGCTATCTGGCACCGCGACGACAACCGCCTGCTCCACGCCGGGGTGAGCGCGCAGCCTGGCCTCGACCTCGCCGGGGGAGACCCACTGGCCGCCGGCCTTCATGACATCGTCGATGCGGCCCAGGCAGGTGAAGTAGCCGTCGGCGCCGCGCGCGTAGATGTCGCCGGTGCGCAGCCACTCGCCGCGGAACACCCGGCGGCTGACCTCGCTGCGGCACCAGTAGCCGGTGGCGACCGAGTCGCCCTTCACATACAGGCTGCCCGGCTCCCCGTCACCGGCCGGCTCGCCGTCGGCGTTCTCGATCCGCAGCTCGTAGCCGGCCACGACCTCGCCGGTGCTGCCGGGCCGCACCCGGCCCGGCCGGTTGGAAAGGAAGATGTGCAGCGCCTCGGTGGACCCGATGCCGTCGAGCACCTCGATGCCGAACGCGTCGGTGAACCGCTTGTACAGGTCCGCGGGGAACGACTCGCCGGCGCTGACGCCGAGGCGCACGCTGGCGAAAGTGTCGGCCGGCAGGCCGGCCGCCAGCATCGCCGCGTACGCCGTCGGCGCGCCGAAGAACAGCGTGGGCCGGGTGCTCGCGAGCACGCTGGCCAGCCGCGCCGGGGTGGCCCGGGCCCGGTCCAGGATGGCGCGCGCGCCTACCGAGAAGGGGAAGGTCAGCGTGTTGCCGAGGCCGTAGGCGAAGAAGAGCTTGGCCGCCGAGTAGCAGACGTCGTCCGGCCGGATGCCGAGCACGTCGGCGGCGTAGGTCAGCGCGGTGGTGCGCAGCGAGCCGTGCCGGTGCATGGCCGCCTTCGGCGTTCCCGTGGTGCCCGAGGTATAGAGCCAGAAGGCCGGGCTGTCGGCCAGCGTCGGCTCCGCGCCGCGGGCGGCGGCCAGGTCGGCCGGCCCGGCGGCGGCCAGGAAGCCGCGCAGCGTCCGCACCCGGGCGCCAGCCCGGGCCCGGGCCGGCGCGGCCAGCGGCGCCAGGTCGCTGGTCTGGCCGGCCACGACGATGTCGCGCAGGCCGCCCGCGGCCGCTGCGTCCGCCGCGATGGTGGTGAACTCGGCGCTGACGCCGAGCAGCCTGGCCCGGCTGTCGGCGGCCAGCGTCGCCAGGTCGGCCGCCGTGGCCATCGTGCTGACCGGGACGGGCACCGCGCCGATGTACAGCCCGCCGAGGAACATGGCGAGCAGCTCCGGGGTGTCGGCCATGCACAGCAGGATCCGCTCCTCGGCCCGGACGCCCGCGGCGACCAGCGCCGCGGCGGCCTGCCAGGCTAGGTCGTCGAGCTCGGCGTAGGTGAGGTCGGTGGCGCTGCCGTCGAGGTCGATGGCGGTGACGGCCACCCGGTCCGGCGTGGCGGCCGCGTTCCGGCCGAGCAGCCAGGCGGCCGCGTTGAACACCTCGCCCGTGCTTTTCGTCATCTCAGAACCTGACGTAGTCGTACTCGACCGGCAGGTCGTTGATGCCGACGCCCGGCGGCGCGATCCAGCTGGCGAACTCGCCCGGCTCGTAGTGCGGCCGCATCAGCGCGGCCACCCCGGCCCGGTCCTCGGTGCTGGGCAGCCAGTCCGCGGACCGCCGCGCCCAGTCGGCGGCCGCCAGCAGCTCGCCGGACGGGCTCACCCAGTGCCCGGCGAATGCCCCGACCTTGCGGTTGAAGCCCTCGTGCGGCAGCGTCAGCCGGTGCGGCAGCCCGGCCTGCTCCAGCTCCCGGTTCCAGCGCCGGAGGCCGCGCTCGCAGTCGGCCACGTACTCGTCCCGCAGGTCGAGATTGAGCGCGGTCAGCATCGGCACGGTCCTGGTGGTGATGGCGCCGCCGGTGACGACCGGGATCTCCCTGGTCGCGCCGGCCAGCAGGTGATCGTCCTTGCGCCTGGTCTCCATCCAGCGGCCCTTCAGCCCGGCGGTGTAGTACGAGGCGACGTTGGACGACGTCTCAGAACCGAACAGGTCCAGGGACACCGAGAACTGGAAGTTGAGGTACCGCTGGATCACCGCCAGCGGGATGCCACCGTGGCCCCACAGGTCGTCGGTGCCGTGGCGCGCCAGCAGTGCGGCGGTGCGCTCGACCGTCCGCTGCACGCCGGTGGTGCCGACGAACATGTGGTGTGCCTCTTCCCTGAGCATGAACTCGCAGGTCCGCGCCAGCGGGTCGAAGCCGCTCTCCTTCAGCGTGCCGAGCTGGTACTTGCCGTCCCGGTCGGTGAAGTAGGTGAACATGAAGAACGACAGCCAGTCGGTGGTCTGCTCGTTGAACGCGCCGAGGATGCGGGGCTTGTCCGGGT
>WNGD01003249.1_pt1 | contig 16626 bp, 14 predicted proteins | sample 5400671 | NCBI WGS metagenome assembly WNGD01 (sample SAMN13153369, study PRJNA577476) | soil metagenome | isolation source: 40 cm soil or saprolite under grassland replicate 2 | place: USA:California | collected 2016-06-15 | reverse complement strand
GGGGCGGCTCGGTGAGTCTGGGCGCTTTCATGAAAACTGCGAACCGGCTGCGTCCTGAGAATCTGCGTGGCGACCGGAGATGCAAGGTTCCATTCTCCTTCGGCACTCGCCGGCACCGATATGGTTGGCGGACTCTGGAGAGCGACGCGAGCCGTCTCGGGTTGCTGATAAATCTTGAGTGAAATTATAGCGGCACAAAGCAGGACCGCCGTGACGGCAGCAGGATATGACGTCAATGAACGAACATTCAGCTGCAACATGAAATTGCGAGCGCGTTCCAAGCAAATTCGCCAAAGCGGCTGGCGAAGCAATTCATCGCGCTGCCGTCGATGAAATTCGTGCAGGAAATTTTCAAAATATCCAGGCGGCGGTTGCTCGTAGCGCTTCAACCGAAGCAGCCTTGCGATTTCGCTATCGTTGAATTCGTCCATTTTTCAGAGCTGATTAAGACACGGGATTTTTTCGAAATTCGTCCAGGTAATTTTGCAGCTGCCGATTCGCATAGAAGAGCCTCGAACGTACTGTTCCTTCCGAGACACGCAAGATTTTACTGATCTCCGCGTGGGGCATTCCCTGAATATGGAACATGGTAACCACGGCTCTGTGTTCATCAGACAATTTCATCATTGCCTCGTTCAATCTTCGCTGCAGCTCGGAGAGGTCCGCTTCGCGCACCGGACTGCTCGTCGCCGTTAGTTGCAGGAATTCCTTATCGTTTTGGATGCTCGCGTCCACGTCATCCAGACTCAATTGAAATCGTCGGCCGCGCTTCTTGAGAAAATTGAGCGTCATATTTACCGCGATGGAATGAATCCAGGTGTAAAAGGACGATTTGCCGCGGAACCCGCGGATCGCTTTGTAGGCTTTGGCAAAAATATCCTGCAAAAGATCGTTCGTATCCTCGTGGTTCGAGGTCATGTTGTACACAAGGCCGTAGAGACGCGGCGTGTATTTAATGACTAGTTCGTCGAAAGCGGCGGCATCGCCGGACTGCGTGCGCTTCACCAACTCCTGATCTGGGTCGGTTCTCGGCTGGTCCATCGCGTTGCGCTTAGATTTAGCACGAGCCTCGAGACCGGACGACAACAAATCAGAGATCCGGCGAGCAGGGAGTGCGACTGAGGGATTCATCTTTTCTTCACAGGCAGCGATGCGGATTAGCGCCGGTCGCGCAGGGAAAGCAGCCAGAGCAAGTTACCCAGCGCAGCGATAAATGCAGCCACGTAAGTGAGCGCGGCCGCGTTCAAGACGCTGTTCACACCGGCAGCTTCCTGGCCTGGCTGCACGATTCCCATTTCACGTAAAATAATTTTCGCTCGACGTGAAGCATCGAACTCAACCGGTAACGTAATCAATTGGAAAACTACCAGGACCAGGTAGCAGTAAATTCCGAGCGTAATCAGACCGGTGATCCCAAAGAAAAGGCCGCCGATAATGATGAACGGCAACATTTGTGACGCGATCATTGTCACGGGCACAATCGCCATTCGCGCTTTCAACGGCGCGTACGCCCTGGCGTGCTGAATGGCGTGACCGGTCTCGTGCGCAGCAATGCCCAGCGCCGCGACCGAAGGCGTATGATAAACGTTGCTCGACAGGTGCAGTTTCTTGTCCCTCGGATCGTAATGGTCCCCAAGAAAATTGTTTGTCTCCACAACCTCCACATCATGTATTTGGGCCGCCTGCAGAATTTCCTGCGCGCACTCCGCACCGGTGATGTTCGAGCTTGCCCGGACCTCGCCCCATTTTCGGAACGCGCTGGTCACGCGAATCTGCGCCCAAATTCCCATGATCAATGGGACGCCGATGTAGAGCAGCCAGTGAGATCCAAGACCGAAACCGTATGGATAAAACATGTCGATCTTAATTTAACGCGCCAAAGCGACTTGTCACTTTGCGGGCTGGAACAATTAGACGCACAATCGGGTGCTTCGTTCATTTGGTGGATCGGCTTCTCTGAAGACGATGCTAAAGTCGGCGCCGAAGCCGCAATATTTTTGCCAACGCGTTGAGGAAAACGCGTTCCACCTAAATTTCCAGTTGTTTGGGAAACCGCGATAGAATTTTGCAGCCCGTTTTCGTGACCAGAACCACGTCTTCCAGGCGGACTCCGCCGAGCCCGGGATAGTATAATCCGGGCTCAACCGTGAGCACCTGCCGATCTTTTAAAACCACTTTTTGCAAACGCGGATGCTCGTGAATTTCCAATCCAAGCCCATGCCCGGTGCCATGAAAGAATCCCACTCGTCTGCCCTTGCGAATCTCGGTCGGCAAACCGCGGCTGGCGAAAAATTCCTGGATCGCCTTGTGAATCGTCATCCCGTCAAGGCCAGCTTTGATTCGCCTTAACGCCAGCGCTTGCCCAGCTTTCACCGTTTCCCAAAGTTTTCGTTGCGCCTCGCTCGCGCGCCCCCGCAGCACTGTGCGTGTCATGTCGCCAAAATATCCGGTCTTTGCTTCACGTGGAAAGACATCTAGAATAATCAACGAATCCGCGTACAGCGGTCCAAAGCCGCGCTCATGCGGATCGCACGCCTGATCGCCACCTGCGACAATTGTGCCACCGGGAATTCCGCCCGCGCGCAAAATCGTGGAATCAATCTCGGCCCGGAGCATTTCGGAAGTCAGCGTTTTACCATGCCAACGCAATCGTTTTCCGGAGGCCAGCTTCGATTGCTTCAAAACTTCAATTGCGCGTTTGAGCCCTTTTTCCGTGATCCGCAAGGCACGTCCCATCATTTTGACTTCCTTGTCCGATTTCGCTTCCCGTTCCGGCCAGAAAATTCCGTTCGTTGCGCGGACACGGATTTTGTTTGCCGCAAGTTCCTCCGCGTAGCGAAGCGGGAAATTTGCGGGAACGATTGCGGATCTTACGCCGCGCTTCTTGAGAAAATGGGCGAGAACTTTTTCATAGGGTGGTGCCTTTTTTGATTTTCCCTGCACTTCGTTCTCAAACTTGCTGAACATGACGAACTCATCCGCGTGAGCCTGTTTGCGGCCACGATCGATTTCCAAATCGCTCAAGACCAGGGTGCGTTTGCCGTTGCGCTCGAGAAAAATGAACGGATCAGGGGCCCAAAACTTCGTCGCGTAAAGCATGTCGGGATCGGTCTCGCTGGCCGCGACGATGAGACGGGTTTCGCCATTTCGGATTTCGGATTTTTGATTTCGGGTTTTAGTTTTCATTTAACTCCTCCGCACTACTTCCAGTTGCTTTCGCAAAATCCAATGCAGCAGCACCAGCAGCGCAAGCGTGGATGCAATTAGGACTATCGTATTGAACGTAAACACGCCAAAGGTCATTCCGAAATAACGTTTCTGCAGGCCGAAGAACACGTTCGGTTTCTTGCCGCGCCGATAATCGTTCTGTTCCATTTCGGCCTTTGAGATCAGGTCGGACACCTTTTGGTTAACATAGATTTGCTCGGCCGTGACCGGGCCGTTCGCGTCCTTAAAGAGCGAGCGATCGAATCTCTGTTTCCCGGCGATGACGGGGTCGACGAGCTTTAGATACCGAGCGATCTCCTTCGCGGAGTGCGCTTCGAGCCCCGAGAGCAATGCCAGCACATCCTTTAAGTCATTAAGACGTCCGCGTTGCTCTGCCGTGTTCGCTTTGGGCGCGAGCATTTGAATTTGATCATTAGTGCGGTCTTGCTGCCGCGTGAGCGGATTGAGTTTGCTCTGAGCGACAATCATCTCTTCGTACGACCAGCGCATGGCGATGAACTGGCACACAAGTGGTACCTGTAGTTTGCTCTCGGTCTTCAGTGTCTTGTCCGTGCTCGGATGTTCGGAAAGCCAATGTGAAAGCGAGTAAAGCAGACCAAGGTTCCGGTTCATGTCTTCGTACTTGATGAGCGCGCCACCCATGATGATCTGCGGAATCAAAACGAGCGGGACGATGTTGGCCGCCGTTTTCGGGTCGGCCACCAGCGAAGAGATGAGCAGACCCAGCGCCACGCCACTCATCGCAGTCATGAACATGATCCCCAGATCTATCCAGAACATTCCCCGGATTTGGAGGAGGGAATTACCGATCAGCACAAAAAGGATGCATTGAATAAGGGCAAATACCCCGAGCGTGAGACTCTTTGAAATGATGTAGTAAGACAATCGAACCTTGATGTTGCGTTCGCGTTGCAGCACAGGCCGATCGCGGATGATGTCGTCGGCGCTGTTAGTCAGGCCAAGGAACATCGCGACGATCAGGCCGAGAAATAAAAACGTCGGAATGTGATAAGCAGAAGCGAAATCGTATGTCCCGTTCTCCGAATAGCGAAGGATGGTAGCGATCAGCAGCGCGAGCACAGGCGAAACCCCGATCGTGATGACAAGGTTGGCGCGATTGCGCAGTTTGCTCAGAAAAGAACGGCGCAACAGCGTGCGAAATTGCGTCCACTCATCATGCCAGCGGAGAGGGAGCCGCTTTCTTTGAACCGGCGCGACCGGTAACGGCGCGGCCGGCTCCTGGAGCAGGGAAACTTGCTTGACGTCCTGGATTAATCGGAACGCCTCGTACTTGTCGCGCCAGAATTCCGGCGAATAACGGCGCGACGCAACGAGCTGACCGCGGCTGTTTTCTTCGTAGATGATATCGCCACTTAAATCGCGCAGGGGCGTCTCCAACACATCAAAAATGAATTCCGGTCGGGTTGTTCCGCAGGACGGACACGCGCCCAATTCCGCCCCGAACTGGTGTTGGTGTTCCGCCTCCGCAAAATAGCGCAGCATGTCGGACGGTGTCCCGAAAAAGACCAGGCGTCCGCCTTTGTCGAGCAGAATCGCCTTGTGAAACATCTGGAAAATTTTCGAGCTTGGCTGGTGAATCGTGACGATGACGATTTTGTTGTGCGCCAGCCCGCGGATGATTTCCATGACGTGCTCAGAATCTTTTGAGGAAAGGCCGGAAGTCGGTTCATCGAACAGATAAACATCGGACATCCCAATCATATCGAGTCCGATGTTGAGGCGTTTCCGCTCGCCACCGCTCAGCGTTTTGCTCTCCGGGCTGCCGACGACTGCATCACGCCGTTCGCCCAATCCGAGCTCAATTAGTTTTGCATCGAGGCGCCGGCTGCGATCGCGTCGCGAGAGGTGCGGTGCGCGAATCGCCGCCGCAAACAGCAGGTTTTCGCCGATGGTGAGATGCTCGTCGAAGGCGTCCTGCTGGGGCATATAACTGATGTACTGCTTCAACGCGTCGAGATTCTGGTAGAGCGACTGTCCATTGAGGATGACATCTCCGCTGGTCGGCTGCAGCTGGCCGGCAAGCACTCGCAGCAGGGTGCTCTTTCCCGAACCGCTCGCGCCCATCACGCAAACAAGCTCGCCACGTGTGACGTCAAATGAAATTCCCTCCAGGCCAATCTCGCCTTTGCCGAAACGGTGCGTGACTTCATTCACTTCCAGAGTGCGAATGATATTGCGCTCTTCCTCGATGATTCGTTCCGAAAAGCTGCACCGCAGAATTTGTCCCACGTCGATTCGAATCGTATCACCGTCCTTGAGCTGCGCGGTCGTGCGCACGGCCTCGTCGCCAACCATGATCGGCCGATCCGCTTCGACGACTTCGAGGACCCCGACCCGCTGATCGTAGTCGCAGAAAATCTTCAGCACCACATCGCCGCTTGTGCCCGGCGACAGCAGAATATCGTCAGCTTCGAGCCGGCTCGGGTCGTTCGACACCAAATATTCCGATTTGGAGGCTTTGAGTTGGAACCGTCCGCCCAGCGCGCGAGCGCGCCGGCGCAAATCGCTCAAATCCATTTCGCTGTCGTTATGGAAAACGATCTTGTCTTCCAGTGTGGCCTCGACCTGTGTACCGGCTTTTAACCTGACTCCGTTGAGCTCGGCATTCACATCCCGCAACGCCTTCACTCGGACGTTCAATCCAAAGGTGACCCGAAGTGCGCTGTCACGCGTCCGCGAGCGTTCCAGTTCCACTTGATCCGATTCCTTATTTACACGGATGAAAATCTGCGGGAGCGAAACGTTCTTCTTGGCGTTAAAATATTGCGCCAGCTCCTGGTAGCTGAGAACCTGGTCGCCCACCAAAATGCGCTGGCCAGAATAAATTCGGCAGAAACCGCCGCGCACCAAGGGTCTCCCGCGCACCGAAACGTTTTGGCCGCTGTAATTTTTCAACAAAATCAGATCGTGATAACGAAACGCCATCAGGTGATCGGTTTCGCTGAGATTTTTCAGCATTACATCGGCCTTGCCGTTAGCGCCGAAGGACAGCGATTCCAGCGGTGACGCGCCATGCTGATAAATCGATGGGTCCGAGTCCTCCGACGCGTTGAGTTGATAAACGATGTCGATCGCTTGCGCAGCCATGCCCATCTGCGACATGAACGAATAGAAGGCAACCACCTGTTCCTGTTTCAAACCAGCTTGCGAGATCAGGTCGTAGAGCTGCACCCCGAGCATGATCTTGCGTTCGGTGCTCAGCTGCGCGCCGAGTTTTTGGGCCATGGCGGCGAGGTCCTGCTGCTCGTAAAGCGCTTGCCGGAACAACTGTCGCAGTTCGGAATAGACCGCTTCCGGATAGTCGTAACGCAGGAAACCAAGGCTCGAGTCGATCTCTTCCTCGAGTATAACGCCGTCCGCTTTGGTAAAACTCGCCAGTACCTGGATCAACAAGGGCAACAGATTTGGCCCCTCCGAAACGCTGCGGGGCTTGCGCATCGCCCGGCGCATCCAGCGCCGGCCAGTTCGTCGCACCCGATATGCAAAGGGGGTCACCCGCTGCACAGCGCGGTCGATCTTATCTGCCACTGATGAAACAAGCTCTGTCATGTGGATAGTCGGGTCCGAATTTTAACCGAAACCGCCGAGCGGCGCAATGTGCAGCCTCGAATATAGAAGTAGACCAACTGACGAAATCCGAACGACGACGATCGAACAAATGACTAATGACCCATGATCAGCGTTACCCGCACGTGCCAGCCGCCATTTTGCATTGGCAATTTGTTCATGTTAATTTTTAACCCCGTTAACAGTTATTATGGCTCAATTCGATCGCAACTCGCAAAGGGAAAATAAGCCCCGGGGAAACGAACCCAATTTCAATTGGCGCGGCGTCATACTTATCGTGATCGCTTTTAGTCTGATTGCGATGGCGATGCTCTTTTACCGAGGCGGGATGCAGCCGGTCGAAGACGTGCCGTATAACCGTTTTCTCGAGCTGCTGGAAAATAAGCAGATCGCTAACGACAAAAATTATCCGCTCCAGCTGGTGGTCGAGGATGGCCGGCCCACGCAAACCCTGCGCGGGGCTTACATCCGCCAGGGAATAGGTGCAGCGCCGTCCCAGCCGGTGCCATTCCGAACCACAGTCTATCTGACTTTCACGAACAACTTGCAGGAGAAACTCGCTGCGGCCGGCATTCAACCCGCCATCAAAACGGAATCGAATATGCTTGCGCAGACCGTGGTCGGTTTCTTGCCGATCGCCCTTTTCTTGATGGTGCTTTATTTCCTGTTTCGCCAGCAAATCCGGATGGCTGGAAAAGGCGCGCTTAATTTCGGCAAGTCCAAAGCGCGCATGCTCGCCCGAGACAAGAACAAAATCACATTTCGTGATGTCGCCGGTGTCGAGGAAGCCAAAGACGAAGTGCAGGAGCTCGTCGAATTTTTGCGTGACCCGAAGAAATTTCAGAAACTCGGCGGCCGCATTCCAAAGGGCGTTTTGATGGTGGGGCCGCCGGGCACGGGCAAGACGCTTTTGGCGCGCGCCATCGCGGGTGAGGCGGATGTCCCGTTCTTTTCCATCAGCGGCTCCGACTTTGTTGAAATGTTCGTAGGCGTTGGCGCAAGCCGCGTCCGCGACATGTTCGAGCAGGGCAAAAAATCCGCGCCGTGCATCATTTTCATCGACGAGATCGACGCCGTTGGGCGCCATCGCGGCCACGGCGTAGGTGGCGGTCACGACGAACGCGAACAAACGTTAAATGCGTTGCTCGTGGAGATGGACGGGTTTGATACGCAGGAAGGCGTGATCATCATCGCGGCGACAAACCGCCCTGACGTTCTCGACCCCGCGTTGTTGCGACCGGGACGTTTCGATCGCCAGATCACAGTCAATTTGCCGGACGTGAAAGGACGCGAAGAAATTCTGCGCGTCCACGCCAAGAAAGTGAAACTTGCCGAGGGCGTCGATCTCGCGGTGGTCGCGCGCGGCACACCGGGTTACTCCGGCGCGGAACTTGCCAATGTGATCAATGAAGCGGCGTTGCTCGCGGCGCGCCGTGGATTGAAGGGAATCACGCTCGCCGAACTCGAAGAAGCACGCGATAAGGTTCGCTGGGGCAAAGAGCGCCGCAGTCTGGCGCTCAGCGAAAAAGAAAAAACGAATACCGCCTACCACGAAGCGGGTCACGCGCTGTTGCTCGAACTTCTTCCACACACCGAGCCGCTCCACAAGGTCACGATCATTCCGCGCGGGCCGTCCCTTGGATCGACCATGTGGTTGCCCGAGGAAGACAAATACACCAATCGCAAAAACGAGTTGCTCGCCGGTCTCGCTGTGAGTATGGGCGGACGCGTTGCGGAGGAAATCGTCTTTGGCGACATCACCAATGGCGCGCGCGGCGACATCAAGATGGCTACGGCAATTGCGCGCCGAATGGTTTGCGAGTGGGGCATGAGCGAAAAAATGGGGATGGTCGAATATGGCGACCACGAAGATTACGTTTTCCTCGGCCGCGACATTTCACGCGCCCGCGACTACAGCGAAGCGACCGCCGAGCAAATCGATCAGGAAGTGAAAAAACTACTCGATGACGCGTATCAACTCGCCAAGGCAACGCTCACAGCAAATCGCGATAAGCTGGAGGTAATCGCAAAAGCCTTGCTCGAATTCGAAACGCTCGACGGCTCGCAACTCAAAGAAATCGTCGAGCACGGCCGGTTGATAAATCCGCCGGCAGGCGCATCGCCGCCGCCCGGCAAAAAAATGCCAGCAGAAAAACCGCCCAAGCAAGTCGTAGCAGCGCCCGACGTCACCCCGCCTCTCCCCGGCGCCCTCGGCGGCGCACCAGCGTAACGGACGGTTGAGGGTCTTTGGCTGAGGGTTGAGAGTTATGTCGCAGACAACGATCTGCGCAATCCGCTGACCATCTCGCTCTAGTTTTCAGCTCCCGCGTAGATCCGACTGTAATCGTTTTGCGCGATCATTCTTCGCCGGACCCGCGGCTTGCCATTGCGCAAATCTTTTGACACGATCCTCGCCGTGTTGCCCTCCGCCGCAGCCGTGGCTTCCTCGCCCAAGTTACTCGATCGCGTTCGCTGGCATTTGAGGGTGAAACATTACTCCATCCGCACCGAGCAAACGTACGTCGATTGGATTCGCCGTTACATTCTCTTTCATTGCAAACGCCACCCGAACGAAATGGGCGAGCAGGACATCAGCGCCTTCCTCACGCATCTCGCGGTCGAAAAGAATGTCGCCGCTTCTACCCAGAATCAGGCGTTCTGCGCGCTGCTTTTCCTCTATCAGCAAGTATTACAACGAAAACTCGATTTCATTGATGACATAGCGCGGGTCAAACGCCCAGCCAAGATTCCGGTCGTCTTCACCCGCGCTGAAGCACACGCCGTGCTAGCATGCATGAATGGCGAGCATCAACTGATGGCTGAGCTGCTTTACGGAAGCGGCCTACGCTTGATGGAGTGTGTCCGCTTGCGAGTGAAGGATGTCGATTTCGGGTACGGCCATATCACCGTTCGGGACGGCAAAGGCTTGCGTGAACGCGTCACGATTCTGCCCGAACGGTCGCGCCGTCTGCTTCAGCTGCACCTTGAGCGAGTCAAGGAGCTTTATCTGCGCGATGTGGCGAAGGGCGGCGGTCGAGTTTATCTTCCCTTTGCTTTGCGACGCAAATATCCGAGTGCTGCGCGTTCATGGGCATGGCAATATGTCTTCCCGGCCGCGAAGCTTTCAACCGACCCTCTCTCAAACCAGATCCTGCGTCATCATATCGGTGAGAAAAATCTGCAGAACGCGGTGAAACTGGCGATCCGACGCGCCCGCGTTGCAAAAGCGGCGAGTTGCCACACGTTCCGGCACAGCTTCGCCACACATTTGCTGGAAAACGGCTACGACATCCGCACTGTGCAGGAACTCCTCGGCCATAAGGACGTTTCTACGACCATGATTTACACTCACGTGTTGAACAAACCGGGGCTGGCCATTCGCAGTCCTCTGGACGAGGAACGGGCCCGCCCACCGAGATCGTCCCATTCCCCAGTTAGACGAAACTTTTTCGTCTAATTCTCGTTAGATGCTATCCCCGTTTGCGTAAAACCAATCGCATGGATAATCGCACTGTCGGCATCGGCTTGGGCGTGATTATGTTTCTCACAGGGCTACTTTTGCACATAGTTACGTACACGAGGCACATTCCTCCAGAAAAGAAAAAGCAGCTGGGCCTCTCTGCGGTCGCGCTAATGATCATTGGAGCCACCATGGCAATGTGGCCATGGATGATGAAACTCGTCGAGAAAGGTCCTCCATATTAGCGACAACCCATCTTTCTCCTTGCACACGTCACATCTAACCAATCGATGAAGCCAACGTCCCCATCGCGAAGCAACCCCAGCGTGCTTGCCACGACACCCTGCCGTGGCTTATCTCTTTCTCGTTAGGCCTTGAGCGCATCAAGATCGTTGCTTGGAGCGTGCTCGTAATTGTCTTGGCGCTTTTAGCGCTTAAGACGTTCTTCGTCGGCTATTACCGCATTCCGCAGAACGGTATGTATCCCACGCTACCTGCTGGTAGCGTCCTTTTCACAATCAAACGGCCTTATTCTGACATATCGGCTGTTAAGCGTGGCGATATTATCGTTTTCGTGCGCGAACAGGATGGACGACGATACAATTACATTTGGCGGGTTGTTGGCCTGCCCGGAGACAAAGTGCAAACGTCTGGCGAGTCACTGTTCGTTAATGGACAGCCAGCCGCTCGTGAGCGGCTGGCTGATACTGACGGAAAGTCACTTTTTCGTGAACAAGTTGGCAGTGTATCCTACCAAATTGCATTCGACCCGTCGGCAAAAGAGCGGCCGCCCGATGTATCGGTGATCGTTCCGCCTGATCACGTGTTCGTCATGGGTGACAATCGGTTCAACGCTTTCGACAGCCGACGTTTTGGACCAATTCCATTTAGCTCAATTATTGGAAAGAAGTTGTGATGCAATCTGGCCTAACCAATCGCTGGAGCCAACCGCTGACCGGCGCGTAAGTTCGCGTATGGCGACTTCAACATTTAGCTTTGTAGCTTGCCTCGCTCTCGTCAGCGGTGGCTCAGCTCGGTCTCGTTAGATGCAGAAGGCGCCGCATCCCATCACTGCAAAGGACTTGTTCATCCTAGCGTGTCGCGTGTTGGCGCTCTGGGAGTTGATTGTGTCGGCGGAATACGGGCTAACCGTGTTCAACATAGTTGCGAGACTAGCCAGGGTTCCGGCCGGCTACACCTTCGCTTCGTATCTACGGCAGACGATCGGAACCTTCTTTATTGGCATAGTATTGTTGGTGGGCGCACCGGCACTCGCTCATCTCTTGTATAGCGACTCATCGATGAACGACACTAGTAAACAACAACCTGACGACTCTGACAAACCAAGCATCTAACCAAGCGCTGGAGCTAACCGCCACCCGTCGTGCCTTCACATTTGAGATGATTAAAACAGTTTCAGTGAAAGCAATACTCGTTCTCGATGGCGGTAGCTCAGCTTCGTCTCGTTAGGCCTATGCGGAGAGTTGAAGAGATAGAGGTCCGTCCGTTTTCAAGTCGCCAAGAATACGAACTGATGTTGGATTATTTTTATATGGCCGATGATCCATTTTTACGCGGGATGGGCGTCGACCGGTTGAAACTTCCTGAAAGAGACAAGTGGCTCGATGCTCTTTTAGCCGACCATGAGAAACCGGACGGGGAAAGGGATCGGTTTTACCTGGTTTGGATATTTCGAGGAACCCGTGTTGGACACTCAAGTATCAATAAGATCGTTCTGGGCGACGAAGCCTTTATCCATTTGCATCTGTGGAAGTCACAATTGAGGCGAGCGGGTTTGGGGACGGAATTTGTGCGCAGGTCTGCTGCCTTTTACTTCGAGCGCTTCAATCTGGAAAAACTCGTCTGCGAACCTTGGGCAGAGAATCCTGCTCCCAATCGAGTGCTACAGAAACTCGGCTTCGCATTCGTGAGGCGGTATAGGACGATTCCCGGTGTCATTGCGTTCGAGCAAGACGTGAATCGCTATGAACTGAGACGACCTAACCAATCGCTGCAGCCAACAGCTCCGCCACCCATACGTTCCATCTAAATCTTGGGTAGTTTGCCAAAAGATGCTACCGCTTGCGCATGCCGGAGCCGTGGCTGAGCTTCGTCTCGTTAGGCCCATAGCACATCTTTATGGCAAGACGCCCGAACCCGCCACCACCGAAGCCCGCATCTATTAGCAAGCCCGAAGGCCGGCGTAGGCTTGCCGCACTTGTCGAGCGAGGCGAAGCACTATTGGCCCAACGCCCCTTAAAAGAGGGGCAGGAAGACGTTTGGTCTACAGCGTGTATTGAATCTCTCAAAGCGACGTTCGGAGAGGATAGCACGCACATCTACACGTTTATCGGACAGCCGCAGATTACTTTTTCGAGTGGCGACGACTCCTACGATTACTACGCCGAAAAGCGAGATGCTGAGAGAATCACGCGACGCGTCGGAGTGTTGCGAACGTTGATGGAGCAGATTGATCTTGAGGTAGGCTTCGAGGCGCCGTCTCCACCGGCCGAGGATTTTTGGGGCAGACTTCATCCGTCGGTCACGCAAGTCGCCCAAGACCGCTTTAACGCGTCACATTATGCGGATGCCGTAGAAGCAGCGTTCAAGGAACTTAACGCGAAAGTCAAAGCGTACATGAAGCGCGCGACTGGTAATGAGTTTGATGGAGCTGATCTCATGCAGCGCGCATTCTCGCCCAACGCGCCGGTCGTCCGTCTCGCTGACCTTTCGACCGAAGATGGCAAAAATATCCAGCAAGGGTATATGTAAATATTCGCGGGGTCGATGACGGGAATCAGAAATCCAAAGGCCCACTCAAACATCGTTATCGATGCTCCGCGCGCCATCCATTTTTGCATTTAGCGAGTCTGCTCCATTTTGTGTTCGATGAGCGTCTTTGAAGGGCCTAACCAGGCGATGCAGCCAACCGCTGGCCGGTGTACGGCCCAGCTTTCTATGACTCAAATCTCACATCCCGCCGCCACGCGCGCCCTCGCCAGCGGTCGCTGATCTTGTGTCTCGTTAGGTCTCATGCGCGCGTTGGCGATTGTCATGCTGCTCGGTTTCGGCGGTTCCGCGTTTGCAGGCCAGTTCGAGGGGTATTCTGCGTCAGGCAAGATGGATGAGAAACACTACGAGTTTAAGGTATCTCAGGCCGACATCGCTCGGACGCCAGTTTGGGCTCCCGGCGCAGATTTTCCGCCGTTATCTGCTCGCAAAGCTCAGGACATCGCTCGTCGAGAGATGCAGGAGCTACTTGGCGGCGGGAAGCAGCCGTGGGAGTTGCGCGAGACTACGATAGTAGCCATGGGAGATGGCATGCACTTCGTCTACGTTATTCAGTTTGAGCCACCATCTGATGGACAGGGTTGCACGATGTGTGACTTCATGCGCATTCTCGTGCTAATGGATGGCACGGTTCCTAAACCGATTGTAAGCCACTATCACCGTAAAAGACCTAACCAATCGCTCCAGCCAACCGCTGGCCGTTCTGATGACTAGCTTCCACATAACTTCAACATTAAACTCCGCAGCGAAGCTCGCTCCGGCCAGCGGTGGCTGAACTCCGTCTCGTTAGGCCACTGACCCGCACACGCTGAAATTCGCCCTTCTAGCTTTATTGATGATGACCACGCGCCTCGTTGCTGGTTCTGCAGCCGAGATCGCTAAGGGTGCATTCGGCTCGACTGTTTTGGTAGTCACCGAGGACGCTCATGGTCAGCCGCTTTCGCTGGGCAGCGGATTCGTGCTCCGAGACGGTGTGATTGTCACGAACATGCACGTTATCGAGGGAGCATCGCGCGGCTACATCAAGCAGATCGACAGCAAGACTAAGCACAACATCGAGGGCATTCTTCGCGCCGACAACCGCCATGATCTTGCGGTCTTATCTGTTCCGTCGCTTTCCGCGCCTGCCGTGAGACTCGGCGATAGCACTAAGCTCGCCGTGGGAGATACGGTTTACGCGGTCGGCAATCCCCGCGGTCTGGAAGGCACATTTTCGCAGGGCATCATCAGCAGTGTTCGCACTTTCGATTCTGAGACGATTCTGCAGATTACCGCTCCCATCTCTCCGGGGAGCAGTGGCGGCCCGGTCTTGAATGATCGCGGCGAAGTCGTAGGAGTCGCGGTCGCAACTTTCAAGGGCGGCCAGAACCTTAACTTTGCGGTTCCAGCGTCTTATCTGGCGGGAGTTGCACTAGCCGTTAAGCCCTGCTTCGTTTGGCTCCGCTGTCACGAAGCCCGCATCGAAATCGCTGCTCCAAGAGATCGGCGGCGGCAAGAGCACCGAAGGAGTGACTGGTGGCCAGTTACTCTGGGGCAATGGCCTTGACCAGTGGGGCGACTTTACCATTTCCGTGCGCAACTCGCTGAGAGACCCCGTGAAGGATGTTTACTGCCTCGTCATCTTTTACGACGGCAGTGATACTCCGCTAGATTTTACCGTAATGCGCTATGAGGCTCTCATTCCAGGTGGATTGGCCAAGCGCGTCTCGGGCAAGGTCGATCCAAGCGTTAAGAAGCTGACCACCCCGAAGTCACGGGAGAATCAATTCATGCTTGCGCTGACTCCTTCCACCAAAGTCGAGTTTAGGATTCTCGACTTTTCCATTGCTAGCGAATGAACCCAACGTGGCCTAACCATGCGATGCAGCTAACAGGCTCCGCGCGTCACGGTAGCTGCTCCCCGCAGACCCGCCGCGCAGCTACCGCGCCGCGCTCCACCTGTAGCTGATCTTGTTCTCGTTAGATCGCGATGCGCATCCTCGCTCTCACCACCGCGACCGTTGGCTGCCTTCTCGTCGGCGTCGGCGGTTTCGGGCTATACAGTACTCTCACAGCATGGGACATCCTTGGCCGCAGCGGTGCTCTCATGGGATTGCAGCCGGATCACTGGCGTGGTCACTGGCTCGGCACAGCAATCGTATATGTCGTGCTGGGGTCACATTTCTCTGTTTTGCCGTGGGCTTGTGGCGCCGCTCGCACCGCGCAGCTTTCGCGTGGTGCGTCACAGTCAGCGTACTCTCAGCAGTTTGGCTTGTGCTGTTTTTTCTCCATCCACTTCCTTACGGTTTTCAGCAGATTCCGATTGGCGAGGTCGCCTTTCTCATTACTCTCAGCGTCGTCAGTTGGATTCTTGTTCGGAGTCAGCAGCATGCGAAAGCGATCTAACCAATCGCTCCAGCTAACCGCTGGCCGTTGCGATGACCAGCTTTACTTTCATGAAACAGTCTTGAATATTGCGAAAGCTCGCTCCCGCCAGCGGTAGCTGAGCTTCCTCTCGTTAGATGGTGACACCCTCCCGGACGTGATCTCTATATGAGCTACATTCTGGTTATCAGCTTTGCCGCGCTGTTCTACTACATCGGCAACAACGACTACTACAACAAAGGCTGGCTGCTTGCTCTGCTCAGCGTCGTTTTCTCCTATGTCGGTTTGGCCAGCGGTTTGAGCATTATTGGCGTTTTCGGCGCGAATCTGCTTCTTTACCTGATCTTGTTCGTCTGCAATTTTTTCTCGAAGAAACCTCCTGGATCGGAAACTGGCTTTTGAGATGACACATCTACGCCAACCATCTAACCAGCCGCTCCAGCCAACCGCTGACCGGCCAGAAAATCTGCACGTGGTGGCTTCAACACTGAAATTCGCAGCACAGCTCGGTTGCGTCAGCAGTGGCTGAGCTTCTTCTCGTTAGATGATATTAAGAGGCCAACGCCACGTCGGACAAGTGAATACAACAAGGAGACGAACATGGGAACGAAAACTCTGCTGCTCCTGATCGTCTATATCGAGATTCTCCAGGCGACAGCCATCGCACAGACGCAAAAGGATACGGATACGAAGACGCGGGGTGAGAAGAAGGAAGCCGTGGCTGAGGCCCTCATTCGACAGCGCGTAGAGGACTATGCGAAGGCGATTCGCGCGAAAGACATCGACCGCGTGATGTCTCTCTATGCACCCAACATCGTTTCATTCGATCTCAATCCGCCCCTGCGATACGCCGGGACTGACAATAAACGTCGAGCCTGGCAAGAATTCTTCGCTACATATACTGGCCCTGTCGCCTATGAGGTACGCGACTTGGACGTGACGACGGACGGCGAACTGGCCTTCGTTCATAGCCTCAACCACGTGAAAGGCACGCTGGCTAGCGGTCACATCACCGACCTGTGGGTGCGTTGGACAACGTGCTTCCGGCGAATCGATGGCGTCTGGCTGGTTGTGCACGATCACGTGTCAGTCCCAGCAGACCTCGAGCATGGCAAGGCTGTTCTGAATCTCACACCTTGAGCTCCTTGAGCCCGTTCTGAATTGCATCTAACCAGACAATGAAGCCAACGGCCCCA
>WNGD01003712.1_pt1 | contig 16627 bp, 15 predicted proteins | sample 5400671 | NCBI WGS metagenome assembly WNGD01 (sample SAMN13153369, study PRJNA577476) | soil metagenome | isolation source: 40 cm soil or saprolite under grassland replicate 2 | place: USA:California | collected 2016-06-15 | reverse complement strand
TGACACGATGTCGTGTCCAACGGCGGCGTTGGTAGAAGAATCTCGTGGTGATTGAGGGTTATTTATTAGCGATGAGTCAGACATATCAAACCAGTTCCTCTCGTAGCGGTATCGCGTTTGTGTCGATGCCTGGGCGACAGTCATTGTCGCGCCTACAAGGCAGAAAATTCCCTTTTCATAATTATATGCCGATTGTAGTGATAATAATACGTTGCCAGCTAACAATTTTGTGATGCATAATGAAGGTGTAGCTAACAGGTTATTTCTTTGCTGACAGGGTTTCCAGGAGGGTATCAGAAGTTATTATGAGCGTAGGGAGTACTATATCGGAGTTTGCGCAGCTTGTGGCGCGTTTCCGGCAGCGACGAGGGATGTCACAGGGACAGCTTGCGCAAGCTACTCGTCTCTCGCGCACCTATATTTATCATCTAGAGAATGGGATGCGCAGCAATCCCTCACCACATGTGGTCGAGAGTATTGTCAGGGCCCTGCAGTTGCGGGGAGATGAGAGGCGCGAACTGTTTGCAGCGTACACAGAGTTGACCGGCCATTACCTGGATACCGAGCAGGTTGAGAGTACGCTGCTGGACTTTGGCGAGCTGGCGCGGCTGCTGGTGCGCAATACGTCGTACCCGGCCCACTCACTTGATCGCCTGTGGTTTCTCAATTCGTGGAACGACGCGGCTATAACTCTTTTTGAGGTCGAGAGGGATATTGTGGAAGGGGAGAGACGGCACCTGTTAGAACTGGTATTTGATGCTCACCGCCGCCGCAATTTCTACGGTTGGGAGGACCTTGCTCGCCGCCTGGTGAGCGACTTCCAGTACAATACGCGTACGTTGACGCACATGCCAGAATATAAAGAGCTTTGGAGACACCTGCGCGAATTACCAGATTTTCGCCGTATAGCGGCCGCTACGTACCCGGAGGGGAAGCCGGCCCCTTCTTTTGTTTTTCAGGTGCAGAACAGCAAGCTTGGGCGCGTCACATTGCGGACGGCGACGACGGTGTTCACGGGGATATCTACGTATTCGATGGTGAGCTATGTGCCGGGCGATAAGCAGACGCTGGAGATTTACCGGAGGTATCACTGGCAGCTGGAATAAATGAGAGCTGTCCAGGTGAATCTAATGAATGCTGTGGGCAGGTTTTTGTCGCAGTTGTCGCACATGTCGCAGTTGTCGCGTATGTAGCATATAAGTATGGTCAAAGATGGTTCATGCCTTGAAAGGTCCCTGCGGAGGGCCAAACCAGCAACTCAACAGGAAGCTGTTTGTATTTCAGGCATTTTCTTTTGCCTGGAGGCGCGATGTTCCAGGAGGTGTTTGAGGGCTACTTCGTCCGAGGTTTCGCCACAGAAGAAGAGTTTTGTGAGAAAATCGTCTTTGGAGAAGCGTTCGGGAACGTCTTCTTGCAGCCAACGATCAAGTTCGGCCTGGCCCGCGGGTGTGAGGTGATAGACTTTGCGGTCGGGGCGACTTTTTTGGACGATGACTTCGGCCTCGACGAGTTTCGCGTCGCTGAGGGCTTTCAAGGTGGTGTAGATCTGACTGTTTCCGGCGTTCCAGTAGCTGGCGAGGGCGCGATCGAAGGCCTGTTTGATGTCGTAGCCGCTCATGGGGCGCGCACCTAGCAGGCCGAGAATGATATAACGCAGGGTGTTGCGCGAGTAGAGGCCGTTGCTGTTCTCAAAAGTTGCCGGTATAGTATCAATTTGTTCTGTCATACGATCTTTTCTTTGGTGTGGGATGATCTGGTTTTTCCGGTATTATAGCACTCAGGGGAGGACGATGATATACTTTATTGGTAAGCTGTACTTGCATGTGTATTCTAACTTAGATCGTTGATGCTCGTATACTTTATGGAAGCACTTTAGCTCATTCGGTTAACTATATGCCCGGTAAACCATCTAAAAACTACGGTGAAAAACAATGAAGCGTTTTGAAGGAGAACATGAATGGATGCCCGATTTTATAACAGCAACGATCTGAATATTGAGCGGCTCGCCACGGACCTCGAGCATTTCTTTCGCGGCCAGGGATACCAGGTACAGCAGATTGGCAACAATGAGCAGATAATGGTACAGTTGAAGAAGGGCAGTGATTTTGAAGCGGTCATTGGGATGCAGGCGGCATTGACTGTGACTATCCAGCGTACGGCCGGTGGCGTGATGGTTGCGGTCGGCCGGCAAAAATGGGTGGACAAGGCCGCCGTTGGCGCTGTTGGCGTTGTCATACCAGCTTTGTGGCCATTGTTAGTGACAGCAGGGGTGGGGGCGTTCCGGCAGGTTGGACTTGCCAACCAGGTGATGACTGTACTGGATGGATTGGTACGACAGCAGCAGCCCAATGTACAGACGGGACCTGTTCCAACGCCGCCACCAGCGACACAATCATGACCATAACGAAGTAGTAGGCATTCATAGGGATGTAAAAAGGAGAGAGTAGGATGGATGCACGATTTTACAATGCGGATGATATAGATATCGAGCTACTTGCGAATAACATGGAGAATATATACCGGGCGCAGGGTTACCAGGCACAGCATTTTGGCGACAGCAACCAGGTGATGGTACAGTTGAAAAAGGGCAGTGATTTTGAGGCTCTGATAGGTCTGCAAGCGGCCCTGAGTGTGATTATACAGCGTTCCGGCGGTGGGGTACTGGCGATGATTGGCCAGCAAAAATGGATGGACAAGGCTGCCGTGGGGGCGGTTGGTATTATTGCAGCCCCTGTACTGTGGCCTTTGATGATTACGGCGGGTGCCGGGGCGATCAGGCAGGCGAGCCTTGGCAATCAGGTATTGAATGTGGTAGATGGACTGGTGCGGCAACAGAGGCCCGAGATCCAGATTGGACCGGTGCCGATGCAGATTATGCCCCAGATTCAGCAACAATGGGCGCCGCCGCCTCCACAATATCTACCGCCACCGCAGTATAATCAGCCGGCGCCGGTTTATACTCCGCCGCCACAGGTTGTAGATGCTCAGTCGGTACCGGCACCTTCATCAAAGCGATTACGCTGCCCGAACTGCAATACTCCCTATGAACCTGGCGATACCTTCTGTACTGGCTGTGGAAAGTCGCTGGTGACGCTCTGCCCGAATTGTAAGTCGGAAGTGAAAGATAATGCTTCGTTCTGTCCGAAGTGCGGGGCGTCGATCTACCAGCCTGGCACGCAAACGCAGGCAGCTCAACCCGTACAGCAGTCACAGCCTACGTATACGCCACCACAAGCGCAGGTACAGTATACGCCGCCAGCGCCGACGCCGGTGTATACACCACCGCCGGAGCCAGAGCCATATGTACCTCCTGTGCCGAAGGAGCCGCCTGTACAGCCTCAAACGACGATTACCTATACGCCATCGGCTCCAAAGCAGGGTACACCGGCAGCGCCGAAGCAACCGCAAAAAGAGGAGGTGTATTATACACCACCCGCGAATCCGCAGCCGACACCCCCTCGACCGTCGGTGCCCCCGGTGAAGCCACAACCCGTGACACCCAAGCCGCAGGCGCAGCCGAAAAAAGAGGAGGTCTACTATACGCCGCCGCCGGACCTGGATCCTACGTTACCGGCGCAAAAGCCACTTGAGGCGAAGCCTTCCGCCAAGCCGGCATTTGATCCAACGGCTACCTGGGGTTACCTGACCTTCGGTGATGGTAAGCAGGTTAAACTGGCGGGGGAGCGGGCGCTGGTGGGACGCTACGATCACGATGTCGGTGGTATGCAGCCTGAAGTGGATCTGAGCAATACGCAGGGTTCAGATACCGTTTCGCGCATACATGCGACGCTCGAGCATATTGGCAGCGCCAATACGCTTACGGATCTAAATAGCACCAATAGCACGCGCCTCAATGGCAAACGCCTGGAGCCGGACAAGCCCACGCCGATTAACGATGGAGATGCGATTGCCTTTGGTAAGGTGACGTGTACTTTTAAGAAGGCGTAGATTTCGTTTTACATAAGAACGGACATGGATGAGGGCATTATATTATGATGCGCTTATCCATGTCCGTTTTTGGCTGTGTGCCTCCTGAGGAATGTGCGAAAGTCCACTTTCAGAACAGCAGACTTTGACCTGGATACTGTTCCCACTTGTATTATATGTAACAGAGGAGGAATGTTTTTATGATAAAACGCAAACTTGGTCACACTGACCTTATTGTCTCACCACTCTGCCTGGGTGGGAACGTGTTTGGATGGACTGCCGACGAAAGAGGCTCGTTTGTTGTGCTGGACGCGTATGTTGATGGCGGAGGAGACTTTATTGATACGGCTGATGTCTACTCTGGAGGCGAATCCGAGAGTATCCTTGGGCGCTGGATGAGTACACGCAAAAACAGGGATCGCGTCATTGTGGCGACGAAAGTGGGGAGCCGTATGGGCTCAGATCCTCATGCGCAGGGCCTCTCGCGGCGGTACATTCTGGAGGAAGTTGAGGCTTCATTGAAACGCCTGCAGACCGATTACATCGACCTCTATCAATCTCATCGCGATGACCCGAGTACTCCACTCGATGAGACCATGGCTACCTTTGATGAAGTCGTGCGCCAGGGCAAAGTGCGTTACGTTGGCGCCTCCAACTACAGCGTTGCGCGGCTACGAGAGGCGCTCCAGGTCAGCGAACAGCACGGTTACGTCCGCTACGAATGCTTGCAGCCGCCGTATAGCCTGGTCAATCGCACAGAGTACGAGCGCGAGCTTGAACCGCTTTGCCTTGAACAAGGGCTTGGCGTCATAACCTATTCCTCGCTGGCAAGCGGCTTCCTCACGGGTAAGTACCGCCAAGGCAAGGCTTTGCCTTCCAGCCCGCGCGCAAAAAGGATACAGGAGCGTTACATGAACGAGAAAGGCTTCAGGGTACTGGAGGAGCTCGATCGCATAGCAGCGGCTCGCCATGTAACGGTGTCGCAGGTGGCGCTCGCCTGGATTATGGCGCGACCAGGTATTACGGCAGCGATTGCTAGCGCTACCTCGGTAGAGCAGGTCCGCGAACTGCTGGGTGCCGTCGATGTGCAGCTCAGTGCAGAAGAGGTGGGGGCACTTGATAGGGTTAGTGCGTCGCCTCTTTGACCTCGCGCTCTACAATGAGACAGGAAACACAAAAGCATCGTTCCCAATGGATGAAGCAAAGAAACGAGGGAAGGGAAATGCCAGGTGAAGCAAGCCATTTTGCTGTTGTTCTTGAACGGATCGCGCGCAATGCGCTGGCCCAATTCAGGGATATGTCCGATGTTGATATCAATAGTCCCCTCGAACTTCCTGAGAGCAACACAGCCTTTGTGCTGGCCACGCATCTGATAGGCTCCGCTGAATACTGGGTACTGGAGTTGGCAGGCGGACGCGATGTGCAGCGCGACCGGCCCTCAGAATTCCGCGCTACTGGCACTGCAACAGAGTTAGGGGCACGCTATGAACGCTGGCTGGCTGCTATGCAGGAGTTGCTGTATACGCTCCCCGACGAAAGGCTGGATCAGCTCGTGAGTGTACCCGCTAGCTATCATCCTACGCTTGTTGAGGAGCCGATGACGTTGCGTGATGCTCTGTTGCACGCCATCGAACATTGTGCACTACACCAGGGCCACCTGGAGTTGACCCGGCAACTGCTTGGGTATTCGCCAGCCGGAGCACAATGAAACGGGGTATTGTGTCAATGACAGTATGCTGCTTGTGCTGGAACGGGGCAAATCTTGTGAGCATTGAGGGAGTTTAATGAAAATCATTGAGATCGTGCCTTACGACGAGAACTGGCTACGCGAGTTTGCTCGGATTGCTGGGCCGCTGCGTGCAACCCTGAGGGAAGTGGCGTTGGGCATCGACCATATCGGCTCAACTTCGGTGCCAGGGTTGGCTGCCAAAGACATTATCGATGTGCAAGTGACGGTGCGGGATTTTGATGTCCCACTCGAGGCTGTGCTCAGTTTGCTCGGGTATATGCGTGTGCTCGATATCAATGGCGATCACCTGCCGCCGCAGGTGCTTGGGCCAGCTAGCGAGTGGGAAAAGCGGTACTTTCAGCCGCCTGAGGGTCAGCGGCCCACCCATTTGCATGTGCGGGCGCAGGGACGGGCGAACCAACGCTACGCGCTGCTCTTTCGCGATTATCTGCGCGCTCATCCGGTAGCGGCAGGCGCGTATGCCGAGATCAAGCAGGCTCTCGCTCGCCACCATCCAGAGAATTGGGATGCCTACTACGACATCAAAGATCCAGTGTGTGACGTGATTTGGAGCGCGGCGGAGGAGTGGACCAAGATGACAGGCTGGGAGCCAGGTCCATCCGATGCATGAAAGAAGTGTTAGAGGAGAAGCAATCGATTTGAAAAGTCTCGAGGCCAAAAGCCTCTTATTGACTGCTCCAAGGCATCTCCAATGGATGACCGAAGAATTACCGCCGTTAGAGGCTCATGATGTCCTGGTCCAGACACGAACGGGAGCAATCAGCAGCACTCAACCCAGCTGGAACTGCTTTTTGAGGAAGAGATTACTCAAAGTGAACTCATCTCTCTGTTTGAACAGTTGGCAGGGAGTCGTTCTCTGCCTGTGAAGGTCCTCGTCCATTATGAAGCTTAGCTGCTCATCTTCGTTTGGGAGTGTCAGCCCATCGGCTTGCCGTTGATCGTGACGTGAGTGTAGTTGACCTTTGTCACGTTCGAGATGTTATTCGCCGGGTTCGCAATGTGCGTGAAGGTGCAGTTGGACAAATTGAAGGTTCCCGTGTTGTCTCCGGGCAGCCCGTGCACGTCCAGCGCGATCGGAGCCGTGTCGACGACGAAGTTGGCGAGATTGAAGGGACCGCTGAAGTTCGGCAGGAAGTTGCCGGTCTGGCCAAAGTAGTTCATGAAGACGAAGACGACTGCGCCGTGGAAGTCGGAACCGTGGAACCTGTCGACATGCACGTTCCTGGCGAACCCGCCGCGTTTGGTGTTCGACTTCACGAAGAGGGCATGCCTGGTACCGCTCCCGATCGTCGAGTTGTTGTAGGCGTAGACGTTCTGAATGCCGCCGGTCATCTCGCTGCCGAGACAGATCGCGCCCACGGGGCCTTCGAACTGGTTGTTCCAGATGACGACGTTCTGAGTGGGGACGTTGACCCGGCGACCATCTGCGTCCCGGCCCGACTTGATGGCGATGGTGTCGTCGCCGGCCAGCAGCGTGCTGTTCTTGATCACCACGTGGTCGCAGCATTCGGGATCGCAGCCGTCGCTGTTCACACCCGAGTGGTGGGTTGTCACGCCGTCGACGGTTACGTGCCTGCACAGGGTCGGATGCAATTGCCAGAAGAGGGAGTTACGTAGGGTCACGCCCTGGATGAGCACGGTGTCGCAGTTGTACGGCTGCACGAACGACGAGCGGAGTTTGCCAGCTGCGTTGCGCCGTTGGGGCGGCACGCCGCGAGCTACCAGCGGCTCCAGGACGTGTGCCCGGGCGCCACCGTGGTTCCAGGAGGCGGTGCCAGAAGCATCCAGGGTGCCGCTGCCTGTGAGCGCGATGTTCTTCTCACCGAAGGCGTAGATCATCGGCGAGTGGTTCATGCATTCGATGCCTTCGTAGCGGGTGAGCACGAGCGGATACCTGGAGGCGTCGCCGCTGAACATGAGCGTGGTGCCCAGGTCGAGGTGCAGGTCCACGTTGCTCTTGAGGTAGATGGCGCCGGTCACGTAGGTCCCGGCGGGCACCACGATGTGGCCGCCGCCTGCGGCGTTGCAGGTCGCGATCGCCTTCTGGAAAGCGGCCGTATTGTCGGTTTGACCGTCGCCCACGGCACCGTAGGCCGGATGCGTGACGACGAAGTTCGTGTTCGGGAAGGCTGGCACCACGGTGTTGGCCAGGATGCGGTTGGCCGCTGACCAGGGCAGGGGTCCGGAAGCCGCCGTATGGGGTGTGGAGGTCAGCGCTTGAAATTCCTTGAAGAGCAGCGGTGAGGCTACGGAAGCTGCAGCCACACCGACTACGATTGCTCCCGTTGTGAGAACCTGCCGGCGAGAAATCCTGCGCGTCATAGGTTTTCTCTCTTTCCTCATTGTCTGTTTGCTTGACTGCCGAGGAGACTCCGCTTGCGGCGCTACATCGTCAATCGTTACCGTTTGCTTTGCTGGAACGTTGACGTTAACGCTAACAAAAGCATAAGAGCTTTTTTGGGATACGTCAATCGTGAGATGAACACATGAAAACAGAGTACGGTTTGGGGCTCATCAGAGGAGGATAAGCGTGATGGCAGATTACAGGGCATACGCAGTCGCGTGTATTGAGGCTCTCAATGGTTGGTGTAACACGGAGAATGGGCTCTGGGATAGTATGGGCTGGTGGAACGCGGCCAATGCTATTGAGGCATTGATAGACCATACTCTTCTGACAGGCACAGATTTCTCTGCCAGCGTTATTACCAATGCCTTTGAGAGAAACGTGAAGAGCAATTTTTTTAGCAATTACTATGACGATGAAGGATGGTGGGCGCTGGCGTGGATCAAGGCATACGATTTGACGCAGGACGAGCGTTATATAGCCTCGGCTGAGACGATCTTTGAGGATATGTGCAAGGGGTGGGACGATGTATGTGGAGGAGGATTGTGGTGGAAAAAAGATCGAACGTATAAAGCTGCCATTCAGAACGAGCTCTTTTTGACCGTTGCGGCTCGCTTGTTTGAGCGTGTGGCTGATGCTACATACCTTGAGTGGACGTACAAGGAGTGGGACTGGTTCCAAAAAAGCGGTATGCTCGATGCTCAGAGCCTCGTGAATAATGGCTTGAATGATGCCTGCCAAAACGATGGTAAACCTCCATGGACGTACAATCAGGGCGTTATTCTGGGTGCGCTAGTGGAAATATACAAGATAAAGCAGGGCAGCGGTGATACTGACGCGGTTCATTTTCTGCAACAAGCCCGGGCGATTGCGGACGCGGCTATAACAACGCTTGTGAATGAAGACGGTATTTTGACCGAGCCTTGCGAAGCAGATAATGGATGTGATGGCAATGGAACGCAATTTAAGGGGATCTTCATGCGTAATCTGGGGTATCTCTGTCGCACTCTGAAAGAAAAATACAGGGACTCATCTTTTTACCAGCGGTACCAACAGTTTATTGTTAGAAACGCTGATTCGATCTGGGCAAGCAATCGCAATAGCCAGAATCAGTTCGGGCTGAAATGGGCCGGGCCTGTTGATGCAGTCGATGCTTCCAGGCAATCGTCTGCATTGGATGCTTTTAATGCGGCCATTCCTTTTGGCTCTCTTTCTTGAAAGGTGTTGAGGTATGCAGCCAGCCCAGGACGACCGCAAGGGATCGCCCCTACTATACGACGGATCAGCCCGCCAAGCCCGTTCATCCATAGTAGGGGCGATCCCTTGCGGTCAATCCATTTCAATGAAGACGTTTTGCGAGTCAAACGAAGCCGATGCAGGAGTGTCATCCTGAGCGTAGCGAAGGATCTCTCGCCGGACAGAGATCCTTCGCTACGCTCAGGATGACAAAGCGAGATAGTCTCTTAATTGAAATGTATTGTCCCTTGCGGTCGCCCTGGTGGGGTCTCTTGCTCTGTAAGTGATACAATAAAAGGAATCGTTAACATATTAACTTACTGGAAAGCACGGGTATGGATACATTTAGTCAACAATCGAATAATGTTGAGATCGATGAAGATCGGCAACGGAAGGCACGGGAATATGCACGCAAACGGCGGCGCGTGAGCTATATAGATATGGGTATTGCCGCTGTTGGGATTATCTTTGTTTTTTTGAGTGGGCTGAATATCGCGCTGCGCAACTGGCTGCAACCACTGGCATGGCATCCTGTGGCGGGTTGGTATCCGTTGCAGGTGCTTGTTTACTTTTTGGTATTGATGCTGGGTTACCAGGTGATCACCTCTCCACTGGCTTATTATGGGGGATTTGTGCTACCACATCACTATGGCCTCTCTACTATGACACTGAGGAGCTGGCTGATCGACCTGTTCAAGGGGCTGATATTGGGGCTGGTCCTGGAGGCGCTGGTCATCGAGTTGATCTACCTGCTGCTGGCGGTGCAGCCCCAGACGTGGTGGCTGTGGGTGGCGATAATCTTGCTCTTCTTTACGGTGGTGATGGCGAATCTCGCACCTGTGCTGATTTTGCCGCTTTTCTACAAGTTCACGCCGCTGCCCGAGGGGGAGTTGACGCGGCGGCTGCTGGCACTGGCGGAGCGCTCACATACGCGTGTGCGCGGCGTCTTCACAATGCACTTGAGCAGCAAGACGACGGCCGCGAATGCCGCGCTGATGGGGCTGGGCAACACACGGCGCATTGTGCTGGGCGATACGATGCTGGATCGCTATACGCCTGACGAAATCGAGGTGGTGCTGGCTCATGAGCTCGGTCACCATGTTCACCACGACATTTGGAAATTGATTATCAGTCAATCGGTGCTGACGCTTGGCAGCCTGTACCTGCTCAACCTTGCCCTGCACTGGGCGGTTGAGACGCAGCACTTCTTCCTGAGTTTAAGCGATGTTGCCACGATGCCCTATATATTCCTGCTGACCGCGGTCTTCGGGTTGATCGTTTTGCCGATTAGCAATGGCTTGAGCAGGGTTATCGAGTTCCAGGCTGACGAGTACGCGCTGCAAGCGACGAAGATGGTCGGGGCATTCAAGAGCGCGATGATCCGGCTGGCAAACCAGAACCTGTCCGATATTGAACCATCACGGCTGATTGAGTTTCTGTTCCACGACCATCCTCCCGTTGGTAAGCGGCTCAAACACGCGGATGAGTTTGCTGAGCGTTATGCTTTCAACGCATCCATCAGCGCGGAGAGTTTGCCTCCGACTTCGTCGATCGAGCCTCCAGGCATAGAGAGCAGCGGCTCATCGACACCTGAAGCGACCCATTGATCGAGCTTTGCCACCACCTCTTTGGGAGTGCCGATGATGGAGGTGGCATCTAATAGTGTGGGGGAGACGGCTTCGGCGGGGTTTTTGTCCTTATGTTTCCAGGCTTCCTGGACGACTGCAACCTCCGCACCGTAGCCGTGACGAGTGAGCATGTCTGCATAATAGGCGCCCATCCTGCCGATATAGAAGGCAAGGGATGAGGCGGCCAGGAGGCGCGCAGCGGCACGGTCGTTCTCATTGGCGTTCTCGTCGAGGATGACGCTGGTAATGTAAGGGGCGATGGCGGTACTATGCGGGGGCCGGCCAGCGAAATGCGCTCCCTGATCTAAAATCTCGCGCATTTCACCCCACTTGTCTCCAGGCCAGTAGACGGGCAACACGCCATCGGCAATTTCACCGGATTGCAGCACATTTTTGGGTCCCATGGCCGCGATGTAGATAGGCAGATCGGGGCGCAACGGTGTGAAACGAAGCTTGAAGCCGCGCTCGAGGTTGAAGAATTCGCCGTGGTAGACCAGCTGCTCGCTGCGCAGGATCATTCTGATAATCTCGACGTACTCGCGGGTACGCTTTACCGGTTTTTGAAAGGGTACGCCGTGCCAGTGTTCGACGACGTTCGCTCCTGAGGGGCCGAGGCCAAGGATGATGCGGCCATTGGAGCGCTCGTCCAGTGTCGCGGTGGCGCTTGCCAGTACGGCGGGAGTGCGAGAATAAATATTGGCGATACCGGCACCGATTTTGATGCGTTTGGTGACTCGCACGAGGTCGGCCATCGAGGTGAACAGTTCGTAGCCCCACGATTCTCCCAGCCAGATGGAGTCATAGTCCAGTTCGTCAGCGATTTTGACTTTCTCCATGACATCATTCCAGGGGCCGGGGAAGTTAGGTATCTCGGCTACCAGTCCGACTCTGTTGCGATAGGCTCTGGTTGCATCTGTTGTCATTGTGTTTGATTCGTCCTTTCAATTTATCAATAAACAGTGATTTTGTTCTGTTATTATATCTCACTGTTTGATGCTTTTTGATTGCGGCTTCGCGATGGGTCGCTCAGCAGGAGTTATGTTGTGTGGGCCAGGACGCTCGCGGCCGCGCCGCGAGCGTCCTGGCCCACACAACATATACCAATGGTTGGATTTTGTCTCTTTCATGAGATGCCGGTACGTACTATAAATGGGTCATATAAGCATGGGTTATATAGCTTGTGGTCGGGTATACTATATTTTATGAGGGATGGAGGGGAACGAGGGCGACCCAAGGGTCCCCACCCCGCACAACCCCACCCCCGCCCCTACGGGGATGGAGGGAATTAGAGGAAAGGAAGTTGATTTATGGGACGTTTTATCAATGGTGTACTGGTTGGAGCGGCCGTTGCTTTGCTTGTTGCTCCTATGCCGGGTGAGGATTTACGTCGTCTTATACGCCAGCGCTGGGAAGAGATGAGCAGATCGCAGGCTGGGGATGTGCGACCTGGCGGGACGGGGCGGAAGGTGACTTCGAGTACGCAGGAGACGGCGGAGAATTTTACTGACGCGATGAGGCAAGCTGCGAGGCAAGGAGAGCAGACGTCGAGTGGTGTGATCAGCACTGCGACGCGGCAGACGCAGCTGGATGAGGCGGCGGAGGCTCCGTTCCCAGCGGCTTATCCTGAATTTGTGGATCCGGAGAGAAGCCAGGACAAGTAGATTAGCTAAACAATGATGATTGAGGAAGCAACAAACGCCGCTTCCTCAATCATCATTGTTTAGCTGAAGGAAAGTAAGATACTTGTTGAAACAATTTGAACTTGTTATAATGCAGAGCATTAAGGCGCTCGACTGTGATAAGCGCTGGAGGGATGACAGCGGTTCTGCTGTTGCATTTCTAATGTATAGCACATACGGGAGAGAGCATGACCACGAACGCCCGGCTGTTACAAGGTTCGCTCAGAGATTTTGGCCTGGTAGAAATCCTGCAAATGATGGAGCTGGGGGGAATGACGGGCGCTCTCCGTCTTAAACAATTCTCGGGGCGTGTTGGCATTATCTATTTTAGTGAGGGGAAGTTGGCGAGTTGCTCCGAACTCGATGAAGGGGCATTGACGCTGGGGGATGTGTTGCAGCAACTGGGTATGGCGACTTCCCAAGTGATTGAGCAAGCCTTCTCACAGCAGTTGCATGACGCGTTCGGTAAACGCATCGGGGAACGCCTGATAAGTATGGGGGTGATTAACGAGAGGCAGTTGAAGGAGGCGCTGCGCACGAAAGCTCTGTGGACCGTGCGCGAGATGGCGTTGTGGAAGGAGGGTTCCTACGAGTTTATTGCCAGTTCTAACGCACAGACGCTCTTACCGTATGGCGAGAACTCGCTTGAGCTTGAAGTCATGCGAGTCACCATGGAAATGGTTCGCTATAGTGATGAGTGGGAGTACTTGCGCCAATTTTTGCCTCATACCGTCCTTACGACCCTGCAGATGGCCCCGGCAATTCCATATGCCTTGAGCTTCGATACGCACACCTTTGAATTGCTTGTTCATGTTAATCTCTATCGCAGAGTACGTCGAATCGCCAGCGCTATGCGTCGCCCGGAGATGGATGTGGCACGCGAACTTGCGCAACTCGTCCAGCAGAGACTGCTCATTCCTCTCTACCAGGACTTTGGATTGCGCTCGAATGAGCGTGATGCGCGCCTTCCCGATCCCGCGGAGAAGCTGCGCATGGAGAGTTTCGAACTGCTCAATCTCATCAGCCGGATGGAGCAAGAGTGGAATCGCCGCCATACTCCTATGGATCAACTGCCGGCGCTGGTCGAATTTGTGAATTGGACAATGGATGCTCTTGCTGAAACATGTCGAGCAAGGGGCGCCGAGTTAGATCCAAATACGTTGAGATGGATGCTCTACCGCGAGGGATTGAGCTACATGGGCAATTATGAGTTCAAGATTGATCAGAACCATATCAACGTGGATAATTTTAAGTCGCTGTGTTATGAGGTGCTGAGCCTGAATATGGAACAGACGCAGGATTTCTATGATGAGGCGGTGATTGTTCTCCAGCGCATTCTGCGTTGTATTTTTGATGCGATCAATTCGCGCGTGGTCTCTCTTGATGAGCGATTGGAAAACCAGGAGGTGTGGGAGGCTATGTTCGAGCAGTTTGCGTTGCACCGGCAGTAATAATACAAAAAAGCGCATCGGCCACCTTGCAGCGCGCTGCAAGGTGGCCGATGCGCTTTTTTGTTTATGATGGTGGATACCCCATGCTAGATTGCTCCGATGACTGCTGCCTGGCGGCGGAGCGACCAGATGGAGACGAAGAAGAGTAGAATGGTGCCGCCGAGCAGCACAATGATGTCCAGGAAGGTATTTTGCAACGTTGCCTGGCCCTGCAAGGCTTTGAGGAAGGCATCCGCCATATAGTACATCGGTAATACCCTCATTGCCTGCTCGAAGGGAGTGCCCTGCAACACATTGTAAAGTGGGCCGAGCACCAGCGAAGGGAGAGTATAGAGGAGGCTGACTATGCCGACGAACGTTCCGACGTTGCCATTTGTCTGGATGATGCTGCCGAAGAGCAGGCCCAGCACCAGTCCGAAGCAGGAGCTTAAGAGAACGAAGAACAAGAGCGCAGGAATCTGCCCGGAGAAACCTCCCAGGATAGCCAGCACTACTGCTGACACCAGGAGTTGATAGACCAGCGCTACAAGGAGCTTGCCCAGGACGACATCGCCCCAGGAGGCGGGCGAGACCATCAACATGCGCAAGGTCTTCTTTTCCTTCTCTTCCACCAGTAGTCCAGGCACAAACGAGATCCCGATGGTGAGTGAGTAGAGCAGCCCGGCCATGGCATAGCGCTGCGTGTAATCCTGCACGAAATTGCTTGTCGTGGGCAGGTTGATCGTCGTCAAAGCAAAACTGATGGGAGGTTGTGGGCTGGTTACACTGCGCGCATAATCGGAGAGCGCGTGCTCCAGTAATTGCTGGTCACTGACGCTCCAGGCGCTTGCATTGATGTAGAGAGTGAGCTGCGGATGGCTCCCTGCTCGCAGGCTTTCGTCGAAATTGGGTGGCACTACCAGCCCTAGAATATAGGGTGTGTTATTATGCGAACCCTGCGGACCAAAGGCGCTGGCAACTTCGTCGGATGAATGGGCATGAACGATGGGAGTGCCCGTCAACACATTGCCTATGTACTGTTCAACGTGAGAATTGCCAGGATTGTAGAGCAGCAGGCCGGTGCTGGCGCTTCTGTTCGCCAGCAGTCCGCCAATGATAGCAAAGAGTACCGCAATAAGAATGGGGCTTATGAGAAAGAAGAGGGTTGTTTTATTCAGCAGAATATCGAGCGCATCTTTGCGGGCGATGGCAAGAATATTTCGTATATGCATGATTGATACTCCTGGACTCTATCAGGCCGGGCGGACGCCAGCGACCTCGATAAAAACTTCTTCTAAAGTGGCTTCATGAGAGTGAATGGCAAGCACCCTGTCTTGCGCCATCCACGCTGAAAGACGTTGCTGATCGGCGGGGTCGTCCAGTTTGATGGTCATGTCCTGCAAAGCGCTGTGACCATTCTGGCCGTGTTCTGTTAGTGTCACCGTCAACACGCGCTCCCCATGCGTCAGCTTCAAGTTGCGCGGCGTATCGTTGGCGACTATCTTCCCATTGACGATGAAGGCGACCTGTTGACAGAGCTGATCGGCTTCATCCATCAGGTGAGTGGTCAGGAGGATGGTGATACCTTCCTCGCTGAGTTGTTTGATGGCCAGGCGTATGTCGCGAGCCGAGATGGGGTCCAGGCCCCGGCTGGGCTCGTCGAGAAAGAGCATTGGTGGACGGTGGAGCAGGGCACGAGCAATCATCAAGCGCTGTCTCATACCGTTGGAGAAGGTGCTGACGTGATCTTTGGCGCGGTCACGCAGCTGGACCAGATCAAGGACCTCGTCCGCCCGGCTCTCCGGCAGTCCATAAAGCCAGCAAGAAAATGCAAGATTGTTGCGCGCAGAGAGTCGTTCATAGAGATTTTGCTCTTCAAAGACGACGCCAATGCGTTCTTTTAGCCGGGCTCGATCTTTGACCACGTCACAACCCGCTACCATGGCACTTCCCCCGCTCGGGTCGATCTGACCTGTGAGTATACGGATTGTGGTTGTCTTGCCAGCTCCGTTAGGGCCGAGCAGCCCGAATATTTCGCCCCGTCGCGCTGTGAAACTGATACCTGCGATCGCCTCTTTGTGCTTAAACGCGCGCCTGAGGTCGTGGGCCTCTATCATTATAGAGAGTATGTTGTTCATAGTGAGTGCCACCTTCCGCTACTTTGCCTTCCCCCGGCCAAATTGGTGTACAGCCATCATCGAGATGATCAGCAACACGAGGCTGTAGATGTGCGGCAGGTAGAGTAGCCACGCACCAGCTACAGGGACCAGGAAGAGCAGGTAGCTGAGAATTACCATCGGGACGCCATACAGCAGTGTCGTGTAGATTTGCTCCCGGTACGTACCTTTACCACCAAAGATTCTAGCAATCAAGAACAGGATACCACCGGCGGCCAGGAATGACACCGGCGTCAATAGTATCTCTACGATGGCGAAGAATACGATGCTGAAGACTAGAAGTGTCGAAGCGCTCAGGCCAGCAGTTGCGCCTGCTATGCTATTGCAGTTTGGGGGTGATATCAGCAAGCCAAGCGATTGGAGTATGGCACAGATGATGCCAAGGCCAATGAATTGTGCCCAGATGATGCCCCAGGTGGCTTTGCCTTTCTCTTCTGCGAAGGTGGTTATTGATGG
>WNGD01008798.1_pt1 | contig 16632 bp, 16 predicted proteins | sample 5400671 | NCBI WGS metagenome assembly WNGD01 (sample SAMN13153369, study PRJNA577476) | soil metagenome | isolation source: 40 cm soil or saprolite under grassland replicate 2 | place: USA:California | collected 2016-06-15 | reverse complement strand
ATCTCGTGGAGCTGCTCGCCGACGTCGGCCTCGGAGGCGGCCACAGCTCCGTGATCGGGCAGGGTCGCGTCGAGGAGATTCTCTCCTCGAAGCCCGAGCAGCGGCGGGCGCTGCTCGAGGAAGCGGCCGGGCTCGGCAAGTTCAAGGCACGGCGGCATCGCGCAGAGCTGAAGCTCGCGCGGGTGCAGGTGCAGGCCGAGCGCGCTCGCGATCTGGATCACGAGATCCGGAAACGCCTGCGCCCATTAGCGTTGCAGGCGACCGCGGCCGAGCGCGCTGAGAAGCTGAAGGACGAGATCGCCTCGCTCGAGGCGCGGCTCGCGGAGCTCGAGCTCGAGGAGCTCAACCGGCAGGCCGAGGAGATCGACGAACGGGGCACCGCCGCCTCCCTGGCGCGAAAGGCCGCCAATGCGAAGCTCGACGAGCTCCTCGTCGAGCGCAACCGGGCCGAGGAGGACCTCGCCGACGCGGCCGGCCGGCGGGAAGAAGCGACCGCTTCGCTCTACCGCCTGCGCAGTGCGGCCGATCGGGTCGAGCTACGGAGGGAGGCGGCGGAGGCGCTCGCCGAGCGCATCCGGGCCGAGCCATTGCGACTGCCGACGGTCGACGACGAGCGCCTGCGAACGACGCGGGAGCGGCTCGCCGCAGTGGAGCGGGCGCTCGCAGAGCGCGAAGGCCTGCCGCCCGCGGCACGCGCGCTCGCAGAGCAGGGCGCAAGACTGGCTCTCTCGGAGCTCCAGGTCGACGCCGGCCGCGAGCGCGCCGTGGCAGCGGCGCTCGGCGCGCGTGGATCGGCTCTGCTGGTGGACGACGTCCAGGCCGGGCTCAGGCTGCTCGAGCAGGCACACGCCGCCGGCCTCGGCAACCTGACCGTGCTCGTCGGCGCCCGGCCGGCGGACCTGGTCGAGCGCTATGCGGTCGTCCAGAAGGACGAGCTGCTTCGCTCGCCGGTTCCGGCTGTTACGCCGGAAGGTTTCGGCTACGACCCGGGCCGCGGCGAGCTCTGGTTCGCCGGCGAGACTGCCGAGGCGGTCTGGCTCGAGCTCGAAGCGCGCCGGCGGGCGCTGGCGGCTGAGGTCGACCGGCTGCGGGAAAACCCCACCGCCCCTCCACCGGCCGCGGACCCGGCCCTCGTTTCCGCCGGCGAACGGCTCGTCCGCGCGCTGACCGGCGCTGCGCAGGCCGGCCGGAGATTCGAGGCGCAGTTGAGAGCTCGGGTCGACGCGGGCGGCTCGCGAACGGGCGATGCGGCCACCGCGTTGCGCGAGCTCGCCGCGCGGGAAGCGGAGTTGCGGCGCGGAGCCGCGGAGGCCGGCGAACGGGCTGCAGCGATCGACGTTGAGCTGGCCCGGCTCGGAGCAGAGCAGTCCGCGGCGCGCCGGCGGCTGGACGAGGCGGGAGCGGTCGCCGCGGAAGGCGACGATCGCGAAGCGCTCGCCGAACGGCTCGTCCGCCTCGAGCGCAGGCGCGAGACCCTGGGCGCGGTCAATCCACTCGCCAAGCAGGAGTACGAGGAGGAGAAGGAGCGGCTGACCGAGCTCACGACCCAGCGCGAGGACCTCGAACGGAGCCTCGCCGAGCTGGAGAAGCTGCGGAGCGAACTGACCGACACGGTCGAGCGCCGCTTCGAGGAGACGTTCGTGGCCGTTCAGCAGCATTTCGCCGATGTCGCCGAAACGCTCTTCCCCGGAGGCGAGGGTCGCCTGCGGCTGAGCGAGCCGGACGAGGACGGCGCCGACGACGGGAGTGAGCCCGGCGTCGAGATCGAGCTCCGCCCGGCGGGCAAGCGCGTGACGAAGCTCTCGCTCCTCTCCGGCGGCGAGAAGGCGCTCGGCGCGATCTCGTTCCTGTTCGCACTGTTCCTCGCCCGGCCGTGCCCGTTCTATCTCCTGGATGAGGTCGAGGCCGCGCTCGACGACACAAACATCGGCCGCTTCGTCGAGTTGCTGCGCCGCTACGCGGATCGGGCGCAGTTCATCGTGATCACGCATCAGAAACGGACGATGGAGGCGGCCGACAGCCTGTACGGCGTCACGATGGGCGCGGACGGCGTGTCCCAGATCGTCTCCCGGCGCGTACCGCGCGAAGCACCGATCGCCGCGATCGCGTAGAGGGCTAGCGTTCGCGGCCGTGGCGAGATCCTGGGCAGAGCTGCTCGGCGACGCGGACGGCTCCGAGCTTCCCGACGAGCAGCAGGCCGGTTTGTTCTCGCGCCTGAGGGACTCGCTCGGAAAGAGCCGGCGCGCGCTGACCGAACAGATCGCGGCGTCGACCTTCGACCCGGCGGACGACGCCGCCTGGGAACGGCTCGAGGAGGCGTTGATCGCTGCCGACGTCGGCGTGCCTTCGACGGCCGAGCTCGTGCGGCGCCTCGAGGCTCGCGGCGAGGTGGGCGATCTCAGCGAGGCGCTGGTCGAGGAGGCGGCGGCGCTTCTCGGCGAGCCGGGCCACCTAGGTCTTGAGGGGCAGCCGAGTGTGATCCTCGTCGTAGGCGTCAACGGCACCGGCAAGACGACGACGATCGGCAAGCTCGCCAATCGCCTGCGCGAGCACGGGCGCTCGGTCGTTCTCGGCGCGGCCGACACCTTCCGGGCGGCTGCAGAGGAACAGCTCGAGATCTGGGCCGAGCGTTCCGGGGCGGAGTTCGTCGGCGGCGAACGCGGGGGGGACCCGGCCGCGGTGGCTTATGACGCGATCGAGACGGCCACGCAGGACGGTCGTGACGTGGTGATCGTCGACACGGCCGGCCGCCTACACACGCAGGCGAATCTGATGGAGGAGTTGGCCAAGGTGCGCCGGGTGATCGCCCAAAAGCTCGAGGGCGCGCCGCACGAGACCCTGCTCGTGGTCGACGCGACCACCGGCCAGAACGGCGTCCAGCAGGCGCGCCTGTTCGGCGATGCGGTCGGCGTCACCGGCGTCGCGTTGACCAAGCTCGACGGATCGGCCAAGGGCGGGGTTGCGATCGCGATCGCCAACGAGCTCGGTCTGCCCGTCAAGCTCATCGGCGTCGGCGAAGGTCTCGACGACCTGAGGCCCTTCGATCCGAAGGACTTCGCCCGGGCGCTTCTGTCAGGGTAAGGGCTCGAAGGTAGGGTCGAACGGCGACGGGCGCTCCGCGGGCTTCCCGAACCCGCAGACCGCCAGCACGCCCTGCCGATAGCCGTCGAGCCCCAACTGCTCCTCGATGTCAGCGTTGTTGACGGCTGCCGTCACAAACGCCCCGAGCTTCATCTCCGTGCAGACGAGATAGAGCGTCTGGCTCAAATGGGCTGCGTCCATCAGCAGCGCGGCGAGCGCCTTCGGATGGTTCCTGTACTTCCAAAAAGCCCGGTCGAAGCGGGCGGCCAAGGCGACGAGCACGTGGGCGTCCGCGAAGTAGGTCTGCCCGCACACGAGCTGGGCGGCGAGGCTTCTGGCGCCAGCGGAATCCAGCGCAGCGATCCGCTCGAGCGTGTGGTCGCGACCGTTGTAGTGGTAGAGCCCGGGCTCCACTCCCTCGACCCGCAGCAGGAGCGGATATGCCTCGACCGGATGAAAGCCTCCCGCCGAAGGACTCGTCCGCTTCAGCGTCGTGATCTCTCCGAGGAGTCGTGCGTAGCCCTGATAGCCGAAGACGTACCGCAGCACCGCGGCAAGCTCCTCGAGTGGCAACTCCCGTTGGGAATCGAAGCTGCGTGCCGTCCGCCGGCGGAGCAGGACATCGTAAAGATCGCCGACGCGTGTCCCTGCCGGTAGCTCGACGCGGTCGCCGTCGAGGGCGTGGAAGGCGGGCGGCGGGGCGCCGTAGGCTTCGACGAAGTCGCGCACGGCCCGGCTGTTCGGAGGTTCCAGATCAGCGCCGCCGTCTTCTCTGAGGTCGACGCCTCGCCAGCGGGCGACGAAGTGATAGACGGCGGACTCGAGATTCCAGTTGAGCGCCGTGAGCTGCTCGTCACGGCGGCGCAGCTCGGCAAGCTCGCCGTCTTCCTCGTCCATCAGGAGAACCCCGCGCCGGGCCAGAGCGCGGGCGCGGTCCTCATCTGCCGGCTCGACCCATTCGCCCGACGGCGTCCCGAGCACGAGCTCGAGGTCTTCGGCGCTCAGCTCGACAGTTTCCCCGCGGAGGATCGAGAACGCTCCGAGTTGCCTGCCGGCTATCTGCTCGAGACGCCCCTGGAGGAGTTGATTGACGTCGAGAAACGGAAAGTCTTCGCAGAAGAAGCAGACGTAGCGCGGCCGTCTAATTCGGGGCATCGACGAGCGGCATCGCTCCGAAGCAGACAGCGAGGATGAAGAAGCCGAAGGGCCTCCGGTCCCTGGCGACGATTGCACGCGCCTGCGTTCGGAGGGCCGCTACCTGTTCAGGGGCCGGTAGACGGATCCGGTCCGGCAGTGACGCGGTCGCCACTTCGATCCCGCGCTCGGAGAGCGCCGCCTGGGCGGACCGCTTGCTCTTCTGGAGGTCTTTTCGCAGCTGGCTCTTTGGATCGGCGAGCTCGTCCAGCACCTGCAGGGCCTTCTGGCGGCTGATGTCCACCTTCACCCAGTACTCGGTCATGCTCCCTCCCTCCGGTCAAAGATCGCTCAAGTCTGAACCATCGCCGCGGCGGACGCGATGTTGCCCTTCTCGGCGTAAAGCTCGAGTGCGCGGGCATGTGCCGCGGCCGCCTCGTCGTCCCGGCCCAGCAGCCTCATCGTTTCCGCAAGATCCGAGTAGGCGTCCGCTCGGGTATTCACGAGATCCGTCTCCCGTAACAACTCCACGGCTTCGTTCGCGAGCTCTGTAGCGGTCGCCGCCTCACCGCGTTGCGCGAGGATCTTCGCCCGCGTTCCGCGCCAGATCACCTGAGAGGCGATGTCGTCCGGTGAGGCCGCGTCGTCGCTGGCTTGGGTCATCTCCAGTGCTTGTTCGTGGCGGCCGAGCTCGTAGAGCGGCTTGGCGAGGAAAGCCGCCGTCGTCGAGAGAAAGGCGCTATGGCCTACGGCTGCGAGCTCGTCGTAGCCCAGTCTCAGCTCTCGCTCGGCCGACTCGTAGTCTCCCGCGATCAGCTCGACCATTCCCGGGTACATCCGCAGCGACGCGAGGAGCGTGGTCAGCCCCCGGTCCTCGAGGATCCGCGTGGTGTCCGTGTAGAGGCGGCGGGCCTCCTCCAAGCGGCCCATCATCGCCTCGAGCACCGCCAGGACGAGGTTCACATGCCCCTCGACGCCTGCGCTGCCATGCCCGCGTTCGAGGATGCCGCGGCAGACCTCGATCGCATCGGCGACGGGACGGGGCCCGACCAGCGCTACCGGAGCCATGACCTCGAGGATCGAGGAGATCTCCCGCCTCTCCCCGGCCCGCTCGGCGTGAAGCAGCGCCCGCGCAAGCACCTCCTCCATCTCGGCGCAGTGACAGCGCAGCCACTGAACTTCGGCGACGAGGAGCCATGCTCGGGCTAGCCCAAGGTCGTCCTCGCTCGATTCGAGGACGCCGATCGCCTGGTTCGCCACGCGGAGCAGCTCGTCGGTTTCCACGCCAGGATCGACAAAGGCCCTCAGAGACGAGCGCTCGACCAGCGCTCGGTAATGGAGGCGGTCGCCGGAAGCCTCCTCGGCCGCGGCGAACGAGCGGTCGGCGGCTTCGAGTTGACCGGACTCCCGGAGAGCAAGCCCGAGATCGATCAGGACCGCGGCTCGATGCTCCCGGTCGGCCTCATCCAACAGAGCGGCCGCCCGCTGGAGGAGCGAGCTCGCAGCGGCAAAGTCGTCCCGCCCGAGTGCGCGCCGCCCGGCCGAAGCCAACAGTCGGCCGGCACGAGTCGCAAGCGCGGCCAGTTTCTCGTCTGGCTTGCCGAGCTCGGAGCGCGCGAGATAGGCCTGCTCCAAGTGGTAGCCGACGATCTCTTCGGTTGCCTCCGCGTTCCAGCCGTCCAGCCAGTGCGCCAGTTGCTCATGGTGCTCCCCGCGAACCTTCTTCGGAACGGCCTCGTAGGCGGCATCGCGAATCAGGATGTGTCCGAAGCGAAACACGTCGTCCTGGCCGGGACCGGAGGTCTCCGGCATCAACATGTGCTTTCGCACGAGCGCCATCAGCGCTCCGGGCAGCGGCGCCAAGAGCTCCGGCGGCGCGAGAGCGCTCACGGCAGCGCGTGAGAACTCGCGGCCGACGACAGCGGCCCGCTCGATCACGTCCCGCTCCACCCGGTCGAGCTGGTCGAGCCGGGCCGCCAGGAGGGCCTGAATCGAAGGCGGAATCGGAATGGCGGACGCGTCCTCCGGGTCGTCGGCCAGCATCGCCACCATCTGCTCGAGAAAGAGCGGGTTTCCCTCCGCCGCCTCAGTGATTCGCGCCCGGGCCCGCGGGTCGGTCACGAGCTCGCCCAACAGGGACTCCGCCTCGTCCGGTGCGAGCGGCTCGAGCAACAGGGCGTCGGCCTCGGGTCGCGGGTTGAGCCAGCCGGGACGAAGCTCGACCAGATCCTGCCGGGCGAGACAGACGAGGAGCACGGGACCCCGGAGCCAGCCGACCAGGTATTCCACGAGGTCGAGGAGGGCGGGCGCGGCCCAATGGACGTCCTCGAGCACGACCACGACGGGCCGCTGCTGGGAGATCGTCTCGAGCAGCCGGCGAAACGCCCACGGCGCCTCCTCAGCGTGTGCCGCGCTCGAGGCGGCTCCGATCGCGCCCATCACGCGCTCTACGACGAGCTCGGCGTCGTCGGCGGCGGCGAGCGCCTCGGCGAGGCCCTCGGCCCCGCCGAGTGCGAAAGCGATCTCACGGAAAGGCCAGAGCGTGATGCCTTCGCCGTAGGGAAGGCAGCGCCCCTCGAGGACCGTCGCGCCGGTGCCGGCGGTGAACTCCGAAACGAGGCGCGACTTGCCGATACCGGCGGGCCCGAGGACGGTGAAGAGGCGGCAGCTCTGCTCTGCCTCAACGCGCCGGAAGGCCAGCTGCAGGGCAGCGAGCTCTTCGAGGCGTCCCACGAAACGCCGATCCGTTGCTCGTGCGACGCCGGCGGCATGCGGGTCGATCGCGTCGAGCCGGAGCGGCGAGACCGGCTCCGCCTTTCCCTTGACGGAGAACGACTCGAGCGGCCCGGCGCTGACCGCGTTTTCGACCAGCGGATACGTCGCCTTGCCGATCAAGATGCTGCCTGACGGCGCCGCTTGCTCGAGCCGCTTCGCGAGATTGACCGCGTCGCCCGTCACGAGGGCCTGGCCCGCGGCAGGATCGCCCGCGACGACCTCGCCCGTGTTGACTCCGATCCGCATCTGGAGGACGACTCCGTACTGCCGCTCGAGCTCGAGGTTGAGCTCGGCGAGCCGGTTCCGCATCTCGTCCGACCGGCACGCCGAAGATGGCCATCACCGCATCGCCGATGAACTTCTCGACCGTCCCGCCGTGGTGCTCGAGGACGGCCCTCATCTCCGCGAAGTACCTGGTCATCACGGCCCGCAACGCTTCAGGGTCGAGCCGCTCACCGAGGGACGTCGAATCGGCGACGTCCGCGAACACGATCGTGACCGTCTTGCGAACCTCATGCGGAGGCTCGGGTTCGCCAAGCGTGCTGCCGCACGCGTGACAGAAGCGGGCAGTCTCCACGTTCGGCTCACCGCAGATGCGGCATACGGCCACAGCCAAGTCTAGGCCGCTTTGGCCGTGGCTAAAAACCCGGATGGAAGCTTCTAGCGCTCGATCGCGAAGGCGATATCCACGGTCGTCCGGTACTGGCTGATCCGCTCGCTCTCGACGACGGCGCTCATCGAGACCACGTGCGCACCCGAGATACCGCGGACGGTCTTCGAGGCCTCCTGCACAGCTGCGTCGGCGGCCTTCGCGAAGCTCTCGGGCGATGAGCCGATGATCGTGATCACCTTGGCGACTTCAGCCATCTTTTCCTCCCAACGTTGGTCTTTGACAAGTCTGTAACCGCCACAGCTGAGACCGAAACGGGGCGGGAGTAAAAACGGCCGTCAGTACACTGGCCGTCGTGTTCGACACGCTTTCCGACCGGCTTCAAGGTGCGCTTGGCGACCTCCGCAAGCGCGGCAAGCTCGACGACGAGGCGATCTCGCGGGCGATGCGCGAGATCCGGCTCGCTCTGCTCGAGGCCGACGTCAACTTTCACGTCGTCAAGGAGTTCGTCGACCGCGTGCGCGAGCGAGCCGTCGGCGAGGAGGTGCTGAAGAGCCTCACCCCCGGCCAGCAGGTCGTGAAGATCGTTCACGAGGAGCTGACCGCGCTGATGGGCTCGGGCGACTCGCGCCTCGCCTTTGCCGGACGGCCGCCGACGGTGATCCTGCTGGCAGGCCTCCAGGGCTCCGGCAAGACGACCGCCGCCGCCAAGCTCGCGCTGCTCCTGCGCAAGGAAGGCAAGCAGCCCGCTCTGGTCGCTGCCGACCTCCAGCGTCCTGCCGCGATCGAGCAGCTCGAGCAGCTCGGCCGCCAGATCCAGGTCCCGGTCTTCAGCGCTGAGCGCTCCGATCCGGTCAAGGCCACGCGTGTAGGGATCGCTTCCGCCGAGGGCGACGTCGTGATCGTCGACACGGCCGGCCGACTCCACGTCGACAAGGCGCTTATGGATGAGCTCGCCGCGGTTCGCCGCGAGGCGAAACCGACGAATGTGCTGCTGGTGCTCGATTCGATGACCGGTCAGGAAGCGGTCGCGGTGGCGCAGGCCTTCCAGGAGCGGGTCGACTTCGACGGCGTGGTGCTGACCAAGCTCGACGGCGACGCGCGCGGCGGCGCGGCCCTGTCCGTGAAGGCCGTCACCGGCAAGCCGATCAAGCTCGTCTCCGTCGGCGAGAAAGTCGACCAGCTCGAGTACTTCCATCCCGACCGGATGGCCTCGCGGATCCTCGGCATGGGGGACGTGCTCAGCCTGATCGAGAAGGCCGAGGCGGCCGTCGAGGAGGACGAGCGCGAGGAGCTCGAGCGCCGGATGATGCAGGGCGAGTTCACTTTCGACGACTTTCTGAAGAGCTACAAGATGTTGCGCCGAATGGGCCCGCTACAGGGCGTGATGAAGCTGATCCCGGGTCTCGGCAGCCAGCTCGAGGGTCTCGACCAGGTGGACGAGAAGCAGCTCGCGCGCGTCGAGGCGGTCATCCTCTCGATGACGCCGCGAGAGCGCGCTTTGCCGCACACGATCGATGGCTCCCGGCGGCAGAGAATCGCTCGCGGCAGCGGCACCGACGTTCAGCAGGTGAACCAATTGCTCGAAGCGCGCAAACAGATGGCGAAGGTGATGAAGCAGATGAAAAGCGGCAAGATGCCTTCCCTGCCAGGATTGGAGGCACCCGGCGCCCCGAATGGCGCTCGCGCCGCCACGGCGAGAAAGACCAAGAGCAAGCGAAAAAGGAAGAAGAAGGCGAGGAGGTAAATGGCAGTCAAGTTGAGACTGACGCGGGTCGGCTCGAAGAAGAACCCGATCTACCGCGTCGTTGCCGCCGACACGCGCTCTCCGCGCGACGGCAAGTTCATCGAGATCGTCGGCCGCTACAACCCGCAGACCGACCCCTCGACGATCGAGTTCGACGAAGAGAAGGTCAAGGACTGGCTCTCGAAGGGCGCGCAGCCGTCCGACACGGTCCGGCGCCTGCTGAAGGCGAAGAACATTGGCTGAACTGCTGGCCGAGCTCGCGCGTCGGCTCGTCGACGATCCGGATGCGGTTCACGTCGAGGAGATCGAGCGCGACGGCGCGCACGTGCTCCAGCTGCACGTCGCGAAGGACGACGTCGGCAAGGTGATCGGCCGCCAGGGCCGGATCGCCCGCGCCCTGCGCACGATCGTCCGCGCCGGGGCGGCGCGCTCGAGCTATCGCGTCCTTGTCGAGATCGTCGACTGACCTCGTCACAGTCGGCCGGGTTGGCCGGCCGCACGGGCTCGACGGCTCGTTCTTCGTCGAGCATGCAAGCGATGATCCGGAGCGGTTCGCGGTCGGCGCAGTCCTCCACGTGGAAGGCGAGGCCGCCAGGGTCGATGCCTCCAAGCGCTCCGGGGGCCGGCCGGTGATCCGGCTCGACCGCGAAGTGCCCCGCGGGGCTGATCTCACCGTCCCGCGGGACGCGCTGCCGCCGACCGGCGAGGGCGAGTACTACGCCTTTCAGCTCGTCGGCCTCGAGGTCGAGGAGGAAGGCGGCCGCGCACTCGGCCGGGTCGCCCAGGTCGCACCCGGGGTGGCAAACGACGTGCTCGAGCTCGATTCCGGGCCGGCGCTGCCGCTCGTCGAGGACTGCGTGCGCGAGATCGATCTCGACCGCGGCCGGATCGTGGTCGCCGCGGGGTTCGCACCCGAGAATAGGAGCTAGGTCAGGGCGACCGAGGTCGAGCCCCAGCCATCGGGCTCCAGTTGCATCGTTCCCTGCGGGGTCCACACGAAAACGCCACTCCCGCTGGCGATCCCAGCCGCCTCTTCACCTTTCGGAGCCCAGACGAGCTCTCCGGTCGGAAGTGCAGGGCCGCCTGCGATGCGGCCACCCGACGAGACGAGTCGCCCGTCGCCGCTCCAATGCACCGGTCCCGCATTCGCATGCGTCAGAACCATCTGGCTCGCGTGCGTCCGAAGATCGATCACCCAGAGCCTGTCACCGCGAATCAGCGCGACGCGGAGCGCGCTGCTCTGCGCGGCGTCGGCTGGGAGTGCGATTGCAATGACGGCCGCGGCCGCTGCGGCTGCAACCCAGCCCGCTCGCCTTCTGTTGCGTCCTTTCATGACGCTCGCAACGCGAGTATCCCCGATGGACGGATTCCTAGACAGCTACCCTGAGCAGCGGCCTCCTTTGCAGCTCGATGTCTTCACCCTGATTCCGCACGCCTTTGCGTGGCTGACGGAGCAGCGGCCCGTTGCGGCCGTGCTCGGAGACGAGCTGGACCTGCGCCTGTTCAGCTATCGCGACTCGACTCCGCTTGCGAGCTCGCAGGTGGACGACGAGCCGTACGGCGGCGGCGCGGGGATGGTGCTACGCGTCGACGTCGTGGCCGCGGCTCTCGACGCCGCGTACGGGGGCCCGCCGGAGCATCGGGTCGTCGCTCTGACTCCGCAGGGGCGCCAGCTGACCCAGGCGGTGGTCGAGGAGTTCGCCGCCGAGGAGCGGCTGACGCTGCTCTCGGCCCGCTTCGAGGGCTTCGACGAGCGCGTGTTGCGGCATCTTGCGTCGGATTCGATCTCGATCGGCCCGTACGTCCTCTCCGGCGGCGAGTTGCCTGCGATGGTGATGGTGGAGGCAATCGCCAGACGGCTACCGGGCGCCCTAGGCTCGGAGGAGTCTGGGCTCGTCGAGAGCTTTTCGGTCGAGCTCGACGGTGGGCTCGAATACCCGCACTACACCCGGCCGGCCGAGTTCCGCGGCTGGCGGGTGCCCGACATACTCCTCTCCGGCGACCACGCGAAGATCGACGAGTGGCGGCGCGAGCAGAGCCGTCTGCGGACGACGCCTTGAGGCACGATAGGGAAATGGACCCACCGGAGAGCTCGCCTGTGCGCACCCCGTACGAGGTGCTCGGCGTCAGCCCCGACGCGTCGCCCGAGGAGATTCGAGACGCGTACTGGCGTCTCGTTCGCTTCCATCGAACGGAGGGGGAGACGGCTTGGACGACAACGCATCTCGGCGAGATCCAGGACGCGTACGAGCTGCTTTCCGATCCGTCACGTAGGGCTGAGTTCGACGCGGCGAACGGAGGATTCGCGGGTCCGGGTCCCCAACCGGGGCCGTCGGCGTACCCCGCGGCCACGCCGCCGTTTCCCCCCGCCGAGCCGGTACGTCACCGCTCGCGGAATCCCGTCGACCGGCTCACGCAGGGCCTGCCGAGGCACTGGCGGGTCGCGATCGACTGGATCGTCACGATTGCGGGCGCGATCGCGATCGTGCTCGCGATCAAGGCCTGGGTCGTCAACCCATACCGGATTCCGTCCTCGTCGATGGAGCCGACACTTCATTGCGCCGGCGGCCCCGGCTGCGAGGCGCGGCTCTCCGACCGCGTGCTCGCGAACCGGTTCATCTACCACTTTCGGAATCCACGTCGTGGCGAGATCGTCGTCTTCAAGACGCCGCCTGCGGCACAGGCCCGTTGCGGCGCTGGCGGCACCTTCGTGAAGCGGCTGATCGGCCTTCCAGGCGACACGTGGTCGGAGCGGAACGGCTACGTCTACATCGACGGCAAGAAGCTGACCGAGCCCTACATCAAGTCAGACCGGCGCGACACCGAGACACACGAGGCGCAGAAGATTCCGCAGGGGAGCTACTTCATGATGGGCGACAACCGCTCGTCGTCCTGCGATTCCCGGGTCTGGGGCACTGTTCCGAGGAAGAATCTGATCGGCGAAGTCTTCGCGACCTACTGGCCGCCGAACCGGATCTCGATCTATTCGACCTACGTGTCGCTGGGGCTCGCACTGGTCGGCCTGCTGCGGTTGCCGCGCCGGCTCAGGCGACCCTCCAAGGCGTCGCTTGCGATGCCGTCAAGAGGCCGCGCGGCCTCGCCGGGCGGCCGCTAAACCCGCTCAGGGGTGAACAACGTTATTGCAATAAGGCGAGGCTGAAAAGGAGTCGCTAGCATTGGGCGCCGGCCCCAGCGGGGGCCGTTCTTATGCATCGCGTCATCCAAGACCTCGAGCAGCGGCAGCTGCGCAGCGATCGCCCCAGATTCAAGCCGGGCGACACCGTCCGCGTCCACTTTCAGGTGATCGAGGGCCAGCGCCGGCGCGTCCAGGTTTTCGAGGGCATCGTGATCAAGCGTCAGGGCGCGGGCGCGCGAGAGACGTTCACCGTGCGGAAGCAGTCGTTCGGTGTCGGCGTCGAGCGCACGTTCCCGCTCCACTCGCCGAAGATCGAGAAGATCGACGTTGCGGCGATCGGCGACGTCAGCCGCGCGAAGCTCTACTACTTGCGCGGCAAAGTGGGGAAGAAGGCGCGCGTCCGCGAGGTTCAGCGGAGGGGGCCGCTATCCTCGGCCGATGCTGTCGGAGAAGGTGCTGGAGACGGAGCTCAACCAGAACCGGACGCCGGAACCGTCGACGAGCCGGAGCAGCAGCCCGAGCCTGAGGCCGTTGCCGCCGAAGAGCCGGCGGACGAGCCGGCAGCAGACGAGCCTGCCGCCGAAGAGCCCACAGCCGAAGAGCAGCCCGCGGCAGAAGAGCCCGCAGCCGAAGCCGAAGCCGAAGCCGAGGAGGCCGGGGCGGAAGCTCCTCGCGTTTGACCGCCGCCTAGGCGCGCGGTTCATTGCAGGCACGGATGAGGCGGGGCGCGGCTCGCTTGCGGGGCCACTCGTCGTCGCGGGCGTGCTCTTGGACTACGAGGGCTTGCGCGACCATCGCGTCCGGCCCCTCGCGCTGCTGAACGACTCCAAACAGCTAACTCCCGCGGGGCGCGAGCAGCTGTTCCACGCCGTCCTCGCCTCCGCCGCAAAGGTCTCGGTACGGGCGATCTCGGCACGCGAGATCGACACGAACGGGCTTCATCGCTCGAATCTCGCGGCGATGCGGGCGATCCTCTGGGAGCTCGCGCCGCCCGCGGAGATCTGCCTCGTCGACGGATTCCGCCTCGGTCCGACCGCACCGGAACACAAGGCGATCGTCGACGGCGACGAGAAGAGCGCCGCAATCGCGGCCGCATCCATCGTTGCGAAAGTCGTCCGTGACCGGACGATGCGCCGGCTGGCGGCAGTCTATCCGCACTACGGCTTCTCCTCGCATGTCGGCTACATCACGCCGGGGCACTCGGCGGTTGTGCGCGAGCGCGGGCCGTCCGAGATCCACCGCCGCTCGTTCGAGGCACGCTGCTATGCGCCGGAACAGCTCGAGCTGGCCCCGGCCTAGTACCTCTGCCCGAGGGCGCGCCGCCGAGCGCCGCGTCGCCTGGCACTACCGCCTGCGCGGCTACCGGATCCTCGCGCGGAACGTACGCGCCGGTGGCGTCGAGCTCGACCTCATCGTGCGGCGGGGCCGGCGGCTCGTCTTCTGTGAGGTGAAGCTGAAGCAAGGGCCGCTCTTCGGGGACCCGCTCGAGGCCGTCGATCAATGGAAGCGCGAGCGCCTTCGCCGGGGCGCGCAAGCGTGGCTGCTCGCAAATCCGTCGTTCGCGCATCTGGGTGTGACCTTCGAGTTCGCAGCCGTTCGGCCGAACGGAATCGAGCGCGTTCCCGACCTTCTTTACTAGGACTTGGCTCACCTCCGCCGAACACGGCGAGGCCGTGGCCTCGACGCAGGATGCTCTGTACCGCGAGCTCGACCTCGATCTCTCCTGGTCGGAAGCAGACCTCCCCGAGCGCGAGCGGACGAAGCACGTCCACCGGCTCCATCCGTACCTCGGCAAGTTCATTCCGCAGCTCGTCGAGGCGCTGCTGAACCGCTACTTCGCTCCCGGGCAGCACGTCATCGATCCGTTCGCGGGCTCCGGGACGACGCTCGTGCAGGCGCTCGAGTCGGGGCTCGACGCGACCGGCGCGGACATCGCTTCATTCAACTGCCTGCTGATGGAGGTGAAAACTCGCCGCTACAACCCGTTCGTGCTCGAGCGGGAGCTGCGAAGGGCGTGCGAGCGGATCGGCGAGACCTCGAGCGAGCGGCCGCGCGGCTACCTGCGCGCCTGGTTCGCGCCGCAGGCTGCACGCGAGCTGCTCGGCTTTCGCGGTCTGGTCGACGACTATGTCAACGCCGATGTGCTGCGGGTCGTGCTCGGGCGTGCGGCGCGCTCGGCTCGGCGGACGACCCGTTTCGACCTCGACTTTCCACGTGAGCCGCAAAACGAGGAGTACTGGTGCCACAAACACAAGCGCGTGTGCCGGCCGGTTGGCGCGGCGGCGCCCTTCCTGCGCCGTTACACGCTCGACACGCTCGAGCGGATCAAGGCGTTCTCGCGCGTACGAGCGCGCTCGTGCGAGGCCGTGGTGCTGCACGGGGATGCCCGAGAGCTGGATTTCGGCGGCCCGTTCGACGGCATAGTCACCTCGCCGCCGTACCCGGGGCTGATCGACTACCACGAGCAGCATCGCTACGCCTATGAGCTGCTCGGCTTGGACGACTGTCGCGAGCTCGAGGTGGGGGCTGGAGCGGCAGGTACGTCGCGCGGCGCGCTCGAGGCGTACTCGGACGGGATAGTCGCCACCCTCCAGAATGTTCGAAGCTCGTTGCGCAAGGACGCTCCCGTCGTGATCGTGGTCAACGACCGGCGCGAGCTCTATCCGGAGATCCTGGAGCGCGCGGGCTTGCGCGAGGAGCGGCGGCACCGGCGGCACGTCAACCGGCGGACGGGGCGCCGGGCAGGGGAATACTTTGAAGAGGTTCTTGTCTGTTCTTTTCGCGATTCCGGCACGAAGGCGTGACGGACAAGTAACGATCTCGGCGCTAGCGTCGGCGGGGTGCTCGCACGGACGATCACCCATGCGCTCGTCGGTCTCGACGCACGGCGCGTCGAGGTCGAGGCGCATCTCCAGAACGGGTTGCCGGCGTTCGCAATCGTCGGCTTGCCCGACCGGGCCTGCCAGGAGGCGAAGCAGCGCGTCCGTAGCGGCATCACCTCGGCCGAGCTGAACTGGCCGGACCGGCGCCTTACCGTGAATCTCGCGCCCGCAGAGCTGCGCAAGGAAGGATCGGGATTCGATCTTCCAATCGCTCTGGCGGTGCTCGCGGCATCGAGGCAGGTCTCCGAAGAAAGCCTGCGGGGTCACGCGGCGGTCGGTGAGCTGGCGCTGGACGGTCGAGTGCGACCGGTCGCGGGCGTTCTGGCCGCGGCGGAGGGAGCGAAGGAGCAGGGGCTCTCGCGGCTGTTCTGCGCCGCCGCTTCGGCTCCCGAGGCTGCGCTGGCGGGCATCGAGCCCGTGCCGTTGCACCACCTCGCCGAGGCGGCTTCGTACCTCCGAGGCGAGTGGCAGCCAGAGCCGTTCGACGAGCCGGACGAGCTTCCTCGCCCGGAGGGGCTGCCGGACCTGGCGGACGTTCGCGGCCAGGAGCGGGCGCGGCGCGCGCTCGAGCTCGCAGCGGCCGGGGGACACAACCTGCTCCTGGCGGGCCCGCCGGGCACGGGCAAGACGATGCTCGCCCGCCGCCTGCCCGGGATCCTGCCGCCGCTGACGCGAGAGGAGGCCCTCGAGGTGACGCGCATCCACTCGGTCGCCGGGCTGCTGCCACCTGGAAGGCCGCTCGTGACAACGCCTCCGTTTCGGGCTCCTCATCACACCGCATCGGCGCCGGCGATCGTGGGCGGCGGCTCCGGCCCGCGCCCGGGCGAGGCCAGCCTGGCGCACCGCGGGGTGCTTTTCCTGGACGAGCTCGCGGAGTTCCCGCGGCCGACGCTCGAGGCGCTTCGCCAGCCGCTCGAGGACGGCGCGATCAGCATCGCCCGCGTGGAAGGCAAGGCGGTCTTCCCGGCGCGGTTCCAGTTGGTGGCGACAATGAACCTCTGCCCGTGCGGAGCCCGAGGCGACCCGGCCGCCGAGTGCTCCTGCTCGACACAGCGGCTCGCCGCGTACCGCGACAAGCTGTCGCGGGCGCTGCTCGACCGCTTCGATCTTCTCGTGACGGTGCCGCGCCCGCGGGCAGTCGAGCTTGCGGCGGCCCCTTCGGAGGCCTCCGAGGTTGCGCGCGAGCGCGTCGTCGCCGCCCGCGAGCGATTGAGAGAGCGCCGGCCGAGGCTAACAGATGCCGCCGATGCGCTGCTCTCGCGGGCCG
>WNGD01007025.1_pt1 | contig 16645 bp, 18 predicted proteins | sample 5400671 | NCBI WGS metagenome assembly WNGD01 (sample SAMN13153369, study PRJNA577476) | soil metagenome | isolation source: 40 cm soil or saprolite under grassland replicate 2 | place: USA:California | collected 2016-06-15 | reverse complement strand
TCTGCGCCTCGCTGGCCGCGCGCCGCGGCGATCTCGACGCTGCCCGCGCCGCGTGCGCCCAGGCGGACGCGCAGGTCGCCGCCTGGTGGTGGGGCCTCGGCCCCGAACCCAACATCGGGCTGATCGACGCGGTCGCGCCGGTCTGCCAGCGGCGGAGGTGCGGGCGATGCTCGCCAGAGCCGACGAGCTGACCGGCGTGACCGCGAGCAGCCCGGAAGACCGCGCCTGGGTCGAGGGGCTGCCGCTCCGGGTCCATCTGAACGCGGCCCTGCTGGAGGCCAAGGGCGACCTGGCCGCCGCGACCGAGGGCTACCTGCGCGCCGCCGGGCTGGAGGGCTACCGCATCCCGCACCTGCGCTCCGACTGCCACCTCGGCGCGGCCCGCTGCCTGCTCGCGCTCGGCCGCCACGCCGAGGCGCGCGAGCATGCCCACCGAGCGGACCGGCTGCTGGAGCGCTGGCCCGGTTGGCGCCGCGACGAGACCAGGGCGCTGCTGCGCCGACTCGGCGACGGCCAGCCAGTCGCGGGACCGAACGTGCTCACCGCGCGCGAACGTGAGGTCGCCGCGCTGCTGGTCGCGGGCCTCTCCAACGGCGAGATGGCCGGGCGGCTGTTCATCTCCACCAAGACCGCCTCGGTGCACGTCTCCAACATCCTCGCCAAGCTCGGCATGACCTCCCGCGCCGAGATCGCCGCCTGGGCCTCGCGCAACGGCCTCGGCACACCGCCGGAACCAGCCCCGGCCGCCGCCCCGACGGGCGGCTGACCGATGGACCTGGGCCTGGAGGGCAAGCGCGTCCTCTGCACCGGCGGGTCCGGCGGGATCGGCCAGGGGATCTGCCGCGCCCTCGCCGCCGAGGGGGCGCTGGTCGCGGTCCACCACCACCGCAACGAGCAGGCCGCCAAACGCCTCGCCGCCGAGCTCCCCGGCCCCGGGCCCGGCCCCGGTCCCAGCGCGGTGGCGGTCGGTGGCGACCTCGGCACGGTGGAGGGCGCGGAGGCCGCGGTCAGTGCCGCCTCCGACGCCTTCGGCGGGCTCGACATCCTGGTCCACTGCGCCGGGGTGTGGCCGCCGGAGCCGCTGCCGCTGTGGCGGCTCAGCCCGGAGCGGATCGAGGCCACCCTGCGGGTCGACCTCACCGCCGCCTTCCTGGCCGCCGGGGCGTTCCTGCGCCAGCTCGAAACCCAGCGCCAGGAGCACGGCAACCTGGTGTTCATCGGCTCGACCGCCGGGATCTTCGGCGAGGCCGACCACGCCGACTACGCCGCCGCCAAGTCGGCGGTCATCTTCGGCCTGGTGCGCTCCCTCAAGAACGAGATCGTGCGGATCGCCCCGCGCGGCCGCGTCAACGCCGTCTGCCCGGGCTGGGTCCGCACCCCAATGACCCGCGCGGCGCTGGAGGACCCCACCCTGGTCCCGCGCGTCACCCGCACGATGCCGCTGCGCAAGCTCGCCACCGTCACCGACGTCGCCACACAGGTGGTGCTGCTCGCGTCCGACACCGCCTCCGGCCATGTGAGTGGCCAGATCGTGACGGTGGCGGGCGGCATGGAGGGGCGGATCCTCCACGAATAATGCCAGCCCCTCTCGCTACACTCACTAGATGGATCGTCTGCTGCTGCTCAGACACGCGGTGACCGAGGAGACCGGCAAGCGGCTCTCGGGCTGGCTGCCCGGCCTCCACCTGTCCGAACAGGGCCGCCAGCAGGCCAAGACGCTCGCCGAGCGGCTGGCGCCGCTGAAGATCGACGCGCTCTACGCCAGCCCGCTGGAACGCTGCCAGGAGACCGCCGCGGCGGTCGCAAGCGTTAAGGGCTTGGAGGTCACCGTCGCCCCCGACCTCGGCGAGGTCCGCTACGGCGACTGGACCGGCCGGGCGCTGCGCGACCTGGCCAAGCTGCCGCTGTGGCGCGTCGTGCAGGGGCACCCGTCGGCGATGCGCTTCCCCGACGGGGAGCTGCCCGGCGAGTCGCTCTACGAGATGCAGACCCGCGCGGTCGCGGCGCTGGAGCGGCTGCGGGCGGCGCATCCCCGCCAGACGGTGGCGGTGTGCAGCCACGCCGACGTGATCAAGGCGGTCGCCGCCCACTACCTGGGGATGCATCTGGACCAGTACCAGCGGCTGGTGGTGGCGCCGGCGAGCTTGACCGCGTTCGGGTTCGCGCCGCTGCCGTACCTGCTGCGGCTGAACGACGTCGGACTTGACGACACCGCTCTGGAGGTGCCGCCCCAGCCGCCCCAGCCGGAGCAGTTACGGTTGTTGGAGGATCCTGTCGATGGCCAGCCGTGATCTGGATCCGGTCACCCGGCTGACCGCCGACGCGGTCGGCGAGCCGGGGCAGCGGACCTTCCTGATCCAGGCGGCCTCCGGGCCGGAGCAGGTGACCCTGCTGGTGGAGAAGGAGCAGGTGCGGGTGCTGGCCGAGCGGCTGATCGCCTGGCTGCCGGAGCTCGCGGCTGACCGGCCGGAGGACCCGGAGGAGGTCCGCGCGGCCGAGGCCAGCGACCTGTCTCTGGCCGAGCCCTTCGAGCCGGACTTCCGTGTCGGCCAGCTGGCGATCACCTACGACCCCGATCGCGACCGGATCCTGGTGGTCGCCACCGAGCTGCTGCCCGACACCGGCGACGAGCAGGAGGCCGCCCTCGAACTCGATCTCGAGCTCGAGGGCGAGCTCGAGGCGGCGCTGGAGCGCGAGCCGCGGGAGGTGCGGCTGTGGGTGACGCGCCCGCAGCTCCGGGTGCTCGCCCGGCACGGCAGCCAGGTGGTGGAGCGGGGCCGGCGGCCCTGCCCCCTGTGCGGCAACCCGCTCGACCCGACCGGCCACATCTGCCCGGCGCAGAACGGCCACCGCCCGACCCTGGCCTGAGCTGAGGTTTCCGTGGCAGCGCCCCCGCCGGTCCCCCTCCCCCTCCCCCTGCCCGAGGATGACGGCCGTGTCCGTGCGCTGCTGGAGGAGGGCCAGCTGGAGGTGCTCGGCCGCATCCCCTGGGCCTCCAACGCCACCATGCTCGCCAAGATCTGCCGCGACGGCCTGGAAAGCCTCGCGGTCTACAAGCCGGCACGGGGCGAGCGGCCGCTGTGGGACTTCCCCGAGGGCACCCTCTACCGCCGCGAGGTGGCCGCCTACCTGGTCAGCGAGCAGCTCGGCTGGGGGCTGGTGCCGCTGACGGTGGCGCGCGACGACGGCCCCTTCGGGGTCGGGTCGCTGCAGCGGTTCGTGGACGCCGACCTGGAGGTGACCGCCTTCGAGCTGGTCGAGCGCGGTGACGCGACCATGCCGCTGATCGCCGCCTTCGACGTGGTGATCAACAACGCCGACCGCAAGGCTGGCCACTGCCTGGACGACCGCTCCCAGGGCTCGGGCGGCGGCCGGGTCTGGGCGATCGACCACGGCGTCTGCTTCCATGTCGAGCCGAAGCTGCGGACGGTCCTGTGGGACTTCGCCGGCCAGCGGCTGGCCAGGCGGCTCCTCGACGACCTGCGGGGCCTGGTCGCCGCGCTGGAGGGCGAGCTGGGCGAGCGGCTCACCGGGATCCTCGCTCCGGCGGAAATCGAGGCGCTCACCGAGCGTACCGAGCAGCTCACCCGCAGTGGCAGGTTCCCCCACCCGGTGGGCCGCCGGCCGTATCCGTGGCCACTGGTCTGAGGAAATTCTTATGAACGCAGGTAGAAGTTATGAACGCAGGTAGAAGGCTTGTCGTACGATGCGGCCGATTGGCGGCATCGTCGCCCAAACGTTTGTAGGCCGGGAACAACCCCCCAGCGTTACGACCACCACAATTCCGTCAGGTGGGCAACGGCATTCCAGCCGAGGAGGTCGCATAAAATGCATGGTCGACGATCAAGCAGGTGGCTGCTGCCCCTGCTCGGGCTCGCGCTGATCGCGGCGGCGTGCTCCAGCAACAAGGGCAACGGAGGCGGCGGCACCAGCGGCGGGGGCATCAAGGAGGGCGGCAGCCTCAACTACGCCGCCGACCAGGAGCCCACGGGCTTCAACAACAACACCTCCAAGGACCACGGCACCTCGGTGCTGAACATCACCGTGAACATGTTCCCCAACGCCTTCAACGTGGCGCCGGACCTCACCGTGCACCTCAACAGCGACCTGCTCGCATCGGCGGACCTGACCAAGCAGAGCCCCGAGACGATCGTCTACAAGATCAAGCCGAACGCCTCCTGGTCGGACGGCACCCCGTTCAGCGCCGACGACTTCATCTACGCGTGGCAGCACCAGAACGGCACCCAAGACCGTCACGGTGGTGTACTCCAAGCCGTTCGCGGACTGGAAGTCCGTCTTCACCCAGATCCTGCCGTCGCACTACATGAAGTCGCTGCCCGGCGGCGACGCACAGCAGTGGAACGACGGGATCGACAAGCACCCGGAGAAGATCCCCTCCGCCGGCCCGTTCGTGGTGCAGAGCTACACCGTCGGCAACAGCCTCACCCTGAAGCGCAACGACCAGTATTTCGGGCAGAAGGCGCACCTCGGCCAGATCGTGTTCCGCTTCCTGCCGGCGTCGACCGCCCAGCCGCAGGCGCTGCAGAACAGCGAGGTCGACCTGATCTACCCGCAGCCGCAGATCGACGAGGTCAAGCAGGTCCAGGCGCTGCCCGACGTCACCTCGCAGATCAACTTCGGGCTGTCGTTCGAGCACCTGGACTTCAACTTCAAGAACCAGTTCCTGGGTGACCTGAAGGTCCGCCAGGCGATCGCCACCGGCCTCAACCGCGAGGACCTGGTCAACCGCACGGTGAAGCAGTTCAGCGACAAGGCCTCGGTGCTGGGCAACCGCATCTGGCTGAGCGGGCAGCAGTACTACGAGGACCATTCCGGCAACTACGGCAAGGGTGACGTCAACGCCGCCAAGGCGCTGCTGCAGGGCGACGGCTACACCATGGGCTCCGACGGCTACTTCGCCAAGGGTGGCAAGCGGCTGGAGGTCCGCTTCTCCACCACCGCCGGCAACCAGCTCCGCGAGCAGCAGGGCGTGCTGTTCCAGTCGCAGATGAAGGCCATCGGCATCAAGGTCGACATCGCCAACGTGGTCTCCAAGACCTTCTTCGGCGACTGGCTGCCCAAGGGCAACTACGACGTTGCCGACTTCGCCTGGGTCGGCAATCCCTTCGCCATCTCCAACAACCACGACATCTACCGGACCGGCGGCGGCGGCAACTACGGCAAGCTGTCGGACCCCAAGATCGACTCGCTGTTCAACCAGGCCATCGCCGAGCTGGACCCGGCCAAGTCGGCGGCGCTCGGCAACCAGATCGACCAGCAGATCTGGAACGACATGGCGACCATCCCGCTGTACCAGAAGCCGACCTTCATCGCCTGGCGCAACACCTTCACCAACATCGTGGACAACACCAGCCAGTACGGGCCGTTCACCCAGGCCACCAGCTGGGCACAGAAGGCGTAGGCCTTCACCCTGAGACCCTGATGGCGCGGGCCGGATCGCCACCGGCCCGCGCCACGGGAACTGGGACCAGGACGGGAACGGCAACGGCACAGGCGGTCCGCACGGCAAGAGGGATGCCATGGTCAGCTTCGTCATCCGCCGGCTGCTCATCTCCATACCGGTGGTGCTGCTCTCCTCAGTGCTGGTGTTCCTGCTGGTGGCCAACTCCGGCGACCCGCTCTCCGAGCTGAAGAGCCGCCAGCCGCCGGTGCCCCAGGAGGTCATCAAGGCGCGCGAGCACGCGCTCTACCTGGACCGCTCGGAACCGGTCCGCTACGGGATCTGGATCTCCCATTTCGTCCGCGGCGACATGGGCACCACCCTCGACGGCCGCGACGTTCGCACCCTGCTCGGCCAGCGCCTCCCGGTCACCCTGCGGATGATCTCGCTGGCGATGCTCCTCGCCCTGATCCTTGGCGTCGGCGTCGGCGTGGTCAGCGCCGTCAAGCAGTACACGCCGACCGACTACACCTTCACCTTCTTCGGCTTCCTGTTCCTGTCGATGCCGGTGTTCTGGCTCGCCGCCCTGCTCAAGGAGTTCCTGGCGATCAGGGTCAACCAGGCGCTCGGCAGGGTGGTGTTCTTCACCGTCGGCGACCAGACTCCCAACCTGGCCGGCAACCTCGTGCAGCGGCTCGGCAACTACGCCGGGCACCTGGTCCTGCCGACGGTCACGCTGGCGCTGATCACCTTCGCGTCCTGGAGCCGCTACCAGCGCGGCAGCATGCTCGAGGTGCTGTCGAGCGACTACATCCGGATGGCCAGGGCGAAGGGGCTGTCGCGCTCGCGGGTGATGCTCCGCCACGCGCTGCGCAACGCCCTGATCCCGCTGGTCACCGTGGCCGCGATCGACATCGGCGCGCTCTTCGGCGGCGCGGTCATCACCGAGAACGTCTTCTCCTGGCACGGCATGGGCGAGCTGCTGATCAACGGGGTCACCATCGGCGACGTGAACGTCGTGCTGGCCTGGCTGATGGTGACCGCCATCATCGTGATCCTGTTCAATCTGCTCGCGGACGTGCTCTACGCCGTGCTCGACCCGAGGATCCGCTATGGCTGACCGCACGCCGACCCTGCCCCCGGGCGCCGCCGCCGGGGCGGCGATGCCCGACCGGGAATTCACGGTCGAGGCGCGGACCCAGTGGCAGCTGGTCCTGCGGCGCTTCCTCGCCCACAAGATGGCCGTGGCCAGCCTGGTGATCTTCCTGCTGCTGGTGTTCACCTCCCTGTTCGACGGCCATTTCTGGAAGTACAAGTTCGACTCCCCGGCGACCTCGCCGCCGAGCCACGGGCCGTGGCTGCACAACCCGCTCGGCACCGACGACATCGGCCGGGACGAGCTGGCGCTGGTGCTGCGCGGGGCGCAGCGCTCGATGCAGATCGCGTTGCTGGTGACGCTGCTGTCGACCACCTTCGGGGCCACCCTCGGGGCGGTCGCCGGCTACTACCGCGGTGTCATGGACTCGGCGCTGATGCGCTTCACCGACCTGGTGCTGACCGTCCCGCTGTTCGCCGTCCTCGCGGTCCTGGCGCACATCGCCACCGGCGGCAGCTGGCTGGTGATCCCGTTCGTGCTGGCGGCGTTGCAGTGGACCACCATCGCCCGGGTGGTCCGCGGCAGCTTCCTGTCGCTGCGCGAGAAGGAGTTCGTCGAGGCGGCCCGCGCGCTCGGCGCCAGCGACCGGCGGATCATCTTCCGCCACCTGCTGCCCAACACCACCGGGCCGATCATCGTCAACGCGACCGTCATCGTGGCGATCGCGATCCTGCTGGAGACCGCCCTCTCCTACGTCGGCCTGGGGGTCCACTCGCCGGACACCTCGCTTGGGCTGCTGGTCCAGACGGGGCAGTCGGCGGCGCAGACCCGGCCGTGGTTGTTCTACTTCCCCGGCCTGATGATCATCATCATCGCGCTGACGATCAACTTCATCGGCGACGGCCTGCGCGACGCCTTCGACCCGACCCAGACCAGGGTGCGCGCGTGATGTCCGACCTGGTCCTCGAGGTCCGGGATCTCACCGTCGAGTTCCCCACCGACGACGGCGTCGTGCAGGCCGTGCGCGGGGTCAGCTTCACGCTGGCGGCGGGCGAGGTCCTCGGCATCGTGGGCGAGTCCGGCTCGGGCAAATCGGTCACCTCGCTGGCGGTCATGGGCCTGCTGCCACGCAGCGCCAAGATCCGCGGCTCGGTCAGCTACCGGGGCCGGGACCTGCTCAAGCTGAGCGACCGCGAGATGACCGGCGTCCGCGGCAAGCGCATCGCGATGATCTTCCAGGACCCGATGACCTCGCTGAATCCCGTCTACACCGTCGGCTGGCAGCTCCAGGAGGCCATCCTCGCCCATCAGGAGACCTCCAAGAAGGACGCCTGGGAGCGGGCGGTGTCCCTGCTCGACCTGGTCGGCATCCCCAACGCCCGCGAGCGGGCCGCCAACTACCCGCACGAGTTCTCCGGCGGGATGCGCCAGCGCGCGGTGATCGCCATGGCGATGACCAACGACCCCGACGTGATCATCGCCGACGAGCCCACCACCGCCCTGGACGTCACCGTCCAGGCACAGGTGCTCGACACCCTGGAGCGGGTGCAGGCCAACACCGACGCCGGCATCATCCTGATCACCCACGACCTCGGCGTGGTCGCCGGCATGGCCGACAAGGTGCTGGTGATGTATGCCGGCAAGCCAGTCGAGGTCGGCAGCGTGGACGACATCTACTACCAGCCGCGCATGCCCTACACCCTCGGCTTGCTCGGCTCGCTGCCCCGCCTGGACGCCAAGGGCGACGAGCCCCTCACCCCGATCCGGGGGGCACCGCCCTCGCTCATCAACCTGCCGCCGGGCTGCCCGTTCGCGCCCCGCTGCCCACTCTCCCGGCCCAACTGCGACCAGGAGGAGCCGCGGCTCCGCGAGGTCGGCGGCGCCGCCGGGCATGTCGCCGCCTGCCACTACTCCGAGGAGCTGGCCGGCGACGTCGCCGCCGCCGAGGTCTTCGACACCGCCGAGGCCAACCTCCAGGCTCTCGAAGAACTGACCCAGCTCGACCAGGCGGAGGCACGGGAATGACCACCACCCGACCAGACGCGGAGGCGGCGGCCACCCAGGCCACGAAGCCGATCCTGGAGGTCCGCCACCTGGTCAAGCACTTCCCGCTGACCGGCGGCGGAGTCCTCCGGCGCCGCATCGGCGACGTCCACGCCGTCTGCGACGTCTCCTTCGACCTGCGGCCCGGCGAGACGCTCGGCCTGGTCGGCGAGTCCGGCTGTGGCAAGTCGACCACCGGCAAGACCATCCTGCGGCTCACCGAGCCGACCTCTGGACAGATCCTGTTCGAGGGGGTTGATCTGGCCGGCAGGTCACGCAAGCAGATGCGCCAGGTCCGCCGCGACCTCCAGGTCGTCTTCCAGGACCCCTACGCGTCGCTCAACCCGCGCATGCCGGTCAACGCGATCGTGGCCGAGCCGCTGGTGATCCACGGCCTCTACGGCAGGCACGGCAAGGAACGCGTCCGCGACCTGCTCAGCGTGGTCGGCCTCAACCCCGAGCACGGCAACCGCTACGCCCACGAGTTCTCCGGTGGGCAGCGGCAACGCATCGGCATCGCACGGGCGCTCGCCCTCGAACCGAAGGTCCTGGTGCTCGACGAGCCGGTCTCCGCGCTCGACGTCTCGATCCAGGCCGGCGTGGTCAACCTCCTGCAGGAACTGCAGGACCGCCTCGGCCTCGCCTACCTGTTCATCGCCCACGACCTGTCGGTGGTGCGGCACATCTCCGACCGGGTCGCGGTGATGTACCTCGGCAAGATCGTCGAGTCCGGCACCCGCGAGGCCATCTACGAACACGCCTCCCATCCCTACACCCAGGCGCTGCTGTCGGCCGTGCCGATTCCCGATCCGAGGCTGGAACGCAAGCGCAAGCGCATCGTGCTGGAAGGCGACGTGCCAAGCCCGGTCAACCCACCGTCGGGTTGCCGCTTCCGCACCCGCTGCTGGAAGGCGCAGGAGATCTGCGCCACCGAGGAACCCGCCCTGGTCGACCGCGGCCAGGGCCACCCGGTCGCCTGCCACTTCGCGGAGCCCAGAAGCCTGCTCTAGCGCCAATGAACATAATGGTTCCGTGCGGAGCGGAATCTGCAAGGGAATACGTAAGACGGGACAATCGACGAGCAGAGGCCATCCAGGCCCGCTACGCTTTCAGGGAAGCCTGCATGCCCGGGACGACGATGCAGGCGAGGTGGGAAGGCGAGCAATACACGATGAAGTGCAGACGCTGGGCGATGCTGCCCCTGGCACTCGCCCTGCTGCTGGTCGGGTGCGACGGCCGCAATGGCGGTTCGCTCTCGCAGGGAAGCCCCAAGGGGGTCAAGCGGGGCACCCTGCGGGTGATCGACGCCGCGGACGTCGAGGCGTTCGACCCGGGCATCGCCTATGGCGTCACCGACCTGACGCTGCTGCGCGGCGTGGTGCGGGAGCTGTTCACCTTCGACTCCTCCCGGAAGGGTGAGGCGGCGCTCGACCCGGTCCCGGACCTGGCGACCAGCTACGACCTGTCCCCTGACGGGCGCACCTACACGTTCCACCTGCGTCCCGACGTGCAGTACGCCCCGCCGGTCAGCCGACCGGTCCGGGCAGCGGACTTCATCTACGCGGTGGAGCGGCAGTTCGACAAGGCCAACCCCTCCCCCGACCCCTACACCGCGCTGATCAAGGGTGCCGCCGAGTTCGCCGCCGGCAAGGCGAAGACCATCTCCGGGATGCGGGCAACCGACGACCAGACCCTGCGGATCACCCTCAACCAGCCGGCGTCGGACTTCCTCAGCATCCTGACGCTGGCGTTCTTCTCGCCGGTGCCCAAGGAGTACGCCTCCAAGTACGCCCCCGGCTACGACTACGCCCGCTACATGGTCGGGTCGGGGCCGTACATGCTCAAGAGCTACCAGCGTGGCAACCTGATCGACCTGGTGCGCAACCCCAACTGGGACCCGCAGACCGACCCGCTGCGCAACGCCTGGGTCGACGAGATCGTGGTCACGATCGGCCGCTCCCCCAGCTTTATCCAGCAGGCGATCGAGCACGGCGACGCCGACCTCAACCTGGACCTGACCCCGCCGCCCATCGACGACCTGAAGCGCCTGTCCAACGACCCGGAGCTGTCCAAGCAGCTGGCGATCGAGACCACTGGCTGCGTCCACTACCTGACGCTGCAGACCGACGACGGCCCCACCGCCGACGTGCGCGTCCGCCAGGCGGTCAACCTCGCGGTCAACAAGGAGGCGCTGCTGCTGGCGCTCGGCGGCCAGTACGCGGGCGACGTGGCCTCCACGGTCCTGAGCCCGACCCTGAGCGGCTACAGCCACTACGACCTGTACCTCACCAAGGACAACCAGGGCGACCCGGTGCAGGCCAAGGCGCTGCTGGCGGCGGCCGGCCATCCCAATGGGGTCACCCTCAACTACGTCGGCCGCTCCGACGGCACCGGGCCGGACATCCTCAACGCGATCAAGCCCTCCCTGGCCGCCGCCGGGATCCGCCTGAACGTCAAGACCTACAAGGGCTACAACGTCTACACCCAGTCGCTCCAGCTCCAGGACAAGAAGCACGAGCACCAGATCGGCCAGGCCCGCTGGTGCCCGGACATCCCCGGCAACGGCGCCCGCTCCTGGATCGGGGTCCTGCTCGACGGCCGCGGGGCCAACCCCACCGCCAGCAACGACTACGGCGACTACAACAACCCCGCGGTCGACCGGATGATCGACCAGGCCTACGCCACCACCGACGCCAAGGCCCGCAACGCCCTCTGGGGCGAGATCGACCACAAGATCATGGCCGACGCGCCCTGGGTGCCGCTGCTCTACGACCGCCAGACGTATTTCTGGTCCTCCAGGGTCAAGAACTGGACCTTCTCGCCCTGGATCTCCAACCCCGACATCACCAACCTCTGGCTGGACCCGAACACGCCATAGCCGCAGCGCGGGCGCCGCACGGAACCGGCGCCGGCGCCCGCCCTCCCGACACAGAGATCCGGCCGCCGGTGCCGCCCCGGGGAAGAAGCTGGGGCGGCGAGCCGGCGGCTGGGTAACCGAACCGCTAGGACCGGTGTTGCCGGGTCCGGTCAGTTGTTGCCATTTCCGTTGCCGCTGCCATTGCCGTTCCCGTTCGCGCCGCCGTTGCCGGTGCCGGTTCCGGTGCCTTGTCCCTGGCCGTGGCTGGTGGTGCTGGTGGCGGCGGACATCACCTTGGCGCAGAAGCTGGCGACGTTGCCTTCACCACCGGCGGCCTTGACCAGCGCCTGGAAGGCAACGGCGTCCATCTTCTTGCCGTTGGCGGCGCCCTGCCCGTCGGACCAGGCCTGGCAGAGGCCATTGGCGGCGGGGCCGGGCAGGGTCGGGCCCTGGCCGTTCGCCTGGCCGTTGCTGCTGGCGGTGTCGTGGCCTTGACCCTGGCCTTGGCGGCCAGCGCCCTGACCTTGGCCCTTGCCGTGGTCGGTGGTGCTGGGCGGGGTGTGAGCCGCGTTGCCCACGCCCATGCCGCTGTGGCTACCGGCGACCAACTGCGCGGGCGTTGGCAGGTTGCCGGTGGCGGCGGCGACGCCGCCAACGGCCAGCACACCGAGGAGGGCGGCGACGACCGCCTTCACGGTGAACATCTTGGTGAGCACTGACCACCTCTGGGGGATGGGGGGATGGGGGGAGCGAGTGCGCACCGCAGCGAACGCCGCCAGCGCGGCCGCCTTGCCGGCCTTCTCCTCCGGTGCTGGCTGGTCGGACGCGGCCCGCGCCAGCAGCTCCGCCACCCGCGCGTAGCCGGGTGGCGCGTCGTCAGGGTCAAGCCAGCCCGACAGCAGCCGCTCGGCCGTGTCCTGGTCGAGGGCGAACGGGTCGCGGTGGGCTCGGTGCAGTCTGCGCATCTCGCCCTCCACAGCGTCGTCGTCGCGCATTGCGTTACACCCCCTTTCCCTCTGGCAGTCGTTCCATCCGCTCGGCCAGCCGCCGCAGGCCCCGGTGCGCCAGCACCCGCACGGCGCCGGGCCGCTTGCCGACGATCTGGCTGACCCGCTCGACGTCCAGGCCGGCGACCACCCGCAGGGCCACCACCTCGGCCTGGTCGGGAGGCAGCTGCGCGATCACCGCCAGGACCTCTTTGGTCGACAGCGCCTCCACCGCCCGGTTGGCGGGGTCGTCGGCGTCGGCGGTGGGCCAGGTGGTGAGCGTCTCGCCCGGCACCGGCACGCTGGGGCGGTGGGCGCGGCGCCGGTGGTGGTCCACGGCGCGGTGGCGGGCGATGGTGAACAGCCAGCTCCGGAAGCCGGTCTCGTCGCCGTGGAACCGTTCGAGACCACGCACGACCTCCAGCCAGGTCTCCGAGGCCACGTCCTCAGCCGCCTCGGGGACCATCACCCGCAGGTAGCGGAGCACCACAGGGTTGAGGTCGTCCCACAGCGCGGCGAAGGCCCGTTCGTCACCGCCGACCGCTGCGGCCAGTACCACAGAAAAGGAGCTTCCAAGCATGTGGGCGCAGATCCAACACCACCCGGCACACCACCTGCAACCGGCAAAGCAGACCAAGCGTAGAAAAAGAGGAGCGGAAGATGTAACGCGATCGAGGCCGCCGGCGCTCTGTTCCCGGTAAGCGGAGTTCCTGGTTCGCAGCCCAACGGAGGAAATGATGCATTCCGGACGGAAAGTCGTCCTGGCGGCCCTGCTGGCCCTGGTCGCGGGGATTTTGTCGACCTCGTTCAGCGCCTCGGCCCAGGGGGGCGACTCGCTGGTCACCGTCGGCAGCTCCACCACGCCCTTCTCGCAGAACAAGCAGAACGAGCCGGCGGTCGCCGTCGACGCCGCCCACCCCAACGTCGCGGTGGCGGGCTCCAACGACAACATCGACCTGGAGGCCTGCAACGCGGGCGACCCCACCACCTGCCCGTTCACCGGTGGGGTGGGGACCTCCGGGGTGTACTTCTCCTTCGACTCCGGGCAGACCTGGACCCAGCCCACCTACACCGGCCTCTCCGCCCGCGACTGCCTGGGACCCGCCGCCTGCACGCCGCATTCCGGCCCGATCGGCACGGTGCCCAACTACTTCGAGGCCGGCCTGGTCGCTGACGGCGACCCCGCCGTCGCGTTCGGCCCGAGGCCCGACGCCAGCGGCCATTTCGCGTGGAGCAACGGGTCGCGCCTCTACTACGCGAACCTGACGTCCGACCTGGGTTCCGGGCCCGCCCAGGAGACTTTCAAGGGGTTCGAGGCGGTCGCGGTCTCCCGCACCGACGACGTCGCCACCGCCGCCCAGGGTGGCGCCGCCGGCCAGGCCGCCTGGATGGCCCCGGTGATCGCCAGCCGCCAGTCCAACACCACCTTCAGCGACAAGGAGCAGGTCTGGGCCGACAACGCGGCGAGCAGCCCGTTCTTCGGCAACGCCTACCTGTGCTTCGCCTCGTTCCGCAGCAACAGCCAGGGCAACGCGTCGCCACAGCCGCTGACCGTGGCGGTCTCCTCCGACGGCGGTTCCACCTGGACCAACCACCAGGTCACCCCGGCGTCCAACAACCCGTTCAACCCCAGGCAGGGCTTCGGCCGCTCCGGCTGCACGGTCCGCACCGACAGCCACGGCGTGGTCGACGTGTTCGCCAACCAGTTCGGCGTCGGCACCCCCGGGACGGGCGCGCACATCCTGGTGCAGTCGTTCGACGGCGGCAAGACCTGGAGCAAGCCGCGGAACCTGTTCATGACCACCGACACCTGCTTCCTGGTCCAGTTCGACGGGACCAGCTTCCGCTGCGTCGAGGACGGCATCGCCGGCGCCCGCGACGACCTCTCCTCCGCCCCCTCGGTCACCATCGCCAACGGCGCCCCGACCGGCGCGGGCGCCACCAACGAGCTGGTCGACACCTGGGTCGACGGCCGCGATGGCCCCTCGGTCGTCCACGTCTTCACCAGCACCTCGACCGACAGCGGCCAGACCTGGTCCGCCCCGGCCGCCCGCGAGGTCTCCGGCGACCGCGGCTACTACTCCGCCGCCGCCCTGTCCCCCAGCGGCCACGACCTCTACCTGGTCTACAACGCCTTCACCACGCCGCTGCTGAATGACACGACCACCGTGCGAGGTCTGGTCGGGGTGACGCTGCACGCCGACGTCGCCGCCGACGGCACCCTCAGCAACTGGACGGTCCTGCACCGCAGCCCAGTCGGCGACCCGCGCGGGTCCAGCCAGAACAACCAGGTCCTGGAGTTCCTCGGCGACTACGTCTACGCCGCCGCGACCGACACCTATGGCGTCACCGTCTGGAACGACACCCGCAACGCCGCCGACTGCCCCGCGATCGACGCCTGGCGTGCCTCCGTCCAGGCCGGCTCGCCGCTCCCCCACCCGGCCCCGCAGAACGACTGCCCCTCCCTTCGGCAACAGCGACATCTTCTCCGGCACCTTCCCCGACCCCACCCCCTAACCCAACCCCCCAATCGTGCCCCGGGCGGGAGCCGTGCGACCTGACCCCGCCCGGGGCACTTCTGTGTCTCCGCATTGGTTGCGCGCGGCGCTGCGATGCGAGTTGCCTGTAACGCTTTCTGCCCTGGTTGCGCTCTGTTTGTGGTGATGCCATCCCGTCCCGGCGATCCCGACCGCTCTGAGCCCGCTCGCCCCCCAGCGCAGGAGGCCGAAGTTGCAGGGACACACCCGCAGGCACGCCCACCCACCCCGCGTCCTCCACCGGACCCGCGCGACCCCGCTCACCGGCCGTGCGCTGGTGGCCATCCCCAGTGTCAGCGGCGACCTCGCCGCCGAGCTGAGCTGCATGCTGCTGGCCCTCGGCCTGCTCCCGGTTGTCGCGGCCACCGCCGCAGAGGTCCTTGCCTGGGTCCGCGCCGACCAGTTCGCCGTCCTGGTCCTCCACAGCACGCTCAGCTCCAACGGCCTCCTCGCCGAGCTGCGCCGCCGCAGCGAAGCCCCGATCCTCGGCATCGGCCCGCTCCGCGGCGACGAACCCGCGCCCCCGCCCCACCTCGCCCCCGACGACCAGGCCCCCAACGACCTGGGTCCCACCCTGCTCGCCGCCCGTGCCCTCGCCCTGATCGTCCAGCAGCGCCCCCTCCCCCCTCCGATACCGAGCCGGTCACCTGGGGCCCGCTTCGCCTCGACCCCGGCCGCCGCGAAGCCTTCTGGCACGACCAGTCACTCCCCCTCACCGTCACCCAGCTCCGCATCCTCATCGTCCTGGCCCGCGCCCAGGGCGACCTCGTCCCCTCCTCCGAACTCTCCCGCCAGCTCTGGGATCCGGTCGTCCCACATGACGATGGGCGCCTCTACGCCCACATCCGCCGCATCCGCAAATGCATCGAACCCAACCCCAGCAAGGCCACCTTCCTGCTGACCGTCCGCGGCGAAGGCTTCCGCCTCGCCGCCCCACCCCGAATCTTCGACCCGCCCCCAGCCTGACCGCCGCGTTTGGGGCGCCCGCCAGGCTGGAGGCGATGGGGGTTACGACCTCCAGCCCGGCGCCTCAACTCCTATGTACCGTCCGGGTACCGTCCGGCTCCGCAGGCGGGCGGGCCAGGACCGCCAGCGCCATCCGCGCCGCGGACGGCCCGGGATCCACCAGTTCCTCAGCGATCCGCTCCGACGCCCAGCCGATCCCCGCCGCGTTCACGCCCCGGCCGCCGCAAAGACCGTGGAGGGTGGCGTCCACCGCCACGAACCGGGCCCGCACGACCGCCTCACGAAGCAACTCAAGCAGTGCGGCGACCTGCCCCCGGTCCAGCGTGCCCTCACCGGCGACGCCGTCCACACCGTTCACCATTTCGACCGCGTCCAGTCCCACGCGCGCACATCCTCGGCGCGCGTGACGCCGTCGCGCTCCTCCCGAATGTCCTGGCGGATGATGCCGATCATGGCGACTGCGAACAGCGCCGCAGTGACGCCTCCCGCGACCCATTCCATCTCGATCACGCCCCTCGACCGTGACGCTTCGACGCGCTTGGCCCGATGGCTCCGTTCAGTGCATGGGGACGTTAGAGCGCGGCTCAGCGGGCGTGAAGGCCGAGGAGCTAGGCGAGTCCTCGCCGAATTCCTAGTCGAGTTTCTCGGCTAGCCGGGTGTTTCGCACATGAGAGTTGGTTGGGGTGGAGAGGTCATGATGGCCTCCGATCAGTCAGCTCGCCCAGCGTGGGCGGGTCGGGTCAACCTTGAGCAGCTCCA
>WNGD01013355.1_pt1 | contig 16646 bp, 17 predicted proteins | sample 5400671 | NCBI WGS metagenome assembly WNGD01 (sample SAMN13153369, study PRJNA577476) | soil metagenome | isolation source: 40 cm soil or saprolite under grassland replicate 2 | place: USA:California | collected 2016-06-15 | reverse complement strand
CCCGCGCGGCGATCAGCGGCCCGGCTTCGCTGAGCAGGGCTCTCGCGGCCGTGAGAATCGTCTCGGTGTTCGCGGTCGCATAGGGCAGCGTGTGGGAGCGGGTCGCGCGAGAGAAGTCGTCGAAGCGGAGACGGAGGACGACGGTGCGGCCGGTCCGTTCGGCGACGCGCATCCGGCCGGTGACCCGGTCGACGAGCGCCACGAGCGATGCCTCGACGTCGGCGGGCGACTTCGGCGAGCGGCCGAGCGCGTGCTGCGCTCCCATCGAACGCCGCCGGCGCCGCGTCTCCACCGGCCGAGGGTCGCGGTTGTGGGCGAGCGCGTAGAGATGCCGCCCCGCCGCGGAGCCGACGAGCGTCATCAGCGCTCCCTCTCCGAACCTCGCCACCTCGCCGACGGTTGTGACTCCGAGCTCGCGGAGCCGCGTCGACGTCACGGGCCCGACGCCCCACAAACGCTCGACCGGGAGGGGGTGGAGGAAGGCCACCTCGTCGTCCGGCTCTACCAGCAGGAGGCCGTCCGGCTTGGCGACTGCGCTGGCGACCTTCGCGAGGTGCTTCGTCCTGGCGACGCCGACCGAGACCGGCAGCCCGACCCGCTCGCGCACCTCGCGACGCAGCCTGACCGCAGCCTCCGCGGGGGTCGCCACGCGCCGGAGGCAGTGGACGTCGAGGAACGCCTCGTCGATCGACAGCCCTTCGACCAGAGGCGTGACGTCGTCGAAGACGCGGTAGAGGGCCTTGCTCGCCTCCGAATAGGCCGACATGCGGGGCCGGACGACGACGAGATCGGGGCACAGCCGCCGGGCGCGCCCGACGCTCATCGCGGTTCGAACGCCGTGGGCCTTCGCCTCGTAGCTCGGCGCGAGCACTACTCCGGCGCCCACCACCACGGGCCGGCCGCGCAGCCTCGGGTCGTCGCGCTGCTCGACGGCAGCGAAGAAGGCGTCGACGTCGGCGTGGAGGATCGTCGCCCCGCGCACGAACATATGTTCGCACACTGTGCGAATTGCCTCCTGTGAGGGATCAGCCGCCGCCGAGGCTTGCGCCGATTACTCACTCACCAAAGCAGGGCGGTGCGGCCCCCGCCGGTCAGTCAGGCAAACGGAGGAGTCGCGGCGTGGAGCCGATGCACCGTCCCAACCACGAAACCGAGCAGTCGGCCCTCCCCGATCATCTGAAGGGAGGTGAACCCGTGCTCAAGCTTTTTGCCTTCACGCAGGCGTCTCTCGACGCCCTTCGCCGCCGCGAGGAGGGACAGACGATGGCCGAGTATGGCGTCGTTCTTGCCGTCATCACGCTCGCGGTGATCGCAGCGATCTCGCTGCTCTCCGACAACGTACGTAACGCAATCGAGAGCGTCGCGAACGTCCTGCCTTAGCTGATGTTCCGTGACCTTTATTCGAATATGACCGCCCGCGAGCAGCGCGCACTCCGCTGGAGCGCGGCCGCCACGGCGGCCGCGCTCTGGCTCTCCACGGCCTGGGCGGACCCGTGGCTCCTGCTCGCGGTGCCGTTGTCGGCAGCGGGCTTCTGCGTGTACCGCGCCAGGCATCAGGATGACGATCCCGAAGAGGACGACGTCGATCTCTGGTAGCCAGTAGCTACATCACCTTCGCGACCGTTTTCAGGTCGTCGACGAAGGCCCGGTATTCCAGCTCGCGCCGGTCTTCGTCTGCCCGTAGGATCGAGCTCGGGTGGACCGTCGCCAGGACGTGCTCGGCGAGGTCCTACTCGACCGGCCGGCCGCGCTGCTGCGAGACGCGGAAGTCTCGGCCGAGCAGCGCCTGTGCAGCCGTCGCGCCGAGGCAGACGAGCACGCGCGGCTCCACGACCTCGAGCTCGGCGTCGAGCCACGGCCGGCACGCGGCGATCTCCGACCAGTTCGGCTTCTGGTGGATTCGCCGCTTCCCGCGCGCCTGCCACTTGAAGTGCTTGACGACGTTCGTGACGTAGACCTGCCTGCGGTCGATGCCTGCTTCCTCGAGGGCCTTGTCGAGGAGCTTCCCCGCAGGGCCGACAAACGGCTTGCCTTGCAGGTCCTCCTGGTCGCCGGGCTGCTCGCCCACGAACATCACCTCCGCCTTCGACGTGCCCTCGCCGACGACGGTCTGCGTCCCGGTCTCGTGCAGCGGGCAGGCGGTGCAGCCGGCCGCCGCCTCTTTGAGCTTGGGGATGCTCGGCCTCTCCGGAACGAGCGGCGCGGCGGTCTCGTCGAGTGTCAGCTGCCGTGGCACAAGCCTCGGATACCCGAGGTCGATGCCGTCGAATCTCATGGCTACGATGGGCGCGCTGGCGCCGTGGCCGAGTGGTTAGGCAGAGGCCTGCAAAGCCTCGTACACCAGTTCGATTCTGGTCGGCGCCTTTTCAGCCCTTGAGAATCTCGAGCGCGTCGCTGAGCCACTTTCGCGAGCGCACGATGTTCGGCCCATCTGGGGCGAGGTTGGCCGTCTCGAGCTGCAGCTCGGTCATCACGATCACGGCACGGCGAAGGTCTGGCTCGATCAGGGCCTCCTCGATCCGCTCGGCCAGGCGATCGGGCTTCACCGCCAGTGGCGCGACGCGAGCTGCAAGCCGCTTGGTCGTCGGCTGCCAGACGCGGTTCACTGCGAAGACGATGCGCGTGACACGGATTGCGTCGTCAACCGCCCGCTCGAGGAACGACAGGCGTTCGGAGGGACGGATGATCGTCAGCAACCCGGCAGGCGTGAACCCGCCCCAGGTCAAAGCCGCGTCCTCGATCTGCGCCTGCGCGAGCTCGTCTGGGTAGTGCCGCAGCCGCTCCTGCCACTGCGCGAGGAGCCCTGAGCTCCGGAGAGCGACGCCGTTCGCCAGCGCCTCCGCGGTTCCACCGGGATTGCCCGCGAAGATCGCGTCGACCATCTCCTCGGCGTACGCGCGAGCCCACCAGACGAGCTCGATCGGAACGCCGTCGCGGTAGCCCGAGACCCGCTTGGTCGGCACGCCTTGCTGGCCCCATGTGTCGAGGCCGGTGAGCCCCGCGTCCGTGGCGAGGGAGAAGCAGTCCTCGAGGTCGAGCTCGCCCCGCGTCACGAGCAGCATCTCGATGTCGGAAACGTCGTCGGCGACGCCGCGGGAGACGCTGCCGGTGACCACGACCTCCTCGACGGTCTCCGGCATCGCGTCAGCGATCGCCTGCGCGACGGAGCGCAACTCGACGGTCTTTGCCGTCTCCGCCATGCGCGCACCCTACTGCCTGTTGCAAAAGCGTTACTCGGGCGTGACGCGCGCATTACTCATGGGTTGGAGCATCCGCCGAGTGAAGGCAATTCCCCTGATCGCAGCCGCGACCATCGCCCTCGCGTTCGGAGTTGCCGCGGCCTCCGCGCCCGCGCCGGCGCCGACCTACCGCACCGCACTCTGGGACTCCGACGACTCGGTCGATCTGGCCATCGGCGACTTCAACGGCGACGGACGCAACGAGATCGCTACCGCGAACTACAACCCCGCCAGCGTCACGGTCGGCAACCACGAGTACGGGGTGGGCGGCCTTGCCGGCTTGGTCGAGGCCCCCGACCTCAACGGTGACGGCAGGCCCGACCTGGTGGTGGAGGCGGAGGGGGACACCGTCTTCGTCTCCGTGCTCCTGAACCAGGGCGGCGGCTCGTTCGGTCCCGCGACAAAGGTCGTCGACGGCGCCGGTTGGCTCACTGTCGGAGACGTGACCAGCGACGGCAAGCCGGACATTGTCAGCGTCGCAGGCGACAAGCTCACCGTCGTCGCGAACCGCGGCGACGGGACCTTTGCGCCGCCGACGACCTTCGACACGCCGCAGAAGCCTTCGCCGGCAGCAATCGGCGGCGGCGACACCGTGCTCACGAGCAGCGACGGCACGCTTTCGATCTTCCGCAGCAACGGCGACGGCACGTTCCAGCCTCGCGCCGACTACGCAACCGGGGCGCACCCCTCGGCGCCCGCGATCGGCGACCTGAACGGCGACGGCCAGGCGGACGTGGCCGTCGCCGGCGCGCAGGCAGGCAAGGTCGGCGTGTTTCTCGGCAACGCCGACGGCACCCTCGGCCCGCGTCACGACTTCGCGGGGATGGCCGGTGCGGACTGGGTCGAGATCCACGACGTCAACGGCGACGCGAAACCGGACTTGCTCATGCACGGAACCGGCACGAGGTCTTTGGGCGTGCTCCTGAATGCCGGCAACGGCACGTTCGAGCCGGCGCGCAGGTACCCGACCTGGCGCAATTCCTTGGTCGAGGCCGTGCAGGACGTGAACGGGGACGGGCGTCCCGACGTGGTCATGCTGGCCGTTTCTGCGCAGGTCGTGTCCGTGCTGGTGAACCGCGGCGACGGCAGCTTCCAGCCGAAGCTCGACTACATCCCCGCGCTCGAGCTCTGGCGCGCCACCGTCGCGGTCGGCGACCTGAACGGCGACAAGCGGCCCGAGCTCGTCGTGCCCGTCGGCAACTCGCGCAACGGCTGGACCTACCTCTCCGTCTTCGTCAACAAGCCCGGGACGTGCAACGTGCAGCTGGTCGGCGGCATGACGCTCGCCACCGCGAAGCAGCAGCTCGCGCGCGTGAACTGCCGCGTCGGCAAGGTGCGCCGCGTCTTCTCGAACTGGGTCGCGAAGGGCCAGGTGCTTGCGCAGAAGCCGAGGTTCGGCAGCGAGCTCCCTGGCGGCACCCGGATCAACCTCGTCGTGAGCAAGGGGCGCTGGCGGTGAAGCGCCTTGCGCTTCCGGTCTGCGCCGCCGCGGCGCTCGCCTTCGCGGCCCTCGCGCTCTCGGCCTCGAGCAGCACGGGGCCGACATTCGCCACCGCGCAGCGGTACCCGACCGGCGCCGGGCCGAACACGATCGCTGTCGGCGACCTCAACGGGGACCGCAAGCCGGACGTCGTGACGTCCAACGAGAACGACGGGACGATCGCGGTCCTGCTCAACCGCGACGGCGGCCGCCTGAGTGCCCCGCGGCTCTACGACACGGGCGCAATCCCGTACGGCGTCGCGATCCACGATCTGAACGGCGACCGGAAGCCGGATGTGGTCGTGGCCGACTACGTCGATTCTGGCACGGTGCTCGTGTTCCTCAACAAGGGCAGTGGGGCGCTCGCCGACCCGGCGGTCTATCCGGCCGGCGCCTCTCCGGTCTCGGTGGCCTTCGGCGACCTCGACCACGACGGCCACCCCGATCTCGCCGCAGCCAATACCGAGAGCAGAAACGTCTCGGTGTTCATCAACAACGGTGACGGAACCTTCCAGCCCCGGGTCAACTACGCGACCGCCGCGAGTCCGCAGTCGGTCCAGATCGGAGATCTGAACGGCGACGGAAAGCCAGACCTCGTGACCGGGAGCTGCTCGCCGGCGAAGATCGCCGTGCTGCTGAACAAAGGCGACGGGACTTTCGGGGTCAGGCAGGAGTACTCGGCGGCTGCCGAATGCTCGTTCCGGCTGGCGCTGGGCGACGTCAACGGCGATCGGAAGCCGGATCTCGTCTCCGCGGACATGTTCGGCCGCTACGGCGCCACCGTGCTCCTCAACCGCGGCAAGGGGGTCTTCCGCCCGAGCGGGAACTACCTCGCGCTCCATGGCGCGCAGTCGGTCGCGATCGCCGACCTGACGGGCGACGGGAAGCCGGACCTCGCCTTCGCGACGGGCTTCGCCAACTCGGTCTCGGTACTCGTGAACCGGGGCGGAGGCCGCTTCCTGCCGCAGCTCGCGTATGTCACTTCGCCGGGCTCGGCCCAGCCGGTCGCGGCCGCGATCGCCGATCTCAACGGCGATCACCGGCAGGACCTCGCCGCCGTCAACTACACGAACAGCAAGGTCTCGGTGCTCCTCAACAAGCCGGGTGTCTGCAACGTCCAGCCCGTGCGGCTCCTGACGCTGGCTGACGCCGAGCGGGCCCTTGTGCGCGCGAACTGCCGCGTCGGCACCATCCGCCACGCGTACTCGAAGAAGGTCAAGGCGGGCCTCGTGCTCTCACAGAGCCCCGGCTTCGGCCTTGTCGGCCCGCGCGGCGGCCGCGTCAACCTCGTCGTCAGCCTCGGCCGCCGCTAACGCGGCGTGAAGAACATCGCCTGGGGGAAGACCTGGCACGGGCGCTCGGTGTTGTCGACGCCGCCGGCCGGATAGCAGTCCTTCGACGACGCCACCGAGCGCTGCCAGACGGCGAGGTCGTAACCGTCGTCTGCGCTGACCCGGAGCGGCTCGCCGTTGGCGAGCGCCTCCGGCGGGTCGGGTGTCGCCTCGCCGGGGTTCCAGCGCACGACGTAGACAGTCACGTTCTGGCCGCGGCTGTAGGCCTCGTTCGGGCCCGGCGTCGAGCCGAGCCAGTGCTCGTGCAGGTGGATGCAGTCCGGGATGTCGCTCGAGTTCATCGGGTGGTTGCAGCCCGGGAACGAGATCCCGTACGGCGCGGGGCTCTCGGACTTCACGTGCAGATTGTCCCACTGCCCGCGGCCGCCGACGGTCGCGAGCACCGCGCTGCGCTCGCGCTGGATCGGGCTGATGCACGTGAACGCGTCCGTCCGCGAGAGCGCGCCGAGTGCCCCGATCGCCACGTGCCACGGGCGGCACGACGTGTCGACCGCGCCGTCGGTCGCCGCGAGCTTCGTCGGACTGTCGCTGTCCTGCGCCAGCGCGGCCCGCTCGTGGGCGCCCGACGAGTCGACGGCCGTGTAGACGTTGAGCCGGAAGTCGGTGATCTGCGGCTGTGGGCCGTTGTCGAGCCCGCCGCCCGCCCACTCGAGCAGCAGCCCCTGGGGCACGTCGCAGAGGCCCTCCCCCTGGAGGCAGAGGCGCGCGAAGTCGCTCGGCCGGAAGACCGCCGGCGGCCTGTAGCTCCACTGCACCGACGGCCGAAAGCCGGGGCAGTCGCCACCGATCTTGCCGCCGGTGCCGTAGACGAACTTCGACAGCATCCCGAGCGCAACTGCGCCGAGCTCGCCGCTGGGGCCGCAGTATGCGCTCTCGGCGCTTCCCTCGACGACGAGCTTCAGACGGCCGGGCAAGTTGTCGACCGCAAGCGTCGAGGAGACCCAGGAGCCCCTGCCGCCGCCGGCCGGGGCCGTCGCGCCGTCCGACTGCGCGTACGGCGATTTCGGCAGTACGCAGGCGTCGCCGGGGACGGTCAGCGGCACGCATTTGCGGCTGGCGAGGTGGTAGTCGGTGCCCTGGTAGCGGACGACCATCGAGTAGCGGAACTGTAGGCGGAGTCGATCCGGGTCGTGCCGCCCGCTTGCACGTTCTTGAAGTGAAGCGGGTGCGTGCGGTCCTGCTGCGCCGTGATGGAGATCGTCCCGTCGCCGTAGTTCGCAGGCTGTTGGTGTGACGAGGCCGGCGCGGCTGGACGGGCGAGCGGGCTCGGGCCGTACACCCAGATCGGCATCGCATAGGTCATCCCTGCGCCGCTCGCGTCGCGGACGGTCAGGCGCACCTCGGTGTCGTCCGCCGCGAAGACGGCGGTCAGCTTCTTTCCGGTCCCGAGATAGCCGCTGCGGTTGGCCGACCAGATGAGGCGGTACGGGCGCCGTCCGGCCGTTGCCTTTGCCCGCAGCTTGACGTTCACGCCTGCGGAGATCGGATATTTCGGGTTCGGCGCGCTGATCGTCGCGCGCGGGGTGAAGGTTGTCGCAGGGACGCGGTCGAGGACGAAGCCCCGCGCCACGGCTTGGTAGACAGCCTCGAGGTAGGTCTGCGGCAGGTATGAGGGCTCGGCGACATAGGCGAGGCGCAGGCGTACCCCGCCCGTCGTTCCGAGGTCCTTGCGGATTTCCTTGAGCACCTGCCTGCGAGGGCGGGCAAGGACGCGCACTGCGCCCCGCGAGAGCGGCCGGTGCTCGTCGCGCAGGCGCGTGACCTCGGCGCGCGCTCCTAGCCAGAGCGTGATCGCGCCGTCGAGAACCGGTGCACCTGCGGCCAGCGGGGTCAAGGTGACGACGAGCGAGCGCGCGTTGGCGGGCAGGTCCGGTCGGACCGCGATCCTCGCGTCCTGGCCCGGCAGGAGCCTGCGGCGGCGGAGGAAGTCGATTGCTGCTGTCCGCGCCTGTGCGGGGCTCGGCAGCGCGGCCGCCGGGACCTTGCCGTAGGTCGCGCGGTCGACGTAGTCGAAGGTGCCGGAGGCTTTGTAGAGCACGAGCTCCCGCGAGCCCTCGGTCACGACGTACGCCGAGGCCTCGGCTTGAATCGACGGCGAAGCGAAGCCGAGCGACCGCGCGAGTGTGAGCGCGTGCCCGCCGTTCGCATGCGGCTGGGCAACACGGAACACGATCACGAACTGCGGTGCTGCGCCGCTCCCTCCGGCGCAGACCAGCGTCGCCACGACCGCCGCAGCGGCCCCCAGGACCCGTCCCCTCACCGCCTTGAAGCTACTCCAGCGAGCCGAAGTCGTCGAGGAGCATGTGCACCTCGCCGACGCGCTCGAAGCCCATGCGCTCGAGGATCGGCCGCGACAAAGAGCCGCCCTGCGTGATCAGCGCCGGCGTTCCGAGCGCCACGGCGTCGTCCCAGCGAGCGCGCAGGAGCGCGCGGTAGGCGCCGCGGCCGCGGGCCTTCGAAAGGGTGGCCCCGCCGTAGAGCAGCAGCCCGTGCTCGGTCGGGGACGCCGTGCCCGTGCAGACGATCTCGCCGTCCAGCCAGACGGCGTGACGGAGGTTGACCCCCTCGGTGAAGGCCTTCGGGAGGAGCGCCCGCGCCTCCTCGATCTCCTCCGGGGGCATCTCGAAAGCCTCCCACTGGACGGCCGTCGCGGCCTCGAGCTCCTCGAGTGTCTCGACTCGGCGCGCGGTCAGCCCGGGGCGGGGAGGAGGCGGCTCGGTGGTCAGGACGAGGGCGACCGCATATGGATCGCGATCGGGCTTCAGCCCGCGCTCGAGCAGCGCGTCGACGAGCCCGGCCGGTGCTGAGCTGCCGACCTCCCACTGGGTTCGAGACCGGCCGCGTTCGCGCAAGGTTGCGCGTACCTCCGCGAGCACCGCGTCGACCTCCTCGAGCGGGAACCGCTGCCGCTGGACGGTGTTCCAGGTAGAGCCCGCGCCGAGGCAAAGCGTGTAGCGGCCGGTGTCGATGCGCTCGTCGTTCGGGCCGAGCCGCCCGAAGGAGTTCGGGTATTCGGCGACTTCGCGCAGCACGGGGAAGAAGGTAGCGCCTGTTGCAGAGCTGTTACGGACGCGTGACCGGCCCGTTGCGGTGCCGTTGGAGGATGGACGCCATGAAAGGTTTCGCAGCCGCCCTTGCCGCCCTCGGGGCCGCGCTGGTGTTCGGTGCCCTCGCCCGCTCGGCCGTGGCCCCGGCGCCGTCGTTCGCGAAGACGGTCTGGTACCGGGTCTCGCCCAACCCGAGCTCGGTGGTGATCCAGGACCTCAACGGCGACGGCAAGCCCGACCTCGCGGTCGTAAACGCATGGGAGGACTGGAGCGGGGGCGGGACCGTCTCGGCTCGCCTCAACAGGGGCGACGGGACCTTCCAGCCGAGGCGGGACTACTTCACCGGAGCCGGTTCGGTTGCGCTCGCCGCAGGCGATCTCAACGGCGACGGGGTGCCCGACCTCACGACGGCGAACGCCGGCGACCAGTTCGTCGGTTCCGAAACGGTCTCCGTCCTCCTGGGCCGAGGCGATGGGAGCTTCTTGCCAAACCAGGACTACCCGGCTGGAGACGGGACCAACTCCGTCGCCGTAGGCGATGTAAACGGAGACCACAAGCCGGATGTCGTCAGCGCCGGCGACAACACCGTCTCCGTCTTCCTCAACACCGGCGACGGCAGCTTGCAGCCCAAGGTGGACTACCCGGCCGGCAAGTACGCGTCCTCGGTCGCGCTCGTGGACGTCGACGGCGACGGCCACCTCGACGTCGTGACTGCGAACGCGAGCACGGTCTCCGTCCTGCGCAACACCGGCGACGGCACCTTTGCGCCCTCCAGGAAGTACGAGAGTGGCGCCGGGCCCTACTCCGCGGCGGGCGCGGATCTGAACGGCGACGGCAAGCCGGACCTGGTCGTCTCGCATTCGGAGCGCCCTTCGGTGTCGGTGCTCCTCAATGCCGGTGACGGCACCTTCTTGGTTCGGCGGGACTACAAGACCGGGACTGCTGAGGTACCGAATATCGCGGTAGCCGACATGAACGGCGACGGCCATCCCGACCTCCTCACACCAGGCGGCGGCGGAATCTCGCTGCTCCTCAATGCCGGCGACGGGACCTTCGAACCGCCGCTCGCCTACCGCGGAGGAAGCTACTACGGAGCCGTCGCCGTCGGTGACCTCAACGGCGACGGTCGTCCAGACATCGCGGCGACTGCGGGCACCGACGACGACGAGAACACGGGTGTTCTCGAGCTCAGCGTTCTGATCGACAAGCCCGGGGTCTGCAACGTGCAGCACCTGTCGCAACTGACGCTCACGGCTGCAAAGGAGCAGCTCGCGCGCGCCAACTGCCGCGTCGGGTCGGTTGCGCGGAAGTATTCGAAGAGCGTCAAGCAGGGTCTGGTCATCTCCCAGAGCCCAGCGTTCGGCGGGGTGCTCCCCGGAGGCGGGAAGGTGAGCCTCCTCATCAGCAGGGGCAAGCGATGAAGGTCCCGATCGTGATGCTGGCGGTCGCCGGCGCACTGCTGCTCGCCGGAGTCGCGGGCGCTGTCGGGAGCCCGGAGGCCAGGTTCGCGCCCGCCAAGCTCTACGAGACCGGGCAAGCGCCGCTATCGGTCACGATCGCCGATCTCAACGGCGACGGGAAGCCTGACCTTGCGGCGGCCGACTCGGGCTCGGCGACCATCTCCGTCTTCATCGCCACGGGGAAGGGCGCCTTCGAGCCGAACCAGGACTTCGAAACGCCGAAGGACCCGGAGGCGATTGCCGCGGGCGACCTGAACGCTGATGGCCACGTCGACCTCGTGACTGCGAACTACGACGCAGGAAACTTCTCGGTGCTGCTCAACCGCGGAGACGGCACCTTCCGCGTCAGGCATGACTACACCGCGGGCAAGGGCCCGGACGCCGTCGCGATCGGCGATCTGAACGGCGACGGGAAGCCGGATGTCGTCATCGGAAACTCGGACGCAAACACCGTCTCAGTGCTCGTGAACCACGGCGATGCAACCTTCCTGGACCCGAAGGTCTTCCCGACGGGGAAAGACCCCTTGCGGGTTGCGATCGCCGACCTGAACGGCAACGGCAAGCCCGATCTCGTGACGGCCGACTCCGACTCCGACACCGTTTCGGTGCTGTTCGGCAACGGCGACGGGACCTTCGCGCCCGCCGTTCCGTCCATTGTCGGGACCGTCCCGGGGTGGCTGGCGGTAGGCGACCTGAACGGCGACGGGGCGCCGGATCTCGTGAGCGCGAACTACCTGGTCGACAGCGTCTCGGTTCTGCTCAACAACGGCGACGGGACCTTCAAGCCGAGCGTGGACTACGAAACCGGGCGTCTCCCTGCCGAGGTTGCGATTGGGGACCTGAACGGCGACGGCAAACCGGACGTCGCTACCGCCAACAGCGACGACTCCGGGACGGTGTCCGTGCTCCTGGGCCTCGGTGATGGATCGTTCGGTGCGGAGCGCGAGTACCGCTCCGGCCGGGACACGATCTCGGTGGCTCTCGGCGACCTGAACGGAGACGGCAAGCTCGACGCAGCGATCGCCGAGGGGAGCTCAGTCGGTGTCCTGCTGAACTCGACCGGGATGTGCAACGTGCCGGCGGTCAAGGGGCTGACGCTCGCAGCGGCGAAGCGGGCGCTCACGGGCGGCAGCTGCCGCCTCGGGAGGGTCACACGTGCCTACTCGAAGCTCGCCCGCGGCCACGTGAGCTCGCAGAAGCCCGCCGCCGGCTCGGTGCGGCCGGCCCGCGCGAAAGTCGACCTGGTCGTCAGCCTCGGCCGCAAGCGCTAGCGCTAGCGCTAGCGCTTCAGGATTACTGAACCGATCTCACGGTTCGCCTCGGGCAGCGCCAGTACTCGATCGAGCCTGTGCGGACGACGCTTCGGCAGGCGTGGCTCGTGAGGTCCGGGCGGCCATTGAGCATGCCCTTGTCGCACGCTTGCCACGAGCCTTTCGCACCGGTCGGCGAATGCGTGACGGCGCAGTGGCCGAGCAGGCCGGTTCGGTGCATGAGGTCGTGGTCCCTGACGACCGCCAGGGTTCCTGCCGCGAGCATCGCAATGAGCCAGAGTCGAAGCATTGCCTCACCTCGTCTGGCCGCAGATACGTCGCTTTTGTCACGTTATCGGCCGCTCGCAGGCGGTAGACCGCTGCATGCTCGAGGCCCTCTATCGTGTCCGAGTACTGGCCGAGAAAGAGATTGGCGCTGACGAGCAGACCGCCGGGGCGAAGCAGGCGCTCGAACGCGTCCAGGTCCTCTTCGAACTCGACCGGCTCGCCGTCGTTGAACACCAGGTCATAGCCGGAATCCAGCGAAGGAAGGACGTCACGGCCGGCACCAACGTGGACAGTCACATTGGCGTCCTCTCGCGCGAAGAGCTCACGCGCGAGCCGGGCGTGCTCGGCGTCCTCCTCGATCGTGTCGACATGCGCGCCTGCGGACGCGAGCCAGAACGCGCTGTAGCCGAGTCCGGTGCCGAGCTCGAGCACGCGCCGGGCGGCGGTCGCCGCTGCGAGCACGCCCAGGAGCGGGCCGCTCCCGGTCGGGTAGACCGTGCAGCCGTGGACCTCGCGGTGCCGCACCGACTCGCGGCGGACGTGGTCGTAGCGGTCGCGTATGTGCTCGTCGATCCACGCGGCCACGGCGGCGGCCGACGTCGGCTCGCCCTCGGGAATGGTCAACGTAGCCCGCCGCGCTCGTGATGAGCCCGGAAGAACTCGGCCGAGCCGGCCGTGGCCATGGCGGCCGACGCCGAGATCTCGAGCGCCAGCGCCGCGGCCGCGACGATCTGGGCGAAGCGATAGACCTTGCCGGCGCCGGCACAGCCCATCACCTCCAGCCAGCGGCGGGCGTAGGGGAGGGTCGTGCCGCCGCCGACGGTCGCGACCTCGAGCCCGGGGAAGCGGATCGACACGTTGAGCCCGCCGTCCACGCGCCGCCCGACGCCGTGGGCCATCGAGCTCGTCCCGACCATCCCCAGGTCCTGGCCGGTCGCCGCGAAGATCGCCGCAATCGCGGACGCCGGCGTGAACGCGACCGACTGCATGCCGGAGGCAACCGCACCGTGCGTCCCCGCCCAGGCGAGGTCGAGCAGGTCGTCGATGCTCGTCCGGAGCACGCGCCGCACCGCGTCCTCGGTGAGCGTCGTCTCGGCGAGCACCGTCTTCCCATGACCGCCCTGGAAGTACTCGAACGAAGGCTTCTTGTCGCCGCCCATGTTCGCCTCGAGGATTGCGCGCTGCGGCTTCAACGGCGCCCGCTCCATCACGAAGCCCATGTTCAGGACGTAGGAGTTGCGGGTCATCATGTTCGCGCCGACCGCGTCGCCCGTCGTCCAGCGCCAGAGCACGTGGCACATCGGCCCGACGACGTGCGTCTTCACCTCGCGGAGGCGCGCGAACTTCGACAGCGACGGGTCGTCCAGCTCGACGAGCCAGGCCTGCATCGCCTCGAGCTCGCCCTCGACCCAGCGCGCCAGCTGCACGGCTTCTTCCGCCGACGAGCAGACGAAGCACGAGGCGCGCGTGATCCGGTCCGCAAGCACGAAGGTGCGGAAGCCGCCCGACTCGTGCACGGCCCGCACGCCGCGATGGAGCGACGCCGAGAGCCCACCCTCGGTGTGCGCCAGCGGCACGAAGACGCTCTCCTTCGTGCGGCCGGTCTCGACGACGGCGCCGTCCGGCTCGCGCAGCTCGTACTCGCCGAGGTCGAGGTCGAGCGGGCCGACGACGGAGACAGGAATCACGGCCGCGCCGGTCAGCATCTCCTGCGCGCGCTCGAACGGCTCCAAGTCGATCCCGGTCACGTCGCCGTCGAGCCCGAGCGCCTGCTGCCGCGCGCGAATCGACTCAGGATCGTTCTTCCGAGGCCACTTCCGCACGTCCATCGCGAGGAGCTTAAGCTGCCTGGCGATGGCGACCGAGCAGGTCATCGACCACGAGCAGATGGAGCGCGAGGCGTTCGCGGGCGTCCTGCGCTTCTACGAGCTCGCGAAGCGCCAGGAGTGGCAGGTGCGCGACCTGCCGTGGGGCGAGCAGCCGCCGATCCCCGAGGGCAAGGGCTCGCCGCAGCGCAAGGCACGCCGCCGGGACATGTGGCGCTCGGTGCTCACGCAGCAGCTGCAGGCAGACATGCTCGCGTGCGAGATGGCCTCGCAGCTGCTCAACGTCGCGCCCGACCCGGAGGCGAAGCTCTACTACTCGACGATGGTGCAGGACGAGTCGCGCCACACCGAGGCGTGGCTGAAGCTGATCGAGGAGGCCGGCGGCACCGCCGAGCGCGACCCGTACCTCGACGAGCTCGCGCACATGACGCTCGAGGCGGACACGCTCGAGGAGAAGGTCTTCCAGATGCAGGTCTTCTACGAGCGCCTGATCATCTCACGCTTCCGGCTGATCGCCCGGGCTTCGCGCGGGACCGTGCTCGAGGATCTCTGCAACCGGCTGACGACCGACGACGGCATCCACCACGGCGCAGGAATGGCGTACGAGCGGGTGCTTCTCCAGAACGCCGACGCGAAGACGAAGCGGAGGCTCGTCGAGGCAGCGAACCGGCTCCTGCCGACGTTCGTCGAGCACGCCCTCTGGCGGCCGAAAGAACGGGCGTTCATCGGCGAGGCGATGCGTTCGCGCGATCTCGAGAAGCTGCGTGAGGACCTCGAGATCGGCGTGAAGCTGGCCGAGTCGCTCGGCCTGGACGTCAGCGACGTCGAGCTCCCCGTCTGACGATGGCCGCGATGGTGCTGGACGGGGCCGCCCTGGCGGCGAAGATCCGCGCGAGAGTGCGGGAGGAAGTCGCGGAGCTCGGCGAGATCGGGCTGGCGACGGTGCTCGTCGGCGAGGACCCAGCGTCCCAGACCTACATTCGGCTGAAGCACCAGGCCGCGGACGAGGCGGGAATTCGCGCGGTCGACAAGCGGCTGCCCGAGGACACGACCGAAGAGAAGCTGCTCGAGGTCGTCGAGGAGCTCGATGCCGACGACGCGATCGACGGAATCCTCGTGCAGACGCCGTTGCCGGCGCACATCGAAGAGGCGCGCGTGATGCGGGCGATCGACCCGATGAAGGACGTCGACGGCCTGCATCCGTTCAACGCCGGACAGCTGTTCTTCGGGGAGCCGACGATGGTGCCCGCGACCCCGCTCGGAATCATGGAGCTGCTGCACGAGCACGGGATTTCGGTCGAGGGCGCGCATGCGGTCGTCGTCGGGCGAAGCCTCATCGTCGGGAGGCCGGTGGCGATGCTGCTCCTGCACGAAAACGCAACCGTGACGATCTGCCACTCGCGGACGGCCGATCTCGCGCGACACACGCTCGACGCCGACATCCTCGTCGTCGCGGTCGGGCAGGCCGGCGTCGTCTCGGCGGACATGGTCAAGGCCGGCGCTGCCGTGCTCGACGTCGGGATGAACCGGACCGAGGCGGGGCTCGTCGGGGACGTCGACCCGGGCGCCGCGGCCCATGCGGCGTTCATGACGCCGGTCCCGGGCGGGGTCGGGCCGATGACGATCGCGATGCTGCTCGGCAATGCGGTGCGCGCGGCCCGGTACCGCCGCCGGATTCTTGCGTTCCCCAGGCTTCGGCGCTAACCTTCGCGCCGCTTCACAGTAGGTCGGCGGCTCGGTGCCCGGGCCGTCGTTGTTTGTTGCAGGAAGGGAGTTCCGTTTTGCCCAAGGGCACCGTCAAGTGGTTCTCGAACGAGAAGGGCTATGGCTTCATAGAGCGCGAAGGCGGCGAGGACGTCTTCGTCCACTTCTCGGCGATTGCAGGGGAAGGCTACAAGTCGCTGACCGAGGGTCAGCAGGTCGAGTTCGAGGTCGTGCAGGGCGACAAGGGCCTGCAGGCAGCGAACGTTCAGCCGGTCTAGCTAGACCCCCTCCGGAACCGAAATCAGATCAGGGCCCCGGAAGGGGCCCTGATTCGTTTGGAAGGATTGCGTCGGATGGCGATTTCACGAGACGAAGTGGTGCACGTCGCGCGGCTGGCGCGGCTCGAGCTGTCGGAGGACGAGCTCGAGCGGTTCGCCGAGCAGCTGAGCGCGATCCTCGAGGCGGTGGGGAAGGTGGGCGAGCTCGACCTCGAGGGCGTCGAGCCGACGGCGCACCCGCTCGATCTGGTCAACGTCTGGGCGGAGGACGAGCCGCGGCCGTCGCTGAGCGTCGACGAGGCGCTCGCGAACGCGCCGGACCGCAAGGGCGACTCGTTCCGCGTCCCGGCGGCGTGAGAGCGGTGCGGTGAGGTTGTTGCACTTCCGGTACAGATCCGTCACAGACACGTGCGCCGCGCGCAGGTACGGTGTCTGTAGGGGTCCCGGGGGTCCCGGGGGACCCTTGGGGGCGGTTCGGGAGGCGCGCGTGTGATCGACACGCTCCGACTCACGGCCGAGGACGCCGGCGGGTTGCTCGAGCGCGGCGAGGTTTCGCCCGAGGAGCTCCACCGCGCGTACCTCGACGCTGCGGCCGACCGGAACGCGGAGCTCAACGTGTACCTGCGCACAGTCGAGAACGGCGCCGACGGCGCAACCGGCGTCCCGGTCGCGTTCAAGGACCTGATCTCGACCAAGGGCGTCGAGACCACGGCGGCCTCGAA